>BNJS01003221.1_pt1 | contig 102042 bp, 124 predicted proteins | sample 8540461 | NCBI WGS metagenome assembly BNJS01 (sample SAMD00202454, study PRJDB9452) | human saliva metagenome | isolation source: human saliva | place: Japan | reverse complement strand
ACCGGCCGCAATACTGAAACATGCTGCCGGATTGTTCCGCAGGCTGTCATGAAATAGGAAGGGCGTCACACACTTGAACCGCCTGACGCGAAAAATACCCGCCGCATGGTCAAAGAAGCAAAACGATTACCGTTGCCCCTGCACCGCCAAGCAAAGGCAGCAGCAGTAACTGTAAAATTCGGCTGCCGTGTCTGTCGCCCTGCCCAAAATCTAAACCTCGCTGGTTTGACGACGAAACCTCAATCCATTTCATGAATACTAGAAACTCGGGGTAGTCAACTTGTTGCGCATCCTGCAAAAGCGGAACTCCAGCATTGCTGCCAACCCCTGAGGAATTGCAGCAAATCATGAGCTTATCGAATCCAAATGGCAGAGCCCGGCATCGGCGTGCGGGAAGTCGTCTCGCCACTCGGCCCCGTGGATTACACGCTGCGAAATCGAACTGGCTCAGTAGGCAAGGCCAGATTGTCGCCTTGTCGAGTGATCGGCGCGTCTGATGTCTCTTTCAGGAAAAGTATCGTCGAAACCATCGCCGCAAAAAGCACGATGGGCATGAGCTGCTGAACGAAAACGCCAAGACGGGCGTGCTGAGCAAATTCTTCACCTGTGTTTACTGGCCAAATCCAAACTGACTGCCGTCTTTGCAAAGATATCTCTGCACGCCCGTGTGGTCGGCGACTTACAGTAAACAAGCGCAATTTTTGTCGCTGGGCGATCTGGTCTGGGCAAATCTGTTTCTGCGTGAAATGCAAAGGATTATGTCGATGTTGTCGCCAACCAACAGCCCACTTACTGTAGACCTGAAAAAAATGCTGAACTGAGCATTTTACATGACGGCATTCCCGTACCTGTTTCCGCCCCGTCGTTTACCGGGATATGCGCGGATGGCGTGACAGGTACCAACTGCGGGTATTGAAATGAAAACGCCACCGCTTCGGCTCGCACGCCGGAGACAATTTAGATGGCTTCAAATAAAAATCGAAGATGCCAGTGTCAGGCAAACCCTGCTCAATCCGGTTCAGTCTGCGAACCCTGACGAACTTGAACCGCTGGAAATCCGCTTACGATTGTGGCCGTTATCGACGAATTGGCTGACCTGATGATGACTGGAACGTGCGCCGTCGAGCAACAAATCGCCCGCCCCGGTCTAAAAGCGCGTGCCGCCGGTATCTCATATGATCGTCGCCACACAACGCCCCAGCGTCGATGTCGTAACAGGCCTGATAAGCCAGCCATACCGACGCGTATGGCGTTTACCGTACAGCAACTGACAGCCGCACCATCCCTTCGACCAGATGCGGAGCGGACGAATAGTTGTTATTTATGACCTATTGTTCCTGCAACTGGCAGGCTGAACCTGTGCGGCTGTAAGGCGCGTTCGTTTCTGGATGACGAAGCACACCAAGTCGTCAACTCTGTCAGGTTTCCGCGCCCGCTGACCATATATTGAAGGTTTGCCCAGCGCAGCTGCACTGAAACCACCAACATCGTCAATCCGAATGCAGGTGCGACGAACTGTTCGATCGGCCGTCGCCTCATCCTCGAGTCGCGCAAGACCCATTCCGCATTGTGAAGCGGCAGCTGCGCGCGTCGTATACACCTCGGAGCCAGCCAACCTGATGGAGTGCCCCTCGAAAACGCCGGTATTGCCCCTGCCAGACGCCGGGCAAAGCTGGCGCATTCTGTACAAAAGACAATGCTCTTAAATAAGTGTCTTAAAAGGCCGTCTGAAAACCTCCTGCAAGTATTTCTTCAGACGGCCTTTTCCTGAATCTGGACTGTATCCCTGCAAAATATATTTTATCCGAAACACTGTGACATATACTTTATATTGAATTTTTACCTTTTCAGTCTTTGAGGAAACTGCGACAGAAAACAATATTATCCTGAAGCCCTTGTCGGACATCACTTTCTGCAAAAGGCGGAAACCGTTATCCGCCTATCAATCAAACAACACAACAAATTATAAGTTTGGGCTGATGAGCGTAACTGCTGAAACTTGTGCAACTTGGAACGCAAACAATAGGCCTCGGCTTTGGGCCAGACATTAACGCTGAAACTGGATAAACGTCTGAACAAACCTAACGTTGCGTTAAATCGATGGTGGCTTCCCCAGTCTGCAAAGCCCTCAGCTGAAAAATGGTCACCGCGTACGGCGCAAGGCTCAGAATGAAGTTGAGTAAACGAACTGGTGCAACGCGCGTTCTGGCTGACATCGCCGTGTAAGCTGGCAACCTGAAGTCGCTGGCTTCTGTTTTGAAGCAAGTGGAAGAACAGGATGAAGATCTGACTTCCAAAATCATGCCATCTTCTGAAGTATTCCTCAAGTCAGCATCGGCGACGGTCCGCCAGCGAAATCGAAAGTAACTTCCAAGTCGGTGACGCTGGAAGTCGAGAAAACCGTAAATCTCGCGCAACAACGTACCTGTTTCCAATCCATATGACCGCGCGGCTCCAAAATAGCGACCGCGTGCCATCATCGATCAGTTAAAACTGACGGCGAACCCTTTGCCGGCGGTTCTTCTAAAATTACGCCTTCGTAATTAAGTTCCGTCGATGCGCCCTGAATTCAGTCGGCACTCGCAGGCATGAAAGGGATATGAAAGCGTTGACGTGTCAACTTCCCTGAAGACTACCACGGTAAAGACGTCACGGTAAAACCGTGCAGTATTCACCATCACCTGAATAACGTATCCAGCTTCACCCGACGGGCGTGGATGCCGAATTTGCTAAAAGCGCTAGGTACTGCATGACGGCGATAAGCGCAAGCAAAATGCGCTGAAGAAGTGAAGAAAGTAGCGCGCGGGCGAGCGCTGTAATGCAAGAACAAACCAAAGAACTGTGTATGGATGCGCTGCTCCAAAGTGGTCGAGCTCAAGTGCCCAACGCCCTTGTCAACGACGAAGCCGCACGGCTGGCGGAAGAAATGGAAGCAGAACTTTGTCAATCATGGACACAATGGTACTAAGTGAACCTGCTGGCGGATATGTTCAAAGAACAGGCGGCACCGCCGCGTGGCATTGGCCTGATTCTGGCCAAACTGGCTGAAGAAAACAAACTGGAACCGACCGAAGAGCAAATCAAAGCTGTGGTTGCCAACTTTGCTGAGAAAGCCATGAAGACCTGCAGGAAGCCGTTGATTGGTATTACGCGGACGCAGTTTGCTCCGCAGGGCCCGGAGAATCACTCGGCCGTCGGTGCCAAATGTCGTCAACTTCTGCAGTTGCAGTTTAAAGTAACTGAAAACCTTATCGTCTGACGTAGCCTCGGCGCCTCTGTTTGCCAGCCGTCTGAAATAGGCGCAGGCACCAGCGTATAGCGTGTTTGGTGCTTAAACCATTTACAGGAAACAAAATGACCTCGACTCTTAATACCGCCCTGCGCCGACCGTTATCGAGCAAAGCGGGTCAGCGAACGCGCCTTGATATTTATTCACGTCTGCCCAAGAACGATCGTATTTGGTCGGTCCGGTGGACGACCAACTACCAATCTTGGTCGGCGCAACTGCTGTTTCTGGAAAGCGAAAACCTGACAGATATTTCTTTTACATCAATTCTCCGGCGCAGCCTGTATCGGCGGGTATGTTGATTTACGACACTATGAACTTTATCAAACCCAACGTATCGACCCCAGTCTCGCCAAGCCGCCAGCATGGGGGGCATCCCTGCTGTCCGCCGTGGTGAGGCAACGCTTCCGCCCGCCCAACAGCCGCATTATGATCGGTCAGCCTGCCCATCAGCGGCGGCCTCAGGCCAGGCATCAGATATTGAAATCCACGCCAAGAGGCTGCCTGCCGAAGAAAAGCTTCAACCGCCTGCTCGCTAAAATACTGCGGCCGCGATCCGGCTGATTTGAACGCGACAATCGACTGCGATAACTATACGTCGGGCCGAGTGCCTAAAGAATACGGCTTGGTCGATCAAGTTTCGGTGCCCGCGTCTCTATGCAGGCGTGATGACGGTATCGTAGCGCGCCGTCTGAAACCGGAAGTTTCAGACGACCTTCCATTTAGTATCACAAACGTCTGGAATCAAATCATTCTTGCTATTGGCCGTCACATCATCCGTAACTCTACGGCCTTCAACAGTTGCGAAGCGGGTATAGCCTCCCAAGCGAAATCGAAACTATCGGCATTATTTGTGAGTATTCAGGATAGCTGAAGGTATCGTCGGTACCCCTTTCAACTTGATTTCCGTCCAGTTGGTACCGGTGTGATTTCCCAAATCTTTGATGCTCAGGCCGTCTGAAAACGCACGCCGGCCTCGCCGGGACCCTTCCGATAATTTGTGGCATCATGTCTGCCCCGAAGACTACGGTAATGGAATCTCCTTGAAAGTAATCTTACTGCCGCTGGATACCATCAACGGACTGTTCTCAGCCCCACCGTCGGTATCGCACCCTTGGCCTGTAAAAGTGGTGCTTTGAGATAACTTGGATATGAATCTCTATCTCCGATCCGTACCGGGATTGCGTTCCCTCCTCCATAAAGAACTGCTTGACCCCATTGTCCCATCATCCAGATGTCTTGATTACCTGCTGTCGTCGTGATAAATGAAACGCGAAACGTAAGTCAGTCGTTGGATAATCTGATTGGTAGCCAGCAATAAATTCAAAATTGACACCGCCCCAATTCACATCTGGTTTTACGGTCAGTACATCATCCGTAATTTTAACCGGAAACATTCTATGCGTATCTCCGTCTGGCAGGAGGTAACAAATCATTAAGATGGGGGTAGTAGCTGATACCTTCGCCGTATCCACGGGTTGAAAATTGATAATATCCAGCGTCAGTCCGCTGGTGAATTTCACCCCATCTCGTACGGCTGATGAAGGGAGGACCACATCAAGATCAAACATGAAACTGCAAAGATGGTGCATCGTGCCTGCAATTTCTGCCGAAAATATAGGTATCCTTATGCAACCCTCCAGATAATCACACCTGCGCCCCCCATCCAGCAAATCGTCTCCCACCCAGGCAAGTCTGTCATTACTGGCTATAGGAAAGTTTAGAATATCGCTGTAAAATAACTTCCAAATGAGCGCCGTGTCTGCCAATGAAATTCCCCGTCTCCACTGTAGAGGGTATCCTTCCGCCGCTGCCGCCATTATAACTATCGCCGACCGTTCCCGCAGCGTGCTTCCTGAGTGTACTCGCAGCAGGGCTTTTTACCGTAATGCCCTCCGCTCACCGCCGGAACTCTTGTCCACACTGTGGTGATCTTCTGCCCACTTAAATCTGCTGACAACTGATTGAGCAGGCTGTTCAAAACTGGCGGTTGATGCGTCATTTCTCCATGGAAGCAATAATCCAATCTGTACCGCCGCCGTCGCACCGTATTGCAAACAGCCTGGCGTACTGATATTTGATTTCTGGTCGTCGAATCCACGGTATTGGTGGTCGAAGCCCATCGATAACGGTAGTTTTCCCGTCGAAGAGATAAAATATCGCTGCCCTTCCACATACAGACGGTCTTTACCGTCCCATGTCCAAAATATCGTTGCCGGCCCGAAGCAGTAGATATCAGTCTCCCTCTCCACCATATGGTTTGTCGTTTCCATCACCGCTGATGTGATTGCCAAGGGCTCGCCATCTTACGAAGTATCGTTACCCTGACCAGCTGCGCGATGGTTACGGCCTCGCATTGCCTACCAGCAAATTATCGGCATTATTGCCCGCGCCATGCCATTTGCCTTCCCAATAACTCAAAGATTCTCGCCTTTACTGGCCGGCGTTATTAGCTGACAATTAAGCGTTTACGCCGTCAAACAACTCTTCGCCCGGATTTCAACAACTGCATTCCGATGTCCACTTCAGTATCGTTCTGGACGCCGCCGTGCATGGTATCTCTTGGCCCTGATCGCCCCCAGAGCTTGTCGTGTCCATCGCCGCCGTTGAGCGTCGCCATCCCCGCTGATCAATCTGCCGCTCTGGTGACATCTTGCTTGAGCGGTCGTTACCGATGCCGCCGCGTCAATAGCTGAATCCTTACCGTCCGTGTACCGTTTATAACGTCATCTTCGTGCCCCATGATTTTATTTTTATATGGTTCTTCTGCGTCGGCTGAGACAGCCCTTCTTTCAGCAGCCAATCACGCGCCGTATAAGTCTCCCCGCGGCTTGAATTGAAACCGGTTGACGGCGTGGGTTCGGCTCTGTTTTCAAATATTGGCTGCGGATGGTTAACGGCTCTACTCATTGATTTTGATGAACGAATCCGGTATTGCTGAAATATTGGCTGGGTCTGCGCCACTGAAATTTTATCTGCACGGATTCCGCCGCTGAATCGCACGTATTGTTGTACCTTTGACTACTGGGTCGATGGTATCGTGCCCACACGGCATTGCTGAAAATGCGTTATCTTCTGCCTACACGTCTGCAATATATCGTTACCCCTACGCTGCTGAGAATACCGTCGCTGCTACTGCCATAAAGCCTGGTCGTCACCTTTTCTGTCACTGCTGACCGAATCCTGCCACGCCCGTAGAGTCTGCCGCTTCCTCGCCACTGTTGATATTGTTCACCGCCCATGCCGTAGACGGTATCAGCGCGTGCCGCCGTTCAACGGTTGTAACTGTCGCCGGTCAGATATTGTCGGTACCGTTACCCAAACCGTAAAATATTCTGCGTACCGGCCAGCGTAAGGTTTTCAACATTATTCGGCAAACGTAGCTGATATTGTTGTATACATTGTCTGTACCTCGCCGTTGACGGTATTTGGCTTGATTTTAACTAAAAGTGCCGGTTACATAATAAACACGTCTGCCGCTGTTCCTGCATGGTTTTCGGAGACGCTCTTAATTGGGCTTACTGTAAGCAGATACAGTGGTGCTTTTGTTAAAACATTACTTTGTTCGCTTCCCATGATTTATATTTCCTGTCAGTAGACTTATTCAATTTTACAGTATTTAAAATTACTGGTGAAGCAGATTCAAGACCTTAATTTTCTATAATAGTTCAAACCTTTCTTTAAATATGTCGGCTATAACTCGCAATTTATTGGCGGCAGACAATCGATTGATTGATACTCCTATACAAAAATATAGAAGGCCTGAAACTTTGCAGATTTTCAGACGGCCTTACGCTCAAAATCCAGTTACTGCATCTACAGCGAACGGCCACCCTCGATAACGTCGAAACATCCAAGCTGATCGCCTCCAAGATCCCAAGGTTGAAGTTTTTCACACCGTACCGCATCAAAACCCATGCGTACTTTTAACATCGTCTTTAAAGCGCTCTAACGAGGCAAGTTCGCCGGCATGAATAACGACATTGCTGCGGAATCGGCAACGGACAGTGGAACTGTGCCTTTACCACGCCGTCGGTAAACCAGCACAGCCTGCACATTGCCAACTTGGATACGCTTTCGATAACCTGGCGGATCACCGTACCGGTAACTCCTGGTTTTTCTGTTCCGGCGCCAAGATTCCGCCGCCTGCGTGGCGGTCACTTCATGTCGTCGATGGCGTCGTAAATACGTTGTGTAGCGGATTTACATCCCCATTTTTCCGCCAACTTGCGGGCGGAAGCATCGGCGGCGGCACTAAAGTTGATAATGAACGCGCCTGGCAATGGCAGTTGATACTGATTCGGTAACCCAGCCGACACCACAGCAACACGTTCACCACCACTCTTCGTTGGACAGTTTTTCAGACTGCCCGCCAAGGCTTCTGTAAGAACTTTGCACGTCGGCCTTGATACGAACTGGAGAACGATCACGGCTTCGCCCATACCATGGGAAACATATTTCCAGCCTGCCTGTTGCTTGGCCAAACGCAATCGCGGTATTTGCCTTGGCGGAACAATGCGATTTCAGGGCTTTTTCTCTCGTCCGCCAATACCATTAGATCTTCGCCTGCATTCGGCACGTCCGATAAAACTGTTGAGGATTTCACAGGAATCGACGGACCCGCTCTATTAATGGCTCTAAGGTTTTAATGGCTGGCGGTATCGGATTTGCCAAAAGCCGTAAATTCTTCCGGCCAGCAGCAGATGACGCCTTTTTCAGCGTACCGCTTTGCACCAATACCGTTACCTGCGCCGCGCCCTTTATCAAGGCGGGCCCAACGATGATACTGGCTGATACCGACAGGCGCGGGCTTGCCCAACACCTCCGGGCCTGCGCACCGCCTCCAGCAACGCATCATCGTCTAAACTTTTTTGGCAGAAGACGACAACTGGATATTACCAAATTTATCTGTCAGGGCACGACTTCAGCGCGGTCAGCCTTTGCGTGACATACGCCTGGATTGGCAGCTCTTTATCGATTTTGTTTACCGCTACCACCATCGGCACGCCTGCTGCTTTCGCATGCAATGGTTTCGATGGTTTGCGGCATCACGTCGTCGCCGTACCACGAGAATCACGATGTCGGTTGCCGCACTGCGCGCGCGCATGGCGGTAAACGCCGTGACCCGGAGACCCGGCAGTAATCACGCCGCGCGGAGTTTCAACGGCATTACGCATCAACGGGTTGGCACGCGCGCTCAGCTTCCGCCTTGTACCACTTTGGCGCGAAGTGACATAGTCCAACAGCGAGGGTTTTACCGTACGACGTGACCCATGACGGTACAACTGGCGGACGCGGCAGAGCTTCGCCCCAAGGTTTCCCGCGCCCTCATCCAAGAATGCTTCGGATCGTCGGCGGCGGCAGGTCGGTTGATGTGGCTGAGTTCTTCCAAATTACGAATTGGTTATGGTGTCTTTAATGATGATTGGTTGATGGCAACCACTGCTACCCATTTTCATCAGGGTTTTGACGACTCTTACGCCTTTGACTGGCTATTTGTGTTCGTCATTACGGTAATGTTCGAAGTCCAGACTTCGCATGATAGGTCTGGTCGGCGCTTGAGTTATGCTGGTTCGGCCTGTTTCCAGCTTTTTTGTTTTCTTGCTGCCGCGTACGCGTTCTCATCACCGCGTTCCGCATTACGGTCGCGGCCGCCTTCGCTGCCTTTACCTTTGCTGCTGCGTACTTTTGTTATCATCACGTGGTTGTGACGGTCGTCTTTCATGCGGGCGTGGAGCCGCGGCCTTTATCACGCAGCCGCTGCTTTTTCAGACGGCCTGTGAAGATTCCGTTTTGAATTGCTGCCTGTTCCGGCGGATTCTACCTCTTTGGGCAGCCTCGGCTTCCCGCTGTACTTGCTGCTCCATACTGCGGGCGTGCTTTGCGCTCCTGTTTTCCCTTCCAGCAACGCCTCCCATGCGCGCGCATGGTGGCGGCCCGCGTACTCTTTCTGTCGCGCTGCGCCTGTTCTGCCGCGCTGATTACGGAAGGTGTGTACCTCCGTCTGATTAATGCTTTTTTGTTTCTTGATCGGTTTGATTTACCTTGTTTGGCTGGTCGAGTTTCATTACATTCCTCTTTGGCGGTGGGATAAGTTCCGTTTGCCCAGTTTGTTCCGGGTTTTTACTTTCGGTAGGCTTAACTTGGCTGCTCGCTTGCGCTTTAGCTTTTCCGCCGCTTTTTCTGTTAGCAGCTCACCGCTTCCGCTTTCTGCTGCGGTTTGCTTGCAGCCTCAGGGCTTCTGCTGCGGCCGCCTGCATTTTGACTTCTTCCGGTTTGCCGGCTGTTTCGTTGATATTTCCGGTACAATTACGATCGCGCGACTGCGGCGGCGGGTTTCACTTCACTCCGCCGACAGTAGCTTTCCGGTTCCTGCAGTAATAAGTAATGCCGATGGTACCGCCGCCTTCATTACCGTTTCTTTCAGCAGGTAATCGCGCAAACGGCTTTTATCTTCCAGGCGTGAGGCTGTCTGGAACCAGCTAGTTTTTCCACACCGGCGCTTTTTAATTGTTCTTCAGCAGGTCGCTCACCGACCTTTTCTTGCAGTCTGGCGGCAAATTGTTCTACCGTCGCGTTACCCATCTATTACCCCCAGTTGCTTTCGGTAACCAGTGTCTGGCATGGCCAAAATAACTTTTTTGGCTTCCTCTTCAGCAATGCCGGTAATTTCTAATCAGTTCGCCCACGGCCAGTTCCGGCTAAACCGTCACGGGTGATGATACCGCCTGTGCCAAACCTGCAGCATTTCGGTATCCAACCTCCAGCGAATTTGCAGGTCGTCGGGCTACATCCCTCCCAGTTTTCTTCGAAGTGAATACCAGCGCCGAATCACGACTGCGCAAGCATCACTGCAAATTCCACGATTTCCCTCGTCGAAACCGCTGTCGATTTCAACAGTTCCGCAGCGGTACATACGCTTGTTTCTCCAGCGTGGCAACCCGTAATAGAATGCCTAGGCGGTTCTTCTGTTGATGTTCAGATGTTCGGCAAGAGGCCGAGACGGCTTCGTCTTCTCACTGGTACCGTCAGCCTGGCCACGGTCATGCGATGTTCAACCGCCATCTGGCCAGGCTGAAGCCAACGCACGTTTTGGTCTGCCGCGGCCAGCGCATACAGTGTGCTGGTCTCCGCCACGACGACATCCACTGCATGTTTATCCTCGTCAATCACGATGCGCGCATTTGCCGGTAGGAGCGCGTTAATCACGAACTGTGCGTCCCGGCGACCCGCGCAAATACTAATGCCGACATGTCTGCCTGATAACTTCGTTGCTGACGGCGTTCACGCGCTGAACCGCGTACGCCGATGCAGGTACCTCGCGGATCGACATGTTGATCGTTGGCTTTACGCCACTTCCGCCCGCTGCCCCTGGATCGCGTAACGGCGCGGATTTCCAATGATCCGTCTCGATTTCTGTACCTATCGTATACAGCCGAAGCGAGAAATTTTCGTCGGCATGGCCTAGATGACTTGTTTGCGGCCAGGCCGCTGATTTGCCCGCTTCCGTGCCAGCAAAGCGCGATACGGTCGCTGCGGAAGCTTTACGTAATCATTATTTGTCCGTAAATCAGCGCATCCAGTTTGCCCGACACTACCTCCACGATGATGCCGTGGCAGTCGACACGCTTGACCGTACCGGAAATCGATGTCTTTCCTGCCAGAAATTCATTCAGAATCACTGCGCTCGGCATCGCGGATGCGTTGCAGGATGATTTGTTCTTGCCACAGGTGGGTCGGCGGTCAGCCTTCGTTTCGGAGCCGTTTTCAGCATATTCGCCGATTTGATTTCCGTACCCGGATTTTCTGATTTCTCGCTGATGGTTTTTCCCACATCGATAGGTATAGCTGCCCTCGTCGGCAACAATCAGCCAACGCCGGAACGTGCGGTATCGGCCCGCGCATCGCGGTCGATTTCATGCCGCTACATCCATATGTCTGCGTTGCTTTCTTTAAGGCGGTAGAAAGCGTAAATTCCAGCCTGGAAAACACCCTACCTGCATCTACGCCGTTTTCTCTGCTGGCCAAATGTCACCAATTGCGGTAAGCACATTCTCACGACCCATTCGAACTTCCAAGTTCATTATCAACTTAAAATTGAATCTGGACGCAGACGGCTTTGTCGATATTGTCGAATCTAATATCCACACTTTTGCTGTCAAACGAAATGCTGACCGTACCGTTTCGCAGTTTTCGATACGGGCTGATGAAATTTTGCCCGTCAATCGGTAGACGGGTTTTGATTTGGCCCGCCGTCCCGCAAAACGGACGAAATCGGCGGTTCTTTCAACAGGCGGTCGGCGCCTGACTGGAAATTTCTAGACGCTGTAACTGGCCGCCCCACCGTAAAAACGCGGTCAGATGATCATGCTTACAGTCGCGCAGTCTCCACGGTAATGCCGCCCTCTTTTATCTATAAAATATGCAACCACCTTGCGCGGTCAGGCCTGTAATCCACCAGCCTGTAACCTAAGCCCGGCAGAGTCTTCATGGTATTTTAACATCCATGCTGCCCAGAGGTATATACAGTAATGGCCCATGGCCATTTTTCCTAAATATTAGTAACTTACTAATTATAGTCCCAAGTTTACTGGAGAAGTTAAAAGTATTGATTTGGCGTATTTTTAGACGGCCTTGTATCTATCGGGAGCTTTATCCAGTCAGAGGACGCGGATGTGCTGACGAACCATTCTATTAAATCAGTTCCGTTTTATAGGAAACTGCAAACCATGCCTGTAATACACGATTTACAATTTTCCGCTGAACGCCGCCTGCCTGAAGCCAAGGTACCGCGCAGCAGGTGAAATGCTCGGATTACAATGGAAAACTGGTTTTCCTGCGATGGTGATGAGCCACTGTTCGGATATGCTTTTGGCGCATTTTGTAACCACGCCGAATAATATCTGCGCCAACTGCTGAAATATCCCACGCATTATAAGGTCCTGTTCGCAAGGCGGTGCGACGCAGTTCAACATGGTCGCTGCGAATCCAATATGCACGAAGCTCCCCAACGTGCCGATGCTGCTGTAATAGTGTAATTGAGCCATTGCTTTGGCGCGAATAGATGAGCCGCCCGACTGATGCCGAAATTATCCAGGGCAGGATGGCGGGTAAGCAGTCTGGCTACACCGCCCCGCCCGCTGAACGTGGAAAGCCGATAAGCATTCGGCTTCGTCCATTTTGTGATTAACGAAATTGTACACGGCCCAGTAAGACCAAACGTACCGAAACTCAGACGGCCTGCGCTCGGTGTGCGATGCCGGGCAAAACCACTGCGCGAATCGATGGAACACTTTTGTTTGATTTACGCGGGCGCACAGAAAACATCGGCCTTGCTGGTGCGGACTGCGGCTATTATCCGTAGCACCGTCGAGCGCGCCCGGTGATATCCCCTGACGTGTTCGTACCACCAATCGGTATCAAATGCAACGTAGCGCTGTCACGCCTGCGACCGATCCGATTGGCATGGCGGGTCGGTTCCGGTATTATTGCTGACACAGGGGCGTGAAAAAATCGAAGCACAACAACCTGTTGCCCGCCTACCGCGCCATTGACGGCAGCGGCGGCTTTGCATCAATATTCAAGCCGATGCCCGCTCAAAACGAACGTTATTTCAAAACGTCCGATCCTGACTTTGACGTGACACCCCGTCCGTGAATAGCTGAACTGCGCGGGCGCGCGCCGGAAGGCAAACTGCTGGCGGAATGCGCGCCAGTATCTATAATCGGCCATGCCGCTTGAGGGCGTGGAAGCCTTGGCTGCATCTATGCAGGATTTCCAACGCCGTTATGGTTGAATCGACCGGCAGGCCAGTCTGGTGTCACAAAGATAAGTGATTTTCAGACGGCCTTATATCCGACTCAGTCCAAACGGGCCTGTTTTGAATTTATGCTATAACCCTCTTTTTTCACATCATCACAAAGGGCGTTTAGCGGATTTCACCTTCTGACCACCCGCCGCCTTTCGAAAATTTTGACTGCTCCGGCTCCGAACGCGGAACAAATCGAGGGCAGATGTTGTAAGCCGCGACGCGCGCCTGATCACGGCAACAAGGCGCCCGTTCCGTTTTACTGTTGTCATCGAAAGCGAAGACGGTTTGTCGTATTTCCGCAAACTGCTGATCAAACCGTAAACTGAATGCAATTTCTGGCGGAGGATTCGATAGAAAAAGCTGAAAAGCCGGGCAATATGGCACTCGCTGGTTATCGGCGTAACATTTCAGTCCGAACTGCTCTTCGCCAAAACCGAAACCGGGAATGGGGAACGGATGTCTGGCGCAGGACATGTTCCGCTTAGTGCCCCGCCAACTATGGCGCCTCGGCCCAAAAGAAAGGTCTCGACAATGTCTGGATTGCGAACGGCGGGTGAGAACAGCCGCAAACTGCGTGAGTAGAAGCGTTTGATTGCGGCGATCGTGGGATCATCGGGTTTGATTATGGTCGGAACTTCCGCCGAAGAAACCGCCGGTCCGATACGGATTTGAGACGAGTTCGTTACCCACGCTGCACGCGAAGTGCAATTCCCTACATTTTTCGAGACGGCCTTCCTCTCTTAATTGAAAACAATAGGACAAAAGGCCGTCTGAAGTTTTCCGCCGTGAAAAATCAATATGCCCTTCCGATAACAAGGAAAACTTCGGCACCCAATCCCAATCTCCCTTTAGCCGGCAAAACAAAACGTTGACTGAAACCTACAGGCTCAACAGTTACATCACAGTACACAGCGCCGTCTGAAAAATACTGTCAGACGGCTAACGGTTTCCAAATCCCTGTCAGGCAGGGTCTCATGAAGTTTTCACTCACCGCGAGGAAAGTATCCGGCGTCGCACCGCGCCGCGCCGCAAATCCAATGCGCCGTGCGCAAGCGAAAGGTGGGCGCGCTCCTGCGGTCTCGAACGGTCTCAACAGTTTGTAAAGCTCGAAACCGCCCTTAAGAAACTGTCGCCCGAACTCCACGGTATCGGCCACTTTTACACGGAAACCGTACCAATGTCTGCCGCACTGACCTTTCTGATACAACACCGCACCGCGGGTCTGAGGTAACGCACAGGCTGGGAACTGCCAGCTAAACGGCCAAAACGCGATGTTTTGTCTCGATAGAATGATATGGAGAAACGTGCAAATTTCTGGACGGACGTCTACAATTCGTCATCAGCTCGGTTTGACCAAATCCACCTTTTCTCATGGTAGCATAGAGCGGTGCCAATGTGCACGGTTTGCGCAAATTGACGATCGAAAATCTTTGAGTTTCAGCTTTCCAATCGGCTTATCCAAGGTCGAACGAGACTCTGCTACGAGCCAGCATTGCAGCTGGAAGCGTCGTCTCGCCACGCGCGCAAAGGCCTCTTCCTGCAAACTCGAATCTCCTGTCCTGCAAAGCGCGGGGATAGACTGTTCGGTAGCTTTCGCACCGCCGCACCTCGTTCAACTCGACCTCTTACGCAGCTGGCAGCCTGATCGTGGGATACCTGCACCAAATCGGTGATTGACTGCTTTTACCTTTAATCCTGACGCAACAACTCCTTCACGTCGGCATCATCGCCGCGGCGCAGCTGATAGTACTGCCGCCGACACGCGAGCGGATTCGAACCGCACTGCCGACGACATCTCAAAGGTGCGCCGCAATGCTTCGCTTTACCCGTAGGGAACGTCCGCAGCACTTCACCGAAGCAAGTTACTCGTTATGACTCTTCCTTAATCAACGGACTTTAGGACACTTCCAATGGATGCGCCTTATGGTTTCCCGCATCACGCGAACATTACGAGTCACCACCGATTGCACACCATCAGCGGCTGTGGAAGCAGGCGAACACCCAGCTCATGCACCGACTCACGCCAAACAAATAGGGAATCGCGGCAGAGATCGCGGCAGAAAGCACCCAGTGGGTCCGGACTGCCCAACGCCTGACCTTGCGCACGCATGGTGCTCGGGCAGTATCCTCAGAGGATAAACACCCAGATTACCGGTACCCTGGCCAACGGCGTGGGCGGCGATAAACAGGAAGACAGCGGCACGCATCACTGCTGGCGCCTTTCCAATCCGAGGAAGAAAGACAATGACACTAAGCCGAGCGACAATATAGCCAAAAGAGAACTGATGTGTACATCAGGCTGACGGCGGCCGAATTTATCGGACTAAAGACAGGCCTACGAAGGTATCAGATTGACAACGCAGATACCCACGCTGCATCAATGAAAGCCGGAACTCTCCAAACCGGCAATTTCACATACGCGGCGCGTGGTACGGGAAGGCGACCCGATACCCGAGCATTTGGACTGAAAAACGCAATCTAGAAAAAGACCGCAATACTGGCGGACGGCTTCTCAGCAGTCAGACTTTCTTTTGCCGCCATCTTTCTGCGCGGAAGCCACCAGTTTCGTTAACAGTCCTCGCACAGGGTTGATTACCGCTAACGCTGCGCGCGCGCATCACCTCAATGCGGCCTTTCACGACCAACCAACGCGGCGACGTATCGGAATGCCGAGTACCATGTAAGGTATAAATCGCAGCCGACGACCTGAACACCCAGCATCCAACGCCAGTGTTGCACTCTAAATCAGGCTTGAGAAAATAAAAATTGGAAAAGATAAGCAATTAGAATACCGAATACGATATTGAACTGATACATCGCCACCCAAGCGGCCGCGTTTGTCCGCCGGAGAAATTTCTGGTAATCGTAGGCGGGTGCGGCAATGGTCGATGCACCGACACCCAAAGCCGCCGATGAAACGGGAAGCAAGCAAATAAGGATCGCGAACGAGCGCAGACCCTAGAGAAACGACAACATACAAGGGATACCGATGGCAATCAGCGCTACGGCCAAATTTATCGGTTAATACTGCCGAACAGCGCACCGATAACCGTACCCCATAGGGCGGATGCCATGACGACCCACCCGTGAAACAGACTGGAGCTGTTCCACAAATGCTGTAACGCCTGATCCGCGCCGGAAATCACTATTATTATCGAAACCGAACAGGAAAACCTCAGCCAGCGCCACCGTGATGGACCAGATGAGAAGTTTTGACCGATTCATAGCGCCCTCACTTGATTTAAAGCAGAAGAATAGTCTGATACCACAATGCAATACCCGCCGTACCACATACGTGGCAAACGGTAAAACTTCGGTTTTCAGTCTGTTTCCTGATAAGGTGTCGTGAGGCGAAGGGCCTTTTGAAATTGTTATTACACAGTGCAGGCAACGCCTGTAATAAAACTACAATAGAAACTCTATATATAAACTATATGTTTTTAAACATCAGCGCTTGCAAGCAAATATCAGTTTCATATCATGACAACTTGACCATTCGACAACCTTTTCCGATTTATCTCTTTACAGAAGGAAACGCATCATCTACTTTTCTTTCAACCTCTCTTTCTATCGACACCGATTCTTAGTATTTAATGAAATTTAAATACACTAAACAAGAATATTCGAATTATCAACAGGTTCTATAGTATAAATGCTCTAACCAATAAACAAAGGCTGTCCGAAAACAATCAACCATATTTTCAGACGGCCTCAATAGAAAACCGCCGACAACAGATGTCGACTCGGTCACTGATTTTGCAAACTCAATTTAGCAATGTTTTCTCCAAATCAGCCAAAAATAGTTTCCAACTCCGCGCGTACTTCTTTCGCATCGGCAGCCGGATCTCTTCCGAAATCCAGCGCATTATGATTGAAAACTATCCACGAAAGGAGCAAAATGTATCTTTTCAATTTCACAGCTTAACCACATCCAGACGAGTATAACGGTTTCCGCGTAACCAACAGCACCATTCCCATGCTGCCACTGGGCAAATTGCGACGGGCTGATCTGCACAACTCACACACCTCGTCAAGCGTGAAATAGCGTTTGGCGGGAACAGCAGAGGACGATTAGCGTTTGTTTGTCGATAGTAATGCTCCACGTGCCTTTTGAGTTTTTGGGCTGGCAAGTTACTACGGCGGGCGGTAATCGGCTTCGCCGGTTTTCGGATTACGGCGACGTTGCGGTTTGTCGCGCAACTGAAAATTACCGAAACCGAAATTTTGATTTCTCTCGCCGCGTGCCAAAGTGCCTGGATTTCTTCAAAAAGAGTTCGACGATTTTTCTGGCATCGCTTTTTGTCATACATTGCTGACTTTATCTACCAAAAATATCGGCCAATTCGGCTTTAGTTAGTGTCATATTATTACCTTCTGTTGTAATAGGTGCAGACATTACCAATTTCTATTTAAAATTCAAGCGAATATTTATTTTAACTGCGAAGTTGCGCTCCCGCATGTTGCCGCATCAATCAGTTTCTCGATAACCGGCTCGACTGTTTTCATCCGTCAGCGTGTCATATCCTGCAAAATCACTTTGACCGCCAGTGCTCTTCATCCCTTAGGCAGGCCTGGACTGAGTGATACACGTCAAACACGTTGATTTCCTGTACCACCTTGTTTGCCGCGCTTTCAATGCGGCCAACAAATCATCATGGGCGTGGTTTCAGGTATGACAAACGCCAAAATCCCTGCGAACCGGCTGGAATTTTCGATACTGCTCTGATAGCGCGTTTTTCCGCGCTCCAACACCGCCGCATGTCGATTTCAAATACTAGCGGCTGCGGCAAGTCGTATTTTGCAGCCACTTCGGATGCAATTCGCCGACAAAAGCCGATGATCGGCCGTCTGAACGAGTATTGGCCGCGCGGCCGGATGCAGGGCGGGATGTTCGGGGCCTGACGAACTCAACTGCTGTTTTTCAAAAATTTTCTACATCAGCCTGATGTCGTAAAATCTGCGTGCGCTCTCGCCCCACTGTTCGGGCATCGCCGCGCGCGCACCACAGGCCGCCGATGCGTTCGTTTTCAATAAACTGGCCGTCTGAATCTTTGCTGAACACGCGGCGATTTCAAACACGCGCACGTGGCTTTGCTTGCGGTTCAGATTGTTCTGCAAAATTTCCATTGCCGCCGATGAGCGTGAACGCATCACGGCATACCAGTGCCGCCAGCGGGCCTTTTTGCAGGCGGATGGGGTTGGCGTTGGCGGCAAAATCGAGTTCCACTGCTCGTCAACGAAGGCATAGCTGACCACTTGCGGTAGCCGCGCGCCGCCATTTCGTTATAAACGGCAAAACGCGGACGGCGGGTTTTCGCGCAGCGCCAGCATTTTCAGACGACCTGACGTAATCGTCGGGGGATATTTTCGCAGCTGTAAACTCGGCCGATTTCTTCAATCAAATCGGCTTCGATTTTCGATGTCGAAACGGAAACTCGGCGCGGTAACGCGGAAGCCTTCCACCGTTTTCTCGGTGCTGCAAAAGCCCAAGTGGCTGCAGCGGTTTTCCACCTGTTCGGCAGGAATGTCCACGCCCAACACGGTTTTCAGACGACCCAAACGCATCTAGCCTGCTTGTATCAGCACCACACCGCGCTTCCACCATTTTCACCTGCAGCGCCGCCGCAGATTTTGCAAAACCAATTCGCAGCGCGTCTGATGGCATCAGCCCTGTAAACGGTAATCCACGCCGCGCTCAAAGCGGAAACGACGAATCCGGAGCCAAAAACCGTATTGGCGCGATTTCCATGCGATGATTTCAGGCGCAAACCAAGCCGCTTCCAGCACGATATTTTGTGTGTCGTCTGAAACCGCTTGCCGCGCCGCCCATCAGGCCTGCCAAACTCAACGCGCCTTTTCATCGGCCACTACCAAGTGTTTTCAGACAAAGACACGGTTTTCTCGTTCAGGCATTCCAGCATTTCGACCTTCGCGCACGGCGGATGCAGGCTGCCTGAAAAGTTTATCAGCATCAAAAACATGCATCGGCTGACCGACTTTCCAGCATCACATAATTGCCAATGTCCACCAGCGCGGAAATACTGCGGATGCCGCTGCGCTCCAAACGCTGCTTCATCCAATCCGGCGTGGCGGCGCATGCGTTCACGTTTTCAATCACGCGGCTGATAAAGCGGCCGCAATCGGCAGGCGCATCATCTGCACGGGCTGTTTGCGGCCGCGATTGGCGCGGCATGGATTGCAGGCTCGCTTGAACGCACAACCCGTCAGCGCGGATACTTCGCGCGCAATGCCTTTGATGCTCAGGCAGTCGGCACGGTTCGGCGTGATTTTCAGCGTGAACACCGTCAATGTCCATCTAGATATTCACGGATGTTTGCACCGACAGGCGCGTCTTGCGGCAGAATGCGCAAAGCCGTTCACGCCGTCGTCAGGCAGACCGAGCTCATCGGTGGAACACAACATGCCGTTCGACACCACCACGCATCTTGGTCGGCTTGATTTTTGAAATTGCCCGGCAACACCGCACCACAGCGAACACGGCACTTTGATGCCCGCTTACATTCGGCGCACCGCACATACCCTGCACCAATCTGCACCCGTACCCGCATCGACTTGGGTAACGTTCAAACGGTCGGCATCCGGATGTTTTTCAACGGATTTCACTTCGGCAATCACCACGCCCGTAAACGCAGGCGCGGCAGTCTCGGCTTCTTCCACTTCCAAGCCGGACATGGTTAACAGATGTTCCAGCTATCGGCGGAAAGTTCGGTATCGGCTTGGGTTTTCAGCCATGAGTAGGAGAATTGCATGTTATGTTCTCAATCAACTAATTAACTTTTTATCAGATTTTGTTTTCAGACGACCTGTTTATGTTGGCGTGTAGTCTGCTTTTTCACTTTATTGAAGCTGTTGCTTTCAGATAGTCTTTTCAGACCTTAAGCAATCAAATCAATAATATTGTTACGAACCACGCTAGCAAGGCGATAGCCCTACAGGTGACACTCACTGTAAAACGCCACACGCTCCCAGCTTTTAAACCACGACATCAACCAACTACCGATCGCGGTGGCAAAACAGGATACGGCAAATGCGCTAAATCCGTAATTCGACCACCTTATTGCACCTTCCACATCGTCACCGGTCAGGGTTTTCAAATCGGCCAACGCCAAAGAGCGGTTTTCGCAATAGATGGACAGCAACCACAATGCAACAGCAAGTGCATAGCAGGCGGATGGAGCGATATAGCGTTTCATGATTTAGCTTTTTACTGTGCAGGCTGCTTTTTCGTTTTAGACTACCTAAATACTTACTATTAAGCACGAAAATCGCCTGAAATTGAGTCAAGCCTTCTCTGTTTATTGTTTTAGAATTTTTTTAACAATCTTAACAAGCTCTTTTTGGCACTCATCATTATCCGAATCACTAGCAACCTGCTTTTCAATCCATCTAATTTCTTGGCCAAACAACTCAGCATAACTCTCTGCTGCTTGTACAGAACCTCCGCCAGTTCGTGTTGCACCAATAATAAAGTTACAATTCATATTTTGTAACGCACTAAAATTACGGAAAACTATTGACTTATTATCGCCACCTGAATAAATGCCTAGTCTTACTTTTTGATTATCCCAAACAGCCAAAAATCAATTTCTCCAACTTGCTCAAAAGTAAACCAATTCATTTGGAAATAATTGTAATAATTGGATGGCCAAATTTTTAAAGTGGTACTTTTTGCCCTTTATTACTTGCACCATAAAAGTAAATATATACGTTCCATCTTTACCATTCTCCATATCAATCAAGTTTTTCAATCATCTAGCTGAACTGCTTTAAAAAGTTCAAATCGTTATCAAAAAAACAGTCGCAGATCGTTCACGTTGTAACGTAACATAGCAAAACGATCGAGACCGATACCAAAGGCGAAAACCAGTGTATTTCTCGGGATCGATATTCACGTTTTTCAACACGTTGGGATGCACCATGCCGCAGCCACCGACTTCCAGCCATTTGCCGTTTTTCGCCCATGATGTCGATTTCAGCGGACGGTTCTGTAAACGGAAAGAAAGACGGGCGAAAACGTACTTGCAAATCATCGCGTTCGAAAAAGCGGCGGATGAAATCGGTGAACACGGCTTTCAAATCGGCGAAAGTTACGCCCTCTTCCACCCACAGGCCTTCGGCTTGATGGAACATGGGCGAGTGCGTAGCATCGCTGTCCACACGATAGACGCGGCCAGGGGCACTAATGCGGATGGGAGGCTCTTTTTTATCGAGCATGTAGCGGATTTGAATCGGGAAGTGTGCGTACGCAAAACATCGCCGTTTTCAACGTAGAACGTATCCTGCATGGCGCGGGCGGGATGATTTGCGGGAATGTTCAGGGCTTGGAAGTTGTGGAAATCGTCTTCGATTTCTGGGCCGTCTGCCACTTCAAAACCCATGCCGTGAAAGAGTTCAACCACGCGCTGCAAAGTCAGGGTTACGGGATGCAGACCGCCATTTTCCTGCGCGCGTCCGGGCAGGGTAATATCGAGTGCTTCGGCGGCAAGCTGGGCTTGGAGTTTGGCTTCGTTGAGCACATCGCGTTTATTGTTAAAGGCCGTCTGAAACTGGATTTTTGCATTCATTGATATGCGCACCTATGGTTTTGCGCTCCTCAGGCGACATTTGACCTAAGGTTTTCAGAAGTCCGGTCAACTCGCCGGTTTTACCAAGATAACGGGCTTTGATTTGTTCTAGAGCGTTGAAGTCTTGCGCGGCTTCTACTGCGGCAATGCCTTCTGCAACGATACGGTTTACATTTTTCCATAGTGGTTTTATCGTCTGTCGGTTGATGATGGGTCGTCTGAAACAATGAGGGCCGCCTGTATGGTTTGGTGTTGCCAAACTTTTCAGACGACCTTTTATCGTTTACGGCCAATCCGTTTGATAGAATCGGCGTATTTTAGCGCAAATCAATTCAAAAATAGACTTTAAAGAAAGAAAAATCAATCACATAGACTTTCTTCAGATCAAAGAAAAAGGAAGCCGTAGCTTCCTTTTTTCAAATTTTTGGATTAAGCAGCCAAAGCAGCTTTGGCTTTCTCAACCAATTGTGCAAAAGCGGCTTTATCAAATACAGCCAGATCAGCCAATACTTTTCGGTCGATTTCGATAGAGGCGCGTTTCAGACCGTTCATGAATTTGCTGTAGGACAGACCGTTTTCACGGGCACCTGCATTGATACGGACAATCCACAATTGACGGAATTGGCGTTTGCGTTGACGACGGTCACGGTATGCGTATTGACCGGCTTTCATTACCGCTTGCTTGGCAACGCGGTATACGTTTTTACGACGACCGCGGTAGCCTTTGGCTAACGCGAAGATTTTTTGGTGACGGGCACGAGCGGTTACACCGCGTTTTACGCGTGGCATATTCTAAACTCCTTAAGCGTAGGGGTAACATTTTAGCAACAGAAGCCAAATCGCGATCGTTTACCATAGAGGTACCGCGCAGTTGGCGTTTGTTTTTAGTGGTCTTTTTAGTCAAGATGTGGCGTTTGAACGCATGAGCGCGTTTTACACCGCCGTTACCCAGTACTTTTGAAGCGTTTTTCGCGCTAGACTTGGTTTTCATTTTAGGGCATTGGAAAAACTCCATTCGTTATTAGATAAGGCATCAGGGGGTTTTAAAACATTGGTTTCAAACACTTGAACCCAAAATGCCACGGTTTTTGCCGCCAATCAAAAGCTTACTCCAAAGCGGCAATCGGAGTAAGCTGAGAATTGTAACTTTATTTTTTCTTTGGTGCAATCATCATCACCATTTGACGGCCTTCCATTTTAGGGAAGGATTCGATTTGAGCCACTTCCGCCAAATCCTCTTTTACGCGCTCTAAAAGTTGCGCACCGAGTTGCTGGTGAGCCATTTCACGACCGCGGAAACGGAGTGTTACTTTGACTTTATCGCCGTCAGCCAAGAAGCGGTTGATGTTGCGCATTTTGATTTGATAATCGCCTTCATCGGTACCCGGGCGGAATTTGATTTCCTTAATTTGTACCTGCTTCTGGTTTTTCTTGGCTTCGTCGCGTTTCTTGGCTTGTTGGTATTTATATTTACCGTAATCCATCGGTTTGCATACGGGTGGTTTTGGCAGTAGGGGAAATCTCTACCAAATCCACATCCTGCTCTTTCGGCCATAGCCAAAAGCTTCACGAACCGATACGACACCAAGCTGTTCGCCTGACTCACTGATTAAACGCACTTCTTTGGCGGTAATTTCGCCATTGATTCGTGCTTCGCGTTCTTGAGCGATGATGAATACTCTATACAAAAATTAACTAATCACTAAGGACTCAGCGATTTCCTGTTTTAATTGTGAAATAAAATCGTCGATATTCAATGAACCTAAATCTTCTGCTTTACGACGTACGGCCACTTTGTTTTCCTGCTTTTCCTTGTCACCGACAACGATTTGATAAGGAAAGCGATATTGGCTGTTATCACGGATTTTGTAAACCGATCTTTTCATTGCGCAAATCTAGTTCGACACGAAAATTTTTCCGCACGGAGCCTTTCCACTACCTGACGACAGTAATCCGTCTGATGTTCGGTGATATTCATTACCACCATTTGAACCGGTGCCAACCACAACGGGAACGAACCAGCATGGTTTTTCAATCAGAATGCCGATGAAGCGCTCCAGGGAACCTAAAATCGCACGATGTAACATTACGGGACGCGCACGGCCGTTATTCTCAGTGACGTACTCGGCATCCAATCGATCAGGCAGGACAAAAATCTAATTGCAAGGTACCGCACTGCCATGAACGACCGATAGCATCTTTAACATGATATTCAATCTTCGGACCGTAAAATGCTCCCTCTCCAGGCAACTCTTCCATTCTACTCCACAGGCAGTCAAAGCATCGCGCAAACCTTGTTCAGCCTTGTCCCAAATATCATCCGAACCGGCACGTTTTTTTCAGGACGTAGGGAAAGTTTTTACGGCTACATCATGAAAACCGAATTGTTTATAAATACGCACCAGCAGTTCGTTGAAACGACGTGCCTCATCAACAATTTGATCCTCCGTACAGAAAAATATGAGCATCATCCTGCACAAATCCCCGTACTCTCATCAGACCATGCAGGCACCACTTGGTTCATTGCGGTGACAAGAACCAAACTCTGCAAGACGCATCGGCAAATCTCGGTATGAACGCAGACTGTTATTGAAAAATCTGCACATGACCCGGGCAATTCATCGGCTTAACGGCATATTCGCGTTTTTCCGATTGGGTGACGAACATATTGTCTTTATAGTTATCCCAATGACCGGATTTCTCCCAGAAGGTTTTATCCATAATTTGCGGCGTTTTAACTTCTCTATAACCGGCAGCATCCATTCTTTGCGCATATGCTGCTCTATGGTTTTGCCACAACGCCCAACCGCGGGGATGCCAGAAAAACCATACCAGGAGCCTCATCTTGCAGATGAAACAAATCCAACTGTTTGCCCAATTTTTCGATGGTCGCGTTTTTCTCGCCTCTTCGATGCGCTGGATATAGGCTTTTAATTCGTCTTTTGTTGCCCAAGCTGTACCGTAAATGCGTTGCAGCATCTCATTGTTACTGTCGCCGCGCCAATATGCGCCTGCCAGCTTGGTCAGCTTAAAAATTTTTCAGAAAACGTGTATTAGGAACATGCGGTCCGCGGCACATGTCGACATACTCCTGATGATGATACAGCCCCATTTCCTCCACTTCGGGCATATCATCAATCAGGCGCAGTTTGTATTCTTCGCCGCGTTCTTGGAATGTTTTAATGGTTTCGGCGCGGGGAGTCATTATCTTAACGACATCATAATCCTGATTAATCAGCTCTTTCATCCGCGCTTCAATAGCGGCAACATCATCGGGTGTAAATGGTTTATCGGTAGCGATATCGTAATAAAACCGTCTTCAATCACCGGACCAATAACCATTTTGGCGTTGGGATAAAGCTGCTTAACCGCATGACCGATCAGGTGCGCACAGGAATGGCGGATGATCTCTACACCCTCTTTGTCTTTCGGTGTAATAATCTGCACGCTGGCGTCTTTGCTAATCGGATCGCTTTGCGTCTACGAGTTGCCATTGACTTTACCCGCCACTGTCGCCTTCGCCAAACCGGAACCAATGGACGCAGCGATTTGCGCCACTGTTACGGGGGGCTTCGTATTGGCGGACTGAACCGTCAGGCAGGGTAATGTTCAACATCAAAAACTCCGAAACATTAAAAAATAACGGCATTTAATGCCGTCTGAAATATTTGGTAGGCACGATTGGATTCGAACCAACGACCCCCACCATGTCAAGGTGGTGCTCTAACCAACTGAGCTACGTGCCTTCTACTTCTAAGCGTCGGATTGTATCTGATTACAACCTCATTTTGGCAAGCGGGAGGTGTCTTTCAGACGGCCTGTATGACAATTCGTCCGCTTTTTGCCTCACTTTTTAAGTTTGTGAGGCATCAACAACTGAAGTTTCATCAATATCACAACCTTCATTATCCGAACCTCTGTATTAATAACCCTCTTTCCCTTCTGCCTTCATCCACTCCCGAAACACACCTGCGGTAAATTGCAGCTTTCGGCGCAATAGACTAGGTAGTAGGCCGGAGGACTGGGAATGGAAATATTGGGAAAGCAGGCGCACCAGCCTTCCTGCCTTGAGGTTGTCTGAAACCAAGAGGCTGCGCGCCAGCGCGATGCCGCCGCAGTCCATTGCCGCCTGCAAGACTGCGGCGGAATTGCTCGATATACAGGACGGCAATGTATCGTCATGGATAAAAAGGCAGAATTCGGCAAATCGCTCGGCTGGCGGATGTCGTGCATGGCGATAACGGCGAGCCTTTGATTATCCTGCGCCTATAATTTCTGCGAACCCTGCGCAACCGCTCGAAACCGCTCTGAATGTCGGGCAGTACATTCAATAAACTTTCAGACGGCACACACCGCGTCCGCCCGCCGCTTTGGCGTATGAACAACGGCTTGCCCAAATAGTCTTCCAAACCTTGGATCAACTGCCGCTGGAAGCAGTGCGGCTGGGGTTGGCGGATTGACTTTCGGAAATACGGTATGGCCCCATAATCATAGCCGTCTGAAATCAGGTTTCAGACGGCCTTTTTCTTATTTCCGGTTAAACGTCGCTGCTGGGTAGCTCTTTTTCAGTCAGCGGTTTGATGAACCAGATGTCGCGGCAGTAATCGGCAATCGAACGGTCGGACGAGAAGAAGCCCATATTGGCAATATTGATTAAGGCCGAACGGCGCCATTTTTGGCGTTGCGGTAATGCTCAGTCTGCTCGATACTGAGTGTCAATATAGCTGCGGAAATCAGCCATCAGTTGGTAGTAGTCGCCGTAGGGGCTGCAGCACATCGTTGTAACGGTTCGGCTCTTCGGGTGAGAAGGTGCCGTTGCTGATTTGGTTGACGACGCGGCGCAGGTCGTTGTCGCGTTCGATATAGCCCAGCGGGTCGTAACCGTTGCGGCGGATTTCTTCCACCTGCTCTACAGTATTGCCGAAGATAAAGCAGTTGTCGGCACCGACTTTTTCCAGAATTTCAACGTTCGCGCCGTCCAGCGTACCCATGCAGAGTGCGCCGTTGAGGGCGAATTTCATGTTGCTGGTACCCGATGCTTCGGTACCGGCAAGGGAAATCTGCTCGTGCAGGTCGGCGGCCGGAATGATGATTTCGGCAAGGCTCACGCTGTAATTCGGAATGTAAACGACTTTAATCAGGTCGCGGATGCGTTCGTCGTTATTGATGATTTTGGCAACGTCGTTAATCAGGCGGATGATTTTTCTTGGCCATGTAATAGGCGGATGCCGCTTTACCGGAGAAGACAAACACGCGCGGCTGCCAGTCGAAAATCCGGGTTTTCCAGAATTTTGTTGTAGCGAGTCGACGATGTGCATCACGTTCAACGCCTGGCGCTTGTATTCGTGAATGCGTTTAATCTGTACGTCGAACAGCGCGTCGGTACCGACTTTAATGCCCAGTTCGTTTTCGATGTAGCGCGCCAGACGGGTTTTGGCCGCTTTTTTTCACTTTGGCAAACTCGTTTTGAATGCGGGTATCGTCAACTTTTTCGTTGAGCTTGGTCAGATTGTCCAAAATGCAGGCGCCAGTCGTCTTCGCCGAGATGTTTGTCGAGGAAGGCGGTCAGCGGCGGATTGGCGATGTTGATCCAGCGGCGCGGGGTTACGCCGTTGGTCACGTTGGTGAAGCGTTCGGGAGAACACTTTGGCAAAGTCGGCGAAGATGGAAGTGGTCATCAGGTCGGGTGGATTTTTCGCCACGCCGTTGACTTTTGTGCGAACCGATGACCGCCAGCCATGCCATGCGGACACGGCGGCCGTTGTTCTCATCGATGATGGCACGCGGCGGACGAAGTCGTCGTCGAAGTTGCCGATGGCGCGCAGGGGCGTTCAAGAAGTAGGCGTTGATTTCAAAGATGATGTCCAAATGGCGCGGCAGCAGGCGCCCCATCAAATCGACCAGCCAAGTTTCCAAGGCTTCGCTCATCAGGGGTGTGGTTGGTGTAAGAAAAATCTTGCAGCACTATTCCATGCTTCGGTCCACGCGATGCCTTCTTCGTCAATCAGGATGCGCATCAGCTCGGGAATCGCCAGCACGGGGTGGGTATCGTTCAGGTGGATGGCGACTTTGTCGGCAAGGTTTTTGATGCTGGGGAAACGGCATTTGTGGCGCGCCACGATGTCTTGTACGGATGCGGAAACAGGAAATATTCCTGTTTTCAGGCGCAGTTCGCGGCCGCTGTCGGTGGAGTCGTTCGGATAGAGGACGCGCGAGATGTTTTTCATCGCTGTTTTGCGCACGGACGGCGGATGCGTAATCGCCGCGGTTGAAGTCTGCCAAATCGAAAACGGTTACCGGCGTGAGCCGTCCACAGGCGCAACGGGTTGGCAACGTCGCCGCCGTAGCCGGGGATGATTTCATCGTATGCCATCGCGGAAATTTCTTCGCTCGGATGCCATTCTTTTTTGTCACCCATATTGATGACTTGCCCGCCGAAGCTGACGGCGTATTGTTTGCTCGGGCGGCCGATTTGCCATGCCAAATCTTGGTCGAGCCACAAATCGGGTTTTTCCACTTGCTGACCGTCCACGATTTCTTGTTTGAACATGCCGTATTGATAGCGGATGCCGTAGCCCATGGCGGGGAATGCGCAAGGTGGCAAGCGAGTCGAGGAAGCAGGCAGCTAAGCGGCCCAAACCGCCGTTGCCCAAACCGGGGTCTTGTTCTTGTTCGCAGATGTTGGCGAACTCTTTACCCAACTGTTTGAACGCCTCGGCAAATTCGGCATACACGCCTTCGTTGATCAAGGCATTGACGAAGGCGCGTCCCAACAGGAATTCCATGGAGAGGTAGTAAACCATGCGTTTGCCGTTGTCGATGTGGGCTCGGCGGGTTTTAGGAAGTCTTCCGCAATCAGGTCGCGCGCAGCCAACATCGCGGCATTGAGCCACTGGTGTTCGGTTGCATCGTTGGGATCGACGCCCAAAATGAAAATCAGCTTGTATACGATAGATTTGCGGATGGTTTCGGCATCCGGTTTCGGCATAACGTATTCAAAGCCAGAGATAGGTTGTTTTTTCTTAGCCATAATAGTCTTTCTCGTGATTACCTTAGTTTGTGAAACGGAATGAAAATTTTAAATGAGGGCCGTCTGAAAATACGGGCGGCCTGCGGATTTCGGTATCAATACGCCTGCCTTATCTGTTAATTGCATACTTAACTGTTTCAGACGGCCATTATATAGAAAAATCGGACGGGCTGATGCGGCACGGGTTGTAAAATGACGGTTCTTTGAACAAGGTCATACGCAACCCGATTCCAGCAGCGGTGGAAATTCCGTCCGTCAGCCTTTTTTTGTGCAAAATCCATATCCCCATATGCTCGACCGTACATTTGGCGCTGCTGTAATTAAATTTCTTAGATGGCACACAGGACATTTCCCATTGTCCTTGAGGAAGGTTAAACAACTGCTGGCTGCGTTTTGCATTGACCAAAAGCAGCCATTCGCCGTCTATCAGCACCTGCATCGCCTTGATGCCGCGGTTATACCAACATGTTTCGCCCATTGCGAGGCCGTCTGAAGACAACCACTGTACCCGCTGCTCGTTCCACCACTGGTCTTCGTTCAGCAGCCTGATGCGGTTGCGCACGGCAATCAGTTCCTGTACATAAGTCTGTAGCCCGTGTCTTTTTTTCCGGCCAGTCGAGCCAGCTAATCGAATTGTCCTGACAATAACCGTTGTTGTTGCCCCCCTGGCTGTTGCCGAACTCATCGCCTGCCAGCAGCATCGGCGTACCGTTGGCCATGAGGAGCGAGGCCAGCAGTGCTTTGAGCCGTGTATTCGCGGTCGTTCAACACATGGATGTCGTAGGTCTCGCCTTCCACACCGTGGTTGTAGCTGATGTTTTCGTTGTGGCCGTCGCGGTTTTCCTCGCCGTTGGCCACGTTGTGTTTTTCGTTGTAGCTGACCAAATCGTGCAGCGTAAAGCCGTCGTGGGCGGTGATGAAGTTGATGCTGGCCGACGGACGGCGCCCGCTGTGGCAGAAAAATATCCGACGAACCGGCCAGCCGCTCGGCAAACGCGCCCAAACTGCCGCTCTCCCACACCCAGAACGCGCGCATGTCGTCGCGGAAACGGCCGTTCCACTCGGCGAACGGCTGCGGAAATTGCCCAAATGGTAGCCGCCTTCGCCGATGTCCCATGCTTCGACAATCAGTTTGCGCGAGGCCAGCACCGGGTCTTGGTATACGACTTGGAAAAACCGCCCGTAGGCCTGGAAATCAGGTTCGCGGCCCAATACCGTACCCAAATCGAAGCGGAATCCGTCCACATGGAACTCTTCCACCCAATAGCGCAGGCTGTCGGCCGCCCAGCGGGTTACGTCGCGGCGGACGATATTCAGCGTATTGCCGCACCCCGACCAGTTTTCATAGTATCCGTCGCCGTTGAGCCAGTACCAAAGGGTATTGTCTATCCCCCGCTGGCAAAGCATCGGCCCTTGCCCGTCCTGCTCGGCGGTATGGTTGTAAACCACGTCCAAAAATCACTTCGATACCGGCTTTGTGCAGCGTGCGCACGGCTTTTTTCAACTCGTCTTCCGCGTTGGCGGGATTGACGGCATACGACGGCTCGACCGCGAAATGGGAATAGGTGTTGTAGCCCCAGTAATTGCTCAGGCCTTGCCGTTGCAGATGATATTCGTCCAGATGCTGGTGGATGGGCAGCAATTCGACGGCGGTGATGCCCAGTTTCTTCAGATAATCGACGAGGCGCGGATCAGACAAAGCCTGATAAGTACCTTTTGTGTTTCAGATGCGGAAATTGTTTGGTTAGACCTTTGACGTGGGCTTCGTAAAAGCACCGTCCTGCCCCACGGCGTATTTGGGTGTTTGTCGTTGCCCCAGTTGAACCGGCTTTTGCCGGCCACTATGCTTTTGGGGCGATATGCGCATTGTCGCGCTCGTCCGCGTGATGAAACCAAGCCAGTTCTTCCTCGTTGCGGTAAACGGGCTTGCCGTCGATTTTTGTGGAATACGGGTCTATCAGCAGCTTCTGCGGATTGAAACACGAACCGCACGCGGCATTTTCCCTGCCGTATACGCGGAATCCGTACCGCTGCCCCGCCCTTACGCCCGGAACGAAGCCGTAAAACACCGAGCCGACCCGGTCAGGCAGGGTCAGGCGCGTTTCAACATCACCGTCGAACAGGCACAATTCTACTTTTTCGGCATTGATGGAAAACAGGGTGAAATTCACGCCCTCATTGGTCAAGGTGGCACCCATCGGGTAAGGCACACCTTCTTCGATATGCCATGTTGCGGCAGTCATGATGCTTCCTGAATCTTTTATTCTTTTTATTTGAACTTAGGAGACGCGTATCGGGCGGTTTTGCCCGAGGCTCGCGTCCGAGGCCGTCTGAAACCGGCAGTTCCGTTTTCAGACGGCCTGTTCCAACAGACAGCTTATTCGCCGGATTGTTCCTCAACTGCCGATTTATCCGCCTCTTTATACAGATAAACCGTCGCCAGCGGCGGGATGGTCAGCGACAGCGACTGCGCCCTGCCGTGCGAACCGATTTCATCGGTGCGGATTTCTCCGCCACCCGATACGCCGCCTGCCTTTGTAGGCGGTGTTGTCGGAATTCATAATCCGCGGTACACGCCGGCCTGATTGACGCCGAAACGGTAGTTTTCGCGCACCACCGGCGTGAAGTTGCTGATAACGATGACACGGTTGCCTTCGCGGTCGCGGCGTTCGAATACGAATACCGAATTGTCGCCGTCATCGGCCACCAGCCACTCGAAACCTTCCGGCCATTGGTCAAGCTGGTAGAGCGGCGCAGTGTCTTTGTAGACATGGTTCAACTCGCGCACATAGTCCTGCATACCTTGGTGCCAGCCGCCCTCTTGGTCGAGCAGGAACCAATCCAGCCCTTTCGTTATAGTTCCACTCGCGGCCTTGGGCAAATTCGCTGCCCATAAACAGCAGTTTTTGCCGGGGGTAGCCGTACATAAAAGCCGTAGTAGGCGCGCAGGTTGGCAAACTGCTGCCAGCAGTCGCCCGGCATCCGACCCAGCAGCGAACGTTTGCCGTGCACCACTTCATCGTGCGACAACGGCAGTACGAAGTTTTCACTGTACTGGTACATCATGCCGAAGGTCATTTTGTTGTGGTGGTATTTGCGGTTGATAGGGTCTTCCATCATGTAGTGCAGCGTATCGTTCATCCAGCCCATATTCCACTTATAGCTGAAATTCAGACCTTCCTGGCGGGTTACGTTGGCAAACGAGGTCGACTCTTCGGCAACTTCGGTGGCCGAAGGCACTTCGTTTTTCAGCATGGTGTTGGTGTCGCGCAAAAACGCCACCGCTTCCAGATTTTCGTTGCCGCCGTACTGGTTCGGAATCCACTCGCCCTGTTTGCGGGAATAGTCGCGGTAAACCATAGAGGCGACCGCGTCCACACGCAGGCCGTCGAAGCCGAAACGCTCTATCCAGTAAAGCGCGTTGCCTTGCAGGAAGTTTTTGACTTCGGTGCGGCCGAAGTTGTAAATCAACGTATTCCAGTCTTGGTGGTAGCCCTCGCGCGGGTCGGCGTGTTCGTACAAGGCCGTACCGTCGAAATGGTTGAGGCCGTGGTCGTCGGTCGGGAAGTGTCCGACCACCCAGTCGAGGATGACGCCGATACCCGCATCATGGGCGGCCTTAATCAAATGGCGCAATTCTTCGGGCGAACCGAAGCGGCTGGTCGGCGCATAAAGGCCGGTTGCCTGATACCCCCACGAACCGTCGAACGGATATTCGAAACGGGCAGAAGCTCGATATGGGTGAAGCCCATCTCTTTGACGTAACTTACCAATTCCGTGGCAAGCTGTTCGTAAGTCAGCCAGTAATTGTTTTCCGGATTGCGCTTCCACGAACCCAGATGCACTTCGTAAATACTGATGGGGCTGTCGATGGCGTTGGCCTGCGCACGGAACGCCGGCTCCTCCACTTTGTCGGGCAGTCCGCGCACCACGGACGCGGTGGTCGGGCGCAACTCCGCGCCGAACGCATACGGGTCGGCTTTTTCGCGCACGTTGCCGTTGGCATCGCGGATTTCGAATTTATACAGAGCGTTCAGTTTCACGGCGGGGATGAAAATGTCCCAGATGCCGTTGTCGCGGTGGAAACGCATCACATGACGGCGGCCGTCCCAGTAGTTGAACTCCCCGACGACGGATACGCGCTGCGCGTTCGGCGCCCATACGGCGAAACTCACACCCTTCACGCCGTCAAGTTCGGCAAAATGCGCACCCAAGGCTTCATACGGACGCAGGTGCCGTCCTTCGGCCAGGAGCCACAAATCCATGTCCTGCAAGGCGGTGCCGAACCGGTACGGGTCTTCTTCGCGCACGGCTTCGGCATCTTCGTTATAGCGGATGCTCAGGGCGTAGTCGGGCGAGCTGTCGGGCAGTACGGCCACGAAAAACCCCTGTCGTCGATTTTTTTCAGACGGCCCGATGAGTTCTTCGGTTTCGCGGTTGACAATATCCACGCTGAACGCGCCCGGAATCAGGGTACGCACGACTTCGCCGCCTTCCGCCAGACGGTGGCGGCCCAAGTAGGCAAACGGATCGCCGTGGGTGGCGGAAAACAGGCTGTCGATGGTGTCGCGCTCTGCTTGGTCAAGCTCGTGGTAGGCTTTGGCGGCCTTGATTTTTGCTGTTTGTTTTCATGCGTACCTCGTCAATCATGGCAAGTTGTCCGGCCATCAGCCGGTGGTTGAGAAATCCTCCAGCGCAACCGGCAGCCTGCATCGCCCAGTTGGGGTAGCCTTCGCCACCCCCCGGCACGTTCAGGTTTTCGGTTACGCCCAATAAATTTTCAAGCTGTACGGCATAAAGCCTGCTGCTGCTCAACGCACCGTAACGGTGTACCGCGCCCAGCAGTTCCTCCGTCATTTCAGACGGCATCTCCGCCTGCTGCGGCAGGCAGCCCGTCTGCTTGAGTTTGGCGAACAAATCGGCCTTATCGCGTTTGCGTTGTTCCGAGGCCGTCTGAAAAGCCGCATCATCGGGCAGCGTACCCAGCCGGTGCATGATTTCCAAATCGCATCCCGTCCAATATCCGGCCAGCGGCGCGACATCGTGGGTGCTGATCACCGTAACGGACTGCACCGGATAATGCTCCGGCAGCTCGAAGCCATCTTGGTTTTTGCTGAAATACATGACCTTGTAAGAGAAAAACCTTGTAATGGTTGAGCAGATGGCGCGCCTCGTCGGGCACCGTACCCAAATCCTCGCCGATGACCACGCAGCGGTTGCGGTGGCTTTCCAAAGCCAGTATGGCGAACATGACCGGAGCGTCATAATGCACATACGCGCCGAAATCCGCCGTTTTGTCGCCGACCACCCACCACAGGCGGCACAACGCCATCACACGATCGATGCGCAACACACCGTACAAATGCATGTTTTACGCAAAAATTTCAGCAAACTTGCGATAACCCGCGCGCTTGAGCGCCTGCGGATTCAACGGCGGCAGGCCCCAGTTTTGTCCCGTCGGCCCCATCGGGTCGGGCGGCGCGCCGACGGACATATCCATACAGTAGCTGCCGCGGTCGAGCCAAATATCTGCGCTGCTCCTGGCCGCGCCGACGGCCAAATCCCCGTAGATGCCGAGTTTTCACCCCGTTACGTTCCGCCGCCTCGTTGACTTTTGGCAAGCTGTTCGGCACAGAGCCATTGCAGCCACATATAAAGTGGATTTCCCGCCCGTGCGACTTGGCGAAATTCTGCACGGCCTTGCTATACGGGTCGCGGAACTCCTCCGGCCAGACCGTCCAGCCGGCCGCGTCCGTTTTGCCGTAATACTGGTCGAGCGCCTCAAACAGGCCGAATCCGTACAAATCGCTGCCTTCACGGGCCACAAAAGTCCTGAAACGCCGCCCCTGTCCAACTGCGCCTGCGCGCTGCCGTCTTGTTCGAAAGCATCGAACGCGATTTGCAGCGCATCTCGTTTCAGTTCCCACACCGAGGCATACGCCACCGTATCGGTCAGACGCAATGCGGCCAGGCGTTTTTAAGCGCGGACCGGTTCAGCCACTTGCGCGCTTTTTCGGAATAAGAAAACGCGCCGACCTGTTCCATATCCAAATAAACCGGATTCAGCCGCGAACGCGAAGACGGACTGTACGGGCTGGCAAACGCCGGCTGCGACGTAAACAGCGCGTGCAGCGGATTGATGCCGACAAACTCAAGCCCGCGCCCGCCCGCATACTCCATCAGTTGCGCCAAATCGGTAAAATCGCCTATGCCCCAGTTGCGCTGGGAACGCAGGCCGTAAAGCTGCACGGTCAGCCCGTTCATCCGCAGGCCGTCTGAAAGACCTGCCGGCCGGTAAACCGTATCCGGCGCAACGATCAGCATCACCTGATAACTTTTGCCGTCACCGTACACCGACAAATTGTGATAACCGCAAGGCAGCTCCGGCAGGAGCACCCATGCGCTGCCGTTCTCTTCACATAATCGGGCAGGCAGCGTTTCTCCGCCTTCGGTCCTCACCATCACCGTTTGAGCATCAAGGAATTCGGCCGGTACGCTCACCCGCTCCTGCCGAAATTCGTGCAGCGCAACCGTATCATCATAGAGGCCGCCTGAAAAAAAGGCCGTCTGAAACGTGGTTCTGCTGCAAAGTATGGACGATGGCCTCCATCACTTCGGGTTTCGTAACGTGGTACATTCCGTTGATGTCGTAAAACCGGCATCGATGCCCAAACCCGCGGCCCGCTCCGTCAAAAACGTTGTCATTCATGGCAACAATTCCGTCAATAGTTTCATTTTATTCAAAGTTTATCTTAATACAGATTGGCAGAGGCCATAAATGTAATTTCAGGTAATCCGCCATACTCGCCAATATATTCTTGCTTGATTTGATATAAACCAAAATTTTAATTTTTCCATTTGAAAATTTATCTCATTATATTTCACGTACTAAGCAATATAATGTTGAATCGTGCGTATTAACGGTTTTGGCGGCCCTGCCCGCATATTAAACAGAGGCCGTCTGAAACAAACTGGTTTGTTTCAGACGGCCTCTCGGATACTGACGATACCGAACTTCTTAATGATGATGGCCGTGCGGACCGTGGATATGGCCGTGGGCGATTTCCTCGTCGGTCGCGTCGCGGATGCTGTCCACCGTCGCTTTTAAAACGTATTTTCATACCGGCCAACGGATGATTGCCGTCCACCACCGCCTTGCCGTCAGCCACATCGGTAACACGGTAACAATCACGTCACCGGTTGCAGGGTCGTCCGCCTCGAACATCATTCCCGCCTCCACTTCAACCGGAAAAACGCTGACATCCTCGACACGCACCAGCTCCGGATCATGTTCGCCGAAAGCATCGTCCGGCGACAACACCACATCCACCGTATCGCCTACCTCTTTACCGTGCAACGCCTCTTCCACCAAAGGGAAAATGCCGTCGTAACCGCCGTGCAGGTACACAATCGGTTCTTCCGTTTTATCCAGCAACTGATTGTCGGTATCAAACATTTTCATAGTGAAGCGATACCGCAGAATTTTTAGCAATAGCCATTTACTATCCTTTTATCGGGTTATTGGCCGCATGTCCGCCGGCAGGTTTCCGACAAACACCGGAATCCGCATTCTAGCACAGCCCGACACCCCTTAATCCGCCCCATGCCGTAAAATACGGCTCCCCAGTACATACTTGATTTAACTTCTGCAACCTGCAAATGGTAAATTTTGAAAAATTTTTAGTTTTTGTTGCATTTTCACAACTAATACTCTTTTTATATCCGACCTCCGAATATCATCTGAAATATATTTTCTCAAGCAATAAAAATCAGGTCAACACGCTGATATATAAATCGTTTAACCCAAATAAATAAAAAGCGCAGGTAATAAATTTTCACGATTTACGGAACTAAAAATGCCACTTTCACAAACTAAGCAGTACATTCATGCCTTTCCCTTAATATCCGAGTCCGTTGCATCGTCATATGCAGTGCGGCATAATTGAGGAAATTCAGCAATGAATTTTTACTGTAAGGGGCCGTTCGCGGCCGTTTTTAGTTAAATTTTAAATCGATTTAAAAGAAGGTAATACAAAATGAAAAAATCTCTATTTGCTGCTGCTTTGTTGTCTTTAGCCCTGGCTGCCTGCGGTGGTGCCGACAAAGCTGCCGATACTGCTGCTTCCGCTGCTTCTAACGCTATGGATGCTGCTGCTTCCGCTGCCGACGCTGCTGCTTCTGCCGCTGATTCCGCTACCGACGCTGCTGCTTCTGCCGCTACCGGTGCCGCCGATACTGCTGCTTCCGCTGCCGCTTCTGCCGCTGACGCCGCCGCTTCTGCCGCCGACAGCGCTGCTTCTGCTGCCAGCGGAGCTGCTAAACAATACGCTTTCTAGCATACAAAGCAGGATACTTCATGTATCCCGCTTTTTATTTTTCCCTTTTTCAGACGGCCTCCGGCCCGTTGCCCCAAACAATATGACGAATCCAGACCTCTACGCTCAACTACGCCTCTTCCTTGACGGCAACGAAATTACCGAACCGTCCCCCGACCTGCTTACCGACCAGCGCCGGCGGTTTTGCGTCCTCCCCGACATTGTATTGCAACCGCGTTCCGTAGAAAGCGTGCAAAACATCATGCGCTTCTGTTTCAAACACAAAATCCCCGTTACCCCTCAAGGCGGCAATACCGGATTGTGCGGGGGCGGCGGTGGCCGAAAAACGGCGTTTTGCTGAACCTGTCAAACTCAATCGCATCCGTGAAATCAACCTTGCAGACAACAGCATCACGGTTGACGCAGGTGCCGTCCTGCAAAACGTCCAACAAGCTGCGGCCGAAGCGGGGCGTTTATTTCCCCTGAGCCTTGCCAGCCAAGGCTCGTGCGAAATCGGCGGCAATATCGCCTGCAATGCGGGCGGACTGAACGTTTTGCGTTACGGTACGATGCGCGACCTGGTATTGGGGCTGGAAAACCGTCCTGCCCGACGGCAGCCTCGTCTCCCACCTGCACCCGCTGCACAAAAACACTACCGGTTACGACTTACGCCATCTGTTTATCGGCAGCGAGGGAACGCTGGGCGTGATTACCGGCGCGTCGCTGAAACTGTTTGCCCTGCCGCAAAACCACTGCAACCGCGTGGGTCGGCCTGCCCGACATCGAATCGGCAGTAAAGCTGCTGACCCTGATTCAGGGCATTTCGCCGAAAGGCTGTGCAGTTTCGAGCTTATCAGCCGCTTTGCGCTGGAGCTGTCTTCCGGTTTCAGCAACATTCAAAAGCCTGTCGAAGCCGAATGGCACATCCTGCTGGAACTGACCGATTCCGTCCCTGATCCGGAACTGGCCGACCGTTTGGCCGAATTTCCTGTTCGAACGCGGTTTGGAAAACAGCGTATTGGCGCAATCGGAACAGGAACGCAACGATTTGTGGGCGTTGCGCGAAAACATTTCCGCTTCGCAACGCAGCCTCGGCACCAGCATCAAACACGACATCGCCCTGCCGATAGCCCGCGTCGCCGCCTTTGTCCACCGTTGCGCGCCCGCCTTGAAAGCACGGTTTGCCGACATCGAAATCGTCTGCTTCGGCCATCTGGGCGACGGCAGCCTGCACTACAACACCTTCCCTGCCCGAAATCATGAGCAACGACGTTTACGAATACGAGGACATCATCAACACCATCGTTTACGAAAAACGTTTTGCAGGACAACGGCACCATCGCCGCCGAACACGGCATCGGCACCATTAAAAAACACTGGCTGCCGCGGGTGCGCACCGAGTCCGAACTGGCATTGATGCGCGCGGTGAAAGCCCATCTCGACCCGTACAATATTATGAATCCGGGCAAACTGCTGCCGTAGCCGTCAGAAACGCTCAAGAGGCCGTCTGAAAACCGTCGGTGATTTTCAGACGGCCTCAGCCCGATTTTCAAGGCAGCCGCCCTTCCTGCCGCATCCTTACTTTCCTTGACATTTTGCCCGTTCAGGCAACAATATCTGTTTATCCATCCAACTAACGAAAGGACAACCATGCCACAACTCCACACCAGAGACCCCTACGCGGGCTGGCGCGAGCTGACGTTGCGCGGCATGATTTTGGGCGCGCTGATTACGGTAGTGTTTACCGCATCCAACGTATATCTCGGCCTTTGAAAGTCGGCCTGACTTTCGCCACGTCGATTCCGGCCGCAGTGATTTCGATGGCGGTTTTAAAATTCTTCAAAGGCAGCAATATTCTGGAAAACAATATGGTGCAGACGCAGGCTTCGCGGCGGGCACGCTTTCAACGATTATCTTCGTGCTACCCGGACTGCTGATGGCGGGCTACTGGAACGGTTTTCCGTTTTGGCAGACCACGCTGCTGTGCGTGTCGGGCGGCATCTTGGGAGTGATTTTCACCGTACCGCTGCGTTACGCGATGGTGGTGAAACAGCCCTGCCCTACCCCGAAGGCGTAGCGGCGGCGGAAATCCTGAAAGTCGGCAGCGGCGAACATGAAGACGCGGAACAAGGACAAAGCGGCGACAGCGGCGTGCGCGAAATCCTGTCGGGCGGGCTGCTGGCCGGACTGATGAGCTTCCCTGTCCGGCGGCTTGCGCGTGATTTCCGACAGCGCCAGCTACTGGTTCAAAGCGGGCAATGCCATTTTCCAACTGCCGATGGGCTTTTCGCTGGCCCTGCTCGGCGCGGGTTATCTGGTCGGACTGACCGGCGGCATCGCCATTCTGGTCGGCATCTTTATCGCCTGGGGCGGCGCCGTGCCGTATTTTTCCAACATCATTCCGCAACCGTCCGACATGGACATGACCGCTTTCGCCATGCAGCTTTGGAAGGAAAAAGTCCGCTTCATCGGCGCGGGCACCATCGGTATCGCCGCAGTATGGACGCTGATTATGCTGGCCAAACCGATGGCCGAAGGCATGAAGCTGTCGTTCGGGACGTTCAGCGGCAGCGGTTCCGCTTCCGCCGAGCGCACGGAACAGGATTTGTCGCCCAAGTCCATGATTCTGATTGTGTTGGGCATGATGCTGCTGGGTTTCAGCTTCTACCACTTTATCGCGGCGGCACAAATGTCCGCGGGCATCGCTTGGACGCTGGTGGTGGTGTACACGCTGCTGACTTCGGTTATCGGCTTCCTGGTGGCGGCGGCCTGCGGCTATATGGCGGGTTTGGTCGGTTCGTCCGCCAGCCCGATTTTCGGGTATCGGCATCGTATCGATTGTGGTGATTTCGCTGGTGCTGCTGGCGGTCGGCGAATCGTCGGGACTGTTTGCCGACGAGGGCAAACCGTCAGTTTATGCTGGCGCTGACGCTGTTTTGCGGTTCGGCGGTCATCTGCGTGGCTTCGATTTCCAACGACAACCTGCAAGACTTGAAAACCGGCTATCTGGTTAAGGCCACGCCGCGTTTTGCAGCAGATTGCGCTGATTATCGGCTGCGTCGCCGGTGCGATTGTGGTTTCGCCCGTGCTGGAACTGCTGTACGAAGCCTACGGCTTCACCGGCGCCATGCCGCGCGCGGGTATGGACGCATCGCAGGCGCTGGCCGCGCCGCAGGCGACTTTAATGACCACCATCACGCAGGGCATTTTTCGCGCACAACCTGCAATGGAATTACATCTTCACCGGCATCGGCATCGGCGTGGCGCTGATTATCGTCGATTTCATACTGAAGAAAAGTTCCGGCAACCGGCTGGCGCTGCCCGTGCTGGCGGTGGGCATGGGCATCTACCTGCCGCCGTCGGTCAATATGCCGATTGTCGTCGGCGCGTTCCTCGCCGCATGGCTGAAATCCCGCATCCGCACCCGCTCGAGCGATGCCGAAAAGCAGCCTGAAACGCGCCGACCGCACCGGCACGCTGTTTGCCGCCGGCCTGATTGTCGGTGAAAGCCTGATTGGCGTGGCGATGGCCTTCGTTATCGCCGTTTCCGTTACCAACGGCGGTTCCGACGCACCGCTGGCCCTCGGTCTGAAAAACTGGGACTCCGCCGCCTCATGGCTCGGCCTGGCCGGCTTCCTGCTCGGCATGACGGTTTTCGCACGGCGGATTCTGAAGGCCGCCCGTTAAGCGGAAAAAGCAAAACGCCTGCCGAAAAACCGTTTTTCCGGCAGGCGTTTTTATTTGAGCGTCGAGGCCGTCTGAAAAAATGGGCGGGGGAATTTTCAGACGGCCTCGGAACGCTATTTCAACACCACGTCGTTCGGCAGCTCGTCGGTTGAGGCCGTCTGAAAACGCGGGAAAATGCTGCACCAGCAGCCTGTCCGTTTCCCGCAATCCCTGCTCCAGCCCGTTCACATAATCGCCGTTCAGGAAATGCCGCCGCATCGTGTCGCAGATGTCCTGCCAGCGCGGCTGGTCGATTTTGGCGGCGATACCGCGGTCGGCCACGATTTCGATAACGCGGTCGGCAAACGACACATACACCAGCACGCCGCTGTTTTTCCTCGGTATCCCCACGCCCAATTCGCCGAACCATTGCAGGGGCGCGGGTGCGCGGTTCCACCCTGTTCCATACGGCCGAAGCGGGATAGTGCGACTCGATGACGAAACGCACCTGCCCCCGATGGTTTTGTTCCGAAGCGCCGATTTCACGGCTGAGGCGTTGCAAATCCGCTGTAGGAAAGTGCCGCTCCACCCTGCGGCGGGGACTCAGCCAGTGCCGCCACAGGCGTTTGAATCTGTTTTGTTCCATTACCAACCTCCTGATGCGCCGCCGCCGCCGAAGCTGCCGCCGCCGCCACTGAAACCGCCGCCACCACCGCCATGCCAGCCACCGCTTCCTCCGCTGTGCCAGCCGCCCCCATCGCCTCCGCCGTCCGAAATGAAAATCTCCGCGATCTTAAAAAGACCGCTGAAACCGATCAGTGCAAGCACCGTCATAATCAGTCCGGCGACAAGGCCGGCCTGTACGCCCAAACCCAGCATCAAGGCTGCACCGAAAGCCGACGAACCGGTCAGCAGGCTGCCGATTGAGGGGCCGAAACATATTTTTAAAAATGCGCCGATGAAAAAACAAGACAACCAGCAACACCAGCAAAATTGCCCATTCTGTCATCCGCAGCATCGGATTGCGTCGAGGCTTCGGGCAGTTTTTCGCCGGCAATCAGTTTTTCAATCTGGGCCACCGCCGCCGCCACGCCTTCGCCGGTCTTGCCCTCGCGCAGGTAGGGGCTGAGCACGTCTTGCAGTATCCGTTTGGCGTACACGTCGGGAATCGCACCCTCCAGACCGCGCCCCACCGCCAGATGGGTTTTGCGCTCGTCGCGCACCAGCAGCAGCAAAACGCCGTCGCTGACGTCTTTGCGGCCCAGCTTCCATTCCTCCATCACCCGCGCCGAGTAGTCGAACGGCGTTTCCGGACTGATGGCCGGCACGGTCAGCACGGCAATCTGGCTGCCTTTCTCGCGGCTGTATTGCAGCAGGTGCCCGTTCAGCTCTTCGCGTTCTTCGGGCTGCAACATCTGCGCGGTATCCATTACCGGATCGGTCAGCTTGGGGACGGGGGTCAGGTCGGCGGCAAACAGCCGCACGCAGGCAAACAGCACGGCCAGAAATGCACCCAGCCTTTTGTATTGCAGGTAGCAGCATGATGGCTTCTCCCTCTGTCAGTTTGAGGCCGTCTGAAACTTTTCAGACGGCCTCTGCGCCGTATCAGAACGATACTTTGGGCGCGGTGGACACTGCCGATTCGTTTTCGACGCTGAAGTTCGCACGCTGTTTCAGGCCGAACATTTTGGCGGTCAGGGTTATCCGGAAACCGGCGGATAGTCGTGTTATAGGTCTGCACGGATTTGATGTAGTTGTTGCGCGCCAGCGTGATGCGGTTTTCCGTGCCTTCGAGCTGCGCCTGCAAATCGCGGAAACTCTGGTCGGCTTTCAACTGCGGGTAATTTTCCGACACCACCAGCAAACGGGACAACGCGCTGCTCAGTTCGCCCTGCGCCTGCTGGAACCGCTTGAGTTTCTCGGGATCGGTCGCGTCTTCCGCCGTCATTTGGATGCTGCCGACTTTGCTGCGCGCTTCCGTTACCTTGGTCAGCACTTCGTCTTCGTGCTTGGCATAGCCTTTGACCGTATTGACCAGATTCGGTATCAGGTCGGCGCGGCGCTGGTATTGGTTCAGCACCTCCGACCACGCGGCATTGGCCGCCTCGTCCTGCTCCTGCATGGTGTTGTAGCCGCAGCCGCTCAATACGAACAGGGAAGAGAACACCGTCAGCACGGCCAGTATTTTTTTCAACATAGGTTGTCTCCGTTAGTCAACAATGATTGCGCCCGTCGCGGGCGGACAGGTCCAGTATATAGGAAAAACGCAGCCGTTGGAAAAACGGGCGGCGGCAGGGGGCGGCTTTGAAACAAACGGACCGCCGCCCCTTCGGTATCAAGGGAACGGCGGTCCGATAAGGCCGCCCGCGGCAGCCGCCGAACGCCATGCGGAATTTCAGACGGCCTCAAAATTGCAAAGGCGGTCTGAAAACGAAAGGCCGGCCATTTTCGTTCTGCCGCCGCAAATAAAACGGCATCAGGGCAGTTTCTGCTGCCACTTCTTCAGGTTCGCGCGCAAAAAGGCGAGCTGTTTGCGGTAGCGGCGGCAATGGATGCAGGCAAACAGGTGCAGTTTGAGCGAAAGGCGTTCGCGCGGGGTCAGTTTCCTGTCTTGCGTTTCGGAAAGCAGTTTGCAGGCTTCGCGGCATTTGAGCATGTTTTTTCCTCTTCAGGCGTCCGAATCAAACCAGCGCAGTTGCAGGCAGCGGCGCAGGCCGTTGCGGGCGCGGTGCAGGATGACGTAGCAGTTGTCTTTGCTGATGTCGAACCGGCCGCATATTTCGTCCACCTCCATGCCCATGATTTCGCGCAGGTAGAAAAATGCGGGCGGTGTCTTCGGGCAGGCCGCCCAGGCAGCTTTCCAGCGTGCGGAAAAAGTCCTGCTGCTCAGCGTAGTCTTCCGGCAGCCGCCACTGCGCGGGCGAGGCGGAATCGAGCCAGTGGCCGTCGGCATCGAAACAGGCGCGCCACGCTTCGTCTATGGCCTCGTTTTCCCGTTGCAGGCCTTCCAGACTGATGCCGCCGTGCCTGCTGCGGCGGAAATGGTCGGTGATTTTGTTTTTCAGGATGGCCATCACCCATGTTTTCAGGCCCGCTTCCCCTCGGAACTGCCGCTGATTGTCCCATGCGGCGGCAAGCGTGTCCTGCACGATGTCTTCGGCCAGCGCTTCGTCGCGCAGTTGGACGGCGGCGAAACGCAGGATGGCGGGGCGCAGGGCAGACAGAAGGCTGCCGAATGTTTCTTTTTCCGAATGATGTCATAAATCCTGACTCTGCTTGGCGGGGCGGCTGGTACGGGGTGTTCCGCCGCGGTGCCGTAATATACCTTACCGCCGCCGGAGCGCCAAGTCGAAACGCCGCGCGGCCTAACCGTCAAACGGCTTTTTCTGCCAATAAGGCTTCCATGTTTTCAGACGGCCTCGGTATACGTTGCCGTCGCCCAGTTCGAACAACAGCGCGCCCGACAAATCGGTACGCAGCAGGGTGATGCCGTGCGCCTTCACCCGCGCCTGCACTGCGGCGGCCGGATGTTTGTAGGCATTGGCGTAGCCGCTGGAGGCAACGGCATATTGCGGCGACACGGCGTGCAGGAACAGGCCCGACGAGGCGGTGTCGCTGCCGTGGTGCCCCAGCACCAAAACCCTGACTGTACAACGCGCCGCCGTATTTCCCGACCAGCTCCGCCTCGCCGCGCCGCCCCCAAATCGCCCGTTACCAAAAGCGCGTCGCCGCCCGCCACCACCCGCAGGACGCAGCTCCGGTCGTTGTCTTCCAGGCCCTGCGCGTTTTCAGACGGCCTCAGCAGCTCGAACCGCACGCCGTCCCACTGCCACTGCGTTTCGCGGCAGGGTTCCGCCTGCGGGTAAAATTCCGGGCTGCCCCGCCGTTATCCGCGCCACTGCCCTGCCGTCGGTCACGGCTTGGAAGCCGCCGTCGTGGTCGTTATCGTGGTGCGACAGGATAAGCCTGTCCAGACGGCGCACGCCCAAGGCGTTCAGGCTGGGTACGATGCCCGCCGCCGCGGCCTGCGCCGTGCCCGTGTCAAACAGCAAATCGTGTTCCTTTGTCCGCACCAGCACCGAAAGCCCCTGCCCCGCGTCCATCACCACCGCTTTTCAGACGGCCTTCGGCAACCGCTGCGGGACGGTAAAACGCAAAGCCCGCCAGCACCAGCCACGCGAACGGCCTCAAGCCGGTACCGCGCGGCAGCAGTGCCAGCAGCGCGGCAACCGCGGCCAATACCGCCAGCGGCAGGGCGCAGCGGCAACGGCCGCTTCGGGCGCGTGTCCGGCCAGAAACACAAGCAGCCGCAACGTGTATTCCGCCAATGCCGCCGCCGTCCACTGCAACGGTGCGAACGGCAATACTGAGCCGAGCAGCGCCAGCGGGGTCAGTACCCACGAAAACCACGGAATCGCCAGCGCATTCACCAGCGGGCTGGCCAGCGGCAGTGAGGCGAACAGATAGCCCAGCAGCACCACCGACAACAGCGAAGCCGCCCACTGGCCGCGTACCGCCGCCATCCGGCCGCGCACGTTCAGACGGCCTGCCGACACCCACACCAGCGCGGCCACTAGGCCGAACGAAAGCCAGGTGCCGACGCCCAGTACCGCCGACGGGTCGAACAGCAATACCGCCGCCAGCGCCTGCCACCAGCCGTCCCAGCCCGACGCGCCGCTGCCGCGCCACCACGCCCATGCGAACACGGCCAGCATCAGCACGCTGCGCTGGGTCGGCACGGAAAAACCGGCCAGCACGGCATACAGCAGCGCGCCGGCCAACCCGCCGGCCAGCACCCACAGCCGCGGTTTGGACGGCATCAGCGGCAGCCGCCGCAACGACAGCCTGACCAGCCAGCCGAACAACACCGCCACCATCGTAACATGCAGCCCGGAAATGCTGACCAGATGCGTCAGTCCCAACGGGCGGAACGCCTCGCCACAGTTCGGGCCGCAGCGCCGACTGTTCGCCCTATGCTCAAGGCCCGCATCAGGCCGAGGCCGTCTGAAAAATCGTGTCCGCCGGTCTGCACGCCCTGCCAGCGGCGGCTGACCGCGTCGCGCCAGACGGCAATGCCCCCGCCGCCCGCTTCCAGCCGCACGCGCTCCCTGCCGACCGAGCCGATTCCGCCGATGCCGCTGGATAAGGCCCACGCCTCGCGGTTCAGCCCGCGCAGATTGACTTCACCGACCACCGGCCTGACCCGCGCCGACACCCGCCACCTGCTGCCCACCGGCCAATCGCGCAGGCGGTAGTCCGACAGCAGCAGCGTAAACCCTGCCGCCCCGCCCGTCCTGTGCGTTGCCGGTAAACTGCACCCGCCTGCCATCCCGCCGCGGCATGTCCGCCACTTCGACGACCAGTTGCGCCGTTCCGACCCCGTCTAACGGCCACTGGCGCTGCAACGCCGCTTCCGTGCGCCACACGCCGTAGGCCGCTCCCGCCAGCAGGAACAACAATCCCGCCGCCGGCCTGAATTTCCAAGCCGCGGCCGCCGCGCACTGAAAAGGCCGCCGCCCATCCCGCCCAGTGCGGCACGGACGGCAGCGCGAACGACAACACCACACCCGCCACCCAACACGGCAGCGCATAACGCAACATAGTAACAATTCCCTTTTTAATAGTTTTATTTATGATAAATTAAATCGGTGGATGCGTCATGTGCCGCTCCGACGGCCGAAAGCCGATACGAAAGGCCGTCTGAAACGGGATTCCCCTTTTTCAGACGGCCTCTGCGCTTCGTCAGGCATCATAAAAAGCCGGAATCCCCCGAATCGGAAGTTCCGGCTTCGTATCGCAAGGCACCGGCTATTTTTTTGGTCAGCGTAAAAGCCGGTCCAGCCGAACAACAGCGTCAGCACCAGACACAGATAGCAGAAAAACGCATACGGCAGGTATTCCCACACCGGCACGTTCAGCGCGTGGCTGATGAACACGCCGCAAACGCTCCAAGGCACCAGCGGGTTGATGACCGTGCCTGCGTCTTCCAGCGTGCGCGAGAGGTTGCGCGAATGCAGGCCGAGCTTGTCGTATACGGGTTTGAAGGTTTCGCCCGCCAGCAGGATGCTGAGGTATTGCTCGCCGATGAGGAAATTCACGCCCACCGAGGTGGCGGCGACGCTGAACGTGGCGCGGCCGGCGTTGTTCAGAAACGCGCGCACCGCATCAAGCAGGCTGGGAATCACGCCCACGGCAAACAGCAGCCCGCCCAAACTCATGCCGAGAATCACGATGGTCTGGGTGAAGAACATGCTCTCCAGCCCGCCGCGCGAAATCAGTTTGGCGATGTCCTTAAACGCATCGCCTTCGAGTTTGTAGTCGCTGTAAAACCACGCGCCGAGCTGCTGCAAATCGGGCGTGCTGTGGAAATAGGTAACGGCCAGCGCGGCGGCGATGGTAAACAGCATGGTGACCACGGCGTTGACGCGCATCAGCGCCAGCACCACCAAAAGGCCGAACGGAACCAGCGAATAGGTGTGAATCAGCCCTGTGGCCTCAAGCTGAGTGCGGAAAAACGTCGACGCTGTTCAAATCATTGGCGGCAACGTTGGGCAGCAGCCACAGCATTAACGCCGCGCTGACCACCCACGCGGGAATGGTCGTATACATCATGTTTTTGATGTGCTCGAACAAATCGATGCCGACGATGGAGGCCGCGATGCCGGTCGTGTCCGACAGCGGCGACATTTTATCGCCGAAAAACGCGCCGGAAACAATCGCCCCCGCCGTCATCGCCAAATCGGCATGAAACGCCGCCCCTCATCCCCATGAACGCCACGCCGACGGTGGCGCAGGTGGTCAGGCTGCTGCCGATGGCCACGCCGATGACCGAGCAGAGGGCGAAGGCGGAAAAAATAGAAATAAGTCGGCGAAATCAAGCCGAAGCCGTAATACATCAGCGTCGGAATCGCACCGCTCATCATCAGCGCGCTCACCATCAGCCCGATGAAGAAAAACAGGTATATCGCGCCCATGCCCTGCCCGACCGCGCCGACCATGCCGTTTTGCATGTCGCCGTATTTCAGGCCGCGGCACAGGCCGTATGCCAGCAGCGCGGAAATGGCGGTAACGATCGACATATGCGGCAGCCAGCCCAGCGAAATGATGGTGTAACCCATGCCCGCAATCAGCACCAATACGACCAGCAGCGCCTCCCAGCGCGGCATTTCGAGCAATGATTTGAAACTGAACATATTGTCGTTCCCAGATAAATGTTTTTTTAAATTTTTGGCATTTTATATGCTTGAGGGCCAGTCTGAAAAAACAGTTTTCCGCACGATTTTGGAAATTTGGCCGAAATTTCCGACAATTCATTGCAAAATAGATTTTTCAGACAGCCTCGGGGTCAAGGCTGCAAAAATCTGCCGCAGCGCAGGAAATGCGCCGTCTGTTCCGACACCGTCCGGCTGAATATCATCCCGCTGTGGCTGACCGGCAGCACGATGTGTCCGCCCATGCCCGGGCAGCGGGTCTCCCCGACCAAAACCGTACCGTCCTGGCTGCCGTGCAGTCCGAGCATCCGGCCCAAAACCCTGCGGCTTGCTGCCCGCAATATCTGCCCAGTTCGATGCCCAGCGGCAGGGGCGGCGCGCCGCCGTCGAGTGCGTAACGGTAGGAACCGCCCAAAAAGCGGCGTACCCAAGCCCATGCTTCTGACCCGTTCCGCCGCCATACTGCCGCAATGCGGCGTTCCCAGCGTTACGATGCGCCCGCTCACTTTATCGGGATGAGCGGCGGCAAAATGGCGTAACACCAGCCCGCCCAAGCTATGGCCGACGAAATGCAGCGGCCCGCCGCCGTACCGGCCTGTCTCGACAAAGCGGTTCAGGGCGGCGGCATGTTGCGGCAACGTCTGCCACCCGCTGTAATAACCGAAAGTGTCGACGGTGAAACCCTGTTCTTTCAGCAAAAGCGGCAAACGGCTTCATCGCCCACGCGTGCATGTGCAGACCGTGCAGAAGAATAACGTGCGGCATATTTTGGCTCCAAACGATAAAGGCATATCCGCATATTACCGAAAACACAGGCCGTCTGAAACCCGCGGCGGCGGTTCAGACGGCCTTTCTGCTATAATTGCGCCCTACATCCTTCAATACGGAAACCAGCCATGTTTGCCCGAGCCGCCCAAGAACTCTCCACCGTGCGCGACATCCTGCGCTTCGCCGTCAGCCGTTTCAACGATGCCGAACTGTTTTTCGGGCACGGCTCCGACAATGCCCACGACGAGGCCGCCTATCTGATTCTGCACACCTTAAACCTGCCGCTCGACACGCTGGAGCCGTATCTCGACGCCAAACTGCTGCAAAGCGAAAAGAAGAAGCTGGGACTGATAGAGCGGCGCGTAACCGAGCGCGTACCCGTCGCCTACCTGACGCACCAGGCTTGGCAGGGCGACTTCGATTTCTATGTGGACGAGCGCGTCATCGTGCCGCGTTCGTTCATCTACGAGCTGCTCGGCGACCCGCTGCTGCCGTGGATAGAACACAACGAGCTGGTACACCGCGCACTTGATTTGTGCACGGGCAGTGGCTGCCTCGCCATCCAGATGGCGCACCACTACCCCGCCGCCGAAATCGACGCCGTCGACCTGAGTCTGGACGCCCTCGAAGTCGCCGCCGTCAATATCGAAGAATACGGGCTGGAAGAACGCGTCCGGCTCATCCACACCGATTTGTTCGAAGGCCTGGACGATACCTACGACCTCATCGTCTCCAACCCGCCCTACGTCGACGCCGAATCGGTGGAAACCCTGCCCGACGAATACCGGCACGAACCCGAACTCGCCCTCGGCAGCGGCACGGACGGTTTGGACGCCACCCGCCGCATCATCCCTGCACGCCGCCAAACACCCTCAATCCGCGCGGCGTACTGCTGGTGGAAATCGGCCACAACCGCGACATCCTCGAAGCCGCCTATCCCGAGCTGCCGTTCACCTGGTTGGAAACCAGCGGCGGCGACGGCTTCGTCTTCCTGCTGACACGCGAACAGCTTTTGGGTGAAGAATAAGCACCACCACCGTTGCCTTCGGCAATCAACAAATCACAAAGGCCGTCTGAAAAATTTTCAGACGGCCTTTGTTTCAACCGTTTTCAATCCAATTCGTTGCCTTCTTCGTCCCAATAGGTTTTTCTTCACCAACTGGTCATCCACATACACCGCTTCCGATTTCTTCGCCCCGTCGTCATGCCAGTCCAGCACGATGCCGTTGCGGCGGCCGTTGGTAATGGTGATTTCCGACAACAGGCGGCCGTCCTCGTTCCAACTGATAATCTCGGTCGGCTTTGTCGTTGACCATCATCATTTCGGTTTTCGGGCTGCCGTCGGCATACCATTGCTTCCAATAACCGTTGGCCTTGTCGTTTTTAAACTGGATTTCGCTTTCCTTGACGCCGTTGACGGTAGTAGCGCGAACCCGTGCCTTCGCTCAACCCGTTCGCATACGGCATCACCGCCGATTTTTACCGTTCGGATACCAGTTTATCCACTCGCCGTGCGGTTTGTTGTTGCGGTACGGACCAACCATTTTTTTCTGGCCGTTGAAATGCCACAACGTCAGCGTACCGTTGCCCAGCACCGGCACGAAATCCTTAATCTGGGCTGCCGATACCTGATACGGGTCGGAATACTTCTTCATCGACGGATAATAAAAATCCTGCACCTGCGCCATACCCGCATCAACCTGATACTGGCGGACATAAGCCACCGACGACATCGTCGCCGTGATTTTACCCTGCTGGTTGAAATAAACGGTATGGTATTGGGCAAACGCCGCTGCCGAACAGCAGACCAAACCCGCCGCCAACCCTGTGTTCCATAATCGGTTCATAATTGGTTTACAGTAATATTTACAAATCGACGGCCTTTTTCGGCACAAATCAGGGAATCAAGCAAAAGGCCTCAAACCGCCTGCCCGTCCGAACCCAAACCGTCTGCATATTTCGATAAGATATTATAAAAACACTCCGACAGGCGCCGTCATAGCCCAATCGCACCATATCCGCTTGAATTGCCAAATAAAAATGAGACCGATTGACTGTTTCACTTCCGCACCCGCCAAACAAGGCAGGGTTCGGCGGAAAGAACAGTACGCTGCCGCTTTATTTTATTTCGCATTAGAGAAACAAAAAGGCGGATAAAAGTTTCCCCATTATGCCAAATAATTTTACAAAGCGGCAAAAGGCCGTCTGAAACATCCTTTTACAACGTTTCAGACGGCCTCGGATTATTGCGGTTAAATAAAAGACTCCCCGACACAACGTCGGAGAGTCCGTAAACTGGCACGCCCACGGGGAATCGAACCCCGGTTACCGCCGTGAAAGGGCGATGTCCTAACCGCTAGACGATGGGCGCGGAATATTCTTGTGGCGCACCCGGAGCGATTCGAACGCCCGACCCTCTGGTTCGTAGCCAGATACTCTATCCAACTGAGCTACGGGTGCATCCTAATCCGCGCCTGACTTGCTGCGCGATTCAAGAAAAGGGCGAATGATATAGAAACCGGACGGTATTGTCCAGCCTTTTTAAACGATTTTCCGCCAAACGTTACAAGCATATGAATTTGAAAAACTTTCAAGGCCAGCACCAACGGCTAGCCGCGTATTCCCAGACCGGACAAATCCCTGGCCATTTTTGCAGCCGCGTTGTCGGTCATGCCGCCGGCAAAGTCCAGAATCTTCATATAAGCCTGATAGAGGCTGTCGCTTTCGAGAATCGGTTCGCTGTTTTTCAACAGTTCCAATGCCAACGATTTACGAACGTCGGTTTTCTTCTCCACAATAAGCGCGTAGGCAGCGGGAACAAGCAAATCCAAAATCGACCCTAGGCAGGGAAAGTGGCGATTTCGGTAATCAGTTTGGTATGGTGGCGGAAAAATGCGCGTGCTGGCCAGTTCTTTGGCTTTTTCCAGTGTATTCTGCACAGCGGGGCTGCACAATGCCAGCAAATCTTTACCCTTTTGAAAACAACCCGCCAGCAAATCGGACTGGTGCATCATAAAGGTTTGCGCCACATCTTCGATGGCCCGTCCGATGGCGATGCCGCGAGCATGGCGCAACGCTGCCGGCCCGACTGGGCGTGCCATGTGGGTTCGATGAAGGTCAGTTCCGACAGGATGCTTTCCACTTCGGCATCACTCAGCAAATCCAACTCGACGGCATCTTCCAAATCCAGCAACGCATAACAAATGTCGTCGGCAGCCTCCATCAGGTACGACAACGGGTGGCGCGCCCAATCTCGCGCCTAATTCGATCAACCCCAATTCATCGGCCACGCGGCGGATAAACGGCAGCTCCGTCTGATAGATATTAAATTTTTTTCAAACCGTTTTCGTGCAGCGTCGTCCACGGGTATTTCAACAGCGCGCCGATGGTGGCCGAAGTCAGGCGCATTCCGCCGCCGTTCGGATACATTTCCAGGCTGGCCAAAAATCCGCAGGCTGTGCGCGTTGCCTTCATAAGTTTGCACGTCGTTGCGTTCAGCCTGGCTCAAACCTTGCAGGTATTTACCGTTTTTGCGGGTTTCTGAACCAATGGCGCAACGCATCTTCGCCGGTATGGCCGAACGGCGGGTTGCTCCAAATCGTGCGCAAGGCAGGGCGACCTGCACTACGGCGCCGATGTCGCTCGGCGTATTACCTTCCGGCAGGAAGCCGCCCGCCTGCAACATCACGCCGACGCGGTTGCCGATGCTGCGTCCCACACTGGCGACTTCACGCTGTGGGTCAGTCGGTTGTGCGTCAGGTCGTGTTCGGCCAGCGGGTGCACCTGCGTTTTACGCCCCAGCCTGCGGAACGAACCGGAAAAACACCACGCGGTCGTAATCAATGTGGAAGTCGGTGCGCAGCGCATCCGCCCCTTCCTGGGTGGACGGCGTTACCGTCGGGACGATTTCGCCGCCTTTCGTGCGGAAGCGTTGGGTGAAAGCAGGTTTTGCCAATTCATTTTTGCGGTCATCGGATACTCCGTCGGTCTGCTGGTTTCTTCTTCTCTATTAAGACAGGAGGCCGTCTGAAAACGGATTTTCAGACGGCCTCTGAACAAAGGCAAACTGAGCATTCGGTTCTCAGGCGGTTGCGCGGCAAAAATCCCGGTTGTAAGGAAAAGCCCGGCAGGCGGTATAGCGGGACGGGCAGCCTGAACAGTCAATCGCCCTGCCCCGGCCGGATTTATTTGCCGCGCATCAGTTCGAAGAAATCGTCGTTGTTTTTAGAATCTTTGAGTTTGCCCACCAAAAATTCGGTGGCCTCGATTTCGTCCATCGGATGCAGGAATTTGCGCAAGAGCCACATGCGCTGCAACTGGTCGTTCGGCACCAGCAACTCTTCGCGGCGCGTACCGGATTTGTTGATGTTGATGGCGGGGAACAGGCGTTTTTCGGCCATGCGGCGGTCGAGGTGCAGTTCCATATTGCCCGTGCCTTTAAATTCTTCGTAAATCACGTCGTCCATGCGGCTGCCGGTTTCCACCAGAGCGGTGGCGATGATGGTAAGCGAACCGCCCTCTTCCACGTTGCGCGCGGCGCCGAAAAAACGTTTGGGACGGTGCAGCGCGTTGGCATCCACGCCGCCGGTGAGGATTTTTGCCGGAGGTCGGCACGACGGTGTTATAGGCGCGGGCGAGGCGGGTAATCGAGTCAAGCAGGATGACCACGTCTTTTTGTGTTCCACCATACGCTTGGCTTTTTCAATCACCATTTCGGCCACTTGAACATGGCGCTGCGCCGGTTCGTCGAAAGGTGGAGGAGACGACTTCGCCGCGTACGGAACGGCTCATTTCGGTAACCTCTTCGGGGCGTTCGTCAATCAAAAGGACGATGAGTTCGACGTCGGGATAGTTGGCGGTAATCGCATGGGCGATGTTTTGCAGCATCACGGTTTTACCGGTTTTCGGCGGCGCCACCAGCAGGGCGCGCTGGCCGCGGCCGATGGGGGAAACGAGGTCGATGGCGCGGCTGGTCAGGTTTTCTTCCGCCTTGATGTCGCGTTCCAGTTTGAACTGTTTGGTCGGAAACAGCGGCGTGAGGTTTTCAAACAGGATTTTTGTGTTTGCAGGCTTCCGGATCGTCGCAGTTGATGCTGTCGAGCCGCACCAGCGCAAAGTAGCGCTCGTTGTCTTTCGGAACGCGCACGCTGCCTTCGATGGTGTCGCCGGTATGCAGGTTGAAGCGGCGTATCTGGCTCGGCGACACATAAATATCGTCGGGGCCGGCAAGATAGGAAGTATCGGCGCTGCGCAAGAAGCCGAAAACCGTCGGGCAGGATTTCGAGCGTGCCCGAGCAGGTAAAAGCTCTCACCCTGCTTCATCATTTGGCGCACAATGGCAAACACGAGGTCTTGTTTTGCGCAGGCGGTTGGCATTTTCGATACCGTGCTGCTCGGCCATTTCCAGTAGTTTGGAGATATGTTGGGTTTGTAGTTCTGAAACGTGCATAGTCGTCGGTTTTGGATGGATGTAGTCGTAATGGGAACGGAAGACGGGAGGCCGTCTGAAAAAGAAAGGATTTTGTAAAAGGGAATTTCGGGCTGCCGGTCGGCGGAGAATTTTTGGAAACCCGAATTGTAGGCAGTCGGCACGCAGGTGTCAAATGTTATGACAACAGACAGGAGGCCGTCTGAAACTCGTTTCAGACGGCCTGTATCGGTTTTTACCGCTTGGGCTGCCAAGAATCTTTCAGCGTAACCGTGCGGTTGAACACGGACTTGCCCTGCTAACGCTTTTTGCGGTCGGTAACGAAATCGCCCAGCCGTTCAAACTGCCGGCGGCTCTCCGCAGGCAAATCGTTGGCGGCCGCTTCGATGTAGGCGGCGATTTCTTTAACCGATCCGGGGTTGAGGAAACCGGTAAACAACGAGGGATTTGCCGTCTTCGCCGCGCACAACATCAAGGCGGGGCTTGGAGAACAGGCATCAACTTATTATCAAAGCACAGCCAATGGGATTTGAATTTATATTAATAAAATCAGCATTTTCCTAACACAGACGGGTATAAATTATTTTTCACAACTTAATTGGAATTTAAGAAACAAATTAAGAGAAATAACTCTAAAAATTATCAGAAACCATGAACGGTATCTGAACCATGTATTCTTATTGATTTTAATTAACGAAAGGAGATTTCAAAATGAAAAGAAATCGACAGCAAAGAACTTCAATATGTTTCCGGTGGCGGGATACTCCTTGGCCGTTTCCGGATCCGTCTGTACTGCCCCGAAGTAATCCGTCTACCCCGCCCCGCCGCTATAATAATCCTCATCTGTGGTTGCTTTTCTTTTTATAAAAACACAGTTAAGGTAGGTTGAATATCCTGCCAATCAAACCTCAGAGTCCTGTATTTTTATTTAATTGACGAAAGGAGATTTCAAAAATGAAAAGAAATCGACAGTAAAGAACTTCAATATGTTTCCGGTGGCATGATAATCCGTTGGCCGCTTCCGGATCCGTCTGTGCCGCCCCACTACTATAATGACATTCGTCTGTGGTTTCCTATCTTATAATAAATAACGCAGTAAGGCAGGTTTGGTTTCTGCCAATCAAAGCTGCAAAAGGCCGTCTGAAAAATTCAGACGGCCTTTGTAATTTTGCTGTTTATGCTTTCGCCTGCCAGGTGTCCCTCAACCCCACCGTGCGGTTGAATACGGGCCTGCCTTTCGCGTGGTCTTTGCGGTCGGTGACGAAATAGCCCAGCCGTTCAAACTGCCAGCGGCTCTCCGCAGGCAAATCGTTGGCGGCGGCTTCGACGTAGGCGGTGATTTCTTTGACCGATTCGGGGTTGAGGAAATCGGTGAACGGCAGGTATTCGCCGTCTTCGCCGCGCACGGCATCGGGGCGCTCCACGGTAAACAGGCGGTCGTACAAGCGCACGGTGGTGGGCACGGCGTGTTCGGCGGAGAGCCAGTGGATAACGCCTTTCACTTTGCGGCCTTCGGGATTTTTGCCCAAGGTGTCGTAATCCAAGCTGCATTTGAGTTCGACGATGTTGCCGGCGGCGTCTTTCACCACTTCGTCGCACTTCATCACATAGCTGTGGCGCAGGCGCACTTCGCCGCCGAGGGTCAGGCGTTTGAAGCCTTTGGGCGGGTTTTCGCTGAAATCGTCGGCTTCGATGTAGAGCGTGGACGAAATCGGCAGTTCACGGCTGCCCATCTCTTCGCGGTTCGGATGATAGGGCGCGGTGCGGCTTTCGGCCAAGGCCGTCTGAAAGATTGGTGAGCGTTACTTTGAGCGGATTGAGCACGGCCATCATGCGCGGGGCGGAGTTTTCCAGCTCTTCGCGAATCGCGCCTTCCAGCACGCTCATATCGACGATGTTTTCAGATTTGGAAATACCGGCGCGTTTGGCAAACAGGCGCAGGCCTTCGGGCGTGTAGCCGCGGCGGCGCATACCGGAAATGGTCGGCATACGCGGGTCGTCCCAGCCGGTAACGTGGCCGTCTGAAACGAGCTGGTTGAGTTTGCGTTTGGACGTAATGGAATACAAAAGCTCCAAACGGGAAAACTCGTATTGGCGCGGGCGGGTGGCGTGCGGCGCGGGGATGTTGTCCAACACCCAGTCGTACAGCGGGCGGTGGGCTTCAAATTCGAGCGTGCACAAGGAATGCGTGATGCCTTCGATGGCATCGGAAATGCAATGCGTGTAGTCGTACATCGGGTAGATGCACCATTTGTCGCCGGTGTTGTGGTGATGGGCGCGGCGGATGCGGTAGATGACGGGGTCGCGCATATTGATGTTGCCTGCCGCCATGTCGATTTTCAGGCGCAGGGTTTTGCTGCCGTCGGGGAATTCGCCGTTTTTCATGCGCGTGAACAGGTCGAGGTTTTCCTCGATACTGCGGTCGCGGTAAGGGCTGTTTTTGCCCGCTTCGGTCAGCGTGCCGCGGTATTCGCGCATTTTTTTCGGGCGTCAAATCATCGACATACGCTTTGCCGTCTTTGATTAAACCGACGGCGTAGTCGTAAAGCTGGTCGAAATAATTGGAAGCGAAACGCGGCTCGCCCGCCCAATGAAAACCGAGCCACTCGACGTCTTCTTTGATGGCGTTGACGTATTCGTCGTTTTCTTTTTCGGGGTTGGTATCGTCGAAACGCAGGTTACACAAGCCGTCGTAAATATACGCCAAAACCGAAGTTCAGGCAGATGGATTTGGCGTGGCCGATGTGCAGGTAGCCGTTGGGTTCGGGCGGGAAACGGGTTTGGATGGCTTCGTGTTTGCCGCTTTTTAGGTCTTCTTCGATGATGGTGCGGATGAAATGGTTGTCCGCGAACTGGTCTTTGTTGAGCATGATGGAATCCGGCGAATGTATTTTTTTCAGACGGCCTGCCGCCCGAACGGGAAATCGAAATCGGTTATTTTACCTGAGTCGTGCCGTTTTTAGAAATCAGGCCGTCTGAAACCTTTTTTCAGACGGCCTCGCACGGCATCAGGCTGAAACACGGGGTTTGGTTGCGGCCAGACAGGGATGCAGCGCATTCATTTCATCCGCCCACGCCTTCAGTTCAGAAATGCCCGCCAATCCGGCGGCGCCGGTCAGATTGTCCCTGAACAGCAGGAAGTCGACGGCGCACACGGCAAACAGCGTGCCGATGTTGAGCTGCGTGCCGAAGGGTTGCAGGTGCTCGGCCAACACGGGGACGGTGCGCGCGTTGCGTTGTTTGATTTGTTCGTGCCGCGCCGTCCACCATTCGTTTTCGGGACGCAGCATTTTTTTCAGCAATCATGGCGACGGTGTTTTCCAGCAGCCCTTCCGCCAGCGCGTGCAGGTTCAGCACCTGCCAGCGGCTTGCGTCCTGCGGGTAAAGCGTCGCACCCTGCCCGACGGAATCAAGGTATTCGGCGATGACGTTGCTGTTGAACAGCCATTCGCCGTTATCGAGCTGCAATACGGGGATGCGGCCGAGCGGGTTGTCTTGGTTGTGCGCCGATTCGGCGGCGAACGACGATTTGACGGTTACCGGTTCTATCCGATTTTTCCAGCCCGTGATGGATAGCGGCGGCGCGCACTTTGCGTACATAGGGGCTGGTTGTCGAAGACCATAGTTTCATTTTTCGTCCTTTGCTGTTTCTGTTGCATGTTGGCAGATGTCGGGAACCAACCATTCCACGCCCGCGGCGGTGAGGATTTTCTGCATTTCCCCGTCGGGAGCGCGGTCGGTGAAGACCCTGTCGAAATCGGTGATGTCGCCCAGCCGCACCAGCGCGTGCGACTGGAATTTGCTGTGATCCACGCCGAGGAAGCGCACCCGCGCGTTGGCCATCATCGCCTGCATCACGCTTACTTCCTTGTAGTCGTAATCAAGCAGCGAGCCGTCGCCTTCCACGCCGTGCGTGCTCAATACGGCGTAGTCGACTTTGAACTGGTTGATGAAGTCCACCGTGGCGACGCCGGTTACGCCGCCGTCCAGCGGGCGGACAACGCCGGAGGTGATGATGACGGTGTAGTCGCTGCGCGCGGAGGCCAGGGCGGCGACGTAGATGTTGTTGGTGATGATACGCAGGTTTTTCCGCTGTTTGATCAACGCGGCGGCAACGGCCTCCATCGTGGTGCCGATGCTGATGAACAATGAGGCGTTGTCGGGAATATGGGCGGCGATAAGCTGGGCGATGGCGTTTTTCTCTTCCCTGCGGCTGTGGCGGCCGCCCTGCCCGAATTCGCCTTCAAGCAGCACGTCGCCCAAGGCCGCGCCGCCGTGGTAGCGGCGCAAGACGTTTTCCGCACTCAGGATGCCGATGTCGCGGCGTATGGTCTGCGGGGTAACTTCCAATTCTCTGGCCAGTTGTTCGACGGACATAAAGCCGTGTTCGCGCACCAATGCGGTGATTTTTTCGTGTCGTCGGATTTGGGGTTTCATGGTTTCGTCCGTCGGGGAATACAAACGGCGTGCGGCCGGTGCGTAATATTTAAACTTAAGGCCGTCTGAAACAGACTTTTTCAGACGGCCTTACCGAATCCGGTTATTGCGCCTCGAATTTTTGTTCCAGACGCTCGATGCACGCGCCCAGATGCCGACGCATGATTTTCACCACGCGGTTGCGTTTGCCGCTGACCAGCAGGTCTAAAATTTCGCGGTGCTCGGCGTGGGTATGCGTGTTGATGGGGCGTTTCTCGCGGCGCTTGGCATCAAACACCGCCACAATCAGCGACGAGCGGGCGCACAGCGTGTTCATAATGTCGAACAGCACGTCGTTGTCCAGCAGGCGCGCCAATTCGACGTGAAAGGCGTTGGAGAGGCGGTTCCAGCCCACGCGGTCGCCGCTGCCGGACGCGGCCTCTTCGTGTTCTATCATGGCATAGAGCGGCTGCAAGCGCGCCTCCAAGTCGGGAAGGTCGACCAGCATACCCAGAATCATGCCCTCCATTTCGATGCGTGCGTTGAACACGTCCTGCATTTCTTTCAAATCGGGCACATGCACGAATGCGCCGCGGTTGGGCTGCAAATCGACGATTTTATCGTGCGCCAGCAGCGAAAGCGCACTGCGCACGGTATTGCGCGAGCAGGTCATCTGGCGGCAGAGTTCCGATTCGGTGAGCTTTTTGCCCGGCAGCAGCACATGGTCGGTAATGCCGTCTAAAAATCAGGGCGTACACGCGGAAAAAGCTCGGAATCGTGGCGCTCTTCCAGAATCAATGAGGACGTTGTCGGTGCATTGACGGTTTTATTTTCGTTATTCATCATGGGGGTAGGTTTCCGGTTTTTCCCGAAGGCAGACGCAGGGCGGATGCCTGCCGTTCATAAAAATTAAAATTGTTGACAATATCAACACAGGCCTGCACAATAAGTGCACAAGAAAACGCCGAGTATTATAAAGGCAGCATATAGAGAGAGAAGCCCGCGCAGGCAGATATATTCCGGTTACGGTTTGAATATATCTGCCTGTTTTTTGTTGCCATTATAACCAGCGCGGACTTTTTCTTGCCAGTTTTTCAGACGGCCTGCGGCGCCGTCTGAAACGTTATGCTTCGACAATCTCGAAGCTGTGGGTTATTTTGGCCGTTTTGCCCAACATAATCGAGGCGGAGCAGTATTTTTCGGCGGAAAGCCGGACGGCCTGTTCGACCGCGCCCGCTTTCAGGCCGCGGCCGGTTACCGTGAAATGGATATGGATTTCGGTGAACACGCGTGGCGGCTCTTCGGCGCGTTTGGCCGTTACCGCCGCTTGGCAGCCGGTGATGTCCTGCCGCTGCTTCTCGACAATCATGACCACGTCCGTGCTGGAGCAGCCCGCCACGCCCATCAGCAGCATTTCCATCGGGCTGGGGCCGCGTCTGACGCAGCCTTCCGCCGCCGAACCTTCCATGACCACGCTGTGGCCGGCCTCGTCGGTCGCCACGAAACACATACCGTCCATCCATTTTGAAGTAATCTGCATGATTTATCCTGTCTTGAAATGCCGCCCCGCATTTAAGCGGCGGCTTTGGTTTGAAAAACAGTGCGGATTGTAAATCATTTCGGCGGCCGGCTGAATCGGGAAGCCGGCCGCGTTTTTTTCAGACGGCCTTCAGTCCCGATACGCCCAATGGTTGACCGGCCCGTGTCCCGAACCGATGTTCAGCGGGTTAGCGATGGCGGCAGCGATATAGGCTTTCGCCGTTTTCACCGCATTCTCCACGCTGAAGCCCTTGGCCAGCTCCGCCGTTACGCAGGCCGAAAACGTGCAGCCCGTGCCGTGCGTATGCGGCGTCGGGTAGCGGCGGCCCGACAGCTCCAGTTTTTCCCCGTCGGGCAGGAACACCCAGTCCGTGCATTGCGCGCTGCGGCTGCCGCCCGAATGGCCGCCTTTGATGACGACTGTCTTCACGCCGGCATCCTGCAAAATCCGCGCCGCGCGTTCGGCGTCCTGCGCGTTTTCCACATCGACGCCGGTCAGCACCTGCGTTTCGGGCAGGTTGGGCGTCAGCACGTCGGCCGACGGCAGCAGATGCCGCTTCATCGCCGCCACCGCCGAATCGTGCAGCAGCGGCGCGCCGCCTTTGGCTATCATCACGGGGTCGAGCACCATCGGGCCGAAACTGCATTCTTTCAGGCATTCGGCCACACATTCGATGATTTCCGCCGTTCCCAGCATACCGAGTTTGAAGGCGCTGATTTGGAAATCGTCGCGCACGGCTTCAATCTGGCTGCGGATAACCTCGGTCGGCACGAGGTGCACCGCCGCCACGCCGAGCGTGTTCTGCGCCGTTACCGCGGTTACGGCGCTGGTGCCGAATACGCCGCGCATCTGAAAGGTTTTCAAATCCGCCTGAATGCCCGCGCCGCCGCCGGAATCTGAGCCTGCGACGGTCAATGTCTGTACGAACCGTTCTTGTTCCATTTCCAATCTCCTTGTGTTTTCAGACGGCCTGCACACTCGTGCGTGCCGCTTCCGAGACCTGCCGCGCCGTTACCGCCGCAAGGCTGTCCACCAATCTGACGCCGAACGTACCGCTCTGCGCCGCCGCCAGCCCTTCGGCCGCCGCCTCGCCCGCAACGGCATACACCGCGCACGCCTCGGCGGCCGCGTCCAAATATTCCTGCTCCGGCGCCACGGCCAGAAACGCCGCGATGACCGAACCGAGCAGGCAGCCCGAAGCCGTGATTTTCGGAAACAGCGGCGTACCGTTTGCCACCGCGACCGTGCAGAGGCCGTCTGAAACATAATCGGTCGCGCCGCTCACCGCCGCCACGCAGCCGTAACGCTCCGCCGCCGTTGCCGCAACCTCCGCCGCATTTGCCGCGCCGCCGCCCGCGTCGACCCCTTTACCCTGCCACGCGCCGCCCGCAATATAAGCCATTTCCGCCGCATTGCCGCGTATGGCCGCAAACCGGACTTCGGCCAGCAGCCGCTCCACCGTATCGCGCCGGAACTGCGTCGCCGCCGCGCCGACCGGATCGAACACCACCGGAATCCCGCGCGCGTTGGCCGCCTTCCCCGCCGCCAGCATCGCCTCGACGGTCTGCCGGCGCAACGTGCCGATATTAATCAGCAGCGCGGAACATATCGCCGCCATGTCCGCCATTTCCGATACTTCGTCCGCCATAATCGGCGACGCGCCGAGCGCCAGCAAACCGTTGGCGGTGAAATTCATCGCCACGCCGTTGGTGATGTTGTGTACCAACGGATTTTGTCTGCGCACCTTGTCTAAAAAACGAATCTGCATAATCACCGCTCCGCTAAACGTGTTGCCGGCCGTCTGAAACCGCGCCGAAATACAAAAAAGCACGCCTTCCGAACCGGGCGGAAGCCGTGCTTTTCCAAAAACGAAAAAATACAAAAAGTTTCATCAGTTTCCTACGCCAGCATTATCTGTATCAGGTTCACGGGTATCATCTCAGCCGCCACCCGTTACGGTAGCAGCACCCCGACTTCTGCGGCTATCTTAGCGCAAACCGGCATACCGGCGCAAACCGCGCCGTTCAGTTCATTGAGGCCGTCTGAAAACAGGCCGCGCGTAGCCGCAAATAAAGCAAACCACCACTTCATTAACGGTATATTACAAAAACAAGCTGTAAAACCTCTTTTTATGCCTAATAAAACAACATTTTCCTAAATAAATGTAAAAATGAAATTGCAGATTAAAACAAAACGATTTATATTATCATTAACAATTTTATACAAAAACTGATTCTCCACAATAACGGGCTATTTCAATCATTCGAGATATTTAAGCCATGAAACCATCACACATACTCCCCCTTGCCGCCCTTATCGGCAGCATTTTCGGCAATCCCGTTTTCGCTGCGGACGACGCCGCATCCGAAACAGCTCCCGCACAGACCGAACTGAAACAGGTAACGGTAAAAGGCAGCCGCAACGCGCCCGCCGCCGTGGAACGGGTCAACCTCGGTCGTATCCAACAGGAAATGATACGCGACAACAAAGACTTGGTGCGTTATTCCACCGATGTCGGTTTAAGCGACAGCGGCCGCCATCAGAAAGGCTTTGCCATTCGCGGCGTGGAAGGCAACCGTGTCGGCGTGAGCATAGACGGCGTGAGCCTGCCTGATTCCGAAGAAAACTCACTGTATGCCCGTTACGGCAATTTCAACAGCTCACGTTTGTCTATCGACCCTGAGTTGGTGCGCAACATCGACATTGTAAAAGGGGCGGACTCTTTCAATACCGGCAGCGGCGCCTTGGGCGGCGGTGTGAATTACCAAACCCTGCAAGGACGTGATTTGCTGCTGCCGGAGCGGCAGTTCGGCGTAATGATGAAAAACGGTTACAGCAGCCGCAACCGCGAATGGACGAACACAGTCGGCTTCGGCATGGATAACGGCAGTGTCGATGCAGCCTTGCTGTATTCGCAACGCCGCGGTCATGAAACCGAAAGCGCGGGCGACCGCGGCTATGCAGTGGAAGGTGCGGGCAGCGGTGCGAATATCCGCGGTTCGGCACGCGGCATTCCTGATCCGTCCAAACACAAATACCACAGCTTCTTGGCCAAAATCGGTTATCAGATTAACGAAAACCACCGTATCGGCGCATCGCTCAACGGCCAGCAGGGACATAATTACACAAATGAAGAGTCTTATAATTTGATGGCTTCCGCGTGGCGCGAAGCCGACGATGTAAACAAACGGCGCAATGCCAACCTGTTTTACGAATGGACGCCTGATTCAAATTGGTTGTCGTTGTTGAAGGCAGACATCGATTATCAAAAACCAAAGTGGCAGCGGTTAACTACAAAGGCTCGTTCCCGATGGATTATTCCACCTGGACGCGCAACTACAATCAGAAGGATTTGGACGAAATCTATAACCGCAGCATGGACACCCGCTTCAAACGCATTACTTTTGCGTCTGGACAGCCAGCCGTTGCAACTGGGCGGGCAGCACCGTCTGTCGTTCAAAAACCTTTGCCAGTCAACGTGATTTTGAAAAACTTAAACCGCGACGATTATTACTTCGGTGGCCGCATTTCCCGCACTACCAGCACGATTCAGCATCCGGTGAAAAACCACCAACTACGGCTTTTCGCTGTCCGACCAAATCCAATGGACCGATGTATTTTCAAGTCGCGCGGGCATCCGTTACGACCACACTCAAGATGACGCCGCAGCAACTGAATGCCGACCGCCATGCCTGCGACAAAACCCCGCCCGCACCCAATACTTACAGCGGCTGGAGCGGTTTCGCCGGCTTGGCGGCGCAACTGAATCAGGCTTGGCGTGTCGGTTACGACATTACTTCAGGCTACCGCGTCCCCAATGCGTCCGAAGTGTATTTCACCCTACAACCACGGTTCGGGTAATTGGCTGCCCAATCCCAACCTGAAAGCCGAACGCAGCACCACCCACACCTCTCCCTGCAAGGACGCGGCGAAAAAGGTACGCTGGATGCCAATCTGTATCAAAGCAACTACCGCAATTTCTTGTCGGAAGAGCAGAAACTGACCGCCAGCGGCGAACCCGGCTGCACCCAGATGGATTATTACTACGGTCTATGCAGCGACCCCTACACCGAAAAAACTGGATTGGCAGATGCAGAACATCGACAAGGCCAGAATCCGCGGTATCGAGCTGACAGGCCGTCTGAATTTGGACAAAGTAGTGTCTTTCGTACCTGAAGGCTGGAAGCTGTTCGGTTCGGTCGGTTACGCGAAAAGCAAACTGTCGGGCGACAACAGCCTGCTGTCCACCCAGCCGCTGAAAGTGATTGCCGGCATCGACTACGAAAGCCCGAGCGAAAAATGGGGCGTGTTCTCCCGCCTGACCCTATCTGGGCGCGAAAAAGGCCAAAGACGCGCAATACACCGTTTATGAAAACAACGGCTGGGGTACGCCTTTGCAGAAAAAAAGTACAGGATTACCCGTGGTTGAACAAATCGGCTTATGTGTTCGATATGTACGGCTTCTACAAACCGGTGAAAAAACCTGACCCTGCGCGCGGGCGTGTACAACCTGTTCAACCGCAAATACACCACCTGGGATGCCCTGCGAGGCCTGCACAGTTATAGCACCACCAACTCCGTAGACCGCGACGGCAAAGGCTTGATCGTTACCGCGCGCCCGGCCGCAACTACGCCGTATCGCTGGAATGGAAGTTCTAAACCCTGTTTAACCGTTTTCAGACGGCCTTCAAATCATCAAAAGGCCGTCTGAAAAACAACCCCCGAAAGGAAACACAATGAGCAATGAAATCACTTTTTGCCAAAACACTCAAAGAAAAAAACCGCCACCATCCACGACAGCGTAGACAATCTGGTGATGTCGGTCGAACCTTTCGCCAGCAACGAAAAACTACATCAAGTTTTTTTGAAACTGCAATCCGTGTTCCACAAAGCAGTGGACCACATCTACAAAAACCCCCGAACTGAACAAAGCCATTCCCGAACTGGAATACATGGCGCGTTACGATGCCGTGGTCAAAGATTTGGCCGATTTGGGCGAGCGGCCCCTACGAATACGGCAAACCGCTGCCGCACGAAACCGGCAACAAAAGCCATCGGCTGGCTCTACTGCGCCGAAGGCTCCAATCTGGGCGCGGCCTTCCTGTTCAAACACGCGAAAAACTCGATTTCAGCGAAGAAAAAAAGGCGCGCGCCATCTGGCGGCTCACCCTGCCGGACGCGGCAAACACTGGCGTGCCTTTTGTCGAACTCCTAAACGCCCTGCCTTTGAGCGAAGCCGACCAAGCCGAAGCGATTGAAGGCGCGAAAGAAGCGTTCGCCTTCTATAAAGTCGTGCTGCGCGAAACCTTCGGTCTGCCCGCAGGCGCGGAAGCGCCGGAAGGAAATGCAGGCGCACCGCCATTAAGCCCGTTCATTCAATAGGCCGTCTGAAAACAGTTTTTCAGACGGCCTTAACCGTTTTCCCGCCCCTGCCGAACATCCAAACCTGCAACACCCCAACCGTCATAATTCCCGAAATCCCCACCATTTGGCCGCCGGCGATATAAATCCCTGCCCCATATCCGCTATAATCGCCCATTCTCCCCCATTCAAACAGGTACAACTATGGCGCAAAGCCGTTTCAACCAAACCGGTCCCAAAATCGGCCTGAGCGTACGCCTTGCCGAAACCCAAGCCGAAATCGAAGCCGCGCAACGCCTGCGCTATCAGGTCTTCGCCCAAGAACTGGGTGCGGAAATCGAAAGCGACGACGGCCGCGACGTCGACCCCTACGACCAATACTGCCACCACCTCCTCGCCTTCGACGACGCCACCGGCGAAGTCATCGGCTGCTACCGGCTGATTACCGAAGACACCGCCCAAAAAGTCGGCGGCTGGTACAGCGAACACGAATTCGACCTCACCCCGTTGAAAGACATCCTGCCGCAAACCGTCGAACTCGGCCGCGCCTGCACTCCACCCCGACTACCGCAACGGCGGCCTCGTCATGCTCCTGTGGACGGGGCTGGTCAAATTCATGAAAGACGAAAACCTGCGCTTCACGATAGGCTGCGGCAGCATCGAAATGCGCGACGGCGGCAGCGACGCGGCGGGACTCTACCACATCCTGAAAAACCAAATACCTCGCGCCGGAACAATGGCGCGTCAAAGCGCTCAACCCGCTGAAATGGGACCGGATCACACCGTCCGAAAACCCCGTAACGCCGCCGCTGATTAAAGGCTACCCTCAAAGCCGGCGCGTGGTTTTGCGGCGAACCTTGCGTCGACGAGGCCTTCAGTTGCGCCGACGTGCTGATTATGATGGACATCACGAAACTGAGCGACCGCTATCTGCAAAAAAATTCGCCCCCGCCCATAAACGTCAGGGACACAGGCCGTCTGAAAGTGCGAATCCAGCCTTTCAGACGGCCTGAAACGATTCAAACCCACACGCCCGACACACACAAACACTCCCCTTTGACATGACTGCCAAACTACGCTTCGCCTTCCGCCTTTCCTGCATCGCCGTCTGCCTGCTTTTACGGCATGGCGGAAATGTTCTTCCTGTTTCCCTTTTACAGCAAAACGGCGCAAACTGCGCGCCATCCAGTTGTGGTCGCTGCGCGTGCTCGCCTCCTGCGGCATGAAGCTGGAAAACGTTCGGTACGCCGCCCGTCGAAGGCCGCGGGCAGCTCCTCATCTGCAACCATATCTCCTGGCTCGACATCATGGCGGTAAACGGCGCCTTTCCCGGCCGCTTCGTCGCCAAAGACGACGTTGCCAAATGGCCGGTGGTCGGCTATCTCGCCACGCAGGCGCAAACCGTTTACGTCACACGCAACAAAGGCACCAAAGGCAATACCGCCAAAAATCAACAACGTTACCGAAGCCCTGCAAAACGGCGACACGGTCGCCCTGTTTCCCGAAGGCACCAGCACCGAAGGCCGCGAAATCCTACCGTTCAAACCCAGCTTTTTTTCAGACGGCCTATAACGCAAACGTACCGCTGATTCCCGTGCTCTGCCGCTACCCCAACCCCGACGGCAGCAGCCCCAACCCGCACATGGCCTACTACGGTGACATCAGCCTGTGGCAATCCATCTGCATGATTATCGGCCAGCCTTCGGGCAAAGCCGAGCTGCATTTCCTCGACCCGATAGCCGCCCCCGAAGACCGCTACGCCGCCGCACAGGAAGTGCACGCCCTGTTGAGCCGGAAACAGCAGGAGTTGGGCTAAAACCGTTTATCCGATGCCGGCAAACCGTATTTCAGACGGCCTGCCCTTCCGTTGGCACCGTCAACACGAATCAGCCCGCCACTCAAATCAAAATAAAAGGCCGTCTGAAAGCATCTCCCGCTTTCAGACGGCCTCATCATTATCCGCAAAAAGCCGCCAATCAGTATTTCACCGAATCATTGCCGCTTTTTCTGGATAAACTCGATTTTATAGCCGTCGGGGTCTTCGACGAAAGCGATGACGGTCGTGCCGTGCTTCATCGGCCCAGCCTCGCGCACGACTTTTCCGCCCTTCTCTTTCACACGTTCGCAGGCTTTTAGTAGCATCGTCCACCTCAATGGCGATATGGCCGTAGGCGTCGCCCAAATCGTAGCTTTCGGTGTCCCAGTTGTGGGTCAGTTCCAAAACCGTGTTTTCGTCCTCGCCGCCGTAGCCGACAAAAAGCCAACGTGAACCTGCCTTCCGGGTAATCGCGGCGGCGCAAGAGTTTCATGCCCAAAACGTTTTGGTAAAAGTCCAAGGATTTTTCGAGGTTGCCGACGCGCAGCATGGTGTGAAGCAGGCGCATGATTCTGTTCCTTTCATTATTTTCTAAATGATTCATTCTAACACACCTCCGGCCTCCCGCCCGAACCGCGCAACGTCCATACGGAACGCATACACACTTCTTTGCATTCTATATTTGGCCGCCGCTATTGTCAGCGGCGGCGAAATTCGTTATAACACTATCGTTAAAGTTTATTTACACTGCTTTTTTTATTCAGAAAAGGATTAAGAGATGAGAATCGGTATTCCAAAAGAATCTCTGGCAGGCGAAACCCGCGTGGCCTGCACACCCGCTACCGTCTCCCTGTTGCAGAAACTGGGTTTCGAGACCGTAGTCGAAAAAAACGCAGGTTTGGCCGCCAGTCTTGACGATGCGGCTTTTCCAAGCGGCAGGCGCGACCGTTGCCGACAAAGCGACGGTTTGGGCCTGCCCTTTGATTTATAAGGTCAACGCGCCGTCCGAAGGCGAGCTGCCGCTGCTCAAAGAAGGGCAAACCATCGTCAGCTTCCCTGTGGCCGCGCCAAAACGAGGCTTTGGTCGAAGCCTTGCGCGCTAAGAAAGTCAACGCGCTGGCGATGGACATGGTGCCCCGTATTTCGCGCGCGCAGGCTTTGGATGCTTTGTCTTCAATGGCAAACATCAGCGGCTACCGCGCCGTGATTGAAGCCGCCAACGCCTTCGGCCGTTTCTTCACCGGTCAAATCACCGCCGCCGGCAAAGTGCCGCCCGCGCAGGTTTTGGTGATTGGCGCCGGTGTGGCGGGTTTGGCGGCAATCGGTACGGCAAACTCGCTCGGCGCAGTGGTGCGCGCGTTCGATACCCGCTTGGAAGTGGCGGAACAAATCGAATCGATGGGCGGCAAGTTCCCTGAAACTCGACTTCCCGCAAGAATCGGGCGGCAGCGGCGACGGTTACGCCAAAGTGATGAGCGACGAATTTATCGCCGCCGAGATGAAGCTCTTTGCCGAGCAGGCAAAAGAGGTGGACATCATCATCACCACCGCCGCCATTCCGGGCAAACCCGCGCCCAAGCTGATTACCAAAAGAAATGGTGGAAAGCATGAAATCCGGCTCCGTCATCGTCGATTTGGCGGCGGCGACGGGCGGCAACTGCGAACTCACCAAACCGGGCGAATTGTTCGTAACCGATAACGGCGTGAAAATCATCGGTTACACCGACATGGCAAACCGCCTTGCCGGACAGTCTTCCCAGCTTTACGCCACCAACTTGGTCAACCTGACCAAGCTGTTAAGCCCGAACAAAGACGGCGAAATCACGCTGGACTTCGAAGACGTGATCATCCGCAACATGACCGTTACCCGCGACGGCGAAATCACCTTCCCGCCTCCGCCGATTCAGGTTTCTGCACAGCCGCAGCAAACGCCGTCTGAAAAAAGCCGCGCCTGCCGCCAAGCCCGAGCCGAAACCCGTTTCCCTGTGGAAAAAACTCGCGCCCGCCGTTATCGCCGCCGTGTTGGTGCTGTGGGTCGGCGCGGTCGCGCCCGAAGCGTTTTTGAACCACTTCATCGTGTTCGTCCTCGCCTGCGTTATCGGCTACTACGTCGTTTGGAACGTCAGCCACTCGCTGCATACCCCGCTGATGTCCGTGACCAACGCCATCTCCGGCATCATCGTCGTCGGCGCGCTGCTGCAAATCAGCCAAGGCAACGGTTTCGTGTCCCTGCTTGCATTCATCGCTATCCTGATTGCCAGCGTCAACATCTTCGGCGGCTTTTTCGTTACGCGGCGGATGCTGAATATGTTTAGGAAAGGATAAAGCATGACTTTAGCCTACTGGTGCATCCTGCTTACCTACCTGCTGCCGCTGTTTTGCGCCACCATCGCCAAAGCGACCGGCGGTTTCAAGCCGTCGGACAACCGCAATCCGCGCGAGTTTCTCGCCCATACGCAAGGCTTTGTCGGCGCGCGCCGATGCCGCGCAGCAAAACGGCTTCGAAAACCTTCGCACCCTTTTGCCGCCGCCGTTTTGGTGGCACACGCCACAGGCAACGCCGAACAATCGACCATCAACCTGCTGGCCGTGTTATTCATCGCCTTCCGCCTCGCCTTTATCTACTGCTACCTAGCAGATAAATCAACCATGCGGTCTTTGACGTGGGCGGGCGGATTATGCTGCATTATCGGGCTGTTTGTTGCCGCCGTTTGACGGTAGAGGCCGTCTGAAAACGAGCGTAGCCAGTTTCGCCAAAACATCTTTTTCAGACGGCCTGAAACCCCGATTCCCCAATATTTAGGAGTTTGACCATGAAAGCAAAATGCCTGTGCGGCGACGTATCTTTAGAAGTGGAACACGACAAACACGTCCACGCCTGCCATTGCGGAATGTGCCGCATTTGGGGCAGCGGCGCGACGTTTTCGCTGATTGCCGCCAAACCGCCGAAAATCAACGGCGGTGAAAAACATCGCCCGCTACCATTCGTCCGAATGGGCGGAACGCGCGTTCTGCAAAAACTGCGGTACACACCTGTTCTACCATTTCCCTGCCGAATGACAGCTATTTCGTCTTCGCCGGACTGTTTGCCGACAACGCCGATTTCAAATTGAAGAGCAGATTTTCATCGACGCCAAAGCCCCGTATTACGAACTGGCAAACGACACGCCCAAACTGACCGAAGAAGAGTTTTTGGCACAATTCGGCGGCGGATAATGTCGCTTGGGGCAACGGTTGTCTGAAAGTCGGGCAGAGTTGAGCTTACCAACCCGACCTGCCCCTGCTATGAAATACAAAGGAAATTAGTATGAAAAAGTCTTCCATCATTATCTTGATTTCATCATTTTTCTTACTGCTTGTGATTTGGGCTTTCCAAGGATGTCTGTCAATTATGATCACCTGCCCTAAAGGAGAAATCAAAGAATATATTACTAAAATATTTCCCAATAAACCGGAGAAAGAAGAGTTGGGAAAAATGGTTTCGTCCCATTTAAACGGCGACAATAGCCCTGAAAATATCCAAAATGTAGTTTCAAATATGGGTATGACTTGTGTGGCAGGAAAAGAGTTTTTGCGAATATAACGGGTATATTCGGTCAAGAGCTACAGGAGGGCATCCCGGAAGCGGTCGTGCAAAACATATTTACCGCATCATTGTCTCTCCTAAAAAGGGGTTGGATTCTTTGAACGTTGAAAAACAAATCGTAGAAGATACTGAAAAAGGAAATTGAAAATGGCAGATACCGGAAATTATAAAAATTGTTAAATCACAACTTCTGCTCATTAAACAAATACACTTTTGCAAGGACTAAATATGCTGTACAAAAAACTGTTATTGGTATCTACTGTTATGCTGTTTGTGTTTTCAGCAGGTTGTGAAGCAGACAGTCATGAAAAAAACATTCTGAAATTCAACAATCAACCTTAAAAGGAAAAAAAGAAACATGTCAAACTTAAACTTAATGTTAAATGAAGTCTTTAAAACCCGCATTACAGACATTTCAAGCCAACGTGCAGATGTTAGTCATATTGTCTCACAATACATACATTCAGGTACGCCTAGGCATGAAATAAACAACTTTATCTCTAATGATTTTTGATATTTTAGAGAATTCAAATAACAAATTGCTTATTCATTATAAAAAAAGGGTGAGGGTAATTTAGGCAATAGACGTGATTTATATATCAGCTTATTCTTTGATGGAAATGGAAATTTATTAAACAATTCTTCCTACTTAGATAAAAAGCAACAATTTATAAAATATTAGAAAGTTATTAATCATGTCAGAAAAAAATAGAAATCGGTTACAGAAATATCGGAAATAAATTTGGAGTTGATTACCACCATAAATTTATTCTCTATACGAATAAAAAAATGGTCAGCAATTTTACCATTAGTGGCTGGACAGATGATGAAAAATCAAAAATCCAAATTTACCATTTGGTAATATACGTATTCTTGCAAATAGTCCATATGATGAGAACAACCCAGATTCTCCAGCAAGACATCCAGAGCAAAAACAATACCGTGAACTAATCGCTGAAGCTCCCGATTTATCTGCCAAATGGCAAGAAATGGTACGCAATGCCCAAAGTAAGGACAATATCTATCCTTACGACTTCTTGAGGCAAAAATTCAATACCCTTGCCGATACCTTATTGCGCGAAGCAGGCTTTCCCGAACCTGAAAAAGACGGCATATTCCGACATCTTGCCCCGGGTTCGGGAAATAGGCTGGATAGGAATCTCGTACCGCAACATCCTGACGATGCAGGCATTTCCGACCTGAAGGACTTGAGTTCTCTTGAAGAAGAGAAATTCAAAGAAAATCCCCAATATGCCATGCAGACACAGTCAGAACCTGTTGAGAATCCCAAACCCCAATCCAAATACGAAGAAACTATGGCTATGCTGCAAGGATTATTGAACGATACCGACGGTTCGTATGCAAAAACTTTTGGCTGATAATCCTGACAAAGTTGCCAGTTTCAACGAAAGAGTCCAACAGGCTTTTTAGAAGAAGAGCGGCAACAACAGCTAGTTGCTCAAGAAAACCAAAAATATTCAACAAGAACAACAACGAGGCTTCTCCCGTTCTGTCTGAAGCAAACATTGCCCTGACTAATGCAGTTTGAAGAGGCCGTCTGAAAAACGGTTTTCAGACGGCCTTAATACCTGTTTCACAATCAGTTACTTTCACAAATAATTGGAGAATCACCATGTCTTCAGGACTCGTTACAGCGGCGTACATCGTAGCCGCGATACTGTTCATCTTCTCGCTGGCGGGGCTGTCCAAGCAGGAAACCGCCAAGCAGGGCTGTTATTCCGGCGTAGCGGGGATGGCGGTCGCCTTGTTCGTTACCGTGTTTTCCGAAAACACCAACGGACTGGGCTGGATCATCATCGCCATGCTGATTGGCGCGGCCATCGGCATCTACAAAGCCAAAAAAAGTAGAAATGACCGAAATGCCCGAGCTGATTGCGCTCTTGCACAGCTTCGTCGGCTTTGGCGGCGGTTTTGGTCGGCTTCAACAGCTATATCGAGCCGGGCGACATCTCATCCGATATGCACACCATCCATCTGGTCGAAGTGTATTTGGGCATCTTCATCGGCGCAGTAACCTTTACCGGCTCGCTGGTCGCGTTCGGCAAGCTCAACGGCAAAATCAGCAGTGCGCCGCTACAACTGCCCGCCAAACACAAGCTCAACCTCGCCGCATTGGTTTTTTATCCTTTATCCTGATGCTGGTGTTCGTGTCCGTTGACGGCAGCGGCATCATCCTGATTCTGATGACCCTGATCGCCCTCGCATTCGGCTGGCACTTGGTCGCCTCCATCGGCGGTGCAGATATGCCCGTGGTCGTGTCCATGCTGAACTCCTACTCTGGCTGGGCGGCCGCAGCCGCAGGCTTCATGCTTTCCAACGACCTGCTCATCGTCACCGGCGCGCTGGTCGGCTCCAGTGGCGCGATTCTGTCCCACATCATGTGTAAAAGCCATGAACCGCTCCTTCATCTCCGTAATTGCAGGCGGTTTCGGTACCGACGGCTCATCGGCTGCGGCAGACGGCGAAGAAATCGGCGAATACCGCGAAGCCAAACCCGCCGAAGTCGCCGAAATGCTGCGCAATGCAAGCAGCGTCATCATCACCCCGGGCTACGGTATGGCAGTGGCGCAGGCGCAATACCCCGTTGCCGAAATCACCGAGCTTTTTGCGTAAAAACGGCGCCGAAGTACGCTTCGGCATCCACCCCGTCGCCGGCCGCCTGCCCGGTCATATGAACGTACTACTCGCCGAAGCCAAAGTCCCCTACGACATCGTGTTGGAAATGGACGAAATCAACGACGACTTCCCCGAAACCGACGTAGTGCTGGTTATCGGCGCGAACGACACCGTCAACCCAGCTGCCCAAAACCGACCCGAACAGCCCGATTGCCGGCATGCCCGTGTTGGAAGTGTGGAAGGCAAAAAGAAGTCGTCGTCTTCAAACGCTCGATGAACACCGGCTACGCAGGCGTACAAAAACCCGCTGTTCTTCAACGAAAACAGCGTGATGTGCTTCGGCGACGCGAAGAAAACCGTTGACGAGATTTTGGCGGAATTGAAGAAATAACATCTAAAGTTAAGACAAAAGGTCGTCTGAAAACCCGATTCCAAGGTTTTCAGACGACCTTTCTTATAAACAAATCACGCCGAATACTCCCGCTGTTAAACAGTTTCCGCGCAGGCGGGAATCCATCAGAAATCCCTAAGAAACTGATGTTTGAAAAATCAGTTGCTGAGATTTAGTGGATTCCCGCCTGCGCGGGAATGACGGTAATCAAACAGAAATTTATGCTGCGACGTGCAGGCTCGCCCCCTCCCGTCCGGCGGGAGAGGGCTGGGGAGAGGGTGGCCTGTGGGCTGCACGAATTTGATTTTACCTAAAGCCACAAAGCCACCCCTTATCTCTAACCTTCCCCGCCAGACGGGGGAAGGAACAAGGTTGCTGATACGGCAAGAGGTCGTCTGAAACCGCAAACTCAATTTCAGGCGACCTCTTCTTATGAACAAGCTACGCCAAAAAAACTTCCGCCATTCTTCCCCGTCGTACTGAAAAAGAACAAGATTGCCGTTACATCAAAAGGTCGTCTGAAAACAGAAATCCCATTTTTCAGACGACCTCTTCATCACTCCGCAAAAATCTCTAACACTCAAACGGCACAATCCCAAACGGGCGGTTTACCGCAAGCCGTTTGCGTCCAGCCATTTCTCCAAGTCTTCCACGCTGATTTTGCCGCCATTTTCTTCCAAATCGAGCTTGTTGACTTGTTTGCCTTTGCTGTATTTCGCCAAGACGGGGCCGCCGAGTTCGTATTGTCGGCAGCGGTGCATATGTTTCGGTATCCGCCCTGTCGGCGGCCGTCTGAAACGGTTTGATGATGTGAAGGCCGTCTGAAAAATCCGATGAGGTTTTTCAGACGGCCTTTTGCTTTCCTGCCGGCTTACAACAAATCCGGCAATGCCGAAGGCGATGCGATGCGGTGGTCGAACGGCCATGTTTCGGTTTGGTCTTCGGCGGCGATATAGCCCCAGTCGGCAAGTACGGTTTTCATGCCCGCGTTGCGTCCGGCCTGCATGTCGCGTTCGGCGTCGCCGACGTAAACCGTGTGTTGCGGATCGGCATGGATTTGTTCGCACGCATACAGCATGGGTTTGACGCTGGGTTTGGATTCGCCGCAGGTGTCGCCGCTGACGACGACGGCGGGCGGGATGACGAAGCCAAGTTTGGGGACAAGTTTGTCGGTGAAGCGCATGGGTTTGTTGGTGATGATGCCCCATTTGATGCCGCGTCTGTCGAGTTCGGCAATCATTTCGTTCACGCCGTCGAACAGCGTGGTTTTGTCGGCATAGCAAAGGCTGTATGCTTCAAGGCACTCTTGCCGCCATGCTGCGAAATCAGGATGTTCGGCAGTCATGCCGACGCCGATTTTCAAAAGGCCGGCCACGCCGTGGCTGGCATACGGGCGGATTTCCGCGATGCTTTTTTTCGGGCAGGTTGTGGCGGCGCAATACGGTATTGAGTGCGCCGCCGAGGTCTCAGGGCGGTGTCGGCGAGCGTGCCGTCGAGGTCGAACAATACGGCTTGTATCATGTGTTTTCCTTTGGTTTTTCGATGGGGTCGTCTGAAAAGGGTTTCAGACGACCTTTGGGGTTAGTGGTGGTGATGGTGCACACTGTCGGTTTCGTTGGCACACAAGACGCTGTCGGGATGCGGGTGGTGTTCGCTTTCGATTTGGATGGTGCAGTGTCCGATGTTTTTGTGGGACAACTCGTGTTCGATGCGGTAGGCGATTTGTTCGGATTCGGCAACGGTCATGCTGCCGTCTACGACGATGTGGCAGGATAATACGTTGATATTGCTGGTAATCGTCCAGACGTGTAGGGTCGTGGACGGATTTGACGCCGTCGGTGTTGCGGATGACGGCGAGCAGGTCGTCGGTGTGGATGTTTTCGGGCGCGCCTTCCATGAGGATGTGCAGCGTTTGTTTGAGCAGCCCCCAGCCGCTGCGTCCGACCAGCGCGGCAACGAACACGCTGGCGAGCGGATCCGCCCATTTCCAGCCGAACGCCATCATGAGTACGGCGGCGGCAATCGCGCCGACCGAGCCGACAAGGTCGCTTAAAACGTGCAGATACGCGCCGCGCATGTTGACGTTGGCTTCCGTGTCGCTGTTTTTCAGCATGTAAACCGCCACGCCGATGTTGACCAGCAGCCCGACGACGCTGATGACGAGCATCCCCAGCGTGGCGATTTCGGGCGGATAAAGCAGGCGTTTGACGGCTTCGTAGAAAATCAGCACGGCGATGACCATCAGCGACAAGCCGTTGAACATGGCGGTGAGGATTTCAAAACGTTTGTAGCCGAAGGTCTTTTGCAGCGTGGTTTCTTTTTCACCGAGTTTGAACGCCCACAACGCCACGCCCAAGGAAAAATGCGTCGCTGAACATATGCCCGCGTCGGAAAGCAGCGCGAGCGAGTGGGTCAGCCAGCCGCCGACCGCCTCCAGCAGCATAAAGGCGGCGATGATGACAAACGACACGCGCAATACTTTTTTTGTTGGCGGTATGCGTGTGGGCGTGGGAATGGTCGTGATGGTGATGTGCCATATTCTTTGTCCGAGGTCGTCTGAAAAATCCGGATTCAGGGTTTTCAGACGACCTTTTTGCCTTTGTTTCAAACCCTGCTCGAAATCTTCCAACATATCCAATTCAAAGCGGCTGAAGCCCGCTTTTTTGCGCGCGCTTCGATGTTCACATAGCCGCGGAAGATAAACATATCGTAACGGGCAATCAGACTGCGGAACAGGGCGACAGGTTCCAAACCGCGTTCGCGGCAGAGGTGTTGATACCAATGGTTGCCGATGGCGACATGACCCACTTCGTCGCGGTAGATGATGTCCAACACGCCGCAGGTTTCCGAATCGCCGCGCTGTTCCACCTTCGCGCGTATCCCCGGCGTAACGTCCAGCCCGCGCGCTTCCAATACGCGCGGCACCAACGCCATGCGCAACAGCGGGTCGTAGGCGGTTTTATACGCCATGTCCCACAAAATGGTTGTGCGCCTCGAAATCGCCGTAATCGAAGCCGAAAGCGCGCAGCCTTTCGCGCATCAGGCGGAAATGGTACACCTCTTCCTTCGCCACCCGCACCCAGTCACGCACAAACTGAAACGGCAGCGTGCGGAAACGGTATGCCGCGTCCAAAGCCAGATTGATGGCGTTGAACTCGATATGCGCAATCGCGTGCAGCATCGCCGCATAGCCTTCGGTCGTGTCTCATCTTGCGCGGCGTCAGTTGCGACGGCGCGACCAAAACAGGCTTCGGCGGCCGTCCCGCGTGGCGGAAGTCCAGCGGCGGCGCGGCTCCTCCGGCAGTCAGCCCGTTATTATCTTCAACGGCGACGGACAACCTGTTCTACCATCTCGCCCTTGCGGTCGGGATGGTGCTCCAGCAAAGCCTGTTCCAACAAAGGATAAGGGTTGTAAGGCATATCAATCCAATCGGACAACGTTGCCCCATTATACCGCAGGCCGTCTGAAAAACCCGCCCGAATAAAAACCGGCCTGCTAGGCCGGTTTGGAAAACGCTCGCAATCAGAATTTATACTGAGCACCCACGCCCAGATAATCCGCACCTTTCCATTTCACGTCTTCGTCGCCGTTGCGTTTGAAATAGTGGTCGTAATCCGCACGGACGGCCCAGTTGTCGTTGACGTCAACCGTCGCACCACGCCTGCGGTGGCGCGGGCTTTGGTGTCGGAGTCTTTCGCACCGGCGGTTTTTCGATTTATGCCGCACGCCCGCCACGCCCGCTTTTTGCAAACACGCGCTTTTTGGCGACTTTCGTGCCGGCGGTCAAGCGTCCGCCGTAAGTGTCGTTGCGCACTTCCACTTTTTCGTTGCCGAGGTTTTTCAGGCGCGTCGTATTCCTGTTTGTCGCCGCCCTGATAATACACTTCGCCGCCCAGCCATTCGTTGAACTGGACGCCCGCGCCGACTTGTCCGGCGGCGGAAGTATCGCGGTCTTTATTGCGGCGGTTGCCCCGTTTCACAGAAGCTCCGTCGCGCAACGCACCCGCCGTACCGAACACATACGGACGCGCACCGGCTTTTTCGGCAGCCGGCTCGTTTTTGGCCGGAGCCGCTTCGGCGGCGGGTTCGGGCGCACGTTCCGGCGGCAGCGGAACGGCGCGCGGCGCGTTACCCGAAAAACCAGTTGTCGCACTGCTGCATACTCGCGCGGGTCGGTTTGCCCGAAGCATCCAAATATACGTTCACCTGCATATTCGGGCTGAACGGGATATATTTTCCTTGCAAGGCTTTGGACACACCGTCGCGCCCCATCCTGCGGCCCACGCCCTTATCGCACGCGCCCAAACGGTATTGCGGACCCAAATCCTTAATCGTCGCCGCCTGGACGCTGGTTTCGCCCGGACGTTTCAAAGTCGGTTTATGAGTAAACGATTCATAAAATTTGGCCTGACCTGACTGCACCGCCGCATCGCATTCTTCGGCGGTGTCGTAGCCCACGTTGCCGTGCGCATCGCTCACCATGCCCGCATGGGCCTCGAAAGCAACGAAAGACGCGCCGACGGCGGCCAAAGCGGACAGCAATTTGATATTCTTCATAAAAGTCTCCGGTAAAATCCATGCCCGCATGCGGCGGACATGTCGCATATTTCATATACAATCTTAATACAGCCGCCGCCGTTTGGCTAACCGCATGTAATTTAAAAGTAGCAATATTCAAATAACATTACCGCATTTACAACAATAAAAATACCGCACAAAAACAATAAACCTGCAACAAAAATACCAAAACCCGATTAAATAAATGTGAAACCGATTTCCGCCCCAATCATAGAAACCCTTTGGATTTCAACGAATTAAAAACCAGCGCCCGTTTTTACAAAAAATTAAACGCCGCAATTAAGGCTTGTTTCCCGCCGAATAACACCTATACTAAGTCGCACTTTGAAACTATCCGGCAGCACGGACGCACCGTCCGCCTGCCGCGAATCCACCACATCCAGCCGAAAGGAAGGACGACACATGAAACAAAAACACCCTGCTGAAATTCCTTGCCGCCGCAGGCCTGAGCATAACCGTCGGGCTTGCACAGGCAGGCGCGGTCGACGCGCTCAAAAAGTTCAACAACGATTCAGACGGCATCAGCGGCAGTTTCAGCCAAACCGTCAAAAGCAAAAAGAAAACCCAAACCACCAACGGCACATTCCAAATCCTGCGCCCCGGCCTGTTCAAATGGGAATACACCAAACCATATAAAACAAAACCATCGTCGGCGACGGCAAAAACCATCTGGCTCTACGACGTCGATTTGGCCCAAAGTAACCAAATCCGCCCAAGACCAGACCATCGGCGACAGCCCCGCCGCCATCCTCTCCAACAAAACCGCGCTTGACAGCAGCTACGCCCTCAAAGAAGACGGCGCAAGCAACGGCATCAGCTATGTTTTGGCCACGCCCAAGAAAAACAACGCCGGCTACCAATACATCCGCATCGGCTTCAAAGGCGACAACCTCGCCGCCATGCAGCTTAAAGACGGCTTCGGCAACGAAACCACCATCAGCTTCAGCAACCTGAACACCAAACCCAACCTCTCCCGCAACGCATTCAAATTCACCCCGCCCAAAGGCGTGGACGTGATTGAGTAACTGATTCTCGTGTCTCAAACAAAGGCCGTCTGAAAATTTTTATTTTCAGACGGCCTTTATTGTCAAAAACAGAAGGAAACTATATCACCGCAGCAACCCAAACCTCGTCTGCCGTTATCGTTATTGCTTGCATTTACAACACCATTGCCCACATTTACAGCTCTGAAACTCTTGACATATGTACAAAACTCCAATTTTAGTTACTTACTTGATAAAATCCTAAGTTTTTATATTTTTTTCTTTACGGCTAATTATAAAAATAATAGAGACGTTATAAAAACCAAATCCAAAAAGATAAGTCTGATTTTAAATTACCAATATATTTATTCTTATAGGTCATAACCATTTCATCATAAGAATAAAAACATTACATTATTCAACTTCAGTTCATAAACGGTCATATTCTCATCCACTTTCGCATAAATTTTATAACCATATAAACTTCTTGGATTTTCACAAAATATTTTATTTGAATCAGACTCACACTCCTTCTCTCTGTCTCTTTTACTGCTATCCAATCGCATCTACCAGGAGCATAAAGCCCACCGCCACTTCTAGATCCATAAGATACCAAGGGCTTGTCTACATTATCACAATAAATATTTATATTCTTATCCTTCGTTTTAATATAGATTCCATCTAACCTGTCGTTATACCTATCAGGTGGAGGACGGTCATCAAATATAATTTCACCCTCTACTGAATGAAGGTTTGTGTATTTAGGTTGTTCATAAATAAAATACTCATACTTTTTAAATTCTCGATACCGACAATCAGAAAAGGAATAGAGACAAAACAAAAAGAAATCTGTTTAGGGTTAAAAGAGGAGGTTTTTACCTTTTTCATGAGGATACCTTTCTCTGAAACAAAAATTTTCAGCAACCCACCACATTATCATATTTCTGCAACCTATTTTTTTCTTTTTAGCCAAACACCGCTTTCGATATGGTGCGTAACGGAAACTGGTCAAACAGGGCGGCGCGTTTGACGGTGTGGGTTCGGCAGAGGGTGTCGAGGTTGGCACGCAGGGTTTCGGGGTTGCAGGAAATATAGATGATATTGCCAAACCGCGAAACCAGCTTATGGGTTTCTTCATCGACGCCGGCGCGGGGCGGGTCGACAAAAATGGCGGAAAAACGTAATCTTTCAGCAAAAATGCCCTGCTCTTGCAGGCGGCGGAATTCGCGGCTTTGCGTGTAGGCTTCGGTAAATTCTTCAGCGGAGAGGCGGGCAATTTTGATGTTGTCCCGCCGGTTGGCTTCGATGTTCCCACTGTGCGGCATAAACGGAAGTTTTGGACACTTCGGTTGCTAAAACCTGACGGAAAATGCTGCGAGAGCGGCAGGGTGAAATTGCCGTTGCCGCAGTAAAGTTCAAGCAAATCGCCGCCGAGATTTTGCGCGACATCGCATGCCCAGCCGAGCATTTTTCGCACACGCGGGCGTTGGGCTGGGTAAAGCTGCCTTCAACTTGGCGGTAGCGGAAGGTTTTGCCGTTTACGTTCAGCTCTTCGGTTATATAGTCTTGAGTCAAAACGATTTTTCTGCCCCCTACTCCGACCGATGATATGGATGCCCAATTCACGCGCTGGTGTTTCGGCGGCACGCCGCCACGCTTCGCCCAGTTTTTGTGGTAAATCATGGTAACGAGCATCTCGCCGCTCAGTGCAGACAGAAATTCAACGGCGTACCAGCGGTTTTTGAGTTCGGATTTTGCACGGCGGCTTCGATGAGCTTGGGCATCAAGGCGTTGATGGATTCGGAGGCGGTGGGAAATTGGTCGCAACGTATCAGGCTTGCGCCGCTTGCTTTCTGCCCGCGTTCGAACATGGCGTAAAACATTTTCGCCTCCTTCATGCCAAATGCGGAATTCGGCGCGCATCCGATAATGCTGTTCGGGAGATTCGAAGACTTCGATTTCAGGAAATCGAGACCTTGGAAAAAGTTTTTCAGATAATCGGTTTTGTCTCGCAACTGCTGCTGATAAGCGGTCATTTCAGGCTACTCTTTTGATTTTAAATTTTTTTTCGGTTTCGGCCGGATATTCGGCGCGGCACCTACACCAGCCGGTTTTCTTCCAGTTTTTTTGTTACGGTTGCCGCATCCCAGCCGTTGCTTACCGCCAAGGTGAGCAGTGCGGTTGCGGTTTCCAGTTGCATTTGCCTGCGGTTAACGCGCCTGCCTGCCGCAACGGGCCGCCTTGAGCGTAAACGGCGGCGGCGCAGCCTTGCGGTACCTGGCTGATGTTGAGCAGCAGCCCGCCTTTTGCGGGTAAATTGCCGCACGACTTCGATAAATTCCGGTAAGGCCGGGGCGCGTTGCCGTGTCCGTAGCTTTGCAGGGATGAGGGCTTTAGCGCGGGTGGTTTTGAGGCCGTCTGAAAGGTCTCGGACGGCGAAACCGGGAATCAGGGTGCGGCAGGCGACTTCGGCGGCGGGATTGAGCACCGACACTTGCAGGCCGTCTGAACGGTTGTATTCAGACGGCCTCGGCATCAGGTTTTGCCAGCCTGTGTTTTCATGCCATTCTGCGACGACGCCGAAATGGGGATTGGCGAAACCGGCGGCGGTTTTCGGTGCTGACTTTGCTGCTGCCGACGGCGGGATAGAGCTTGCCGTCAAAGGCGATGACCACTTCTTTTCAAAACCGAGTGAAAAATGCGGCGGCGGCAACGGCCAGATTGACGGCGCGTCGCTGCCGTCCGCATCGTAAGGCCATTGCGAACCGGTCAGGACGACGGGTTTGTCCAGCCCCCTGCAACGCCAGTGCGAACAGGTTGGCGGTATAGGCCATCGTGTCCGTGCCGTGCAGCACCAGCACGCCGTCGTACTGCGGGATTTTTACGGCGAGGATGTCCAGCCAGTCGCGCCAGTCTTCCAACGTAACGGCGGACGAATCGATAAGCGGGTCGCAGATGTGCCAATCAAAGTCGAGGCCGTCTGAAAAAGGTTGCAGGGCTTTTCCGGCAAGGGCGGTATCGGGACGTAGGCCGTCTCTGCCGCGGCTCATGCCGATGGTACCGCCGGTGTAGAGTACAAAAATTTTTCCGTTTCATCGTAGTTTTTTCAGTGAACAGGCCGTCTGAAAGAAACCGCGAATCTTTCAGACGGCCTGTTAACCGTGTTTGACAGACTGCCGCTATTCCGAACTTTTGGCCCGCGTTTTTCGCGGCTTTGGCTGCCCTGGCGTTTTACGTTTGTCGCGCAGTTCACTGAGTTTCGCGCGGAAGAAGCTGATGCGGCGGCGGCGCTCCACCAGAAAAACAGCAGCACGGCCGCGCCGATGCCAATCAACACCAGCAGCCCTGATTGCAGGCTGTGGACTTTGGCCATCAGCCAATCGATGTTTTCCGCACCATACGAACCGAGATACACCCACACGGGTACGGGAAATCAGGGCGGCCAGTCCGTCCATCAGGATAAAGCGCAGGTAGGAGACTTTGCGGCTGATACCTGCGGTAACGAAAACGCGTGCGCAGGCCGGGCAGGAACGGGCGACGAACAGCACCCAGTTGCCGTATTTGTCGAATTTTTCCTGCACTTGGGCGTAACGCTTTGCGTCATTACGCGGGCAACGGGCTTAAAGTCCAAAGATGCGGTGCCCCCACACGCGTCCGGCAACAAACATCAGGCCGTCGCCCGCCAATACGCCGAGCATACCGACCAACACCATCACGTGCGCGTTGGCTTGGCCCAGACCGAAATCACGCCGCCGGTAACCAGTGTAATGTCTTCGGGGATAGGCACGCCGAAACCGCATGCAATCAGCACGAGGGAACACGGCGGCGTAGCCGTATTGGGAGAAAAAGGCTTCTAAGAATGCAAAACATCGGGCTGGGTTCCAAAAAGAAAATGCGTTGGGCTTTTCAGACGGCCTTTCCGTCATATCGGGCTATTTTTACCAAGAGATGAGGCCGTCTGAAACGTTCGCAAAGGCCGTCGGTAAAGAAATAGCGGCAGCCGGACGCAGAATCCGTCCGGCTGCCGTTTGGGGCGCAGGCACCGTTTATTTTTAGAACCCTGAATGGCCGCGGCGATGCGTTCCGCACCTTTTTGGCCCAGTCGGCCTGTTTGGCTTCGACCATCACGCGTACGACCGGCTTCGGTGCCCGATGCGCGCAACACCACGCGGCCGCGCCCTTCGAGTTCTTTTTCCACTTCGGCCAATACGCCCGCCGAAGCTTCCTGCCATTTCTGGCCCTTCTGGATGCGCACGTTAATCATGGTTTGCGGATACGGCTGCCAGTCGGCGCACACGGTGGCCAAGTCCTGCCCCAAAATGCGCAGTGCGGCCAAGACTTGCAGCGCGGAAATGATGCCGTCGCCGGTGTTGTGTTTGTCCATGCACAAAATATGGCCGCTGGCTTCGCCGCCGATGAGCCAGCCGCGCTGGTGGAGCTGTTCCAACACATAACGGTCGCCGACTTTGGCGCGGCAGAACTGAACGCCCCGCTTTTGGCGCGATCTCCATCGCCATATTGGTCATGACCGTACCGACCACGCCGCCGATTTCGATGCCTTCGAGGGGCACGGGCTTTGGCGATGACGTAAATCAGGCTGTCGCCGTCGTCACACTTTGCCGTTGCGGTCGACCATCATCAGACGGTCGCCGTCGCCGTCGAGCGCGAGGCCGTAGTCGGCTTCGTTCTGCAATACGGCCGCCTGCAAGGTTTTGGGATGGGTGGCGCCGCATTTTTCATTGATGTTGTAGCCGTTCGGTTCGTCGCCGATGCTGACCACCTGCGCACCGAGTTCGTGGAATACCTTGGGCGCGACATGGTACCCCGCACCGTTGGCGGTATCGACCACCAGCTTCAGTCCGCGCAAATCAAGGTGGTTGTGGGAAGGTGGATTTGCAAAATTCGATATAGCGGTCGTCCGCGCCGTTGATGCGGCGGGCGCGTCCGGAGCCGGTCGGACGGCTGGGTTTTCATTTCTCGTCGATTTTTGGCTTCGATTTCCAGCTCGATTTCATCGCTCAATTTCACGCCGCCTTCGGCAAAGAACTTAATGCCGTTGTCGGAATAAACATTGTGCGACGCGGAAATCATCACGCCGGCGGAAAGGCGCAGCGCACGGGTCAGATAGGCCACGCCCGGCGTGGGCAGCGGGCCGGTCTGAATCACATTGACTCCGGCAGAGGTAAAACCCGCCACCAGCGCGGCTTCAAGCATATAGCCGGAAATGCGCGTGTCTTTACTGATTAACACGGTCGGCCGGTGTTCGCTGTCATGCCGCACCAGCACCCGTCCCGCCGCGTAGCCGAGTTTCAATACGAAATCAGGGGTAATCGGGAACTGACCGACTTCGCCGCGCACGCCGTCGGTACCGAAATATTTTTTTGCCATGTGATACTCCGTTGCTACAGATACCGAATCGGTATCTGATAAAGTTGGGGAAAATTTTTAAGGTTTTAAAATGAATTTAGATACGGTTCAAAAAACTTAGTTTCAGACGGCCTGCGGCTGGAATACGCCCAGAGCCCGCCACACTTTCAACGCATCCGCCGTCGCTTTCACGTCATGCACGCGCACGATTTTGCGCGCCGCGCGCCACGGAAGCCAGAGCCGCCGCCACGCTGCCGTGTACGCGTTCCGCCGCGTCTGCCTCGCCGGTCAGCTCGCCTATCATACGTTTGCGCGACACACCGATCAGCAGCGGAAAGCCCGTTTCCGCCATCAATTCGGGCAAGTGCCGCATCAGCTCGATATTGTGTTGCAGGTTTTTACCGAAGCCGAAACCGGGGTCGAGCACCAGCCGTTCTGCGGCGATGCCCGCCTCCATACACGCTTCGGCCCGGCCGGACAGATAACGCGCCACTTCGCCGGCAACATCTCCGTATTGCGGGTTGTCCTGCATATTTTCCGGCAGGCCCCGCATGTGCATCAGGCAGATGCCCGTGTCCGGCTGCCGCGCCAGCAGCGCCAGTGCGCCTTCGTCGGTCAGGGCGGCGACATCGTTGATAATGTCCGCCACGCCTTGTTCCAAAGCGCGCCGCATTATCTCCGTACGCCGCGTGTCCACGCTGACGGGCACATTCCATTTCGCCACTTCCGCCAATATGGGGGCCACCCGCCGCCATTCTTCTTCCGGCGGAACATAATCCGCCCCGGGCCGCGTCGATTCGCCGCCGATGTCGAGAATGTCCGCACCGTCTTTCAACAGCCGCTCGGCGTGGGCCAGCGCCGTTTTGACATTTTGCGAATACGAACCGCCGTCGGAAAACGAGTCAGGCGTAATGTTAGCAATGCCCATGATTTTCGGTTGGGCAAGGTCGATGCGGAAACGCCCCTGCCTCGCCAGACGGACGGCTTCATGAAAATTCCTGCGGATGGTTGGAAAAACGCCATTATAGGCCGTCTGAAAAATATATGCGCACGTTTTTTTCAGACGGCCTCGATTAGTCAACAATCGGCCTTTTGTGCCACAATCTTCCGTGTTTTTCATTATCCGAATCCGAACAAGGATGTACACAATGTACCGCCACATCGAATACTACCCCGGCGACCCGATTTTTGAGTTTGGTCGAAACCTTCAAAAACGACCCGCGCCCCTGAAAAAGTCAATTTGAGCATAGGCATTTATTTCGACGATAAAGGCAAATGCCCGTATTGAATCCGTAAACCGTGCCGAGACTGCCCTGCGCCGCCACGCCTGCGCCGTCGCCCTACCTGCCTATGGAAGGTTTGGACACTTACCGCAGCGCGGTGCAGCATTTATTGTTCGGCAAAGACAACCCCGCGCTCGCGCAAGGACGCATCGTTACCGTACAGACTTTGGGCGGCTCGGGCGCGCTCAAAGTCGGGGCGGATTTCCTGCACCGCTGGTTCCCCGCAGCGCGCGCCTACGTCAGCGACCCGACTTGGGACAACCATCGCGGCATTTTTGAAGGCGCAGGTTTCGAGGTCGGCACTTACCCTTATTACGACCCCGCCACCGTCGGCGTGAAATTCGACGAGATGACCGCGTTTTTCAACACCCTGCCCGAACACAGCGTCCTAATCCTACACCCCTGCTGCCACAACCCGACCGGCGTGGATATGTCAGAACAGCAATGGGACAAAGTGTTGCAAAATCATCAAAACGCGCAAACTGATTCCGTTTATGGACATCGCCTACCAAGGCTTCGGCGGCGATTTGGACAGCGATGCCTACGCCATCCGCAAAGCGGTGGAAATGGATTTGCCGCTGTTCGTCAGCAATTCATTCTCGAAAAACCTGTCGCTCTACGGCGAGCGCGTCGGCGGTCTGAGCGTGGTTTTGCCCGAATAAAGAAGAAGCGGAATTGGTGTTCGGACAGCTCAAATTCACCGTCCGCCGCATCTATTCCAGCCCGCCCGCACACGGCGCCTACATCGCCGCCGATGTGATGAACAACCCCGAACTTTACGCCTTGTGGCAAAACGAAGTCTATGTCATGCGCGACCGAATCCGCGCCATGCGGCAGAAACTTTATGACGTCTTGACCGCGCAAATCCCCAACCGCGATTTCACTTATTTCATCAAACAGCGCGGCATGTTCAGCTACACAGGATTGAGCGTGGAACAAGTCCGCAGGTTGCGCGACGAATTTGCCGTTTACCTGCTGGATTCGGGTAGGATGTGCGTCGCCGGGCTGAATGCCTCGAATATCGCCTATGTCGCCGATGCGTTTGCCAAAGTGCTGAAATAAACCGCACCATGCAAAGAGGCCGTCTGAAACAGATTTTCAGACGGCCTCTCCATCCATTCTGGCGCACCCAACAGGGATCGAACCTGTGGCCTCCAGCTTCGGAAACTGACGCTCTTCCAACTGAGCTATGGGTGCGGCTCAACGAAAGCCGTAAGATTAACTTAAAAATCCCGCATTGGCAAAATTTTCTGCGCCAAATCAATAAAGCGCTACATTGCACAACAAAGCATTCTCCCCGCCGCAAGGCCTGAAAACAAAGCGTTTCAGACAGCCCGCCTTCATTATTTTACAGATTTTTTTACAGAATTTCGGCATCAGCGATTGGAAACCCCCTGTGAATTCAGTATAATCCAGCAAAAATATTGTTAATTGCATTTAACATACTAAAAAGCATCCGACCCCCGCCGTTCCCCTTCTTGCACCGCTTTGCGCCGTACTCCGGATAAGCCGGATTACCCTGCAAACGGGAAGCCGGACGACCGGTTCTCCGGATACTTCCGATTACAAACCTAAAGCACAATCCAAAACTGACGGTGAGGCTCTACCAAATGAAACAACCAGTAATATCAGAGCCGGCGGCTCGGCATTATTCACCCTGTGAGCGGCATCGTTATCCCTGCTTGCAGTCGTTTTCTTCTGCATCAAACTGGCAGGCAGCGGTTCTTTTCGAGACGTAGCCGCCACCACCGAATCCGCCACCCAGACCCGCATCCAGCCTGTCGGACAGGTTACGATGGGCGACGGCATCGCCGTCGGCGAACGCAAAGGCGATCAGATTTTCAACAAAATCTGTATCCAATGCCACGCAGCCGACAGCATCGTCCCCAATGCGCCCAAACTTGATAACAAAGGCGATTGGGCGCCCCTGTATCGCACAAGGCTTCGACACCCTGTTCCAACACGCTTTGAACGGTTTTAACGCCATGCCTGCCAAAGGCGGCGCGGCTCGATTTGACCGATCAGAATTGAAACGGGTAATTACCTATATGGCTAGCAAAGGCGGGGCCAGCTTCCCCGATCCTGACGCTGCCGCTCCCTGCCGATGCAGCGGCTTCCGGTGCGGCTCCCGCCGCCGCTTCCGCTGCGACCGACGGTACTGCATCTGCCGCGCCTGCCGCAGCAGATGCCGCCAAAGCGGAAGACAAAGGAGCAGCCGCTCCCGCCTCCAGCGGTGCGGACGGCAAAAAGTCTATGAGGCAGCTGCTAAGCTCGCCACGGCGGCGCCGTTCCCGGCGTTCCCCATGTCGGCAAAAAGAAGACTGGGCACCGCGTATCAAACAAGGTAAGGACACGCTGCACAAACACGCGCTCGAAGGCTTCAACGCCATGCCTGCCAAAGGCGGCAATTCCGGCCTGAGCGACGATGAAGTCAAAGCAGCCGTCGACTACATGGCCAATCAGTCGGGTGCCAAATTCTAAAAGCCCGCTTTGAAGCCGAAAAACGCACCGTCTGCGATACGGTGCGTTTTTATACCCTGATTGCGTGTGTACGCCGACCAAATCACGGCAAAACGATAACGGATTTGGTTCAGACCTTGGGTGAAACGGCGGCATCAGGCGGTTTCCGGCGCCGTTTCCGCGCATCTTTAATCACCCTTCAACAGACGCGGCAGGCCGTCTGAAAATTCACTTCAGGCCGCTGATGACCCCTGTTTGCGCCGGCTGCCACCGCCAATCTATACAACACGTTCTGCGGCATATCGTTGTGCCACAGGGCGTGTGATATTGACGATAACGGGCAGATGGCTCGCGCGCCGCACGCGCACGATGGCGTCGACATCCAGCCGGCGGGTATGTTCCGGCTCGAAACTGAGCGTACCCGCCTCGCCCAAAATCACATGGCGGTTGCCGCGCTGGGCGATGTGTTCCGCCGCTACCAGCCAGTCGTCCGCGCGATGGTGTTTGTCTTTCACATAGCACCACCGGCGTATTCAGACGGCCTACTTCATCCTGCAAGGCCCGGTTGTCCATCAATTCGCCGCCCAGATACAAAATGTCCGCTTCCGCCTCCAGCGCCGCTTCAATCTGGCGCACGTCGCGTATCCGCACCAACACCGGTTTACCTGCCTCATGCAGGCGTTGCAGGCTGTCTTTCATATCCGTTTCCTGCGCCCTGCCTTTGCCGGTATCCCACCCCGTATAAGCGCGCGCAGGCAGATAAAACGGGTCGGCATACACTGCATCGGCGCATCCGGCGGATTGCTCGTCCACGGTAATATCCAGCATCCTGCTGCCGCCGAAAAGCCACGCCGCGAACGTGAATCACACTGTCTTCGGGCTGCACTTCGCGGCTGATGGTTTGCCAGTCGTTAAGAATGCGGATAACGCGCTCCACGCCCGGCAGATTGTCCAATTCGTTGGACCGGAACACCTGCTCTGTCGCCGACGGCGCCGATAACCGTCCGTTCGCTGCCCTGCGAAATATGTTCGGTCAGGCCGCGGCTGCGGATAATGCCGACCACGCGGGCCACTTCCTCCGCACCCGCCTTTTTCTGCATTACAATAATCATGTCTACCCTCCCTGAAACAGGGCTGTCGAATCCGGCGCGCCGCTCTGTTTGAAAAACAGGAGCCGCCGCAACCGATGTTAACATAATCCGCTGTCGCCGCCGAACAACCGCCGGCGGTCGGACATCATGGCAAATTAAAGTTTTCAGACGGCCTTTATGCTATACTGTCAACCGTTTTACTCTGTGCCCCTATCATGATTCGTCTGCTGCATTCCGGAAAATTCTGGCTGAAACTGGCTGCCTTTTTGCATCTTGGCTGCAATTCTCGCCACCATCGGCCTGAATGTCTTGCTGCATCATGTTTTCAGCACGGATCAAGTCCGACGCCATACCGAAGCGTTCATCCGCAAAAACCGGCCGTACCATCAATTTCGACCGATCGGTCGGCCGCAGCCTGCTGCCGCGCCCCACCCTCACCTTGAAAAACGTCGTCATCAGCACACCCGACGGCAACCATCCGGCCATCCTCATCCGCGAAACCAAAATCGGCTTTGCTTGGTCGGCACTGTGGTCGGACAACGCGCCCATCGAAAAATGGGTAGTCTCCGGTGCGGACACCACACTCGAACAAACCCACGACGGCTGGAACCTTCAAGATTTATGGCAACAGCCCGCCGGCTCCACCCCAACCGCCTCATTATCGAAAGCAGCCGTATCAATGTGCCGCCTCGCCGCAGGGCAGCTACAAAAATCGAAAAACTTCGGCCTGAACACGCAGCGGCCCGAAGCAGGCGGCAGGCCGTTTAAAAATCAACGGCACGCTCCAACACGACACGCTGCCGCTGCGCTGGCAGGGCAACGGCATCTGGCGGACGTCCGGCGGCAACTGGGAAACCCCTTCGTTCCACTTGAAGCGGCAGGCCGTCTGAACGACCATACGCTGACGGTCAGCACTGACAGCGCTTTGCTCTGGCAACCGCAAAGCAGCACCCTTCAAGCCAGAAACTTCAACCTGCGTGCCGACAGCTCGTTCCACAACCTGCACCCTGACCGCGCAAAGCCCGCTGATTACCCTGAGAAACAATCACCTGAGCCTCAACGCCCTGAGCAGTGCCTTTACCGCCGGTACATCGGAAAGCCGCTGGGACGGTTCGCTGGAGCTGGACAAAGTCAGTCTGCGTCCCAGCATCGCCGTGCTCGACAACTCAAATTCAACGCGGGCCACAAAACCGAGCAGCAATACACCACATTCACCCTTTCCGGCCCCGCCATCTGGCAGCGCAGCAAAGGGCGCGTTTTCAGACGGCCTGCGCATCAACACCCATCAAGACACCCTCGTCAAGGCTCCGCGGCCGCGCTTTATCAGCGCGTTCGAAGGTTCGTTCTCCATGCCCGACCTGAACCACTGGCAGGGACAGTTCAAAGGCTTATTCGACCGTCAGCCCGCCGCACTGACCGTTCGATATGCCGCCGAACCGAGCAACAGCCGCGCCTCGAAGCGGGCATCGCCCTCAGCAAACTCTCGCTCACCCCTTACTGGGACGACCTGCAAGCACATTCCGGCAAGGCTTATCCCGGATTCCTCAGCCGATCCGGTGCGCCTGCGATTGAAGCCCAAATCAAAATCGATGCCATCACCCTGCCCGGCCTGCAACTGGACAACGTCGAAACCCTGCTTTCCGCCGACAAAGACCATATCGCCCTAAGCAACTTCAAAGCCGGACTTTACGGCGGCAAAACCGAAGGCGGCATCAGCATGGCCAACACCGAGCCGCCGTCCTACCACCTCCAACAGAACGCGCAGGGCGTACAGGTACGCCGCCTGCTGCAAGACCTTCTTACCGTCAACAGCATCAGCGGCACAGGCGATGCCGTTATCGACCTGACTGCCCGCGGACAAGACCGGACCAGCCTGACCAAAACACTCAAAGGCACACTCACGCTCAATGTTTCCAACGGCGCATGGCTGGGCATGAGACATCGACAACATCATGCAAAGCGGCACCATTTCGCGCCGCGGGCACAATGGCGAAATCCCGCGTACCCCCTTCCGCCGCTTCTCACTCACCAGCACCATCGACCAAGGTATCAGCCGCCACTTCAATACCGAAGTTACATCCGACAGCCTGTTAATTATCAGCAACGGCTTTACCGACTTAGGCAAACAGGAGTTGTCGGAAGAAATGCTGATACGCAACGCCCGCAATCCGAAGACCAAACCCATCCTGCTCAAAATCAACGGTCCGATTAACAATCCGTCCATCACCATAGATTACAGCCGCCTGACCAACGGCCTGAGCACTCCGGCCGAAAAAACAGAAAGCCCTTTGAAAACACATTGAAAGAACAATGGCAATGGCTGAACCCGAACCGTGAATAACGACAAAGGCCGTCTGAAAACAAATGTTTCAGACGGCCTTTGCTTATTTCTCTACACATGAGTCCGAAATGTCGCCCCCATCGCCTTTCCGAATCCTGCCGCATTTCACCACAATATACCGCCGGTGTTTCTGAAAACCGCCGCAAGAGCGGATTGATATGCCGTCTGAAATCAGGTTTTCAGACGGCCTTTAGAAGCTGAAGGCTGTTTGAAAAATAGAAAAAGCGGCCTGTACTTGGGAGATTCAAAATGCAGGCTGCTTTGTTATGTATTCAAACTTCATTAAAGCTATATTTTCAGAGCTTTCCTCCAACTGCTCCGCCAAAAATCCACAAAAGCCCGGATTTTCGGGCTGACTCGCATTGTCGCCGTAATAGACGGCGTAAAAACGGTTTGGCTTCGTTCAAGGCGCGGTCGGGCAGGAGTTCGTGCAGGGTGTCCCGCAGCAATATCGGCTGCGACGGTGAAATCCGACAGACAGGCGATGCCGTTGCCTTCCAGGCACAGGCGGCGGATGGTTTCGCCGCTGTTGGCGGATAGTTGCGGCACGGCGGCGTAGGGAGTGTGGCCGGTGTCGGCAAACGGCCAGTTGTTCAGGGTTTTGGGCTCGGAGAAGCCGATGAGGGTGTGCTGCGACAGGTCGGTAACGGTTTGGGTGTGCCGTGGCGGGCGAGATAATCGGGCGCGGCAACGAGTTTCAGACGGCTGTCAAACAGATGGCGGGCGCGCAAGGCGGAGTCGTGCAGGCTGCCTGCGCGGATGGCGATGTCCACGCGCCGCTCGATGAGGTCGATGTAGCCTTCGGACGAGGTGAGCAACAGCGACACCTGCGGGTGGCGTTCGCAGAACGGGCGCACCAGCGGGGCGACAGGGTGCAGCAGCGTGGGCGTGGCGGAATCCACCCGAAGCACGCCCTGCGGTGCGCCGCCTGCGGAGAGGATTTCGGCCTCGGCAGCTTCGATGTCGTGCAGTATCTGCCGCGCGCGCTCGAAAAAGCGGCAGCCTTCTTCGGTAAGCCGCAGTTGGCGCGTGGTGCGGTTGAGCAGGTTGGCGGAGATTTCTCTTCCAGCCGCTTCACGGTGCGGCTGACGGCGGAGTTAGCCAGCCCGAGCTGCTCTGCCGCGCGGCTGAAACTGCCGCTTTCACCACCTGCACGAACACGGCCAGTTCGTCCGAATGGGTTTTTCATTGTTGCTTTTCCTAGAAAAGTGTTTTCAATTATTGCTGTTTTTCATTATAAAGCATCGGGGTATAATAATGCTTTTTCAACGCAATATTTGAGGAACAAACATGAATATTCTGTAATTGACGGCGGCAAAGCCTTCCGTTTTACCGAAGGCCGTCTGAACCACACGCTGCACCAAACCGCACGCGACACGCTGACCGCACTCGGCCATGCGGTGAAGGAAACCGTGATTGAAGAAGGCTACGACAAAGATGCCGAGGTGGAAAAATGGCTGTGGATGGACGCGGTGGTTTGGCAGATGCCCGGCTGGTGGATGGGCGAGCCGTGGACGGTGAAAAAATATATCGATGAAGTGTTTACCGCAGGCGTGGGCGAGAACAAGCTGGTGGCCAACGACGGCCGCCACCGTGTAAACCCGACGGAAGGCTACGGCACGGGCGGCTTGCTGCATGGCAAAAACACATGATTTCATCCACTTGAACGCGCCGATTGAGGCGTTTTACCCGCGAAGGCGATTTCTTTGAGGGTGCTGGCGTGGACGGCGTGTACCTGCATTTCCACAAGGCCAACGAGTTCCTCGGCACCACGCGCCTGCCCTCGTTCATCTGCAACGATGTGATAAAGAATCCGCAGGTGGAGCGGTATTTGGCGGATTATCGGGCGCATTTGGAAAAGGTGTTCGGCAGAGGGTAGAAGCCGTAGGTCGTGCATTCATGCCCGACCTACCGACACTGAAAAGCACACGCCAGAAACAGTCCGAACCCTGCTTTCAGACGGCCTGAAAAATAAGGACGACTGCCAGACGCTATGCTTTCTCCAACGCATATATTACCGCCCTATGCGTCTCGCCCGTCGGCTTGGAAAAGAAGTGTTCTTCAGTGTGATGAGGATAAAATCCGCATTTCTCCAGCACGCGTTGCGAAGGGATATTTTCCTGATAAGTTCCACCCAAAGCCGCACCAGAGACAATTCCTCGAAAGCATAGGCGACCACTGATTGCACCGCTTCGGTTGCATAGCCCTTTCCCCAAAAATCTTCGCCCAGCCAATAACCTATTTCCGCTTCACGGTCGCTCAGTGGTAGGATGCTATCGTTTTGAAAAAGCAGGCCGATGCTGCCTATCGCTTTATTATCGTCCAAGCAAATGGCAAAACTATGCGCCTTTCGGAGGGCGTGTTCAATAATCTCACGGCTTTCCGCCACGCTGGTATGAGGAGTCCAGCCGCACATTGCCCCTATTTTAGGGTTTCGGGCTTGTTCACACCGCCTCGGCATCGGTCAGCGCCCAGGGCGGAGGATTAGGCGGGCTGTTTTTCGTGTTTCCATGCTCAAAAATGCCTAATATTGTTTGGAAGTTTTGTTGAAACGCTGCTTTCAGACGGCCTTCCAAAAAGGTGCAGGCTGTCTGAAATGCCTGTTTTTACAAACCCAATTCCCCCCAAATCTCATCAATAAAATTGTGGTTTCCTGCATGTGCCCGCCTAGTTCCAGCGTTCGGCGGTTGAAGACTTTGCGCCACGGATTGAACAGCCCTTTGGTGCGGATGGTGATGTCGTGCGGGCATTGATTGACGATTTCCACCGTCTGCCCCATCGGTTGCGACAACGCGCCAGCAAGCGGGAAAGCGGCGATACGGGCGGATAATTTCACGGTGATCCTTTCAAATCGGGGTTTGGGTCCTGCTATGGTTGGATACGTTTATAATCTCGGGATAAAAACGATATAAGTGCATGCTGGATAACAGAATCCAAACCAATAGCAGACAAAAATAAGGAATCCACCCTTCTTCATTAAGAATATATATCGAGAAACAAATACTGTATAAACAGAAAAACTTAGGAGATAAAGCTCATTTCATCCCCTATTTAAGAATCTGGCCAAGATAGGTATTTTGTATATCTAAAAAGAAAGACATATCCAAGGGAAAAATGCTAGATAAAAATTTTTTGTTTATTTTTTTACTATAAATAGAACCCTACTTCTCAAGAGAAACCATTAATAATACCAATTACCATTATTAATATATAAAGAATAGTATAGGTATGAATAATCTTCATTAAACAAAAAAGTGAAACGGCAGATAAATTACATACGATAAATTGAATATAAAAATATTTACGGTCTAAACCTTGTTCGATTGCAATTTTTAAAAATTGCCTTTGCACAAAAAATCAAAGGAATTCATTGACTATCCATTAAAAATAAAAACTGAATGATATCGAACGCATATAAAGTATTACCTGTAATTTATTTAAAAACAGCAGCCGTAGGTCGGATACTTATATCCGATAAAACCGTTATGCCGAACATATCGGATTCGAGAATCTGATTTACGACTGCTGTTTTTCGTGTTTCTATGCTCAAAAATACCTAATATTGTTTGGAAATTTTGTTGAAACGCTGCTTTCAGACTGGCCTTCCAAAAGGTGCAGGCTGCTTTCTGGTTAGGGAGGTGCAAAAAGCAGCCTGCACTTTTGGTTTACAATCCCAATTCCCCCAAATCTCATCAATCTTAGCCGTAACCGCAGAGTCTTTTTTTGATTACCCGTCCCCATTCGCGGTCGGTTTCGCCCGGCCATTTGTTGGTTGCGTCCAAGCCCATTTTGCCGCCGAGTCCGCTGACGGGGCTGGCGAAGTCGAGGTAGTCGATGGACGTGTTTTCCATCAAAACAGTGTCGCGCACAGGGTCCATGCGCGTAGTTACCGCCCAGATGACTTCTTTCCAGTCGCGCACGTTCACATCGTCATCCACCACGATGATGAATTTGCGTACATAAACTGGCGCAGGAACGACCAACAGCCCATCATCACGCGCTTGGCGTGTCCGGCGTACTGTTTTTCATGCTGACCACCGCCATGCGGGTAGGAACAGCCTTCGGGCGGCAGGTAGAAATCGGTGATTTCGGGGAACTGCTTTTTGCAAAAGCGGTACGAACACTTCGTTCAATGCCACGCCCAAAACGGCGGGTTCATCGGGCGGTTTGCCCGTGTAGGTGGAATGGTAAATCGGGTTTTCGCGCATGGTGATGCGTTCAACCGTGAACACGGGGAAATGATCCTGCTCGTTGTAATAGCCCGTGTGGTCGCCGTATGGGCCTTCCAACGCGGTTTCGTTCGGATGGATGACACCTTCCAACACGATTTCGGCACGGGCGGGCACTTGCAAATCGCTGCCGATACATTTCACCAGTTCCGTCCGTGAGCCGCGCAGCAGATCCGGCAAACTGGTATTCGCTCAAGGTATCTGGAACGGGCGTTACCGCACCCAAAGATGGTGGCAGGGTCGCAGCCGAGCACGACGGCGACGGGATACGGCGTATCGGGATTGAGTTTGCGGAATTCCTGATAATCCAGCGCGCCGCCGCGATGCGACAGCCAACGCATAATCAGCTTGTTTTTGCCGATTAATTGCTGGCGGTAAATGCCGAGATTTTGGCGTTTTTTGTTTGGTCCGCGCGTGACGGTCAAGCCCCAAGTCACCAGCGGTGCAACGTCTTCCGGCCAGCAATGTTGGATTGGAAGTTTATATAAATCAACGTCTTCGCCTTCCCACACAACTTCCTGACACGGCGCATTTCTCACCACATTCGGCGCCATACTCCAAATGTCTTTCAGTAGCGGCAGTTTGGAAAACGCATCTTTGATGCCTTTGGGCGGTTCGGGTTCTTTCAGATACGCCAGCGTCTGCCCGATTTCGCGCAGTTTGGACACGCTGTCCGCGCCCATGCCCATCGCCACACGTTCGGGCGTACCGAATAGGTTCGCCAGCACGGGATAATCGTAGCGCGTACCGTCGGGCTTAATCGGGTTTTCAAACAGCAACGCCGGCCCTTTGGCACGCAGCACGCGGTCGGCGATTTCGGTCATTTCAAATGCGGGGAAACGGGATGCGCGACGCGCTTGAGTTTGCCTTTGCTGCTCGAGCATAGCGATGAAGTCGCGTAGGTCTTTGTATTTCATGGTTCGGCTTTCAGACGGCCCTCAGTAATGATGCACGGTATTATAGCGGTTTTGCGTTGTCATTCCGATAAGGCGGGATAAATGTGTCCAACGCCGTCATATTAACCGACCGCGCCAAAATCGGCACGGAAAGAATGAGGTATCACCGCCATATGTCCGGCGGAGGCAAGATATAGTTAAGTACGGTTTTTCATGACCGGTAATGTATTTTTACAAGAGTCGTCATTATACCCCTTCGATCCCGCCCGCCGGCTTTGCCTCCCTGCCGTTTTTGTGCTACAATACGCCCTTGCCTCGGAGGGTCTGTAGCTCAGGGGTTAGAGCAGGGGACTCATAATCCCTTGGTCGTGGGTTCGAACCCCACCGGACCCACCAAAAATACATAAATCAAACAATTGGTTGCACCTTCACTTGGCGCAACTTTTTATTTTTGCATTTCTTGTGTGCTCAATTTGTACCTACACCGGCAACCACCGCATCTTTTGCCTCCATCAACGCATTCTTAACTTTTTCAGACGGCCTGCAAACTATTTGATTACCTGCCATCCGATTTGTACGTTTACGTTCTACCTAAACAAACACTTTGTTAACATACGGGGTGTGCGATATAATTCCTATGTCAATTCATCCCTTAAAATTATTTCTTGGAGCAAAGTTATGGCTACATTTTTCCAAACTTTTACTGATTTCCGCCGCCATCGCCCTGACAGCCTGTGCCAACAGCGGTAACAGCTCTTCCGCCGACGCCGGCGGCAATCATACATCCGCAACAACCGCAACCAATTCGTCCTCAGCCTGCCGAAGCATCGGTGAGGGCCGAAAAATCAATAATAAGGGCCAAAACGACGGTTATATGTGCAAAGCCAATACCGCTCTGAGTTCCGAAGAAGCCAAATCCGTATTGGATCCCAATATTCGCGTTTCCTGTGGCAATACCAGCGGTGCGACCATGACCTCCCGCCAAGTAGCCAACGCAGTCGGCAAAAGCCCTGATGAAACCTGCCAACGTGCCTTCCTGAGCGCGTCAAACGCTTCCAGCACTGCCCAACGCCGCAACAAACATTCCGTTCAGGTAGTCAGCTATTTTGACAAAAAGAACCGTTGGCGGCAGCGAATACGAATGCCACATCGGTACTTGGGAACAGCCGCGTAGTCTTAAAAAGGCAGCATCAACTAAATTTGTCCCGACACAAAAACAAAAACCATCGGATATTTATCTGCCGATGGTTTTGTTTTTAGCTCGTTTTTGCTTTTCATCCTCATGACCGACCGTATTCTGCACTGTCTGCTCGGAAACCCGTTGCTGGCCGCTTCCTATCGCAATAATTCATTGAATTCACATGACCGGCACCGCATCGAACATGCTCCACAATTGGCTGAACGCACCGATTGGAAAGTCAGCCGTGCATTGGAAAACAACTGGCAGATTCCCCGTTGTTTCGCTCCAGCCACAGCAAAGGTTTTTGCCGCCCTTTTGTGTACCGATTGCCCGATACCCGCCGGAGTAGATTTAGAAGCTGTCCGTCCGCGCGACTTCAGGGTCGCTGTCCGAATGGGTATGTACCGCCGAAGAACAAGAATACCTCTGCCGCCACAGCTGGCAGGGCGGGAAATATTCTATCGCTTATGGTGTACCAAAGAAGCCCTGCTGAAAGCCGCCGGATTGAATTTCCCTGCCGATATGGCAAACGTCGGTTATCGGTTTTACGGCAATGAAGTTGGCGGATTGCGTGATGCCGCACCAAAATAGCTGGCACGGCATTACTGCCCGGCTGACCCCGACTTTACCTCAGCCTGCGTCTGGCGGGGCGAAGATGTCCGAATCGATTGGCTTTTTACGGCGACTTGAATGTTGATAGTCTGGGCAGAACTAGAGGCCGTCTGAAAAAGGTTTCCTGCTTTTTCAGACGGCCTCATCATGACCAAATCGTCATTCAGTTTCTAATAAGCCTGCCAGCGTTTGAACACTAACGAAGTATTCACGCCGCCGAAAGCGAAATTGTTGCTGACCACATAATCCGTTTCGATTTCACGGCCGCCGCTCAAAAATATAGTCCACCTTGCCACAGCGCGGGTCGATGTTGTTCAGATTAACGGTCGGTGCAAACCAGCCGCTGTTCATCATTTCAATGGTAAAACCACGCTTCCAGCGCACCGCACGCGCCGAGCGTATGGCCGAGATAGCTTTTTGCGAACTCATGGGAATGAATCCGAACACGGCTTCGGTCGCCAGCGTTTCGGCGATGTCGCCTTTTCGGTCGCCGTACCGTGGCCGCTGACGTAGCCGACTTTATCAGGCGTAATGCCTGCGTCTTTGCAGCGCGAGTTCCATACATTTCTGCATGGTTTCTTTTTGCGGCTGGGTAACGTGACTGCCGTCGCTATTGGCGCCGTAGCCGACGAGTTCGGCATAGATTTTTCGCCCCGCGCCGTTTGGCGTGTTCCAATTCTTCCAACACAAAAATCCCTGCGCTGCGCCGATGACCAAACCGTCGCGACCGTTGTCGTAAGGACGCGGGGTCAGTTCGTTCGCCGTTGCGGCGGCTGGCGGCGTAAAGCGAGTCGAAAAACATAAACTTCGGACGGACAAAAATTCTTCGCCGCCGCCCGCCAGCATCATGTCTATCATGCCGTATTTGATGGCTTCGTAGGCATAGCCTATGCCTTGGCTGCCGGACGAACACGCGCTTGATGTCGGGATGATGCGCCCTTTCAATCCGAAAAAGATGCCGATATTGGCGGCGGTCGTATGCGGCATCATGCGCACATAAGTATTGGCATTGAAATTGCGCGATGTGCCGGTGTTCAGAAGTTCGCCCATATCGCCGATGTCTTTTGGTGCTGCCGACAGACGAACCGCACGCCACGCCCATACGTCCGTCGGTAATGCTTTCGTCTCCAAGCAAACCTGCGTCCGTCAGTGCCTGCTCCGCCGCATCGACACACAGATGCGACACGCGTCCCATGCTTCTGAGCTGCTTGCGCGTCCAATGCTCGGGCGGGGCATAACCTTCAATCGGCGCACCCAGCTGCGCTTCCAATTCGGGGAAACGTTCACGCCAATCCATGTATTTGACGGCATTTTTTTCGGCTTTAAACGCCGCCTGTATACTTTGCCAATCGCGGCCGAAGGCGGTAATGCCGCCTATGCCCGTCACTACGACTCTTCTGGTATTCAACACAAACCTCCGTTCACCGCAATCACTTGACGCGTAATGTACGCCGCTTTTTCATCCATCAGGAAGCGCACCGCATGCGCCACTTCTTCCGGCAGCCCCATACGCGCGGCGGGGACGGCTTTCAAAATTTCTTCGACGGGTACATTTTCATCGACAATCTCTGTATCGATTAAGCCTGGCGCCACGCAGTTGACAGTGATTTTGCGTTTCGCCAGTTCGACCGCCAAGGCTTTCGCCGCGCCGATCAAGCCCGCCTTGGACGCGCTGTAATTGACCTGCCCGCGGTTGCCCGTCAAGCCGGACACCGACGCCATACACACAATCCGTCCGGCTTTGCGGCGGCGTATCATCGGCATGGTCAACGGGTGCAATACATTATAAAAACCGTCCAAATTAGTACGTAGCACTAAATCCCAATCGTCGTCTGAAAACGCAGGAAAGGCATTGTCGCGCGTCAGTCCGGCGTTCAACACCACACCGTAATACGCGCCGTTTGCTTCGATGTCGGCAGTCAAAATATCGCGGCAGGCTGCTCGGTCGGACACGTCAAACTGCAACACCCTCGCCTGTCTACCCAAAGCGCGGATTTCTTCCGCCACGGCTTCGGCTTCATCGCGGCGGCTGCGGCAATGGACGACGATATCAAAGCCGTCCTTAGCCAAACCGGAGTGCGACGGCTTTGCCTATGCCCCGGTTGGAGCCTGTGATTAAAAATGGTTTCGGTCATGGAGTTTTTCTTTCGTTTGAGCTTAACGGGTTACTTAAAAAATTATTTTTCAGACGGCCTGTTGCAGGTACTTCGCCAACAACCTCTCATTATAGAATCTGTCCCGTCCATTATTGCTCCAATCGAACCAGAACCCCGACACCATACATATTGCCTATATTCAAGATGCTATACACAAAAAAATAAATAGCCAGTCTGTTTTGCGTGCACCTTTACAAAATTTGCACACAGTGTCGTCATTTGCCAAAATCACTCAATTAAAATTGCCGAGACTATCTTTGCATGCTAGCTAGCCTCTTTTCTTTTCCAACCTTTGCATCTTTCGGACTATACACATTTAGAGCAGCCCGAACCAACAAGCCGTCAGTAGGTAACAAATGTTTTATCATTTCCGGTGCGTCAGTCCAGCGCAGCTCTGCAGTCAAACACCCCCATACCATTGTTGTCCTGAGTGGAAACTTTGGCTGTTGCCACAATCTCGTTCCAATTGGAATATTTTCTGCATACAAGTCCAATCTGCGCGTTCCTAATAAAAACCCAGCTTCACTTGTTCATTTTGCTAATAAAGCTTGTATCCCCGCAATGCACCAAATGGACTGCGCCATAATCTCCATTCCTGCCGTTGAGGGCAAGGCGCCATCATGCAAAAAGAATATGTTTTTCATCTACCCTCGCCTCAACATAAAACATAATCATCGCCATACTCAAGCACACGATCGATAAGAATCATATGCCCGCTGTGCGGTAACAGAAAGGCGGGATTTTCAATAGGACAAGTAAAATTGGACATGAAAAATTGACAAAGCCGTCTGAAATTGACTCATAAAGGCAGTATTATAACGAATTACCGTGTTACATCACATCTATCCATAGATTTCTCATAAACTTAAAAATAATTCAGAAGCGAAACAAGCGGCCATAGTCAAGAGCTGTTTCTGACACGGCAGTTTTGCGAAGCCGAAGCGCCGTAGGCCGGCTCCCTTACCGAGTCTCCAACGCCGTAAGCGGGCGTTTGCGGCCCGCATGTTGAAGCATCGTT
>BNJS01002453.1_pt1 | contig 102205 bp, 139 predicted proteins | sample 8540461 | NCBI WGS metagenome assembly BNJS01 (sample SAMD00202454, study PRJDB9452) | human saliva metagenome | isolation source: human saliva | place: Japan | reverse complement strand
TTAATGGTAACACAGCTGCCGAAGCTACTTACGATGTATATGTATCGGTAACGACTCCATAGCAGTAGTAACCAAGTTCAGGAGGAGCGATAAACCCTTTGCGTTATGCGATTACCACAGGGTGGATCCCCAATCCAGCGTTATGGTTCAGTAATGGAACTACTCGGGTACGGATAATACACAATATGTATGGAATTGCCTATGCAGCGCTTATCAACCAGCTCAATGCGGTGCGTCCGTTGCAAGAAAACTTGAACAAATACAGTGCACTTGTGCTATTTCAATAAGGATAACCAGCGATGAGTGATCCACCATTGTGCCAAGTGAGAGAAACTCAACATTGAGTACTATCCACCGATCAAGATCACCAACCAGAGTATCGCCAACGACCTTAACTTAGTAAAAGTGAAAGTAGAGGTAAAAGGCGCTTTATACGGTATGCTTTAGTGGGCTCAATACCACACAGGGAAGAGGTTAAGGCGCACTATGTACAGAAGGTGGACGATGTGAAGGCAGGAGATAGAGGTGGTTACTACGTACAGAAGACGGATTATGAAGAGTGGAACCAGCCACAGGCAAGGTAGAGAAGAAAGTACACAGTATATGTAGAGGACAGCAGGGCGAGCTCAAGGAAGAGAATGAGTGTAGCAGGTGTGTGCTGTTCAGTATTCATCTATAAAGGAATATATGGATGTGGTGATACCGAACTACTTCACGCCGAATGGAGATGGCGAGTATGACACATGGGCACCGTTGAACGGCCAGCTATCCACATGCCGAAACGATCATCATGACCGCTACGGCCATAGATAGCGACCTTGAACAACCGTCAAGTGGGATGGTACCTACGGAGGCGAGCCACTTCCAACGGGAGTTACTGGTATGTGCCTTCGTCTGAACAGGCAGATGACAGCCGTACCTTCAAAAGGCCACTTCACCCCTTTATGGGTAGTGATTAATGATCAATGATCAATGTTCAATCTTCTTTGATCACTGATTAATACCTAAAGAAAGGAATAACAATAATTGAAAAGAGACCTTTCAATGGAGGGTCTCTTTTTATTATTACAACTCCCATATCTCTTTCCTCTTCATTTTCCTTTCACTGACCTCTGTTGACTAAATTAACAATTAGCCGTTGATAATTAACAATTAAAAATTGTATATTTGCCCTCTAAAATCACCATATGAAAATAAAGAAATGGATAGAACTTTCCTATGGATTACAGGCTGGAAAGTAGTATTAGAGGAGAGAGATAAAAGTGCTCAGTCGCTGTGTGTTAGTCATGGCTCCCACACTTCCAATTGGGAGTTGTCTTGGGAATGATGACTATTGGAAGTTGGATAAGCCATCAAGCTCATCATTAAGGACGCTCATACTAAGGCATGGTATGGATGGCTTGTTCGTAAGTTAGGGTATAGGAATTAACGCTCCCAGCGTAACCATTTAGTTGAGTTTGTCACTGAGCAGTTCAAAGGAAGATTTTAGTTTGGTCATATCCTGAAGGCACCCGTTCCAGTGGACAAATGGCGTATGGAAGCTTCTACCATATAGCGCCTGCCCAAGTGCCCACTATCGTATTAGGTGCTGGAGATTTCAAAAAGAAGACAATTTTTATGGAAAACCATTCCCTTTTGTTGATTTGCAGACACGCTCAAAGAGAGCATTATCGATGAAATACGAGTATTACCGAGACAAACCAAAATATCCTCAACGGTGGACCTGATTTCAGTTGTTGTTAGTGCTCAGTAGCCAGAGGATAGTAGTCATTAATCATTGATTATTTTGCAACTGCTTCCAACTGTTTCTTCATTCCTCTCCAAACTTACGGATTGGTGCTTCTTTGACAAACTGGTAGATGGGTACTTGGAGTTTGCGTCCAGTACACAGGCATCTTTACCAGATACTCCAGCGATCATAGTTCACCTTCTAGGAGCTGTATTGTTTCAGACGAATTGGTGGGGAATGGCGGGAATAGGCTTTTCAGTCTATTACACCCCTCTCGATAGGCTTTGCTCTATCCCACAGAGGACAATTCCCTTTTCATCTCTGACGACATAGGCACATTCGCCCCCCTTCAATCAGTGGGGTCTCCCATTCTATATCGAGCCCACGGATAGCCGTGTAATGCCTCAGTAGCAGCGTCCTGCTGCGCAAAAGGGAGCCACCTTAGGGTGGAAATACGTTCAAGGATGACACTTCCTCCTGCTCTGGGAGCTCCGGCATCCCCTCACAGCAAACACTTGTGGTTTGATCATTTCCTGGTCTATCAGGATGGAATAATTTCATTTATCATTTGAATGATAAGGGGATCAACAGGACATTATATTAATTGGAACATTATGTTGTAATGACAGGATGGTGGTTTAATGATGTTGCGTGGAGATGGCTCAGAGCAATTCCAGATGAGCAAAAAGACGGAAAACTGTCCCTATTGCGTTCGACTGAAAAAAGGCTTTCACCCTCAAATCACATGATGATAGCATCGAGGCTTGTGAAAATGCCCAAAAAACTTTGTCTCCCTGTCAAGATTATCTCTACCAAGAAAATCAGGCGTATTTACACAACTTCCGCAACGACGAAGGTACTTCCTCCTACGCATAAACAAAGTCTGTAACTTTGGCCTTGCAATAACTTTGATGGCCTTCCTTGACCGAGGAAATGCTTTCCCCTCAATGCCATATTCGTGCTTTTTCTTGTAACTGTGGTAGCATCTAAGCCCTATCTATCTGTGGTTTACAAAAATAATAACGTGCATTCTTCAGTAGCATGGGTAGGATGAGGCTTAGGTCTTTTCTTGACAAATCAGTACCATATGTAGAGTGTCATATTTCTCTTGCTGCAGTTGGGAGAGAAGTTTCACCATAAATCCATGAGCATTATGAGCTGTATCATATTGTCTTAGGGGCTTCTCCCAAAGAGTTGCCAGCGCCCCATAAAGGTGGTATTAGCCACGATATGGGAGAGTCCTTTTCGATATGTTCACTAGCAATCTTCCAACCTTTTTGCTGTAACACACGCAGAGGTCTGTACAATTCCCTTGATATTTTCGCCTGATATCCCCCTTTCAGATCCATGGCCTTAGGGCACTTCGAGGGAGTTGGCAAAATGGAGCTAACTTTCCTTCTCTAAAAGAAGCTACTTGCTTGAATACAGGAGCAGTAAGTGGTGAAACTCACAATGCTCCTGACCTCTGTAAGCAGTGATTCCTGCCTTTTTTCTCCCGGGCAATTTCCTCCTAAAGTATTGCCCAAAATCTCATTCGTCTTTTACTATATTGGTATTTGATGAGGGAGACTATAGGGGTGATAGTATTGGTCGAATCAATCTACCGCCTAATCTACTTCTGTGCCACTGTCCTCTCACGGGCAAAGTAATCAAAAGGCCATACCCACAGTAACCTCAAAGAAGAAGGTCTTCACCCTCCATATATTCTTTATTTTCTTCTACAAAGTGAACCACAGCTTCCTCTGGGATATCTACTCCATTGATTTTGATACGTTCGCGAAAATCCTTCCAAGTGAGGCAATTATATAACCCTACTTCTGTAGCCAGCTTCCTGTATTACAGAGCAAGGGCATGAGAGGATGAACCTTTGCCGTTGGTACCCGCTATATATGAGCGAGAAGGTACTCTTGTGGGTTGCCCAATTGGTCACACAGAAGAAAATATTGTCCAATTTGCCTCGAAGCGGCACGTCCTTTCTCTTGATACATAGAGCAGATGTTACTTCCAGAGCCAATCTATTGTTTCTAAGTAGAAGTCATCAGTGTATATAGTATTTTTCTATGTTCTCAATGCGCACACTCTCAGGGACAAGGAGGTGTAATCCCACCTCAGTTGCGTATCACATCCCACTTTAATAGAGGAAGAGATGTGCGGTCTGTACCGCTGTAAGCAGAAAAAGGTCTCTACTCCGGCAAATCTCGATTTGGTATGCGCGATAGCACGCTCAAACTCGAAATCAACCAGGTTGCGTAATCCTCTTACAGAATAAAGGGAATATCCAGCTTCTTACAGAAATCTGCCGTAAGACCTTGGTAGCTCACTACTTTTACTTTCATTTCCCTGCAAAAGCTTTTCTATAAAAGCCATGCGCTCCTCTGTGGTGAACATGGCGCTTGTCTGCATTCTCACCTACCAAACTACAATCTCTCATCGAAAGGGGCTGTGGCTCGGCAGATAATGTCATAGTGCTTACAAGGTTATAGGGTCAAAAGAGCCTGGAAAAAGAGGCCTTCTTCATAGTGTGTTGTATCCGTTGTTTTCAGGGAGCAAAAGGTAAGAAGAACTCATTTTCTTGATTTATTCAAGAAAAAAAATGCGTACTTTGCAGAAATTTCTGTGTGATGAAAAAACTCATTTACTGGCCTCTGGTAATGGCTCTAATGCGGAGGGATTTTGTAACTTATTTTTAAGGAAAATGCCTTGGCTGAAGTCTCTTTTATTCTTACCAATATTCCCCAAGGCAGGGGGTGATAGGCCGTGCAGAGCAGCAGGAATATGATTTTTTTGATGAAAGGATTTCTATGAATCTACTATATATTGGGCTTCTTGACGCGAACAGCCGGATTTGATCATCTTGGCAGGTTTCTTGGCGATGCCCAGAGAATATCATTGCGTTTTCCTAACAAAATAGTCAATATACATCCTTCCTGTTGCCCTAAGTATGGGGGAAGGGCATGTATGGCATATGTACGAGGCTGTGATTGCTGCCCAAGAGAAGGAGGGAGTGGAATTACGATTCATTACGTCAATAGAAACTTTCTGATGAAGAACTATTATTTTTCAAGAGCGTGTCTCTATTTCCCCTGAGGATACTCTGAGTCCCTTGCTCAGAAGATTCTTGAGGTGGGTATCGCACTTTCCCTATGATTATCAACACAATTATTGCAAAACTAATAGATAAAATATGAAATTAGACAAAACCGTTTTTGCACTACATAAGTGTATCAGGGAGCGCTATCTGCAATATTTAGAAGGAGTTTTCCTTGGAGCAATTGGCTGTGATTCCCGAGGGTTCCGCAATAACCTGCTTTGGAATATCTCTCATGCCATCGTCACTCAACAGCTGTATTGCTATTACAACAGTGGGCTACCTATGTATGTATCGGAGGATTTCATTGCATCCTATCCTTGAGGAACAGTACCCGATGGTCATATCCCTACCAGAAGGGTGGATACCCTCAAGGAACTCTTGATCTCAACCAAGAGCAGATGGAAGGGACTACCAAAAGGAGTTTTTACCACCTATACAGATTACCTCTGGGACTGAACTATCCCCTCCGCTGTGTGGAAGATGCTATCTACTTCAACAATACCCATGAGGGCATGCACTTAGGATTGGTTATTGCAATCAAATACTTAATATAATGATCAATAGCATTAAACATTATTAAAAAGGCTAAAAGGCAGTTCCTCCATATGGCACCTATCATGATCAAAGTATGGATTCTCTTCCATAGAGATTTTAGCTGAGTGTTCTATATTGAGTAGCCGTCTGGGGCAAGGAGATTGCGCTCGAATACCAAGGATACCAATCGCTCTAAGTCTTGCTCGGGGAGGTCATGGGGAGGGTCAGCAAGATGACATCATGCAAGAACTTGGGTTTCGCTCAAGAAGGTAAAAGCATCCTCTTGATTACCTCGATAGGGTGGGGAGAGTGCTGCAGGCTGTTTTATGTGGATATATTGCGCAGCCAGCGGCTGTCTGCAACTGTGATATCAGGACAGCCACGACTGCAAACTCATAGCTGATATTGCCCATCCCAGCAAAAGATCAAGCACTTTGATACTATCTAAGTAAAGTAATTGTTTAGAATGTTAAAGAGACTCCTTGGCAAAGTCTGTTGTAGGACGTACCGGAAGGTTCTTAGGAGCAATGAGTTGTTTGCCATGATGGCTGCTGAGATGATGCGCATATCTTTGAAATAAAGGGCAAAAATACAGTTTATAACGATAAAAAAAGTTTTAGTGAAAATAGTACGTATACACTTTCCCTCTTCAGAACCTGTCTTTTATATAAAATAGATGCAGCCGTACATAATCGAGTTGCCACTCATATCCCTGATTTTACAACAGATCTTGAGGGGCAGTTAGTTCTTTTGGCAAAGATTATTAAGCAGGGGCAAGTGCATCTCTGAAGTTGCCTCTAAGTATTACGAGCAGGTTTCTGTTGGAGGGCTTTCTCTTATAGCTTATGATCAGTGGCAACTCCAAGCAGAAGAGCCCTTCATGGGGAAGGGCAACCAGTTTTGATGGGGCAATGATGGTGGGTAATTTTGTGGAAATGAGCTCTTTAGAAAAAGAAATGACCGTTATATTTTCTAAGAATAATATCCCTTTTCAGTCCGTCGCTTTTGCACGATATACTATCAAAGGTGCCTTTGGCGCTAAGTATGGTCTCAGAGGGTAACTCTTCGCACGGGATCCTTTTATTTCCTTGAGTATTTCTACCCTCTCGAAGGAGAGACTACTTAGGCCAGCCCTCCTGCAAAGAGAAAAAAAATCCTCTGGGTAGAGTAAAATAATGAGGTTACTCATGGGGGAGTAACCTCTAACACTACAATGATAGTTTGAACAAATTTATTCTGATGAGAACACCTCATAAGAGAAAATTAATCCCGGGATAAGAACAAATAACACTGCCAGTACCTGGCTCTGGAGCTTTGAGAAAATGAGTGTCTGTTTCTCCACCTCCGAGGAGCTTGGTATGAGCAATCATCAACACCATCATTAGGGATGTAATCTTTGTCCAATCCTGCTTTTCTGGCCTTCATTCAAAGGCAGCTACATCTACTCCTTTTTGGGAGAACAAAGTTGTAATCCCATTTTATCCTTGAGCATATTTCCTACATGTAAGGGTGACATTGATGGTTTGTCCAGCTATGGCTTTGATTTCCTTGATATTGAAAGTCATCTGGTCAGTACCTTCTAAGGCAACATTCACGGCTTCTGTATCTTGGCTTGCCGCAGGAGTATCTTGACATCGTTCCGCTTGTTCTGTAGTCTGTGCAGACTCTTCAGGCCTTTTTATTGTCTCTGAGGCCACCATTAAGAGCAACAGAGGCCATTAAAACATTTTTCATATCGAATTATTTTAATATATATGAATACGCCACCAAAAAATACAAATAAAAATTTGATATGTAAATTATTTAAGTCATCTTCCTCTTTATGAGATGGTGGTACCTCAGTTCTCAGATGTGAGGTCAGATCAGGCTGATGGTTTTGAGGCGTGGGGTGGTGTAAAAGACATTTCCATAAGGCTTTGTTGGCCAAAAAACCATATCCCATTATAGGACAAGTCAATAGCAAGAGCTGCCATACGCTCTGAAGGCTGGCTGAAGCCAACAAAAATATTTAATGTGGTTTTTATTTGTATCTTTTGACATATTTTCATTAATTTAGCACCCTGTATGAGAGAAGTAGCGCTTTATCGGAACAAAACAAAAGACAAATGGTTGGAAGTGGAGGCCATCCTTAACAAAGGGCTGACTATTTCCCCCGACCAAATGGCGGATAATTACATCAACTATTGGGCGACTTGTCCTTTGCACAGACCTACTACCCAGAGGTAACACTACCATCTACCTCAATTTTGGTCACGCAAATATACCAAAAATTTCCATCAACAATGATGACAAATAGATTAAAATCACCGACTATAGTTCCTCTATGCTTTGCCTACAAGTATATCAGCAGCTGATTTAGTTTTAGTTTATCACTTTTCTTTTTCTTTGTATTGATGAGGCGTACTCTCAGCACAATATATGCCCCCATACTACCGAGGGCAATCTTAAGACTACTATGTGAATCAAACCTTGGAGAATATCGAAAAGGGAGTCCCTATGGGAGTGTATGGTGATGGAAGTAATTGGGGAGGTTTATAGGAGTTACTCTTAATAATAATATAGTGTGGCTTTTCTTTTGTGTTTATCTGTGGAATTTACTGCAGGAGTAATGACTCGTGCTTTGAGAATGGAGTGATGCTCGGTTCCTTCCAGTATATGAAAGACTGTTATTTCTCAGTGTGTCAGAGCCATATGGCTGCATGTGCTATGGAGATATTCAGTATTGTGATGGCAATTGCCTCAGGTTTTATCCTGCCACAGGGGATACTCTTTCCACAAGACCTATTCTCGCTTGCTCTCCTTCAAGGTCGCTTTTCGCAGAGGGTATCTTTGCTCTTTGGGTACGGTGCCTTTCTTTGTGCTGCTGGCTTTATTGCTTTATTACTCGTTATTATAACAGAAGATGCCCTGTGGCTCAGCTATGTTGATTGATTATATTGGGAAGTCTTTCTGTGATTTCCTGATCTCCTGGTCTATCCTATAGTAAAACATATACAAATAAATATTTGACCATGAACGATTTTGTTTTACAAAAGAGATTTAGTGACCTCGTAGTTGACACCTTTACTAGAAAGTATGCGGGTAATTATTTTTCTAATTATCTGGTAATCAATGGGGCGGCAATAGTTTCCTGCAGGTATTCTTTTACTGTAATGGTATTCTTTTTGCCATCGTCTGGAGAGGGTTGGCACTTCCTACTGTTGGTGCTATTTCTGATGCTGGTTATAGTATTTTTCTTGTTTCTTTTTGTGTGTGTGTTTCCTATTGTCTATACAGAGCTCTTGGAGAAAGAAATCCCTAATCGGACGAGATGCTTCGCCAAAACTGTTTGGAAAGTATCAAAAATGATGCCTAGAGCTTTTCTTTTTGGGTTTATTTATTTTTGTAATACGTTCCTTATCTATTGAGCATAACTTTGGATTGGTATCAATTTTAGAAGATGCCCACTCTTAGCCCGATTGGTAAGTACTTTCTCAGCACTCTATTATTCCTCTTTGTGCAAACAAACCATGTTGGTCTATATCAAGGATAGGAAGGTTATTTGCAAGCCTTGGGCAAGGTGAGTAAACCAACCTAAGGAGCGTTTTTGGGATAAGTTTTGGAGCTACTTTTGTGATGAATTTTTATTTTGTGGTATTATTGTCTCAGCGGGAACTTTCCCTATACTTTGTCACTTTCTGACACTGGTTGTATCAGGTTTTTAACCAAGTTGGGAACGGCTATATTGGTCTTTGTACTACTGCTTATTGTCGTTACAGTTACTTTTTGTATCCTTAATCTGTCTGTTCAGCAAACTACTTATTCCTTAGGAGAAAAAGAAGATCAACATACCGATGATATAGATCTTATTGGTCAGAATGTGAAGAATAAATGGAAAATAATAGCTTATGGGGACTCTTATACTTTCTGGGTATAGGGTCGCTCTGCGCACAAAGCCGATTCGTCATACTCAGGGGAAAGGACAGCCTCGCTTATCAGATTCCGGATCAGCCGTGAGCGACGGAATCCTTGCGCTCTTTTCTTGGGTACCTCACTAGCTATGATTTCCCGCTTTATCATTCTGAGACCTGGCAGATGAAAGCTTTCTTTCAGGGATCTGGGAAGCTTTATCAAGTTAATAACAGGATATTGGAGTTTATTTATGGAAGGAGGCAAATGGTATGGGTGAGGGAAATCCTCCGTAGTTGGCGATTCTCTTTTTAGTCTCTCTCTTCTTCTTTGGTCGTTGATTCTCAAAAACAAAGGTCGCTGGCTGACCGATAGAAGCTCCTGAGAAGCTCTCAATATTTTCTATGGAAGTAGAGAAGCACTTGCATCAGACAGATTTCTCATATGATACAGAATGCTGAAAAACAGAATGATACGACAAAAGCATTCGCCATACTACTTATGGTTGCTTAAAGGTACTTTCCGATGAAACAGATAGAATGGGATCCGAAAAACCAATTCGGACTATGAGAGAAATCAAAAGATCCCGTACAGAAGGAGCGCTTTTGTCTATCTATCAAGCTCTATAACTACATATGGTATGGGAATTTCTTATTAGTGATGCACAGTACCAAGAGCCAAAAGTGATTATCAGAATTATATAAACACTCAAAAGCAAAGTAAATGAAAGTCGATACATAATTGCTTGATGGGTGTCACTGTTCTTATCATGTCCCTAACAGTCTTTTTCCACCTCCAATAGAAGCGGGATTGGCAATGGACTTTTGACCCAGAGTAAGCAGCCCTATGGGGCTCTATATCTCTGAAAGGAACTTAAGCATTTTTACTAAAAAGGTAATACAGGAATCATACTATACACCTTATGAGTATTTGTCCGTAAAAGAGAAAAGAAGAACCTTATAATTATATCTACGGTAGGATCATAGATAAGGTGTCTCTAAGAAAAATTGCTTGCTGAGGTAGAGAGGAAGTCAGGTACTTTTCTTGAATAGTTTTACTCCCTTGACCCATTGGATATAAAACAGAAGACAAATATAGTCAGAGACTGACAGATGCAGCTCAATAGTCCCTTCGATAAGAAAGTACCTATTGAACTCAAACAAACTTTCCTTGAGTCAATTATTTTCGGATCACAAAGAATAGGGATAAGGCCTTGGACTATATGTATTTCTATGAAGAAGAAAGACCAAAAGACTAAGGAAGAAAATCAACTTTAGTAGAGGTGTCACATGGCAGAGGAAAGCTCTACATTCATGCTGGACCCCCGATTGCGCCACCAATTATTATCTCAAGAAGACCACAGTGCGTGACTGCGCAGCTACGATATCTCTTACCTACCCAAGGACAGGCCTACGGTATGGTTTGCCACTTTCACACAAGAAAGAGTAAGTTCTTCTGATGCTTTGATCTTTTATCATGAGCCAACCTCAACTAGGGATCGCTTGGTGGCTATTACTCTTGGGATTTTTACTCTATTTGCTTTCAAGGGCAAGCGACAGCAGCGTATTATTCCTGTGATAGAAAAACCCTAAGAACACCACCGTTGAGTTTGCTCAGAGTGTCAGTTCGCTCTACTATCAAGAGGGTAATGCCACAGACATGGGTACAGAAGAAAAATCACTTACTTTTTGGATCAGGTAAGACAACGCTATTACATGGATACACAACAGATCAACGAAGATTTTGCCCAAAAGCTCTATAACAAATCGGGCAAAGATAAAACTTTGGTAGAGAATATTGTACAAACAATTGTACACTTCGGGCAAAAACCAACAAGCCCAAGAGGAACTCTTACCCAAATGGACAAATGGATAGACGAATTTTGGAAAACCCTAAAAATATACTATGGACGAGAATAATAAATTAGAATTTGCTTCCCTTAGACCTTGGGCAGCTGCAAAGTCAATTAGACCAGGTACGTTCCCAGCTGAAAAAGGTGATCGTGGGACAAGAGAGAATGATAGACTACCTGCTGGTAGCCCTACTGAGCAACGGGCATGTCCTTCTGGAAGGGGTGCCAGGGATTGCCAAAACCATTACAGTAAAGCTCCTTTCAAGGCGTTGGATATTGGTTTTTAGCTGCATACAGTTTACTCAGACCTTATGCCTTCGGATGTGCTGGGGACTTCCGTCTTGACCTTAAGAAAATCAGAATTTGAGTTCAAGAAGGGACCTATCTTCTCGAACCTAATCCTTATCGACGAGATCAACCGTGCTCCAGCCAAGACCCAAGCAGCTCTTTTTGAGGTTATGGAAGAGAGACAAATCACCATTGATGGTTTGCGCTTTTCTATGCAACCACCTTTCTTAGTCATAGCTACTCAAAACCCTGTGGAACAGGAAGGTACCTCACCGTCTCCCTGAAGCACAGCTCGACCGTTTCCTCTCAAGATAGTCATAGATTATCCTACTCTGGAGGATGAAATACAGATTATTACCCGTGAACATGAGGCTAAAGCTAAAGACAAAACAGCCGTAGTAGAGAAAGTGCTCTCAGCGGAAAGTCTGGTACACTACCAAGCCTCTGGTCAAAAATATACTTATAGAACCTCAGCTGATAGAGTATATTGCTAAGATTACCCAGAATACCCGTGAAAATAGTTTCCTTTATTTGGGAGCATCTCCACGTGCTTCCTTTGGCAATGCTCAATGCCTCCAAAAGCGCTTTGCTGCTCTTGCAGGTCGTGATTTCGTAACCCCTGAGGATATCAAGCAGGCGGTTTACCCAGCACTGGGACATAGGGTGATACTCGCCCAGAGAAGGAAATGGAAGGAGTCCATTCTGAGCAGATTATACAACAAATCATAGAAAGTGTAGCCATACCTCGATGAGAAGAATATACTTACATACGGGCTTTTTTCATAGGGCTGCCGTGCCTGGTGGGGCTTTTTGTCCTTTCGTTTTTCTTTAGGATGCTCTTCCCTTGGTACAATTGGCTCTCTTTGGCTTTGCCTCGCTGTGTCTGATTGATTTTCTGTTGGTATTCACCACACGAAAGGGGGTCACTGCCCAGCGGCAACTCCCTGAGCGCCTTTCCAATAGCGATGAAAACCTAATAGAGGTATACATTAAGAATCTCTATTCCTTTCCGGTATATATTCAGCTTATTGATGAGATTCCTTTTCAGTTCCAAAAGCGCAATTTCGAGTATACTTTTTTCTTCAAAGCAGGACAAGAGAAGTGCATGCAGTACTACCTTCGCCCTACTGAACGTGGAGAATATAATTTTGGAAAGCTCAATGCTTTTGTATATACACCTATGCGTCTTTTCATGAAGCGTTATATTTCTTGTGAGAATGCTATGGTGGCTACGTATCCTTCTTTTATTCAGATGAAGAAGTTTGAGCTTATCGCTTTCTCCCAGCGCCTTTTTGACTATGGTATCAAAAAGATTCGCAAGATAGGACACACCATGGAGTTTGAGCATATACGTGACTATGTACAAGGAGATGATATACGTACGATCAACTGGAAAGCTTCTTCCAAGCGAGGACAGCTCATGGTCAACCAGTACCAAGATGAGAAGTCTCAGCATGTATATACATTGATTGATAGGACGTAGTATGTACATGCCTTTTTGAAGGTCTTTCTCTTGGATTATGCGATTAATACTTCCTTGGCGCTGACCAATATTATTATCAAAAAGCAAGATAAGGCAGGTATTTTTACTTTCTCCAAGAAGGTAGAGGATAGGGTAGTGGCCGATCGCAAGGCTTCTCAGATGGAGCGGATCATGGAGACACTCTACCGTATTGAGACTGATTTCAAAGAAACAGATTTTAGTAGGCTTCATTCAGATATCAATAATACTATTAAACAACGCAGCTTGCTCATGCTCTATACCAATTTTGAGACGCCTAATAGCCTCTACCGTCAGTTACCTTTCCTAGGCCATTGCCACAAAAAGCATCTTTTTGAGTGGTGATATTTTTTCAGAATACAGAATTGGAACAGATGCTACAGGCCTTCTGAGCATATCCAAGAGGTATATGATAAGGTCATCGCTGAGAAATTCTCTTTTGAAAAACGCCCATTGTGCAAGAACTCACCCGCCATGGTATCCAATGTATACTCACCCGCCCCCTAAGAACTCACCCTCCAGAGTATCAACAAATACTTGGAACTCAAAGCAAGGGAATGATTTAAGATAGAGAGCAGAGAACAGAGGCAGAGAACGAAAGCAGAACAGAAAGCAGAGAACAGAAAACAGAGAACAGTCTCAATCATTGACCATTAATCATTAACCCTAATCATTAATCATTGACCATAACCATTAATCATTAAAAAGTGCTTTTCCTTTTCTTTAGGTAGTAATCTTGGCAACCGAGCTCAATATCTTAAGCATGCTCTTTTTCTTACTTCATCGAGAGGTAGGGAGGTGGTGAGCATATCACCTTTGTATGAGTCTCCTGCTTGGGGTTTAGCTCTACTCCTTTTTACAATATCTGTGCCCAGCTACATACGACCTCTTCCTTTGGAAGGCTTTTGCTCAAACTTCATGCTATAGAAGCCCGTTTGGGACGTGTTCGCAGCTCCTCCCTGAGCAAGGATATAAGGCACGCACCTTTGGATATTGATATACTCTATATATGGAATAGGGTTATGCACACCGATATCTTTTGTGTACCACACCCTCATCTTGCTCTAAGACGATTTGTCTTACAGCCCTTGGCTGATATCGCTCTGGATTTTGTAGACCCTAATGCGCGACAAACAATAACCCAACTATTACTAAGCTTGCCCAGATACTGCTACTCTTACAGTGGTAGCGCAGGATCTTTGCCCTGCCTGTAGAACAAGGCAAATATTCCCTACCATTATATTACAGTAGAGGGCAATATAGGAGCAGGGAAAAACTTCCCTTGGCAACCCGCTAGCTAGAAGATTTCTCGGGACAACTTCTTTAGAGGAGTTTGCCTCCAACCCTTTCTTGGAGGATTTCTACAAAGATTCACAGCGCTATGCCTTGGCTACGGAACTAAGCTTTCTCAAGGATCGTTACAAACAACTCCAACAGACTCTTTCTCAGAACAAACATACACCTGGGTAGCCGATTATGCTTTCTCTAAGTCACTTATCTTTGCGATGGAGACACTGCCTCTCAAGGGAATATAATCTCTATGAAGAGTTGTTTTATTTGCTTTTTGAGCGAATGATAAAGCCTGATTTGTATATTTATCTACACCAGAATACTGATTCTCTACTGAAAAATATACAGAAGAGAGGGCGAAGTTTTGAAACTCCCTATCTCCAAGGCCTATTTTGGAACGTATTGAGCAGAGTTATCTTTCCTTTTTGCAGCATAATACCTCACTGAATACCCTTTTTATAGATGTATCCTATATGGATTTTTGTAAATAACGAAGACGATTACCAGTTTATCACCGCCCTAATTACAAAATAGATGCCTTTTTCAGCAACTCCATATAACCGATACTTATGTTTATACATGGCAACTTACCGAGACAGTAGCGCAGCTTAGGGTAGGTCTCACCCTCTCTCAAGGAGAGGAAGAGCGGCTCATGACGCTCCATAGCGAGAAACAACAGCGGGAGTTTTTAGCCATTCGTCATCTCTTGCGAGAGGCGCAATTGCCTACCACAGCTCTTTACTATACCTCGGAGGGTAAGCCGCAGCCTGAGGGCAATATATCTCTATCTCCTCATAGCCACAATTTTTGTGATGATTGCCCTAAGCCCACACCCCATAGGGATAGACATAGAGCGCTGTACCCCTCGTATCCTTCGCCTTGCCCCACTTTACTCCTCGTGCAAGCTCCCTCTGATATGGACGAGCTTACCCAGATACAGGCCTATACCCAACTATGGACGATCAAGGAAGCCCTATACAAGGTCACCGACCTGCCTCAGTTCGCTTCTATGAGGACTTTGCAAGTACCTCTATTTTTGAGCCTCCTCTGCTCGCTCAACAAGCTCTCATCACTCACCCTGAAGGGCGATAAAGCGTACGAGGTACAAAGCTTCTTTTGGGAGGGATATGTGTGGTCGGTGGTAAGTGAAGAATGAAAAGTGAACAGAACAACTCAAAACTCAAAACTCAAATGCGAATACTTGCTATAGATTATGGTACCAAGCGTTGTGGTATCGCAGTAACCGATGAACTCAAACTGATTGCCTCAGCACTGGCGACGGTAGAGACATTCCAATTGTTGGATTTTCTGCAAAAGTACTGCCAAGAAGAATCCGTGGAGCGTATCATTATAGGGCTACCTAAGCAGGGTCTCTGGTGAGCTTTCTGAGAGCGAACAGGCCATTGCGCCTTTTATCAAAAACTCCAAGAAAAACTCCCTCAAATACCCGTTTCCCGCTATGACGAACGCTTTACTTCCAAGATAGCTTCTCATATTCTGGTGGAGAGTGGTACTAAAAAGAAAAAAACGACAGGACAAAAGCGCTTTTGGATAGGATCAGTGCCACCCTTATCCTACAAGATTATTTGAGTTCCTATAATAGAAAAATGACTTTATTAGAACAAATATATTCTCCTGCGGATATCCGCAATCTCTCTCTGCAGAAGCTTAAGCAGTTGGCGGGGAGTTGCGCCATTTTATTATCAATGAAGTAGCTGCTAAGGAAGGCCACCTAGGCGCAGGCTTGGGTGTGGTGGAGCTGACGATTGCTCTGCACTATGTGTTCAACACCCCTGAGGATATATTAGTCTTTGATGTAGGGACACCAAGCCTATCCACATAAGCTCCTTACAGGCAGGCGCGAACGCTTTGCCACCAACCGCCAATGGGGCGGACTTTCGGGCTTTCCCTAAGCGTAAGGAGAGCGAATATGATCCCTTTGGGACAGGGCATGCAGGCACCTCTCTCTCAGCAGTTTTGGGCATGGCTACCGCCGCGGTGCTTCAGGACAATTTCCTGCGCAAGCATGTAGCTGTCATTGGGGATGCTTCCTTTGTCAATGGTATGGCCTTTTGAAGCACTCAGCCAGATGGGGGATAGCAAGGTCAATGTACTCATAGTGCTCAATGATAATCAGATAGGCATAGACCCATCTACAGGAGCTTTCCGTTATTACTTGGAGCGCTTAGCTCAGGGTACGGACTTAGGAACCTTCTTCACCGACCTACAAATAGAGTATCTCGGCAGTTATGACGGACATTCCCTTGAGGAGTTGATCCCTATGCTGAGGGAAGCAGGGATTTCTTTTGGGGTACAGCTTGTTCATATCCGTACCACCAAGGGCAAAGGCTACCAAAGGGCAGAAGAGAAACAAACGCTCTTTCATGCCCCAGGCAAGTTCGACCTCTGCTAGGAATGCTCCTGCCTAAGGAGCTACAACAAACTAAGTTTCAGGATGTTTTTGGACATACTCTCTGTGAGTTGGCTGCTGAGAATAAGACTATTGTGGGTATCACTCCAGCCATGATCACAGGTAGTTCTCTTCACTATATGCAACAGCAATTCCCCGCTCGCACTTTTTGATGTAGGTATAGCCGAAGAACATGCAGTGACCTTTGCTGCCGGACTGGCTACTCAGGGCTTGCTGCCTTTTTGGTGATTTACTCGACTTTCTTGCAAAAGAGGGTATGACCAGCTCATTCATGATGTGGCTCTGCAGGAGCTTAAGGTGATTTTCTGTATCGATAGGGCAGGTCTGGTAGGGGAGGATGGAGCAACTCATCAGGGAGTGTTTGATATTGCTTACTTGCGCTGTATTCCTAATATAGAAATTGTAGCCCCACGCAATGAGATAGAACTGCGCAATATGCTCTATACAGCGCAACTTCCCGAGCAGGACAAGGCTTTGGCGATACGTTATCCTCGTGGTTACGGACAGCTCACTCTCTGGCAATTGCCTTTTGAGAAAGTAGAGAAGAAGGGGTACTGCTTAGAGAAGGGGCGCGCTATGCGGTACTCTCGGTAGGTACTATAGCCGATGAGGTCGCCCAAGAGATAGACCTCCATCCCGAGGCAGCGGCCTTTGCACACTATGATATGCGCTGGATAAAGCCGTTGGATGAGGCGCTTTTACACCATATTCTAAGCCAATATGAGGCGCTTATTACAGTAGAGGAGGGTTGCAAAGCAGGCGGTTTCGGAGAAAGTATCGTAGTCTTTGTTAAAGAAAAAGGCTATAGCCTTCCGATAAAAATCGTTGCTATAGCCGATGTCTTTGTAGAACAGGGAACAGTTGCCCTGCAGCGAGAGTTTGCTTCTCTTACTAATCTTCTAAACGTAGCTTTCTAAGCCATTGGTTCATATCTACTTCCTTGATTATAAGGTCTCTAAGGGCTGAGATAGGCACACGTTGTTGTTCCATAGTATCGCGATGACGAATGGTGACAGTATTGTCCTCTTTGGTCTGATGATCTACTGTAATACAGAAAGGAGTACCACGGCATCTTGTCTGCGATAGCGGCGACCTACGGCATCTTTTTCGTCATAAGCTACGTTAAAGTCAAATCGTAAATCATTGAAAATATCTAGGGCAATTTCAGGTAGACTGTCCTTTTTCACCAAAGGCAATACCGCTACTTTGGTAGGAGCAGAGTACGAAAGGTAAGCGCAATACGGTGCGTGTTTCCTCCTTCAAGAACTTCTTCTTGCAAGCTGTGGGAGAAGATCGCGAGGAATAAGCGGTCAAGTCCTACAGATGTTTCCAATACATAAGGGACATAGCTTCTATTTTCATCGGGATCAAAGTATTGTAATTTCTTTCCTGAATACTTCTCATGGTTGCCCAAGTCGAAATCGGTACGGGAGTGGATACCTTCCAATTCTTTGAAGCCAAAGGGGAAGCGGAACTCTATATCACAAGCTGCATCGGCATAGTGGGCTAATTTCTCATGGTCATGGAAGCGGTAGTTTTCTTCTCCTAAACCTAAGGATAAGTGCCATGCTAAGCGAGTCTTTTTCCAGTGCTCATACCATTGTTGTTGGGTGCCTGGTTTGATAAAGCATTGCATTTCCATCTGTTCAAATTCGCGCATACGGAAGATAAATTGTCGAGCGACAATCTCGTTGCGAAAAGCCTTTCCTGTTTGAGCAATACCGAAAGGGATTTTCATACGCCCTGTTTTCTGTACATTGGAGAAGTTTACAAAAATTCCCTGTGCGGTCTCTGGGCGTAGGTATAGTCCATAGCTCCCTCCGAGGTAGCGCCGAGCTTGGTGCCGAACATGAGGTTGAACTGCTTTACCTCTGTCCAGTTTTTGGTGCCTGAGATAGGACAGACGATTTCTAATCCTCGATAGGGCTTTCACATCAGCCAAGTCTTCTCGCTCAAGGGATTTACCCAAGCGGTGTAGTATGGCTTCTGCTCTTTCCTTGTATTCGATCACCTTAGGGTTAGTCGAAAGGAATTGTTCTTTGTCAAAGGCTTCTCCAAAGCGTTTTTTTGGGCTTTGGCAACCTCTTTTCTATCTTGTCCTCTATTTTGGCTACATAGTCCTCTACGAGAGTATCGGCACGGTAACGTTTCTTGGAGTCTTTATTGTCTATAAGGGGTCATTAGGCATCCACATGTCCGGAAGCTTTCCAGGTAGTAGGGTGCATGAAGATAGCAGCATCTATCCCTACGATGTTCTCATGGAGCTGTACCATCGCTTTCCACCAATATTCGCGGAGGTTTTTCTTGAGTTCTACCCCATTCTGTGCGTAGTCATATACAGCACTGAGCCCGTCATAGATTTCACTGAGGGGAATATATAACCGTATTCCTTGGCATGGGAAATTACTTTCTGAAAAATGTCTTCTTGATTTGCCATAGTTCTGATTTTAAGCAAGTGCAAAAATACTAAAAATATCTTAGGTTCTATATTTTTTTGAAAAATAAATTATCGCTTGGGGTATTCTTCCCATTCGGGGAAATCAAAACGCAACTGCACCCACTGGGGTTGTTTGCCCTCTGGGGTAGGGTAGTTGAAGTGGCTTAGAGACACCCTACCAGACGAACAGATTCATAAAGTTTTTTTCTTGGTAAAGCAGTTCTTCTACCACTGCATAGATATCGGTACTATTTCCTATGAACTCAGGGATAGAACGACTGCGAGTTTGCTGTTTGAAATCGCTGTACTTGAGCTTGAGTGTAACGGTTTTTAGCTAATAGCTTCTTTTTCTTTTTAGTCGTAGAGCTACTTCCTCACAGAGCTGTTTGATAGGTTCTTCTAAGAAAAGCTCACTAGTGATATTGGTCTCAAAAGTATGTTCTACTCCTATCGATTTTCTCACACGGAAAGGCTGTACAGGACTTAGGTGGATGCCTCGGGCTATCTGGTAGAAATATTCCCTCATTGTTGCCAAAAATAAGTTTGTAGCTCCTCAAGGCTCTTAGCCCGCAGGTCAGCCCCGTGAAGATCCCTTCTGGTACATTTTTCTGGGCGGTTACTTTTCCTATACCATAGAATTTCTTAATATCTAAGGGGAGCTAAGAAGTCCAAAATCTCCTGTGGGGAACGGTCTTTTGGCCATTAGGCTTGTTGTAGTCGCTAGCAATCTTAGCGATAAACTTATTCACTGAAATACCTGCTGAGGCGGTAAGTCCCCGTTTGTTCCAAGATCTTAGCACGAATTTGTTGGGCTATGAGTGTAGCCGAGGGGAGGTCTTTCTTGTTGGTGGTTACATCAAGGTAAGCCTCGTCCAAGGAGAGCGGTTCTACAAGGTCGGTATATTCATGAAAAAAATAGCCTCGTATCTGCATAGAAACCTCCCGATAGCGATCAAAAACGAGGCTTTTACAAAAATGAGTGATGGACACAGTTGTTTGGCCATAGCCCCAGCTATAGCACTGCGCACCCCGTACCTACGTGCTTCATAGCTTGCCGCTGCAACCACCCCACGGGCTTCCTCCTCCCACAGCAATAGGAAGTCCCCTAAGTGAAGGGTTGTCATGCTGCTCCACCGAGGCAAAAGAAAGCATCCATGTCGATATGAATAATCTTGCGTTCCACAGGGACAAAGGTAGTGATTTTTACAGTTATATTTTTATCTTGGCACATTTCTTGTTGTTACCTCTTTAAAATAGTATCTTATGAATGTAGGAATAAAAATACTACTCATCTTATTCTTTGTGAATATTAGTTTTTACAAGCAAGCGAATGTTATCATTACCATACACCTACAACCTATGAGATAATAAATGAAGGGGGAAGGCTTATTGGGTCACCATCGTTCGAGATCCTAATGGTATCAGTCTGGTGAGCTATAGTAAGAAATTGCTCCCCAATGTAGGGGGAAAAAAGCACGCTTTGTAACCATGGATGACCAAATGCGTTATATGGTAATTGCTGATAAAGATTGGTATTACTTTATCAATAATTACGCTTTGATGAAAAAAGAGAAAATGCCTATAAGGGCTTTTTCGGCTAAGGGTGTAGCACATTTTGGACAGCGTACTTTTCGTATAGGGGGACAGTGGTATAGAGTGACATTTGATCCGTATGACAAGCAAAAATAAGTTCAAAAAGGAGCTTGTAGAAGGACTGCCTAACGAGGTAACTGTGATTTCCAGTTTTAGGAACAAGTGGTTCTTAGTAAAAAAGGGAATACAGGGGTATTTTCTATAAGGAGGAGTTACATAACAGTGTAGATAAGTACCTACAAAAGATAGAGGGCTTGGATCCCCAAACAGTACAATTCAAGGAGAGGAGAGATGTTAATTTTCTCTACGATGAAGATACTTTTTATACAACAGACGATGCCTTTAATCTAAAAAGATCATTCTAAGAGTTTTTGAAATGCTGAATATAGGGGGAAACAAATTTACAGAGGCTACTTTTTGGCAGCTATGGACTATGGGAAGAGCTCTTGGATTTTCACGATGGAAGAATATGGTTTTATTGGTGGCAGGGGATAACTTCAATAAATGGTCAAAAAGTTTATTTCTACCCACATGAGAATTTTTGTATATCTGCCACAGCTGAATTTGGTAAGAAGAGGAACCGATGAGTATTTTTACCGATTATAAGACAATAGCATGGAAGCAAAAAGCAGTAGATATGTCGGCAGTGAAGGATATAACTCACCTGGAAAATATATAGAAGATAAAGGGTATTACTATGATGGCATAAACTACTACCGCATGTACTATGATCCTGAGAGATTGAGTGTTATTGCTATGGATCCACTAACTAAGGCAATAATGCAAAACAAAAATTATAGGGCACCTTATTCCTATCAGCATTCATTGGTGCCTTTTGTGGTTTGGGATCATAAGATTATTCGTTACCAAAGGGACAACAGTGGCAACTATATTGTTATAGGGCAGCTTCCCGCTACCTCTGAAATAAAAGGATTTAAAGTTGTGTTTTGCGACCAAGGACAAACTACTGATTGAAGAGAAGGTAATAGAAAATAGTTGTGATTTTGAGACCATGAGCTTTGTCGGCTCTACTGTAGATGTCATTTCTCCTTGTGATGGAGGGCAAGGGCAAATACCTATTGTGATAGAATATAACTATTTCTTCAAAGATAAAAACGCTGTTTATCAATATCATACAGGAAAGGAAAAAATTAGAAAAGTTGTCTTATAATCCTCAATCCTTCACCGAAAAAGTTTGTTGAAGCTACTGAATAAGAACAAGTAGTATAGCTAAAAAGCCAGAGACTTTCTAAATTTCGTTTAGAAAAGCCTCTGGCTCTTTTATTTAGGATATTTGCTGGTATCTTGGTAGGTATTAAAGATGGCTTTTAATAATCTCTCTTTTGTATCATCTACCTTATAAAAATACAAGATAGGGATATTTTTCATAGGAACTCCTATTAAGTCTCCTCTATATTTATGTTGGTGAGGAAAGTGTTTTATAAAGTCCTTAATAGATGAATATTCCTTAAGAAAAGTTCTTTGCACTTTTAGATGGAGCAACATCTTACATAATAAGCAACAGCTTCTCTTAAATCATCTTTTTGCTTTAGGTTCTACTTTTATTTTTATAGGGAGATTCCATATTCAGACGCTACTTCATTAATCATAACATCAAAATCATCACATTCCTCAAAAGGAGTGTTACGTGCTTCTATTTTCGTCAAGAAAAGCTATTAATCTTGGCGTCATTTCAATAGGCTGAGGTATGTCTTCTTCTTGAATGATAGAGACATTTAAAGACTTTATAAAAATCTTTTTATTGAATTTAGTTTATCTACATCAGAGGTAGCAAATGTTACAGCTGTTTCCATAGTCAAATATTTTTTTAAGAGTTAATATAAAAGCAAAAATCACTACTTAAAAAAGTAATGATTTTCTAAATTTTTCTACTCTACTCTTGAAGGAAAAATATCCTTTAGAGAATGTACTTTTTAAATTGTTGGGAAAAATGTTGGGAAAAATCACGCTTCTAAAAAAGCTAAGCCCACTGATGATACTAAGGGCTTAAAGACTAGATTTGTACTCGGAGCGGGACTTGAACCCGCACAGGCATTGCTGCCCACTGGATTTTAAGTCCAGCGTGTCTACCGATTCCACCATCCGAGCATCTGTTATGATGGGGCATAAAAAAAGAGCGAAAAACGGGATTTCGAACCCGCGACCTCAACCTTGGGCAAGGTTGCGCTCTACCAACTGAGCTATTTTTCGCATTTCATCTATTTCTAAGACAGCGCAAAGGTACTACTTTTTTAAAACTGACAAAGAAAAATGAAATTTTTGTAAAAATAAAATATTTATTGCAACTATTTGATTACAAGAGTTTTGTTATTTTATTAATCATTGATCCTTATTTATGATTTTTGATAGAGAACCCCTGCTAATACCAAATACACTAAACAAAGCCCCCCACATTCCCAGCCAATAAGGCATAATGGTAGGTAGTGAGGCCCCTCATTTGGGTGATGAAAATAAACCCTTTTTGCCCCTAAGGTGGTAGGCACGATATACGAAAAAGATATTTAGCCACTGTGGCATTGCTACTGAGGGCCACGAAAAAGCCGGTGAGCATTACCGCTGGCAACGAAGTGTACATAATGAGCATAATCGCATCTTCACGGCGACGTACAAAGTTGAGCAGACAAAGCCCCATAAACACTATCGAAAGGATAAAAGGTATCATAAATACCAAGATGCTGAGCATTGAACTGCGTACTGGAATACCAAACAATGGCATTATAATGCCCTAAGATAATGAGCAAAAATTACAGTTGAAAATCCTAAATAGGTAGTAGCTTTCCCCATTACAATGGGTAGTGCTCCCCAAAAACTATGCGAATTAGGGTATATTTTGCGTAGCTTGTTGCCTTCACGCATTGTACCTCCTAAAAATACCTACTGCTGTGAGAATGGTGGTTTGAAAGATAATCACCAACACTATGGGGATTAAGAAAGTGGCATAACCCGATGAGGGTTGTACAAACTCACTACTTTAGCACTCACAGGCATAGCTTCCTCACGTGCTTGGGTAGGGAGCTTGCCTTTGTGCCGACGAGCGTTTCATCTCCACGCCTGCATTGAGGTAGACCGCCGAGAGTTTGGCTGCAGTGAGCACTTGCTTGTAATAGAGCATATACGAAGCATCGGCATAGACTGATATGGCGGGTTGTTCCCGCGCTGTAGGTCGCGTGCAAAAACCGTTAGGAATGGTTATGATACCCTCGTATTTGCTCCCCGCTGAAAAGCCTTTTCAGCTTCGCTGAGGTTGAGATAACTGCTGTAGATAGCCACACCGCTATTGGCATCTATCATACGCAATAGCTGACGACTTTGGGTAGTATTATCCTCATCGACTACTCCTATAGGGAGTTCTTGTAGGGTTTTCTTCAGAACAGAGGTAGGTGTACAAGAAAGAGACTACCACCGCTACTATCACAAACGAGAAGAACACCGCCTTGTCACGGAATATGTATTTGGCTTCCCAGAGCATCGCACGGGTGAAGTCGGCTGAACTTTTGATAAATATATTTTCTAAATGCTTTCATATCCTCCTGATTTTATTTTCTTTACAAACATAGGGTAGGCAACTATTAGCAATAAGCCGAAGAGTAACAGGGCTAAAAAGGGTTGCCACGTCATTTCCACAGGAATTCCTTTGATCGCTCGATTTACATAGTATTTCATAAAATGAGCATAGGGGAAGATTTGTGCTAAATACTGCATACTCTTTGGCAATCCTTCTATCGGAAAAGTATAAGCAGCAAATGAGAAAGCTATCGCTGTGAAAACCACTGCCGATGGTGAGTGCAGACCTGAAATTAGGCAGGAGAGAGACGAGTGTAATCCCAATGATTTGATAAATAACTACCAAAGCAAAAGTAATGAGTACTACATTGAACATCGAGATATGTAGAGGAGCAACTTATAAGCCCGAAGAGGAGATAGTTCATCCACCACGCGACAAAGAAGAGCACTAAGGTATAAGGCAGAAGTTTGCCAATTAAGGCTTTTTAGCGGACTGCCACCAGCCTTTTTGAGCCATTGTTTCCCTTTGGCGGTAACGGAATTCTACTCCCTAATACATATACCGTTACCATCATCACAATCATTTGGAGCATCATCGGCAAGAGTGCTGTGAGTAGGTAATAGGCATAGTTAGCATAAGGGTTAAACAATCCGTGGTCATCTACCTTTACGGTTTGAGCCTCAGCGCGTACCTTCTGGTTTGTTGCCCTTTTTGCATTTTCTTCTTCATTACCAGTCCCGCAGAGAACATCCCTACAGTAGTTTGAAAAATCTTTTTGGATAAGACCAGCACCGAGCATAAACTGGTTATTGGTATAACAAATCACCGATTGGTTTTCACCCTTGAAGAGTTTTTGCTGGAAGTCTTGAGGAATGACGATAAAGCCCATTATCTGCTGTTGTTGGATAAGGCGTTGGGCTTCTTGTTCATCGGTGAGTTTGATTTTCAGGTCGATGTTTGGGGTAGCATCGAGCATACGCAAAAGGTTCTCGGACAGCTGACTTTGGTCGTAATTGATATACGCCATAGGCAGGTCGCGAGGCACGCCTTTGTAGAAAAATAGCCGCAAAGAACCCAAAGATAACTCAAAGGGAAACACCAAAAACGTAAAACAGCCGTTTGGGTGATAGGAAAAGGTTCTTGCATTCGGTTTTAAAAATATTTCATAATACAATTAGCAAGTTAGGTTTATTCTTTTTCTTCCAAAGTAGCTTCTGAAAGTAATTCATCAAAGCTATTAGCTATTTTGTGAGTAGATTTATCGTCAAGCCAATAGTCCCAAACTGACCCATCGGAGAGCTTGAAGTATAGTCTGGAGTCATCACCTAGACTACCAAAAACAAAAGTGTTTTCAGTATTAGGTTCATCAAGATATTGTAGTAATTGCCACGCTTGATAGTCTCTGCTCAGCTTTTTCAAAAAAAGGAGGTTACGATTTTTAATATCCAAATCTTTTACCTTTGTACTGATAAAGGCAATATAAATCAAAACTGTTGAGGATTTCCTTGTAAAAAGCAGGAAGTTCAAAGGAATGTTTTTGTTCTGTTTCTGTAATTCTGTTCATACTTTTTATTTATTAAATAATCTAAGTTAATTATATTTCTTCAGCGTCTTCTAAGTTTTCTATTAGGATAGGTTCTTCGTCTTTAAAATGAAAAAGAAACGCCATAAGGCTCGCAAAAGCTGAAACTACCTCCCGCGAAATGCAATATCCATTCTTTGTTGTCATAAAATAGGAACTGCGGACTTTCAAAAGGAACTTCCTGCAAGGGAACACTGAGCAATTGTTTTTCTTCTTCCGAAAGATGAAAGTCTTCTGAGTCTATCAGCAGTTGTTCTTGAAAAATAAGAAAGTGCTTTGACGATGAACTTATCTGCACAGGTAAGGATCTGTTCAATAAAAGCAATAGTATCAGGTGTGAGGGTTTCAGTATTGCTAAACACAGAAAAAGACAGCTGTAAAGTTTCTTTATAGAAATCACTTTTCCACTGATATGAAGCTTCCCAAAAATACTCGTCTCCCACTTTTTGAGAGAAAGTGAGGGCATCGAACTTGGTGTTATAATGTGATATGTTCATTGTTTTAACCAATTAATTTCCTCGTTACTAAGGAGAAAATATTTGTATACAAAGTGTTCTGCAGGCTTCTTGTTCGCTCTCAAAAAGATTGTTCGTCAGAGAAACAACGCCAATCGGCAAGGCATACGACCCATTGGTTTTTCTCGTTGCAGAAAACAAGTGTTGCTCACGGCCAGACTGCCGCTCTCAAAAAGTATCTGTCTTGAAATAGCACCAAGAAGGGTCGTAGTTTAGAGCTTCTAAAGTTAGCAGCAACTCTTTAAATGATGGGATAGGGAACTGTTCTTTTATTTGGGCTAAAAGCTGTTGTCTTTTCATTTTTTCTTGTTTTTTTATTTGATAACCAAAATAGAATAAATATCCAAGCTAAAACGGCTATCAATGGAGAGACAAGTAAATCGTAATTCACAAGAGAAAATGGTATTTTTATATAATCACACTTTTTCCATTTTTCAGGGTCTCTGTTTTTCAGGCAAAAACTGTTCTTTGATAGTGTCTAATAGCCAGCGATTTTCTATGAGTTTGTACTTTGTACTCGCGCTTGTAATTCATTCCTGCATAGACTCTATCAGTAAAAATAGAGGCTTTTTACCAGTGATTTGCACTTCGGTAATGGTTTCTTTAGAAGGGTCGTAGTTAGGAGGGAATCATGACTGGTGTACTGAGCGCCGCCATATTTGCGTTCGCGTTCGGTGATGTATTCCTTATAAATAGGGATACGGAGCTCGGTTTGCTTTTTTGCAAAAGTCTTCCCAAGAGAGGGTTTTCTTTTCTCCACTTCTTCTTCATCCACTCTGTTGGCTTCTGTTTCCAGTCGTACATCGCTTGCAAGAAAGCAGTGAAACGTTGGCGTAGGGTTTTGTTCCATTTCTGTCATTTTGGATTATAATTTTAAATTGTCATTCTCGTCAAACTCCCCAAAAGGATTATAAGCAACTTCAAAGAGGTAGCCGTCCAAGTCCTTGAAATAGCCGCTATATCCAATTCCAAAAATACTTTTTGAGCTGGCTTGACAATAGTAGCTCCTAACTCACTGACCTTGGATAAAAACAGCATCTACTTCCGCTTCCATACTTTTTGTCCAACTTCTGCCAGCCTAAGTTCTCGTAAAAGGCAAGAGCTTTCTAAAGTCGTGGACACCCTAAAGTGATAAGTGTAAATTTCTGTCTCATTTGGTTAATGCTTTTTCTACTATCTCTATCAGTTCCTCTGGGGTCATTAGGGTATTGAGATAGTCCTCTAAGGTTCCCATGTTATCTATTTCTCTGAAAAACACCTCGTGATCAGTACCAAAGAGTGTTGGGTTTTTCTCCATTGGGGGTCGCTTTAGGGCTATGTATATATGGTCAGGATAGCCAGAGGTATAGAACAATTGTATAAGATCAGAGTCTTGTCGCCTGTAACTTTTTGTAATTTCTGTCAGGTCTGTGAATTCCTCATCGGAGAAATCATCATACCATTCTTCATAGTCATCGGTACCTTCTTTGAAAGGGGTAAAGAGGCTGACTGTCCAAAAAAGTGTTGCCCGTAAGGTTCTTCCGTAAGTCGATAGAACTGAGCAATCATCTGGTCATAGAAATCCTTTTTATTAGTTTGGTAAAGTTCCCTATGATCATCTACCCACGCGCCTATACCATAAATAGGCTCAGTATCTTCTGCCTTTGCCCAAGGAGTGTCCTGAGGCTTTGGATAGAGTACGGTATCAAAAGTAATAGCCACAGGTCATCAGCAAGGGAAGTGCCTTTTCACTTGGCTGGTATTGCCTCCAAGAGCTTGTATACGAGTTAAGATTTTTGGTTCAACATATTTATTTTATTAAAAGGTTTCTTTTTCTTTGCTCCTTTGGCGGTATTCTTCAAGCCAAAAGCCGCCAATCTTCTGGACAATGATAGATATCCATATACTTTTCTTGTTCTTCCTCGGGTAAGGAGCGCTAATATTCCCAAAAAGTATTTCTATAATGCTGCTCATAGCCCTGATTCCAGCGAGGAGCCCCATAGAAACTATGAGGAAAGACTGTCCAAAACGGAAATACTTCTTTATAACCCTCCATTTCCTTCTGAAAATGCTCTCTTTTGTCTTCTTCATAGAATGTTATTTGTACAAAAAAGAGTTTATCGGCTTCTTGGGTTATCTGTAGCTGTCCTTTTACAAAGGGAATAAGGTACTTTACTAAAGAAATATCTAATACTTTTCGGGCTGACCTCTCCTTCTGCTGCTTCTATATGCTTATAGAGAGCTACAGGAATAAAGAATTCATATCCAAAAACTGGATAGGTTTTACAAAAGAAATCTTTGAGCTTTGAGAACATAATCTTGAGTTAACTAATTAACACTTCTCTTCCTTCTTGGGGACTTTAGCAAGTACTTGGTCGTAAGAGTGTTGTACTCATTTCTTTGATAAGGGTAGGGGTGTTTCTAAAAAGCACTAGTATTCCAATGTTTTTTTGTTGAGGTGGTAGCCCGCCATAATCTTATCGGGGTATTGCTCGCGGAGTTCTATCGCGCGCTCGGGGTCGCACTTGAGGCTTACCCGCAAAGGTACTGATTCTAAACTTGTAAGCACAAAAATACGATTACAAATCCGAAATACTAAAATATCCCTCGCCAAAAGGCATATCCTCAGTAACGTGGGGCAAGGAAAGGCAATATTCTCTAAGTTCTTCTAAGTTCATTTTGTTTAGGTAAGAGATAAGAGATAAGAGGTAAGAGGGGCTCATTCCTCATTATCAATTCAGCACACACGTGTGCCAAATTTTTTTAATATCAGTATGTTGTTGATTTACTTTTTATATATCGATACACACCACCGATAGGTCTTTTTCTTATTGTGAACAATGCCATAAAAACGATTTTTATACCAAAGCATTTGTTGCTCATAATCAATAGTGTATTTGCCAATGTCTAATGAATGAATGAACTCTCCAGTTAAGGCATTGATAAGCATTGGCTTTTGTTTTTATCACTTATGATAATACGTTCTCCACTTCGTACAAAGCGTACTGTTTGTCCCGTATTATAACTAAATATCGTCTGTCCATTATTCAGCGAAATTCCATAAAAATAGCCTCCTTTGCCTGCCGTGCCAAAATACAAGATACCATTATGTTCCTCTACTTCAGTGTAAAGATAAGCAGAGTTTGTATTTCCAAAGTGTTTTTGGTTTTGTTTATCTCGGCAGCTCATCATAAAGGGAGATTGCATAAAAACTTCATTATCTCCAAAAAGAATAGACTTTAGCATCATTGAGAATTTGCTTTTGAGGGATAACGCAGAAAGATTGTTCTATCACTTCATTTTCAGTAATTTCAAATACTTTATTGGTTACAAAAATATTGCCTAATTTATAGTATTCAATGAGCATAAAAAGTCGTTCGCCTTCCCAATAATAATATACATCACTACTATAGCAAGTTTCTTCTTCCTCAAAGAAGAAAGAAAGTCGTTTTGTGGATGTAAAAATCTTCTGAAAAAGATATCTACAAGAATATAACGATCTACATACACTCCGTTTTTCACCATCTTTTTAGAAACATCAGCTGAGGCAAATTGCAATACAGCTATTTTTCTCCTGAAAAGGGACAATATTTACCACCCTATAATGGCGAAAAAGGGTTGTTAAAAAGTATTTAAGGTATGGTAGTTTGTCATATATTACTCAAAAACTAAAAGGGTTTTCAATAAAAATGGTTCCTTTAGGCAGTGGGTTATACTTATTTAGTAACGTTTCTTCCTCTCCTTCGTGTAGCAAGGTAAGAAATGTATAACAGCTTCCAGATGTAAGTTTTTAGTATATTCTTTAATCTCTTTTTGTAAATTTCCTCTAACACCTTTCGCTTGTTCTTCTGTTAAATAAGGGCGATGGGTGCGAAGTGTCTGACGCAGATTTTCATAAAAATCACCATAACAAATAAAAACTTATGTCGTGAAAATGTGCTACCAACCGTTTTTATTAATTGGTAAAAAGATAAAGTTCTGCAAATTGTTTGAAAGGATATCCACCTCTCCATCTTCTCTAATAAATACTACACTTGGTTCTTGCGTTGGTTTTTCTTTGTCATAACAAAAACAATAAACCATATAGTCATCCACTACAGCCCTTGCAAAGGGAGCGAAGAAGAACTTTTGGTTCTGAGGATATTGTGTTAAATGCTGATTTAAAAACTCAAACTCTTTTCGCAAGTTGTGAGGGGTGAGTACCTGAAACCAATCTACATACAGAAACAAAGGCGGGTTCTCTTTCAGTTTAGGATATTCTTGTTCTAACCACTCCTTATTAGGCAATCTATCACCATTTTTGTATTCTATAGGACAATAAGAATGATATGGATATTTTGCGCCTATATCCAGCATACCATCTTCATAAAGCCGGTGATATAGCTTAGGGTACTGAAAGTTATAAGTTTGTTCTATATGTTGTAATGGGTTCATATTGCTGAAGTTTGATGTTAATTTCTCACATATCTTCCCTATATCTTTTAAGAAGCTATCTATTGCCTCAAAAGAGCTTTTAGAAGAAGAAGCATATATTAATTGACTGCCCTTGTCTAATATAGCAATACTATCTGTGGCATCCCCATAAAAGTTGGCTCCGTCTAACCAATGATGGAGGGCAAAAGGTTTTTATGGAAACGCTCTTTTTATAGCTATCAATTCCTCAGGAGTGATATATTTAAAGCCTTCATAAGCATAAGGAAGCGCAAATACAGCTTGCAAGTGAGCTATAGCCAACAAAAAAATTCAGCTAATGTATCACATTCCACTTGCCAATGTTGGTGAGTAAAGTCGGTACTCATATACACCTTAGGATTGGCGGTATCTAAATCTTCCTTTGCGATAGCCCACAGACAGCAATTTTGATTTTCTGTATAAAAACAAAAATAGTTTGGGTCGCTGAAAAAGTAAGGTTATCCTTTGGGCTTACCAAGTTATCTTGTGTTTGGTTCAGAGCTTGATGCTTTCCCAAAAGTAGTGTAATAGTTGTATAGCAGTGTAGGCATTTTTCTCTATCACCTTGAAGAAAGGTTGCATCTCTTCATCGGTAAAACCACAATCTTCCTCTAAACCAAAGAGCGTACGGATTTGTTCAAAAATGTTGCTTTCTTCTATTATATTAGATTTCGTTTTAGTCATTGCTATATTCAAATTGTTTTTCTTCTTTCGGAATGGGAATAAACTTGTTACACAAAGTATCAAACTCTTCTCGCGAAAGTAATCCTATATTTTTTTCGGTGTATTCCCTATCATTAAATGTATAGGTGTAGGTAGAGGCAAAAGTTTTTTTCTTTTATAAATATCTTCTACTATTTTTGCTTGCTCCTCACTTAAATAAGGACGGTGCGTACGGAACATATTGGCTATTTCGGTATAAAAAGAATCGTCATCAGCAAGGAGTTCATCTATACATAATACGCATTCTAACAATCCATAGAAGATAAAAGTTTTTGAAAGTTATCGGCTAAGACATCTACATTAATCCAATCGTGAGCAAATACTACCACCCAAGGTTCAGGGAGAGGATTTTCTTTATTGTAAAAATAAACAATAATAGTCGCCTGCTCCATTCTTTCCAAAAAGGGATGAAGAGGTACTCAGGTTTAATTTTATAAAAACTTTCGGCACCGTGTAAGAATTCTATTTCTTCTGATATTTCAGAGAGTTCTAAAATTTCAAAAATCCATACGCCCTTCTAAAAAGTAATGGTGGATTATCTTTGATTTTAGGGTACTCAAGTTCGAGCCAACGAGCACCAAATTCTCCCCAATTGAGCATACCATCCTCATAAAGCTGGTGATATAGCTTGGGGTACTGAAAGTTATAGGTTTGTTCTATTTCTTGTAATAGGTTCATATCAGATGTTTTTTTATTCATAATACCTTCCTAAATCTAACAGATGTCCTAAGAAATGCCAATCGTTAGGGATGATTTCATCTTCACCTATATAATCACATAAGCCTCGTGCGCCACACTCCAAGAGGTCTAAAGGGTTGAAATTGTACCAATCATAGCCCTGTTTCGGAAGCGATACCAAAAGAACGCATTTCGTTATGAAGTTCTTTTGTCTTTCATACGGTGGAGTTCAGCTATCTGAAAGAGAATAACTGCTTGGGTATAAGCAAAGGTGGAGAGCTGCTCAGTCTCTTCGGGCATTGAGCGAATGCTTGTCCACTGCTCCTCATAAGTAGCAGTCTTTGCACTAAATGCCTCCTTAAGCAGTTCAAGGCAAAGAGTAGGGGAGAAGGGTGTGTTTTCGTGTGGAGTTACAATCCTATATAAAGCCAATAGATAGGCTTCTAAATCTCTGTTGGTTACTTCTTTAGGAAGCTGTTCTATACAGTTGTAAAAATTCGTCGTAGGTCATAGAGATAATTAGCAAATGGGTGTTTCTTATTCATTAGCGTATTCAATGGTTCGTTCTACAATCAGGTTGGTATAACGTTTAGAGTATTCGATGCGTTTCTCTATCCAATTGCCTTGATTATCATAGCGATAGGTGTATTTACGAGTGTAAACTTCTCCTTCTTTGTTGCTAATTCGCTCGAAAATTTCGTTGTTATGCTCATCAAAAGTGGTTTCAGTTATTGAATAAGGTTTGGGGTCGCCTATATCCTGATGGGCAACATAAATTACATTGCCTTTTTCATCAAAAACGAGTTATGGTAAACATAAAAGGCTTTCCGCTTTCTGAAAAAAACTGGTATTGACTTTTTCGGTATCACTATGAAATTCAGTAGAGTGATGAAAAATCTTTTTCTCCCGTAGTTATATTTGTATAATGATTATCTATACATCTGCCTTTGGCATCATATTCGAGTTGGAACAAGTATTGGTAGTCAGCAGTGCGAGTAGAGCTGACTTATGTTATTACCGTGTGCATCGTATTCGAAAGTAACAGTTTCTTTCCATTTGCCATTTTCATAAGTAATACATTCTACCTTTTTGTTGTAGGTCGTTATAGCGGTATTGTTTTTCCTCCCAGCAGTCGGTTAGCTCTTCATCTTCAGAGTCGTAGAGTCGAGAGTTCACACAGTTACCATAAGCATCATAGGGTAAAGAGGAAGTGGTATTCCTCGCCATAACAAAGCGTCTATAAGTTTACCTTGCTCATTGTAAATGAGGGTTTCGGTATAGTCTTCTAGAAGTATTCTTCGCCTTTTTGCCACTGACCATCTTCGGTAATGACAGCAGCATAACAATGCGATTCATCTCGTTTTATGTCCATAGTATTAAATTTGCCAATTAGTTAATTACCGAATTACTTTTTACCATCTTGTATTTTCTTTTCTTTCTTCCTCTACAGTTGCTACTACTTTAAAAACCGAGTTTTGTATAAAGACCTTTAGCTATGAGGGTTGTCATCAAATACATTTAGGCTAATAGAATGAACACTTTTATCTTCAAAAAGCATTGCAATAAACAACTGCATTGCTGAGGTGCCTAATCCTTTTTCCTGTAAGGGAAGGATTGATAAGAAATCTACCAATATGTACGTTGCTCCCTTCTACTCTTATTTGCTGAATCATCCCTATAAAACTACCCTCTGCCTCAATACGAAAAACAATGAGACAAAGTATTGAGTGCTTCTATGGTAAGAGGATAGGGGCAAAGCATCTCCTGCCCATTGTTGCAAGAAATCAGTACCTTTGCTATTTGTCCAGCGTATAATAGCCTCTTTATCTTCGCGCAATAACTCCTTCAGTTATTCTCATTTTTCACTTACTAATACTGACATTCCTGGTCTTAAATCCTTTACTTTTTGGGTAGGGGTAGGCTTTGATAGCGAAAGTTTTCTTGTCGAAATCGCCCTTTTGCTTTTTGGTGGCTGTCCAAGTAGCAAAAATCAGCTTGTACGGCGATGTGTTTTACTTCCATTTCTATCTCCTGATTGCCAAGGGCGGGCACAATACCTTTGAATTTGGTGCCTATCTTGAAGTCAGCCATTTTGTCCTCGCGTATGTTGAACACCACCCACTCGTCTTGGGTATCGATGAGGTTCATCACAGGGTAACCTGCATTCACAATTTCGCCTTCGTTGGGGATAATGGTTTGTATCTCGGCATCGGCAGGGAGCGAACACTTTAGCACCATCTTTATAGGCATTTACCTCAGTAATCACGCCTTGTGCTTGAGCTACAAGGGCTTGGGCGGCGGTTTTATCCTCTACACGAGCTCCGTTTTTAGCCATTTCGTATTGTGATTTGGCAGCTTCGGCTTGTTTTTGTAGAGCAACCATTTTGAGTATAAGCCTCGTCTTTCTTTTGAGCAGGGAGTACCTTGTCGTTGTATAGGTTACTACACGCTGATAGGTTTTTTTCAGCGAGCTCGGCAGCTGCTTGTGCTTGTTGCCATCATTGTATGCTCCTTGTATCTGTTCTGTGCGGGCACCACGCTGGGCTTTGTCCGATTGGGCTTGTGCAGCTAAGCGGGCAGCTTCGGCTTGAGAGAGCTTGGCATCGAGTTCGGTGCTTTCCAGTTCCAAAAGGAGGTCGCCTTTGTGCACTTGGTCACCTTCCTGCTTGTAGATAGCCTTGACTCGACCAGGTACTTTGGGAGCTACGTTGATTTGTTTAGCTTCTACTTGCCCCTGCAAATACACAGGTTCACTATTGCTGAAGAAGTAGATAGAGAGCACAAGAACTACTGCAAATACAGCAATAGTAACTAAAAGGCCAATGATATTTTTCTTTTCATAAGATGAATAATATTTGAATACTAATTAAAAGTGCAAAAAAATAGTGAAGATTTGGGACATAGGGATGCTTTTTCTACAAAAAGATTTTTAAGATAGATTAAAAAAATTATATGACACATTATATGACACAAAGAGGAGAAAAAATCTACTTTTATTCGGATATTTTCTCAAAAAGTGGTAACTTTGCCCTACCAAATAATATTGTGTTTGGCACAAGAAAAGAATAAACCAACTAATAACTGCAATATCATGGAAACATTATGAGAAATCATTCACTCTATACAGCAAAACAAAGTCCGTAGCTTCATGTCAGGCTTTGGAATCATGTGGGGAATTTTTATCTTGGTACTCCTCTTAGGGGTAGGTAAAGGGGTAGAATATGGAGTGCAAGACTTACTAAAAAGTTTTGCTGCCAAATCAATATTTATTTGGAGTGGAGAAACCTCTATGAAATATAAGAACATGCAAGAGGGTAGACAGATTTTCTTCAACAAATACCTCTTAGAAGATATCAAGCGCAAGTTTCCCGAGATAGAAGGACTTTCTCCACGAACAACTATTTCTAAAAATGCTATTTTTGGAAAGAAAAATTACTATACCTCTGTAACAGGAATTGCACATGATTATTGGTCTTTCTCCAGTTATAAGATGATAGAGGGAAGCCGCCCTTTCAACCTTATGGATGACAAAAGAGCACGTAATGTAGCGATTATAGGAAAGAAAGTGGCCACTAAGCTGTTCCTTTAATGACAATCCTTTTGGACAAACTTATCAATGTGGGGGAGTGTATTACCGCGTAATAGGAGTGATGAAAAATGATGATATGATTAGTCAGCAAGCAGAGTCAGAAATCTTCGTGCCCTATCCCAGTTTTACCCTGTAATATCCAAGATACCCCGATATTTCTTCCTTTGGCTTCTATTTGCGTGATGATGCACAGATCTCTGTTTTAGATTTTTAAGAAAATAATCAACTATTTGGCACGTACCTCCGTTTTGATGAAAACGATCCTAATGCGATCTATGTACAGGCATTGGAGGAACAACTCTCCAATATCAATAGTATCTTTACGGGGATCAGTGTTTTTATCTGGATTGTAGGACTATGTTTTTCTTATTAGTGGAATGGTAAGTGTCACTAATATCCTCTTTATTGTAGTCAAGGAGCGTACTAATGAGTTTGGCTTGTGTATGGCCATAGGGGCGACACCACGCCATATCATCACTCAGGTACTTTTTGGAAGCACTGATTATTACCTTAGCTTCAGGGCTCTTAGGCATGTTCTTAGGCGTAGGAGTACTCAAGCTTTTGAATATACTCTTGAAGCCACTGGTGGCATGGGCTTGCTCAAAACCACAGAAATAGATATGGGTATTGCTTACTTAGCTGTCTTTATCATGGTGCTTTCAGGTATTTTTGCAGGTACCTTCCCTGCCCGAAAAGCCTCCAAAATAGAACCTGTAGCCGCTATGCGTTATGAAAAATAGAGGATAAGAGGGTGAAGAATGTAGCCAATGAATACCTAATATCAGTTAATATTAGTGTTGTGTCATACCTGTAGGAGCGATTTGTAAATCGCCCTTCCAACATGTGATGCAAATCGCCTTCCAAAAAACGTGAACAATTCATCCACTAACACATGAAGTACTTCGCCCTTTCCAACACATGACGCAATTTTCTTTTTCACTAACGCGAGCTGCAAGCTCTACCATAGTAGGTATGAGCTAAAGTCGCTGAATACATGTAAGCGAGAATCTAACTCGCTCCAGCAAGGGATCATTAATCATTGAAAATTAATCGTTGATTATTAAGAAACTGTGTTTCTATAGGGAGGTAATAGAGTGTGGAGAGAGCCCCTTCTAAGCGAACATAATCTTTTTCAGTGGTGAGAATACACCCCTTCTGGCGTAGGAGTTCCAATTCTCTGTTGGAAAAAAATGGTGGTGGTCGCTATAGGCTAAGTGCTCAAAGGAAGCCCCTTGTTTTTCTAAAAAAATCCACCAGAGGAGTAGGGTTAGCGATACCTGTTACCAAAGTAAAAAGGAGTGGTGATAAAATCCTTCAATGCTTGGCTATCCTCATGACTATACACCCTATCGCTATAGGCAATAGAGGTAAAAGTATACCTTCTGAGAAGGGAGGGCTTGAGTTGTTGTATAATCTTGCTCTGCCTGAGTAAGTTCAGGACACTTGGTCACAATAATGATTTGTGCTTTGCGAGCACGGCTGCGAATATCCCGAAGCGAGCCTACAGGAAGGAGAAAAATCCTGTGTGTAGAGCTTGTCATAGGAGGTCAGTAGTAGGTTTGTCCCTGCTTGTACTTTTGCGGGTGCTGGAAGGCATCGTCCAAGATAATATACTTAAAGTGAGGATTCTCAAGCAACCGCTCTATTCCTTTCCCTGCCGGCTCTCACATACAGCGACGGTAGCTCGAGGAAACTTACGATGGTACTGATAGGGCTCATCGCCCAGAGTCATCGCTGTAGCTGAGTCATCGGCAAGGACAAAACCCTTTTTGTCTTTACGGCGATACCCACGGCTGAGAATCGCCACTTGCTCTTGCCCCAGTAGGCGTACAAGATGTTCTACCATAGGGTCTTGCCAGTACCCCCTACAGCCAAATTGCCTACACATAGAATAGGGAAGGGGTAGCGCTTGGACGAAAGCCAACCTCTATCATAGAGAAAGTGCCGTAAGCGTACTCCTAAACCATAAAGAATCGCAAAGGGTAGTAATAGAAAACGCATGGTTAGTTTTTGAGTTTTTAATTTTTGAGTTTTAGGTTCCAGTAACCTACCTACCTCCTACTTTATTTTTCGTTCTTCACTCTATGAGAGGGGAGGACAAAGCTAAAAGGTGCTTTTTAAAATGTCTCCATACGGCCTTGATAAGGGCGAAAACCTCCGAAGAAGGGATATTTCTGGAGCGAAAAGCAATCCACAAGGAAAGTCCGAAACTTACAATAAAGTTGATAAAAACCAACCAAAACCAGCCCAACAAAGATCCACACCCACATACTCCATACTAAGTGGAAGGCAGCTCCATAGAGCCCCATAGCTATGTTCCCACTGACAAAAGTAATGTGGCGTATATCTAAATCAAGATCGAAGAAAGACCCTATAGAAGCAGTACTTCCATGAATACACCAGAACCAAAAATTGGAAAGAATTCCAGGACGCTTATGATCGAGCCAATGAGCCAATCGTCGGGTACGCTTTACCCCTAAGGTACGCTTTTGAGGAAAGGGTGTTCCATGATACGATAGGCGAATTGGTTGTATTTCTGCTATTGGAGACATCTCCAGCAATGATTCCCGAAATGAAAAGGAATACCCCGCAATAGCAGCATGGAATATCAGTTTGGAGTGTATAGGGAGAGGCATCCGAGAGGAACTTTTCCCAGCTATGCGAAACGATATTTTGTCCCCAAGCGGCCTCGATACTCCCATACAAGCAGCAGAGCTACCCCAGCCATAATCACATTCCCTACAAAGGCAATAAACTGTGAGCGCCATAGGCGAGCAAAAGAACTCAGCGAATTCGTTGTGTTTCTCACTTTCCTTTCCTTGCTTCTTCATTCCTTTTTCTACCATACAGGCAACGTGGTAGCCGTCATCGAAGGCTGTTTGGTGGCCAAGGCAGAACCAGTGAGGTAGATGAGGATAAACCAAAGGCATAGTTCATACTATAGAGAAAAGCATGCCCAAAAAGCACTCGCATGTACCTCATGTAAGAGAGCCTTGAATATACACAGAAAGCCTACAATAAATCCTGCACCAAGGCTGGCCTTAAGCATTTTGAAGTATTCTCGGGGATTGTCGGTGATATATTTCTCACCAGTAGAGGCATTGAACTGGGTAATCTCATAAGTGACTGTTTTGGGTACTCTCTCGGATAAAAAGAACGTAGGTTGCTCTTATAACAGTTGTACTCTATGAGTTTGAGTGCTATATAGATAGTGTTATCTATCTTGTCTTTCTCGGGGTGGAGTACCAATAAGTTCAAAAGGGTTTTTCACACGTGTCAGCTGCTGGTTGATACGCAAGAGCCCTTGGTTTTACACATAGTGATACCATACTTGGACGAATTCTTATAGGCTTGTTGTACAAAGTCCTCACACTGTTGGAAGAGTACCATCAGCTGTTTGTAGTTAAGGTTCTCTTCGGTAAGGGGATTCCCCACGTAGGGATACCCTCGCGCACAGTCTCGAACTCTCTCTCGAAACTCAGAAAGGGACTCTCCAAGTAGCCATATTGGGGTACCATACGGATAATATCCGACTCCATAGTGCGTCCACTCATGCGCTGGGTAATTAGCCCAATGGCATCACAGAGCTGGTTAAGCCCATAGGAGGGAGCCCCTCGCAGGTAAAAATGTTATCAAACTCTAATAATCCAAAGAGTGTTCTATACTCATGGTGTTCCCTATCTTCTCAAGCCACTTATAGTCAGAGGAAAGGTAGAATACTTGGTTGAGTACGTACTGCAAGGTATCCTTCTCCGGTTGGTAGGGCAGTATCTTTTCTGAAAGGCGCTTTTTCACCTCATAGAAAAAGCTGGAATCCTGTAGGATCCCCACCTCCGAGATCATACGCCCAAAACGACGATTTGAAAGTAACTCCTTGATATAGGTAGAAAACAACTGACAATGTGTAGGATGCTCTTGCAAATAGCCGATAAGCTCCAATAGAGAGATTTTGTAGCTCGCTTTTTTCGGACGAAAGTAGCGAACGATATCATATAGTAGGTATAGGTTGGTATGTCCTAAAAGTATGTCTTCTTTTATATGAAAGTCAAACACTTCTTGGACACTATGGAATTTTTAATTTGTTAGGCATCTTTATAAGTTTTGAGTTATAAGTTTTGAGTTATGAGTTATTTAGGAATATAGAGTTAAAAAGAATTATAGTCATTGATCATTGTAAGAGAGTTCCTTGTAAGAGGTGATTTGCCCACTGAAAACAATGTTTTTCGGACAGCTTCCATAAAGAGGATCACTGCTTACAGTTTACGGATCACCGCTCACCGATTACAGCTTTCAGTTTTTAAAGAAGTTTTTCTCAGATTGAGCAATCTCATATAAGGTTTTGGAAAGTGCCTCATAAGCATTGGGGGTACTATTGCGATCCTTGTACAGACGAGCTACCGCTACGGCAAAGTCACGCCAGCGATCGCCTATCTCCGTAATCTCTTGAGAAAGCGCTTTGAGCCTGTCCTCTTGTAATACCTCGGCAGCTTCTTGTAGAAAAGCCCCATAGATAAAGCGAAATCCTCCACCTCCGGTACCTATCTCCTCTGCATACGGAACATGTTGGCCAAGTAGTGGTTAGTGATTTTATTCTCCCAATTTCTTCTGCCACTTCAGTATATCGCGACTTACACGTATTATCGCTCGATACCCAAATGATGAGGTACAGGAGAAAGCATCCAGTCACAAGTATTTTTGATTCCTTTGCAAATTGCTTTTTCCAAAGAAAATGACTTAGGCAAATGAGTAGGATAATAGATATGCCCCCTTAGGAGCCAAGGCGCCCTTAGCAAAAGCGTACTCGCTCAAGCTCTGCTGCACTTAGCTCTGTGGTGAACTCCATCACAGGGTCGCTGATAAGGTATGAACTCCTGCTTGCCATACACTACACAAGGTTGTGTGCATTGAAGTGAAAACGATATTGTTCAGGGAAATAAGGAAGATGGTAGACCCCACCTGTAACCCTACGGGAATCCCTTGAAAGGGTCTGGTCTAATACCTGTTGGGCTTCTTTCTCAGAAGAAAATTTCTTTCGAAAAACCTTGAATCCCAATCGCTTAGCTACTTTTTGAGAAAATATGCCCAGGCATGGTACGATAGCTTATAGCTGGCGCTTGATTGACCTTTATCCATGGGAAATAAAAACAAAAGACCGGAACCAATCCCAAAAAACCATAGGCTCACTATAGGGATAAACCATTGTATTTTTAGTAAATTAGAAGCCACTCCCATTTTCACAATGTGCCGATTGGGTATGTTCAAATTTAATTGCATCTTATTCAAAAACTAATCAGCGGCAAAAATTACAAAAATTTTTAAAAAGAATAAGATTTTTGCAAGTATTTCTAAAATGTAGTATCTTGCACGCCCATTCACGGATATAATCTGAGATATTAAAATGCTTACATTACAACAATTTACATTCAATCTTTTTCGGAAAATACTTATATTCTTTACTCAGATAAGAGCAATGCCTTTCTGATAGACCCAGGTTGCAGCACTCATAGCGAGGAGCAACAGCTCAAAACATTCATTGCAGAGAAGGGCTCACGATAGAGAAGATTCTCCTTACGCATGCTCATATAGACCATGTTTTTGGCTTGCAATGGGCTTGTGATACCTATGCCCTGCCAGTGCATTTGCATCCTTATGAAAAGGAAGTCTTGAGAGAAATCCTTCGGATGCACGTCTTTTTGGCTTTACCTTTCCTGAGTTTGATGGGCAAATAGTGGAGATAGATACCGATACCATATTATATATAGATGATACTCCCATTACCCTACGCTTTGTGCCAGGACATTCTCCAGGAGTGTCGCCTTTATGTGGAGAGAGAGCGTTTATCATCTCAGGGATGCTCTTTTTAGAAGAAGTATAGGGCGTACTGACCTATATAAGGGAAATACAGAGCAGCTACTCAGTAGCATTCGTTCCCAATTACTTACCCTACCTGAACAGACTAAAGTATATTCGGACATGGACTGCCTACTTCCATAGGAGAAGAAAAACAGCACAATCCTTTTTACAGTAAAATGAAACCAACTACCTCAAGATTAATTTTTATAGATATTATACGGGCTTTTGCGATCTGTATGATGCTCGAAGGGCATTTTATAGATGGCTTATTGGCACCCGAATATCGCGATGAAAATAATCTAATTTTCTCTACATGGCTCTATATCAGAGGGATGACAGCGCCCGTGTTCTTCACTGTGTCTGGCTTTATCTTCACCTACTTGCTCATTAGGGAGCAGAACCAGAGAAAATGGGGTGGAATCATGTACGCGTACAGAAGGGAGTGCGAAGGGGAATTTCCTTGGTGATCATCGCTTACTTGCTTAGGGCAAATATTTTTAACCTTTTTTCGGATATGACCGATATGAATGTCCGCAAGGTAGATGTACTTCATTGTATAGGATTCTCTTTGCTCTTTCTTATAGCCTTCTATCTGGCTTCTTACAAGAGAAAAAGCCACTACCTACTACCGGTATTCCTTCTGATGATTACCTTTGTATTGTTTTTCTTTGGAACTCATCTATAGCCACCTGACTTATGAATATTTGCCTATTTTTCTTAGCCAACTATTTTTACCAAAAGTCAATGGCTCGGTGTTTACTCTTTTTCCTTGGTTTGGCTATGCTTCCTTGGGAGGATTTATGGGATATATGTTCTACAAGTACAGAGAACATCCACACCTATACTGCAATGCAATATTATTGTATATCGTTTTAGGGATTTTCTTTCTTACTTTTTCCCTATTGGAGCAGAGAGATAGGGAAAGAGACCCATTACTATACTTTAGAACTCATAGCGGGAGGGATTACCTGATCAAGCGTATAGGCAATGTATTGTTGTTCTTGCACTATTTATGCTCTTGAGGAAGGTAATTACTTCCACATTATTACAAAAATAGGGCAGAATACTTCCTACTATATGTAGTACACTATATCATACTTTATGGAAGTTTCACAGGATTGGGGCTATACCGCTTTTTTCACGATAAGCTCAACCCCTTATGAGGCGGTCATTGGAGCAGTGTTGTTTGTGGTAGGGACTCTTCTGGTTACCTTTGCTTATCTGAATAAGGAAGCTATTATTGACCAAAAATTGATGGGATCAAGGCGAAGATAGAGCAGGGGATAGGTCGTGGTTTTGATAGTATAAAAAATACAATAAAGCGTTTCTTCTCCTAAAGAGAGTATCGAAAAACAGAGATTATGATTAGTAAAGAAGCACATTTGCTCGCTTATTTAGAAGAGTTTATCACTCAGGAACGCAAGGAGCGATTACACAAATCCTTTCCCAGCGTACAGAGCACTTTACCGTAGCCATGAAGATCTCTTCCAAGTACACAATACCAGTGCGGTAGTGCGTACTTGCGAAGTTTTTGGAGTGCAGACTGCACATATTATAGAAGAAAAATACGGAAAACGCTTGGATTCAAAGATAGCCATGGGGGCTGAAAAATGGGTGACTACTATACGTTACCCTCATCACCCAGCCTTGTATAGAAGCTCTCCGAGGTCAGGGATATAGGATTGTTGCCACCGTACCTGCACCAGGGGCTACTCCTCTGCAGGAGCTTTGATATTACCCCCAAGAGTGCCTTTTCTTTGGCACTGAGCGCGATGGACTCTCTCAAGAGGTTATCTCCCAAGCTGATGAGTGCTTGACAATTCCTATGGTCGGCTTGACTGAAAGTCTCAATATATCTGTGAGTGTAGCCATTATCCTACAATATGTCACGGCCAAGCTGCGAGGCATCTTGTATTCCTTGGCAGCTCTCCCCACAGGAGGAACTGCACTGCGCCTACAATGGACAAAAACTCTATACGTAGTCTCACAGATGTCTTATCTCGTTATGAATCTTTACAATAAGCATGGCAAAAAGTACTATGTTATATGGGAAGGGTATGAGGTAGGGTGTTTTCCTCATGGGAAGAGTGCAAAAAGTACACTTCAGGATATCCTACGGCTAAGTATAAGTCGTTCCCAACTAAGGAACAAGCAGAGAAAGCTTTTAGAGGACTATCGCCTTTATTGGGGAAAGAAAGCAACTACACCTATTCCTCTTTCAGCAGATTATGTACCAATAGTATAGCTGTAGATGCTGCTTAGTGGTAATCCTGGGACTATGCATTACCGTGGGGTAGACCTCTCGACTAGGGAAATTATCTTCTCTCAAGGTCCTTTTATGCAAGCTACTAATAATATAGGTGAGTTCTTGGCTATAGTACATGCCTTGGCACTCATGGAGCAAACAGGAGAGCAGCGGACTATTTATTCTGATAGTAAAATAGCGATTTCATGGGTTAAACAGAAAAATGTAAGACTAAGCTTCCTGCTTCTCAGGCAAATAAAAAGGTTTTTGAACTGATAGAACGTGCCGAGAGATGGCTACATACACATATCTATACCACTCCTATTCTCAAGTGGGAAACAAAAATCTGGGGAGAGATTCCTGCGGATTATGGGAATAAAAATTGATTGATAGTAATCAGATAAATTTCAATTGTGAATAAGTAAATGATTTAGTATTTTGTACCCTCGACAAGAAGAAACATTACCCTATACTAAGGTGAGCTTCTAACTCATTTGTTGATTAAACAAGAACTCTCAGAATGTAAATTAGGAAAAAGAGGGATAAACTAATCTAATAACTTTATATTGTGGAAATATTAGCAGAAATCATACATTCCATAAGGCAAAAATAAAGTTCGAACTTTTATGTCGGGCTTTGGGATTATGTGGGGAATCTTTATCTTAGTACTGCTTTTAGGGGTAGGTAGGGGTATAGAGCATGGAGTACAAGATCAGCTCAAAGGTTATTCTGCCAAGTCTGTATCTATATGGGGGAAGAAACGTCTATGAGTATGAGAATATGCAGGAGGGCAGACAAATCCTCTTCAATAAATACCTCTTGGAGGATATCAGACGAAAAATATCCTGAAATAGAAGGATTTTTCCGAGAGTTTCTGTTTCTAAAAATGCTGTTTTTGGTAAGAGAAACTACTATGCTAATGTTATGGGGATTACTCATGAGGATTGGGCTTCTAACTACAAGCAGCTAGAGGGTAGCCGCTTTATTAATCTTATGGATGATAAAAAGGCGCGAAATGTGGCTGTTATAGGAAAAGAAGTTGCGACTAGACTCTTTCTTAATGACAATCCTTTGAGACAAACTTATTGATGTAGGAGGGTGTATTATCGGGTGATAGGAGTAATGAAAAATGAAGATCTGATGAGCCAACAGGCAAAGAATGTAGTTCTTATACCTTATTCGAGTTTTACTCGTAATATTCAAGATACCCCAGATATCAGAGCCTTTGGCTTCTACCTCAATGACAATTGCATAGTATCTATAACAGAGATTAAGAATAAAATCATCACTTATTTAGCGCATACTTTACGTTTTGATGTAAATGATCCCAATGCTCTTTATGTTAATGTTTTAGAGGAACAAATTTCTCGAATCAATAGTATTTTTACAGGGAGTCAGTGTTTTATCTGGATAATAGGATCTGTTTTTCTTATCAGTGGGATGGTGAGTGTTGCCAATATTCTCTTTATTGTGGTGAAAAGAGCGTACTAGTGAGTTTGGTCTGCGTATGGCTATAGGAGCTACACCCGCCATATCATCACTCAGGTGCTCTTGGAAAGCCATGATTATCACCTTGTTTTTGGTTTAATAGGTATGTTCTTAGGAGTAGGTGTACTCAAACTTTTCAATATGATACTATCAACCTCAGGGGATAGGGCTTGCTTAAGACTACTGGAAATAGATATGAGTATTGCTTTCTTTGCGGTCTTTATTATGGTGCTTTCGGGTATTTTTCGGGCACTTTTCCTGCTCGTAAAGCGGCCAAAATAGAACTCTGCAGCCGCCATGCGATATGAAAATAGAGGATAATTAACTAATATCTTCTTTTCTATTTGATCTTTATAACCCTAACAATCAACTACTTAAAAAATAATCAAAAAAATATTTCAAAAACATTTTGTCAATTAAAAACTTGTTGTACTTTTTGCACCCGCTTTCGATAAGGGAGCGACGCTCATAAAAGAAGAAAAATATTTTAAAAATATTTGGTGGAATGAAAAAAGGTTGACCTTTTGCACCCGCAAAAAGATGAGGGTGATAAATGAAGCCAAAAATATTTTTAAAAAATATTTGGTAGAGTGGAAAAAGGTTATACCTTTGCAGCCGCAAAAAGAGCGACAAGTTCATTAAGAAATATTGATAATACAGCACAGAAAGATTTAGACTAAGCGGGCTTTATACGAGTCAAAAGAGATTTAAAGATTTAACGATGAAGAGTTTGATCCTGGCTCAGGATGAACGCTAGCGGCAGGCCTAACACATGCAAGTCGAGGGAGAAGCCCTTTCGGGGGCAGAAACCGGCGCACGGGTGCGTAACGCGTAGCAGCCTCACCTTTCACAGGGGATAGCCCGAAAGAAATTTGGATTAATACCCCATAATATTGTTGGATGGCATCATTTGGCAATTAAAACTGCGGTGGTGAAAGATGGGCATGCGTCCTATTAGCTAGTTGGAGTGGTAACGGCACCCCAAGGCTACGATAGGTAGGGGTCCTGAGAGGGAGATCCCCCACACTGGTACTGAGACAGGGACCAGACTCCTACGGGAGGCAGCAGTGAGGAATATATGGTCAATGGTCGGAAGACTGAACCAGCCATGCCGCGTGCAGGAAGAATGCCTTATGGGTTTGTAAAACTGCTTTTTATATGGGAAGAATAAGGCGTACGTGTACGTTGATGACGGTACCATATGAATAAGCATCGGCTAACTCCCGTGCCAGCAGCCGCGGTAATACGGAGGATGCGAGCGTTATTCGGAATCATTGGGTTTAAAGGTCTGTAGGGCGGGCTATTAAGTCAGGGTGAAAGGTTTCAGCTTAACTGAGAAATTGCCTTTGATACTGGTAGTCTTGAATATCTGTGAAGTTCTTGGAATGTAGTAGCGGTGAAATGCTTAGATATTACACAGAACACCGATTGCGAAGGCAGGGGACTAACAGACAATTGACGCTGAGAGACGAAAGCGTGGGGGAGCGAACAGGATTAGATACCCTGGTAGTCCACGCTGTAAACGATGGATACTAGCTGTTTGGCGCAAGCTGAGTGGCTGATGAAAGTGATAAGTATCCCACCTGGGGAGTACGCACGCGCGTGAAACTCAAAGGAATTGACTGGGGGCCCGCACAAGCGGTGGAGCATGTGGTTTTTAATTCGATGATACGCGAGGAACCTTACCAAGAGTTTAAATGGGGGACTGACAGGTGTGAGATACGCCCTTCTTCGGACAGTTTTTCAAGGTGCTGCATGGTTGTCGTCAGCTCGTGCCGTGAGGTGTCAGGTTAAGTCCTATAACGAGCGCAACCCCTATTGTTAGTTACCAGCACGTAAAGGTGGGGACTCTAGCAAGACTGCCGGTGTAAACCGTGAGGAAGGTGGGATGACGTCAAATCATCACGGCCGCTTACATCTTGGGCTACACGTGCTACAATGGTCGTTACAGAGAGGCAGCCACTGCGCGAGCAGGAGCGAATCTATAAAAGACGATCACAGTTCGGATCGAGGTCTGCAACTCGACTCGTGAAGCTGGAATCGCTAGTAATCGGATATCAGCCATGATCCGGTGAATACGTTCCCGGGCCTTGTACACACGCCCGTCAAGCCATGGAAAGCTGGGAGTACCTGAAGTCGGTCACCGCAAGGAGCTGCCTAGGGTAAAACCAGTGACTGGGGCTAAGTCGTAACAAGGTAGCCGTACCGGAAGGTGTGGCTGGAACACCTCCTTTCTAGAGAAACGACTGGTTGAGGGTCAGCTTAGTTTAGATCTGTGTTGTGTTATTAAGAAATATAAAGGATAAGCAGTCTCATAGCTCAGCTGGTTAGAGCGCTACACTGATAATGTAGAGGTCTGGCAGTCTCGAGTCTGCCTGGGACTACAAGAGCTAAAGAGGAAATTCTGGAAGCTGATGCGGGGAAATTAGCTCAGCTGGCTAGAGCACCTGCCTTGCACGCAGGGGGTCAAGGGTTCGAAACTCCTTATTCTCCACAGAAGAGATGCGATAAGAAGCATTTTAGAACAAGTTCATTGACATATTGGATAAGATATCAAAAATTAAAAACAAGTAGATACAAGAATTAATAGGTAAGTTTTAATGATTAATGCTGACAATGATTAATGATTAATCATTGCACATTAAACATTAATCATTAGAACTACTACATACGAGTACAAATAAGTTATGTAAGGGCGTATGGGGGATGCCTAGGCTCTCAGAGGCGAAGAAGGACGTGATAAGCTGCGAAAAGTTGCGGGGATTGGCACATACGAATTGATCCGCAAATATCCGAATGGGGCAACCCAGTATACTGAAGGTATACTACATCGCAAGATGAGCAAACCCGCTGAACTGAAACATCTAAGTAGGCGGAGGAGAAGAAAACAAAAGTGATTCCCAGAGTAGTGGCGAGCGAAATGGGAGGAGCCCAAACCTGTATTGTTTCGGCAATGCAGGGGTTGTAGGACTGCGACATTTGCTGTTTATCGAATTAGAACACCTTTGGAAAAAGCGTGACCATAGAGGGTGATAGTCCCGTATAGGGTAAGATAAATAAGTAATAGCAGTATCCTGAGTAGGGCGGGGCACGTGGAACCCTGTCTGAAACTGCCAGGACCATCTGGTAAGGCTAAATACTCCTGAGAGACCGATAGTGGACTAGTACCGTGAGGGAAAGGTGAAAAGCACCGTGAATAACGGAGTGAAAGAGACCCTGAAACCATACGCCTACAAGCGGTCGGAGCGGCGTGAGCCGTGACGGCGTGCCTTTGCATAATGAGCCTACGAGTTACTGTTACTGGCAAGGATAAGCACTTAAGGTGCGCATTCGAAGCGAAAGCGAGTCTGAATAGGGGCGCTTAAGTCAGTAGGAGTAGACGCGAAACCTGGTGATCTACCCTTGGGCAGGTTGAAGCACTGGTAACACAGTGTGGAGGACCGAACTGGTTGTCGTTGAAAAGACTTCGGATGACCTGAGGGTAGGGGGTGAAAGGCCAATCAAACTGGGAACAGCTCGTACTCCCCGAAATGCATTTAGGGTGCAGCGTTGTAACAAAGTTTAATAGAGGTAGAGCTACTGATTGGATGCGGGGTTTCACCGCCTACCAATTCCTGACAAACTCCGAATGCTATTAAATGTTTTTACAGCAGTGAGGGCTTGGGTGCTAAGGTCCAAGTCCGAGAGGGAAAGAACCCGGACCATCAGCTAAGGTCCCCAAATATATGCTAAGTTGAAAAACGCGGTTGAACTGCATGGACAGCTAGGGATGTTGGCTTGGAAGCAGCCATACATTTAAAAGAGTGCGTAACAGCTCACTAGTCGAGCGGTTCGGCATGGAGAATAAACGGGCATAAGCATATTGAAGCTATGGGGTAGAGATACCCGGTAGAGGAGCATTCTATAGGCGTTGAAGCTAAAGGCGTGAGCCATAGTGGAGCTTTGATAGAAAAGAAAATGTAGGCATAGTAACGATAAGGCGGGTGAGAAACCTGCCCGCCGAAAAGATCAAGGTTTCCTCAGCTATGCTAATCAGCTGAGGGTTAGTCGGGGACTAACGCGTACCCTTTTAGGGAAGTGGATGTACAACTGGTTAATATTCCAGTACTAGTATTTCAATAAAAGCGACGGAATGAGATATACGCTGCACACAGACGGAGTTGCGTTGAAGGAGCTGTTATGGCTTTGATAGTACACTTAGGCTACGGTCGAGGTGATAATGCGTAGACAACGTTTCCAAGAAAAAGCGAGAGATACTACCCGTACCGTAAACCGACACAGGTGATTGGGAAGAGAAATTCTAAGGCGCTCGAGAGATTCATGGCTAAGGAACTAGGCAAAAATAGACCTGTAACTTCGGGAGAAAGGTCGCCTATCGTAAGATAGGCCGCAGTGAAAAAGGTCCAAGCGACTGTTTATACAAAAACACAGGGACTCTGCAAAATCGAAAGATGAGGTATAGGGTCTGACACCTGCCCGGTGCTGGAAGGTTAAGAGGAGGGCTTAGCGTAAGCGAAGGTCTGAATTGAAGCCCCAATAAAACGGCGGCCGTAACTATAACGGTCCTAAAGGTAGCGAGAATTCCCTTGTCGGTAAGTTCGACCTGCACGAATGGTGTAACAGATTTGGACACTGTCTCGGCCATGAGCTCGGTGAGTGTAGTATCGGTGAAGATGCCGATTACCCGCAGTGGGACGAAAAGACCCTGTGCACCTTTACTACATCTTCAGTATTGACCTTGGATAAGTGATGCGTAGGATAGGTGGGAGACTATGAATGGGGCATTCCGGTGCTTCAGGAGTCGTTGTTGAAATACCACCCTTTGCTTATCTGAGGCCCTAACTCTCCCGTATGGAGAGGACAATTCGTGGAGGGTAGTTTTGACTGGGGTGGTCGCCTCCAAAAGAGTAACGGAGGCTTCTAAAGGTTCCCTCAGCACGCTTGGTAACCGTGCGCTAGAGTGCAATGGCAAAAAGGGAGCTTGACTGAGAGACCTACAAGTCGATCAGGTACGAAAGTAGAGCATAGTGATCCAGTGGTTCCGTATGGAAGGCCATCGCTCAAAGGATAAAAAGGTACGCCGGGGATAACAGGCTGATCTCCCCAAGAGCTCACATCGACGGGGGTTTGGCACCTCGATGTCGGCTCGTCACATCCTGGGGCTGGAGAAGGTTCCAAGTGGTTGGGCTGTTCGCCCATTAAGTGGCACGCGAGCTGGGTTCAGAACGTCGTGAGACAGTTCGGTCTCTATCTACTGTGGGCGTTAGAAATTTGCGTGGAGCTGACTCTAGTACGAGAGGACCGAGTTGGACTAACCGCTGGTGTATGAGTTATTCTGCCTAAGGGTACAGCTCAGTAGCTATGTTAGGAAGGGATAAGTGCTGAAAGCTATAAGCACGAAAACCCACCACAAGATGAGATTTCTTTTTGAGGGTCGTGGGAGATGACCACGTTGATAGGTTACAGGTGTAAAGGTGGTAACATCAAAGCCGAGTAATACTAATAACCCGAAGACTTATTGTACAGAAATTCTTTTTGATGATTAATTAGTCATTACTCATTATCAAAAATAAACATTGTTTTGGTGTCTTATCCAATGTAGTCAATTAAGTGAAGGATGAAAGATTCATTATTCACTAAAAATATAAGTGTAGTGAGGGACTATTCACTTTTCGTTCTTCACTATTCACTAAAGACTTAAGGTGGTTATAGCGAAAGGTCTCACCTCTTACCATTCCGAACAGAGAAGTTAAACCTTTTAGCGCAGATGGTACTGCATTTTGTGGGAGAGTATGTCGTCGTCCTTTCTTATCAAAAACCGAATTATTCATGAGAATAGTTCGGTTTTTATTAGTCATTAAACATCGATCATTGATCATTAACCATTGAATACTGAACTAATCACTATAATTATGGAATCATTTTATCATCTCTAATTCGTCTGGTATTCTTACCTATTGTTCTTGTTGCTTGTAATTCCTACTGTCGAAAAAGTCTCAGGAGGACAATAGTCAGGAATTGCAAAAGAGCAAAAAGACACTTTTGAGAGGTCTTACTTGAGGAACAGCTTGTTGATAGTCTTTTCCCTTGAGAAAACTAAAAGGAGGGCTCCTTGAGATCGAAAAAACGATTTAAGGGGAAAAGATTTAGATTTTTCCTATGTGATAGAGGACAGTGATATGTGCTACCTCAGTGTTACTGTACGGATTAAGAAATACTTTGAGGATGAGGGCGTATTATGCTATTATTAATACAAATATGCAAGGATGGGAGCATATAGATATCTATAAATTGGGAAATCAGGGCTATAGAACATAAGATGTTCGGAAAGGATTATTATTCTCCTACAGATACGATTTTCGATGTCAATGGCGATGGAACTAAGGATTTTTGGTGAAGAGTTACAAATTATCAGGCTGTTGTAGAGCAAATCATTATGATATCTATTTGTCTCCAGTAGCTAAAAAGGAGGTGGTAACAAGTCATATAGACTTGACAAATCTACAGTTCTATCCTCAAGAAAAACTCATCAGAGGTGTCCAATATGGACACCCTGGTTGGACAGGACTTTATAAATATCGTTGGAGAGGAGAGCACTTAGATACTTTGGAGTATATTTATCCCGATCCTACTACTAAAGGACGTACTTTTTATTAAAATACATACCTCAACTGACTTTTCATATTATAGGGATGATATAAAAAGGGTACGCGCCTCCCATCACTTCCTGAGGAATACAAAACAGTAGAAGACTTAGACTGGTTTCTCCTTTATGGAGAGGAACATTTTGGCACTGATTTTTGATTTATACTTGATAATTATACATGGCTTTTATATGAAAACCTATTTTTTACCTTTTATTTTTGCTATCACTTTCTTTAGCAGGACAAACCAAGGATGCACAAAAGCGCTTGTATTATAATCCTATGGAGGAGATCCTGCCTATGCTATGGGAAAATATAAGCTGAAGTTACAGGGCTTTGAAGAAACTTTTTGATACGCTTAACTAAGCAGAATATGGTGAATTTTGCTAGCAAAATCACTTCTCAGATACTATTCCCAAGCAGAATCCTAAGCTAAAAACACCTCATTATTACCTTACTTATTATCAAAAGAATGAGAAAAATCATTGGCAAAATACAATGATTTACTTTCTTGGAAAGAAAATGGATGAGAAAGATGTATTACTGATCGCTACGATTAGTTCAGTCTCCGAGACGCCCTCTGAGGAGATTGATACAGAGATGCTCCAGCTGGTATTGGATAGGAAAGTTCCTAAAGAAAACTATATGGGAGGGCGTTCCTTTGATTTTCTTGGAAGAAAAAGTACCCTGATGGACGAATGTTATTGGACAGGGGTCAATATTGTACGTTGCCCACCAAAGGGGAAATGAATTGGAGCTTGCACCCCTACCTAGCCGAGGCACAGCAGGCTATTACCCCTACAGAAGAGATGGACGATGATGATTCCTGTGCCAGAAAATCATACAATGAACCTTCTGATGGAGCGGGATATCACTCTCCTCTTCGAAGGGAAGGAAACACGCGCTACAGAAATTATCTATAACGAACACTATCAACATCCTATCCTAAAGAGTCATCATAAGGATTACAAACTCATTGTCTATTATATAGCCACAGAGGTCAGAGGGCAGGCGATTGCTTGTGTACGATTAGCTATTATGATTATAATGAGCGGCTTGCTGATACAGGTTTGCCCGAATTTGTCTCTCAGTTTGTACGATTGCCCAAATCTTCACGTTAGCTTATTGTAAGATACGTAGCATCGTTTGTGCTTTGTTTTCGGTTTCCTGCCATTCGCTCTCCTCTTGGGAGCCACTATTTACCCCACCTCCTACATATACAAATACCTCTTTGTCTGTAAGCTGAGCACATCGCAGATTGACAAATAGGTCTAAAGAATTTTTATGTTTGAAATCCACAAGGCCACAATATCACGCATAGAACTCCCTTGAGTATCCTTCATTTTCTAAAAAGAAACTGACGCGCCTTTTCCGTAGGGAAGCCACATACGGCAGGGGTAGGGTGCAGATTGTTTACAATTTGTTTTTATTTTTGTATGAGGGGCTATTTTAGCCATGATTTCTGTACAGAGATGCCAGAGCCTGCCGGCGCGTACCTCGTGAATTTTTCCAGTAGATAAATCGGTTGTATAAGGGGATAGTACCTTGATAATAGTATCAGTGACTACTTGTTGTTCTCTATACTCTTTTCTCAGTCCATAAAGGTTTTTCTCCTTCGACAAAGGGTTTTGGTACCCGCTAGCGACATAGTGCGAAGCTGGTTATCTTCTATTTTGACCAATGTCTCAGGGGTTGCCGCTACCCATTTGCCTATTTTAGGATGAGAAAAAAGCATAGCAAAAAGCTGTAGGATAAGCCTGTATGAGGTCTTGAAAATAAGTGAGAAGAGGCTTTTGGAGCTTTGGTGTAGGCAATTCTTCGGGGAGAGCACCACCTTTGTCAATTCTCCTTTGTCAATAGCCTTTAGGGCTTTTGCCAACAATGCCTGATACTCTACTCTTGCTGAGGGGAGAGGATAGAGAGGGAGGGTATCCTTTTTTTCCTCACCGATAAAAGCCGTAGAAAAAGATTGTCTGGCCTTAGTAGAAAAAGACTCTATCCCCACGAAAGGGTGTATGACAAATCCTTTTTCGAAAAAGTTCTCCATGGTATGTACACAAGTGTCATTTTGGTAGATAAGATGGATCTGACTGTCGTTGGGATATTTGAATAGTACAAAAGGCAGGTGTTCAGTAGCTACTTCTTTAGCTTTTTGTAAGAAATCTTCAGGAGAAAAGTATCATCTTTTTCTTTACAATTATAGTTGTGTGCTTGCCGTAGGAAATGAGTTTGTTATCCTCATCAGTGATTTTGATATCCCAATGTTGTAGGGTACTTCCCTTATGGATTAGGGTAGCCTTGGCAAAAACTGTTTTCCCCAGAGCTGCAGGGCGGATGTGATTCATTGTGATATCGGTACCTAAGACCAATTGTTTGTCTGGATTGGCCAAGAGTACCGAGGCCATACTCCCCACCGTTTCGGCTAAGGCTGCAGAGGCACCGCACGTGTAGGATACCATTGATTTGGCAATTTTTTTCTCAGTAACAGGCATCTGCGCAATAAGGTAATCCTTTACCTACCTCAATGAAGGAAATCTCAAAGTTCTCCAGTAAGGTATTTTTCCCAATGGCATTGGCCTGTTCTAATAAGTCTTCTTGCATAGTCGCTGAAATTTAGTGCAAAAAATACGAAAAATAATCACAAATAACTAACACTTATCTTTGAGGAATGTTTCTCCTTTTGGAGTGAGTTGTAACGTAATGGCAACTATAAAAACGAGATATTCTCTTCTTATTATCAGAGGCTATTTACTGCCTATAGTCTAAAAATTGTCTCATTCCCCAAAAAGCATGCTGTTAGTCCCAGTCCTATACTGCCTACTCACGTAAAGAATTGTTTTTAGATATTCGTTTTGTTGTAATAACTGTATGGTTTCAAGAGAGAAAGTAGAGAAGGTGGTAAATCCTCCCAAAACGCCTGTCATCAGTAATAAAAGGCAATACAGAGGCTGTAGTAGCTTTATGCTTGAAGTAGCTATATAGTAGCCCTATCAGAAAACAACCTAACACATTCACTACCATAATACCTATGGGGAATGCCCACTCACGCCCTACCTTACTAAAGGCTACTGAAAGTACATAGCGCAAAGCTCCCCTACAAAACTCCCAAATCCTACGATTAATATTTCTTTTATCATTTTTTTGATTTTTATAAAAACTTACAGATATGAGTTAGCCACTCGTGCCCTTATCAATTAGGCTTTGTCTTTTTACATTGCACTACTTGTCAGGTTGAGGGTGAAGAGCATATACAAAAACACATTAACAACTCGCATCATTAGGAATATTATCTAATCTTTCCTTTATTTTAGCCTTCAATCTATTTAATATTTGTACATTTTCCTCTTCATATAGGCTGAGATTTATATGTTCTATATGATTTAAAGTATTTTCATTCCTCTTAAAGCCTATCCACTCCATAATAGAATGATATATCTCATGCTCATAACTTTCAGATACCTCTTGAAATATATCAATCATTCCGTTTATAGCTGAATCTTTATCAGTTTTGTATAATGCTACTAATTTCAAGTATTGCTTTTCTATATCTGTCATAATTTATTCTATTATAGTGTGAGTTCGATGTATAATATCTTTAAAGTTTTCTTGTAAAAAGATTAAAGACAGATAATTTACATATTTTAATCCCATAACAAAATGTGAAAATCTCCAACTTTTATTCCCATTACCACTCAACTATCCCACCAAGCATCTAACAAACTGACTTCTTTAATGTTTTTGTTTACTACTAGGTCGAAGAATAGCGTATTCTTTTTCTATGTAACTTGTAAATTTATAAACTTTCACTCTGTAATCAATTTATCAATAATTCTTTTTCAACTTGTATATGGGTATAGATTCCCATTAGTTGATAATCTCCTGCCATTAGCTCTTCCTGAGTTATAGGGAGTTTCGCTGTTATCTTTGGCTTTCAGACTCTCAAATCATCAATAGCTCCCTAAAACTAACTCAATATCGTTATAATGTGAATGAATTATCCGATCATAAGCAGGCGTTATATACATAGATAGCCATCGCTTTCTTATTACAGGAGTCCAAAACCGTATAAAAAAAGGCTTCATTAGAGTTCCAGAATTAACAATAACCTCCATAGGCGTATCAAGATTTCCTGTTTGTTTGAATACCTCAATGAGTACCTTTCCTGCTTCTTCACAAATGAGCTCTTGCAAAAAGCAAATTGTTTGTTGTGATCTTCTTTTTAGGCTTTGCTTTTGGCGAATCTGCCAAAAATAGTGGGATAGCAACTATTTTCGCCCTCTCTACTATAGGGATTATTCTTGAGCATATACTTCTATTAGGTTCTCACAGTTTTTGATGGTGTTATTATACGATTTATGCCAGTATTGGGATTCAGACAATTCTGCTAATTTTTCAGGGCAGAAGAAAGCATAAGCTACAAAGGAATGTACAGTGAGAGACTAGTATCATTTTATTGGATAGTAGATCGCAACTTTTTCGCCCTGACAGATAGAAAAATAGTATCGTTCTTTTTCTCTTTTATATAACCAATGTATTTTTCTGAAGAATATATAGTATCAATATCAAAGCTATTTAATAGGGCTGGATCTTCTTTAAGTTCTGATAATGTATATCTTAAAAAGCCATTTGCCCTATTCCAAGAAATCTCTTTTAATTTTCCTTCCTTATCATAGCGCGAAATGGTTTTGATAAGCAACTTCCCGTAATTGTTTTTTATAAAACCATCAGGGTTATATCGATAAGTGTCAGCTACTTTCTCGGTGTGAAGCACCTCAAAAATCTCTTTTGAGTCATTACAGCTTATGAGTAAAAAGCTGATAATGATACTTAGATGAGTCAAGGGTTGTTTGTTTTCTTATCAAAGGGGTTGTTTTCTGTTTTTCTTTTTCTGAAAATAATTCAACCCTATATAAAAAGCGAAAAATGCAGATACTGCAGGGGATGATAGAGCCATATATTACCACAGGGTTAATCTCCTCTTTCAAAAAGGTAGATCAACAAGCTCCTCCTGTAAAAACTCAATCCTATTGACATATAGCCAAAAACTAAAACGATCAAGAGCAATATATACTTGGGATAGATGATTCAAGAGGCTTGAAAAATTAGGCTATAGATAAGAACTATACAGAATTGGATAGACATATCATAAAAATAGCTGTAATGATATCACTTTTTCCATCGATACAAGAATAGCCATCAGGCAAAAATAATATCATCTGAATAGCTCCTATAATTACAGATAAGATACTTATTTTTTTATACTTTCTTTTCATTTCTATGTGATACATTTAGGGATGAGCTATCTATTATAGTATGTGTGTTACGAGTTCGCATCAGCGACTAAAGAGAGCCCCATCTTTTTAGCTTTTTCAATCACTTAAAAGGATGAGGCATCGTCATAGGAATTGCTGATAATTCCCTCAAGTATCGCTTCTTTGATTGCTTCCTTGAGCTGTCCTACCTCGCGGGAGGGACTTAGCCCAAAGAGCCTCATGATATCCTCTCCAGAGATAGGTGGTTGGAAGTTGCGGATATGGTCTTTTTCTTCCACTTCTACCACCTTTTTGGCGGACGATTTGGAAGTTCTGATGGTATTTTTGTATCGTTGAGGGTTTTTGGTAGTGATATCCGCCTCACAAAGGGTCATCAGTGCCTCGAAGTCGTCGCCAGCATCGAAGAGCAAGCGCCTTACTGCCGAATCGGTGACGATATCCTGTGCTATAATGATAGGGCGGGAGCTCGTAGTGACCATTTTTGGACGAACTTCATCTTTTCATTCTGAGGGAGGCGCAAGCGCTGAATATCTTTACTACCATTTTCCCTCCGAGGAAACTCATGTCCGTGGAAAGTCCACCCTATTTTCTTATCAAATCGCTTGGTAGGCGCTTTGCCTAATGTCATGCAAAAGGGCTGCCCAGCAGAGCCAAAGAGTCGTCGGTATGTTTGGAGATATTGTCCACCACCTCCAGCGTATGCCAAAGATTGTCCTTATAGTCGCTGTCCTCCTTTTTCGTCGACCCTTGTAGAGACAGCAATTCAGGGAAGGATTAGGGAGAGTAAGCCCTGTCTGGAAAAGGAGCTTAAAGCCTACAGAAGGAGTAGGGGAGGCGAGGATTTTTGTTGAGTTCCTCCGCAATACGCTCGTTGGAATAATCTTAAGCCGCTCCTTGTTATCGGCTATCGCCTGAAGAGACTTTTCCTCAATGACAAAATTCAGTTGAGCCGCAAAACGAATAGCCCTAAGCATACGCAAGGGGTCATCGGAGTAAGTCACATTAGGCTCTAAAGGTGTGCGGATAAGGCCGTTTTGTAGATCATCGACCCCATGGAAAGGATCTATAAGCTCCCCAAAAGAGTCCTTAGAGAGAGAGCGCCAAGGCATTGATAGTGAAGTCACGATGGTTTTGGTCATCTGAGAGAACCATCCTCAACGATAGGCTTACGCGAGTCCTCACGGTAGCTTTCCTTGCGAGCTCCGACAAATTCGATATCGATATTCTCAGTCTTGATCATAGCAGTACCGAAATTCTTGAAGACTGAGATTTTTAGGATTGTTAGGAAGCTCAGCGAGCTTTTTCAGCCAGAGAGATACCACTGCCTAAGGTAACAATATCAATATCCTTGGCCTGACCACGACTAAGGAGTAGATCCTGACGAAGCCCCCAAACGACAAAACACTCTTGGTTGTTTTTCGTGGGCGATTTGGGAGATAAGATGAAAGATAGGATCGGAGAGCGCAGCAGCGTAATTCATGATGATAGGTTCGGAGGACAAAAATATAAAAATAAAAATAGTAGTTAGAGACTTAGTCCCAGCTACTTTTTGTAAGAGAGGCGTACTTTCCGCCACCAGTGAGGCAAGCGTAATAGCCCCCAATGAAGAGGGCAAGGTTCTCAATAGCCCAAGCTCCCATGAAGGATCGATCACGAGAGGCCTCACCACGTGTACCAAGAAGATAGCCGTAAGGCAATTGATAGCAATGAGCATAGAGAAGAAGCGAGTTCTGTAGCGCCAGAATTACCAAAATGGGCGCTAGAGTTCTCCCAGATAGGTGCCATACGCCCAAATGGTAGGTAACCCATTGTTGGTCAGCTGTATTTCTACGAAGCTGATATCATGTAACAGAGAATCCATGGAAGAGGAGAATATCCTATGACAATTCTCAGGAGGCACTTCGCATATGTATTTTTAGGCTCTTTGTTGGTATTTTTGATAGAACATTTGGAAACGATTTAAAGCAAAGCCGTACTCTCTTGAAAAAGAACCACTTTTAGGGAAAGGCATGTCAGTAAATATAAGTATTCACACTCACCTTAATTTTGAAGCGGTCATATAGTAAAGTTTTTGAATTTCAGAGCGATATTCACATCGGAAAAAGATCATAGCGCGGCTAATACTTGAAGTAAAGACAACTTCACCAATCAAGTATTCTACCAAATAAGTTCCCTCTTGGGTCATAAGCACATAACTTATATTGGGCGCTATATCCACAGGCTTGGAATTTTTGCAAAAATACAAAAACAAAATAAATATCAACAATTTTTGAATATAAATGAGTTGGGATTTTTAAATAGAAGAATATTTTTAATAATTGAAAAATCAGTAAATTATAAAAAATAAAAGATATTCAGGAGGGATGATATGGTAAGAAATACGCCAGCGTCGGAGCTACAAGTTCGCACCAACACACTGCAAGAAATGTACTATTGGAATTTAACATTTTTATAAAAAGAAGAGTGTGATAAAAGTTGTATTTTTGCATAACTAAAGAAAAAGATATGCGAAAGCGTACTACTGTTTTCCTTGCCACTGCCTATGGTGTGGGGGGCAACAACAGGACACAATCGCTAAGAGGGATAGTATAGCTCCAACAGAGACGGTGTATGATCTGGAGGAAGTGCTTTTCTTTGGGAGTCAGCCTGTGTTCAGGAATGAAGAAGATCGGAAGAAATATGAGCTATTGCGCTACAGAGTCAAGCGAGTGTACCCCTATGCTAAGTTGGCAGCAGATAAGCTCTACCGAATAGAGAAAGTATTGGATTCGCTGCCGAACAACCGCCAGCGGAAGAAATATACCAAGCGAGTACAGGAAGATGCTGAGGCGCGCTTTACCGAAGAGCTGAAAGAAACTTTCCCGTTCGCAGGGGACGGATACTTATCAAGCTCATCTATAGGCAGACAGGAGAGTCGGCGTACAACTTGGTGAAGAATCTCAGGAGTGGGTGGCGTGCTTTTTGGTATAATACTGCTTGGTTTTATGATTTGTCCCTCAAGAGTACCTATAATCCGGAGGAAGTAGAAAGATTTTTGGATAGAAGATATTCTACTAAGAGCCTTTTCTCAAACGAATTGGAGATGCAGCCTCCTGCAATCCATATAGACTACCAAGCGATAGAGCGAAATGGCGTAAGAAATAAGAGCAAGGAGATAAAAGGGGCGAATATCATTCGCCCCTTTTATGATTAGAAAGAAATTTTTACACCAAAATTGACTCCTAAAGAAGAATAAGAGGCTTTTTCAGTAAGTTTTTTAGCGGAATTGTTGGCAAGTTCTTCCTTGGTAGCTTCTTCGACATAGTCGGTGCGCTGGTGGTATACCTGACCGCGGAGTACATCGTTGTAAAGATCCGTTGGTGAATCCGTCCAAGGACTTGAGTGGTACCTCTACATTTCTGTTTTTGTCCAGCTACACTGATAGTAGCTTTGAGGGTTTGGTTAAACTCTCTTAGCTCAGAATAGTCACGCTTTACAGCGATATTCATATATTCCAATTCGGCAAAGATAGCGAGCTTTTCAGTCACATTGTACTTATATCCGAAAGCGGCGATAGTACCAAAAGGCATTTTTCCTTTGTAATCTTCAGTGTAAGAAGTCTCAATGGTAGCACCTTGCTTGATCACAGCAGAGGTAGGTAGTCCAGAGAGTCCAGGGAGAAAGACCCAAGCGAGCCAGAGCAGCAACAGGGATGTCCTGATTGGTAGTGGTGTAGGAGTGGGCATAGCCTCAGTCTTTCCACCGATTTTTGGTAAGGATTCCGAAACGTCCGTAGAAGTTGTCCGTAAAGTTGTAGATTACCGAAAGAGCCGCCCCGAAGGCACGTCCACGCCCTTTACCTCTCCATCAATAGTGGCCGTAAGAGGGGTATTGGTAATGTTCTTTTGGCTTATCTCACGCTTTTACGAGTTGGTCTTCTCCATAGAGATACCCAGCGCTGATATCGATTCCCCAAGTTTTGTTGGAAGAACAGCCGACTCTGAGCTGGCTATTGATTCCTTCTCCAAAAGTACCAAAGCGTACACTTTCCTTGCCATTGATACTTTCCTCGCCTATTTTGGTAGAGGGCACTCCCCAAGCGTATCCTCCAGTGACAGATACATATACCTGAGCGGAGGCAGTGTAGCCAGCCCATAAAAGGGAAGCTACAAGAAAAATTCTCTTCATATGAAATTAATTAAAAGAATGATTTTTATTATTGTTTTTTTCTGTAGTTTGAGCCATTCTTGCGCCACGCTTAGGGGGCGAGCAATGATGGCCTTATCCCTGGATGAGGATAGGACGCTCTATGAGCTTAGGATATTGGTGCAGTAGCTCAATGATTTGTGTATCAGTGAGGGAATCACTACCTATTTCCTTCCAAATAGCTTCTTTCTTGCGCACCAAATCGATAGGTGGGATGCCTAATTTGTGTAATAATTCTTTTTATCTGAGCTACAGAAGGAGGATTTTTGAGATAGTCAATGATCTCAATAGGTTGTTCATCTTCTTCTTTTAAAGAAAGCCAAGCATTCTCGACTTTTGCTGCAATGAGGTTGTGATAAATGATCAATTTTTAATGATTAATAATTAATGTTCAATGATTAATAGTTTCAAATGACAGAATAAGATTTTTAATTGAAATAGTTGATTTGTGCTTCTACTAAAAATACTAATTTGCCATTGTAACGTACTTCTTTTTGTATCCAATTTCTTTTTATCATACTGATAGGAAAGCTCAGAATAAGCAGGAAGGGTTCCATTGGCTGACATAGACTGTTGGTAAGGTAATTTTTCGTCTTTATAGAAATAAATCACCTTCATATTGTCTCACGAAATCTACATAGTCATCCTTTGTAATTTTTGTATGATAGCCATCAGCATTATATTCGTTGTGAAAAGACATATCATTGTCAGGCGTTCTGTACACCTTTTTCTAACACTTTATTATCCTTATCATAAGTTGTCCAACACTTTTCGATTAGCTGTCCTTCGTTGTTATAGGTCATACAGTTAACGGGGTTATCGTGATCGTCCAATTGACAAATAGTAGTACGACGATGGTCGGTTTCTCAGCTTTCGTTCTTCTTATCATCATACGTGATAAAGATTTCTTGAGTCATTTCGCCTTTGTCGTTATATATTTTTTCGTTTTGTACATCTATTTTTGTTATCATGAAAGCTTTCTGTGCTTTGTGACTTCATTTTATTATTATAATCTATTTTTCGATTACTTTACCAGCTTTGTTGAATCTTATAAAAGTATTTTTGTCGTATAGAAAAACCAATGCTGGTATTTCTTTCAATCGATTTGTCCTCATTTTCTTTTATTTCATAAGGAATGATACGTACAGATTCTATTTTTCCCTTTAATCGTAAGTAGGGAAGCATATTGTCATCCTGTGCGAAGGAAGAAAAAGGAGTATAATGTAATTAAAAAGATATAAGAACTTCATCATGCAGTATTTTAGTAGTAAGTAATTTCTCTTTCGATAGTTGCGGCGGCTTCTCCATCGAGGAAATACGTTTTTCGATCCAATTGCCTTTGCTGTCGAGCTTGTACTTGAGCGTAAAAAGTTTGAGAAGGTTCCTTGCCAGATGTAACTATATATTTGGTAGGAAAAAGTCCCTTTCGTATAAGTATTTTGGTAGAGAAATGTAATTCATAAGTACTATTCACTTTATTGTCTATCTTTGTAAATCTGTTTTTATCATCATACTCATAGGAAATACTATGAACGAGTTTGTTTTTATCATCATAAGAAAGAGATTCAGATAGGAATCCATTTTTTTGGAATATTTGAGTACCCTTTTCCCCTCCAATTTTCCTTCGAAATTGTATGCTAAGATCTCAGAGGGAAGGAGATTGTCGCCTAAAGATATTACCATTTTAGATTTTTGTTAGGGAAACCTGTAGAGGTAATGGTAGCAGAGGCTTTTTCTGCTTATCATCATAGGTATAGGAAGTGGTTTGAGTAAGTTTTTCAGGGACAAGCTCAAGGACTTCTTTTAGAGACATGATTTTTGTCATCATAAGTCCATCTTTGAATTGTTTTAGGCTGTCTTCCCCGAAAATAAGTATCAATTCGGTGATACGTCCCTTTTTGTCAAAGAGGAGGAACTGGTCATCATCTAAGGGATCAAACAAAAAGCGCCTCAGTAGCTTTTTGGAGTTTGCTCTGAGTGATTTTCAGGGATTTTACATTGCCCTGTAGCAGATAGACTTGTTGGCGTTTTTCATTCTGTCCCCAAGCGAGGGCAACCTATGAATAAGAATAAGTAGATAAGCTTCATAAAAATTAGTAATAAGAAATTTCTCTATAATCAATCGTAGTTCGCACGTACTTCACCTCTCCTGAGATCCTATAAGGAAAGTTCCTTGTAAAGACTTGTCCAGAAAGCAGGTGTAGGGAAAACAATAATAGGGAACAAATTATAAATGTTTTCATAGGATTATATTTATTCAGTTAGCTATTATCTATGATGAATTTGATATAACAGAAGCTCCTTAGAAAAGTTAATCACTAAATTTCAAAGTCTCTAAACTGAGTAATACCATCCATCCCAAAAATTTCTATGTATAAAATGGAGGTCTAAAAAGGATATACTCTGTAATAAGGAACTAACCTAATATGAGGAAATACTCCCCAACGGTGCTTATTTGCAAATTTCTTTATTATGAAGAAACTTATTAAGTAGGGAATGAGTCCCTATAATAATGATATATTTGAGACTTATCATCAGTAAAAAACAATAAATAATGAGGGAGATTATATAAGGTCACTGAGGTTTTTGACAGCGACATAGCGTTCGACATTGAAGCCTTCGGCGTATTCCTTATTGATAAGTCTGCCCAAATCCTGAGCGCGGTAGGTGATGCTATCACGGAAGTTTTGGCTATTGATAAGAGTTTGTGGTTCCTTGGTATCCTCGTCCAAGAACTGAGAACGATGAGCGAGGACAGCCTCTAACTTTTTCCCCTAAGAAACCAGTGATATCGACTACGAAATCGGGGCGTAAGTCCTTCCACTGGATATAGTGATAGACCACCTTAGGGCGCCAAGCCTGTTGAGCAGAGCCTTCCTCATCGGTGGTTTCGATACGGCGCAAGCCACTGAGGAAACAAGCATCACTGACGAGCTTTCCTCCCTTGCCATGGTCGATATGTCTATCATCGAAAGGGTTACAGATGACAATTTCGGGGCGGTACTTTCGGATTTTCTTAATCACCTCCAGTTGGTGCTCTTTGTCATTGACAAAGAAACCATCAGCAAAGCATAGGTTTTCGCGCACTTTGACCTCAAGTAGGCGAGCAGCCTCCAGAGCTTCTTGGCGGCGGAGTTCGGCATTACCACGAGTACCAAGTTCCCCTTGGGTAAGGTCGATAATACCAACAGTTTTTCCTAAACTAATTTCTTTGGCGAGAGTGCCTGCACAGCCAAGTTCTACATCGTCGGGATGTGCTCCAAATGCTAAAATATCTAATTTCATGTCTTTTTAGGTAATAGAGGGTCAGTGAACAGTGAACAGAGGTCAGTGACGCAAATATACAAAAACTTTTCCAAAGAACAAGACTTTGAAAAAGTTTTTGCTGAAAAATCTGAACAGACTAAAAATATACTTATTTTCTTAGCGATGTAAGTAAGATTAATTTTTACACGGAAGGCTTTTTCCTGAGGGTAATAGGCTACTTCATCCAATTCTTCCTCGATGCGGAGCAATTGGTTGTACTTGGCCATACGGTCAGAACGAGAAGCCGAACCTGTTTTGATCTGGCGTGTATTGAGGGCTACAGCGAGGTCGGCAATGGTGTTGTCCTCAGTTTCGCCTGAGCGGTGAGACATAATAGAGGTATATCCAGCACGGTGCGCCATATCCACAGCAGCGATGGTTTCAGTAAGGGTACCTATCTGGTTGACCTTGATAAGGATAGAGTTGGCTACTCCCTGAGCGATACCTCTTTCCAAACGTTCTACATTGGTTACGAAGAGGTCGTCCCCTACGAGCTGTACACGATCGCCGATGGCTTCGGTAAGGAGTTTCCAACCATCCCAGTCATTTTCGTCCATACCATCTTCGATGGAAATAATAGGATACTTGTTGACCAATTCGGTAAGGTAAGCCACCTGCTCAGCAGAGGTACGTTTTTTACCCTTAGCCCCTTCGAACTTGGTATAGTCATATACTCCATTGTCGTAGAACTCAGAGGAAGCGCAGTCAAGAGCGATTTTCACCTCTTCACCGAACTTGTATCCAGCTTTTTCTACAGCTTTTTGATGGTTTCGATGGCATCTTCAGTACCTTCGAAGGTAGGAGCGAATCCTCCTTCGTCCCCAACGGCAGTGCTAAGTCCGCGATCGTGGAGTACTTTTTGAGGTTGTGGAAGATTTCAGAGCCCATCTGTAGCGCTTGAGAGAAAGATTCTGCTTTGATAGGCATAATCATGAACTCTTGGAAAGCGATAGGCGCATCCGAGTGAGAGCCACCGTTGATAATATTCATCATAGGGACAGGGAGTGTATTGGCACTTACCCCGCCGACATAGCGATAGAGAGGAAGCCCTAAAGACTCAGCGGCCGCTTTGGCTACGGCAAGAGATACCCCAAGGATCGCATTGGCACCCAAGCGAGATTTGTTGGGAGTACCATCGAGCTCAATGAGCACCTTGTCGATGAGATTTTGGTCGAAAACATTCATACCAATAATTTCCTCAGCGATGATGTCATTGACATTTTCTACAGCTTTGAGGACTCCTTTACCTAAATACTCTTTGCCTCCATCACGAAGTTCTACGGCCTCATATTCGCCAGTGGAAGCGCCAGAAGGCACTGCAGCACGGCCACGAGCACCGCTATCGGTGATTACATCTACCTCGATGGTAGGATTACCTCTTGAGTCGAGGATTTGTCTTGCATGTACGTCTAAGATAATATTCATATCGTTGCTATTTAAAAATGGTTGTTATTCGTTCTAAAGATATAGCAAAAGGTCAGTAGTCAGTGGGAACTGACAGCTGACCTTAAGGGTTATTTCTTTTTATTTTGAGCATTGCGTTGAGCTTCGGCCTGTTCCATCATCTCTCGCATTTTGCGCTGGAACTTGCTTTCCTTACGCGGTTTTTGTTTGTTCTCCTGAATCTTGGCATGGATGCGTTTTTCATCAATAATCCAATACTTGATTGCCAACATAATAAATATGGTAATGAGGTTGGATATAAAGTAATACAAGCTCAAGCCGCTGGCATAATTATTGAAGAAGAACAGCATCATAATAGGAGAGGGTACATCATGAACCTCATATCTGGCATACCCTCCTGCTTGGTTTGCTGCATTTGTCCTGTAGTCATGAGCATGTAGATTAGCATAGTCACAGAAGCTAATATAGGGAACAAGCTCACGTGATTTTCCATAGAAAGGGATAGAGAAAGGTAGCTGAGCCACAGCATCGTAAGAGGAGAGGTCTTCAGCCCACATAAAAAGATTTTTGTCGGAGCATGAAAGCTGTAGGGAAAAAGCTAAAGAGTGCAAAAAAGACCGGCATCTGGAGTAGGGGCAGGAATACAGCCACTGAGAGGATTGACACCCGCCTTGCTGTAGAGTGCCATGGTCTCCTGTTGGCGCTTCATAGCATTCTCAGATCCCTTATATTTGTTATTAATTTCTTCAATCTCAGGACGAAGCACTTTCATTTTAGCTTGAGAGAGATAGGACTTATACTGAATAGGAGAGGAGGATACGCACGATAATAGTTAGCACAATGATCGCTACTCCAACAGCCATAAAGGAGGAGAGCAGGTCAAAGACAGGAATTACGAACCATTTGTTGATCCACCCAAAAATACCCCATCCTAAAGGAATAGCCTTGGTAAGTCCATACTCTTTGTCATATTTTTAAAGATATGATAATCAGAAGGGCTGTAGAAGAAGTGAAGCGATTCGCTGAGCTCTCCAGAGGTAAAAGCCAATGGGGAACTCCGCAGCGAAAGCCTTTGGTAGCTTGTACATTGTCCCCTTCGGAGGTTGCTAAGTTTTTGGAAGAAATCTTTCCAGAGGCCAAAGGCTTATCGGAAATCAGGAAAGAGCTGAAGAGGTGTTGTTTGAAATCGACCCATTTGATACTCTTGAACTCCTCAGAATCTTCGCCCCCTGCACTAAAGCTTATCATCGCGATTGTCCTCATACTGCACTACTGCCTGTACATATCTGTCCTCATAGGTTACACTCTTTTTCCATACGGCGAGCCTTAAGCTTCCACAAGAGCTCAGGAGTAACTCCAGTATTGAATACCTGAGAGAGCCCTACACTACGAATAGAAAAAATCCACCATATACTCATCGGGACGGAGGGTGTATACGTATTCTAAATATTGATTATCAGATACGTGTAGCTTCATGGAAAGCGTGTTTCCAGAAAGAGTAGGAGAAGAAGAGATCCTTAGTCTCCAGTGTACGATTATCATTGGTGGTAAACTTTAGAGAGAAAGAAGCATTCCCATCCTTAATCAGTTCAACAGGTTTACCATTGTAGGTTTTCTGATTTTTGACTAAAAAGATTGGTAATCTGTCCCCTTTGTTGCTTACCTGCAGCTTGATAAGATTGTTTTCGATTTTCGGTAAAGGCTCCTTCTTTGGCAGAAGGGAGTGCGGCAGAGAAGCCAAAAAGCCCCAAGAGTCTCCTTATACTTACTTAGCCCTAAGGAATCGGTAGGTAGGGTAGTGGATGCAGGAGTAGCCACCTGCTGAGAGGAGGACTGTTGGGTAGTGTTATTTGTTGATTCGGTAGTTTGCTGAGGTGGTTTATGGTTGTACATGTAGTATATCAGTACAACAAACATCAGCACGAATCCGATAAGAGAAAAAAGTATTATTGCGTTTTTCTTCCATAAATTAATTTTTCTGAAATTTGTATATTTATAATTTGGCAAAGGTACAAAAATAAAATTGTTATAGAAAAACTTCTTTTTACTATAAATGATTATTTTTCTTGTGTACAATATTTATAGTCAATCTCATATCTTAAGAAAGAGGAGGGTGATTTTGGAGGGCGAATCCCTCACATACTCAGCCGCACCAGCCCGCTGACTTTGCCCTCAGGCTCATGTCAATTTTTTTGCGAACCATTTTTGATTGACTAAAGATTTCTGTTTGGGTATCAAACTATTTTTCTAATTTGTGTTGTAAAGCTGCTTGTACAAAGGCTACAAAGAGCGGATGAGGGTGAGCGACAGTACTCTTGTATTCAGGATGGTACTGTACCCCTACAAACCAACGATGTGTAGGGTACTTCGACTACTTCCACTAAGCCTGTCTCAGGATTGGTACCAGAGCAAAGCAGTCCAGCTTCTTCAAAGGGCTTGCGGTATTCGCTATTGAACTCATAACGATGGCGGTGACGCTCACTGATGTGTTTACTTTTGTAAGCCTCATATACACGGCTGCCCTCCAAGAGCTCACAATCCCAAGCCCCGAGGCGCATGGTGCCCCCCTTCTGAGTGATGTGTTTTTGTGCCTCCATCAGGTCGATAACCTTGTAGATAGCCTTGGGATTGACCTCGGCTGTATGTGCATTCTCGAAGCCAGCCACATGGCGTGCAAACTCAATAACCGCCATCTGCATACCCAAGCAAATCCCTAAGAAAGGAATATTGTGCTCACGGACATACTGGATAGCCTTGATCTTCCCTTCGAGTCCACGTTCGCCAAAACCAGGAGCTACTAAGACCCCATCAAGAGAGCTGAGCTTATCAACTAAGTTGGTTTCGTCCAGATATTCAGAGTGAATCATGATCACTTCCACCTTGACCTCATTCTCAGCCCCTGCATGGATAAAAAGCCTCCAAAGATAGACTTATAGGCATCGGGCAGTTCCACATACTTGCCCACGAGCCCTATACGCACCCTGTGTTTTGGATTCTTATGTCGTTGGAGGAAAGTATTCCATTGGGTCAGCTCAGGAGCTTGAGTATCAGAGAGGGCTAACTTTTTGAGAACCACCTTATCAAGTCCTTCTAAAAAGCATAAGATTGGGGACATCATAGATTGTAGGCACATCGATGGACTGGATGACAGCCTCCTTTTTTTCACATTGCAGAATAGGGCAAGCTTTTTGTCTGAGATCGTCCGGTAAGTCCCTATCGGTACTGGCACACTAGGACATCGGCTTTCAGACCACTCTCCATGAGTGTTTTGACACTGTGCTGAGTAGGCTTGGTCTTGAGCTCTCCAGCAGCAGCCAGATAAGGTACGAGGGTTAGGTGAACCACAATCGCATTGTTGTCCCCCAGTTCCCACTGGAGTTGGCGTACAGCCTCGATATACGGAAGCGATTCGATATCCCCTACAGTTCCTCCTATTTCAGTGATGACAATATCATATTAGCCACTCTTGCCAGAAGTTGTATGCGGTCCTTGATTTCGTTGGTAATATGAGGGATAACTTGTACTGTTTTTGCCAAGGAACTCCCGGCGTTCTTTTTCGATGACACTTTGGTAGATACGACCAGTGGTCACATTGTTAGCCTGAGAGGTGAAGACATTGAGGAAACGTTCGTAATGACCTAAGTCAAGATCCGTTTCGGCACCATCTTCAGTGACATAACACTCCCCATGTTCGTAAGGATTGAGTGTGCCAGGGGTCAATATTGATATAAGGATCCAACTTTTGAATAGTTACTCTATAGCCTTTAGCTTGTAAGAGTTTGTGCCAGAGAAGCAGCGATGATCCTTGCCTAAGGAAGAGGTCACGCCCCCAGTTACAAAAGATGTATTTGGTATTGTTCATGAGCTTTTACTAAGATAGGGGCAAAAGTAAGGATAATTTGCGAATAAAACAATTTCTTTTTGAAATGATTTTTTTAGTAGGAAGAAAGAGGGGGATAGCAATAAAACCCCCAAAGAGCAAATGCCCTTTGGGGGTAGAGGAAAAGTCTATCTAATAAGATGTATTTTTATGAGGGCAAAGATAAACATAAAAAAATAAACTACCAAATATTTTTTTAAAAGAAGAGGAGAAAAGCTGTTAAAAAACAAAAAAATATTTGATAAAAACCACTATTCCATAAAAAGTTGTATATTTGCCCCTAAATATTTAGAGAAGATGAAAAAGCTTTATTTACTATTTTTAATGGGAGGATTTTTGGGTAGTTTCAAGGAGTTGCCCTAACAGCTAAAGATCAATCAGAGTCAACAAATCAAAGATCTTATGGAGGTAAAAAGAGTTCAGCCGCCAGGAGAAGACCTATCAGATACAGGTGTATAACGGAAATGTGACAGAGGCCAATGAACATGTGAAACGTGCTACCTCTAAGTTTCCCTATCCAAGTTTCTTAGTATTTGAAAACTCCGAACTACAAAGTTCGTATGGGGCTATTTCGTACCCGCTTGGAAGCAGAAAAAGCACTAACCAAAGTAAAGAATACCTATCCAGCTGCATTTGTCTGGCACCTTATTAGACTGAAGAATGAAAGAGTGAAGAATCTAGCCAAGTGAATGAGCTTGGGTATGTGGTGGAAAGCGAGTGTGTGACCGAGAGGGATCTTTACCCTTTTACCCTTCAACTCTCAAATCCTTAAATTCTAAAAATCCTTAAACCATAAAATAAAAATGTTTTATAAACCACACAAAGAAGGTGTAAAAATTATCTTTGGGGAGTACAGCTATGGTAGCTTTATTCCTTATACTTATAGATCAATTTGTCACAATAGAGTGGCTTAGGGTAACACTAATGCTGGTTGTCTTAGCCTTCTATATACTAATTTTACAATTTTTCAGGAATCCTAAGCGAGAGACACCTATCAATCCCTAACCATATCATCTCCTCGGTAGATGGGAAGGTGGTAGTAATAGAAGAAGTAGAAGAGAATGAATACTTCAAGGACAAGCGTAGGATGGTTTCCGTATTTATGTCGCCCCTGAATGTACATGTAAACCCGCTATCCGATGAGTGGAGAGGTAGTCTATAGTAAAGTATCACCCAGGAAATACTTTGTCAGCATGGCACCCTAAAGCCTCTGAAGAGAACGAGCGCACTACAGTAGTGGTAGAAAATACCCAATTTGGTAAGGTACTCTATCGACAGATAGCAGGTGCTTTGGCTAAGCGCATAGCTCAACTATGCCAGAGGAGATCAAGCAGTACAAGGGAAGATGCTGGTTTTATCAAGTTTGGCTCCCGAGTGAGACATCTACCTACCCTATCGGCGAAAATCAAGGTTATCCCTTGGTCAGAAAGTCAAAGGAGGGATGAGACATCATAGCAGAGGTATAGTTCTCCTTGATGAAAGAACAAACAACCGAAATAGCAGCACTTCTGCTCACTGGTATGCTGCCCATAGCGAGAGTTGCCCTGGAGAGGGCAGGTAACCCCTATTACGTATGGCTGTCGGAAGTCATGCTACAACAGACTCGAGTAGCTCAGGGATTGCCCTACTACCAAAGGTTTGTAGAGCAGTTCCCCACCGTAGAAGCCCTTGCTCAAGCCACTGAAGCTCAAGTGCTGAAGGTGTGGCAGGGCTTGGGATACTATTCCAGAGCCAAGAACCTACAGCTCGCAGCCCAGTATATAACAGAAGAGCTACAAGGAGTCTTTCCCAGTACCTATGAAACCCTACTCAAACTCAAGGGAGTAGGAGAATATACAGCAAGCGCTATAGCCTCTATATGCTATAATGAACCCAAGGCCGTGGTAGATGGTAATGTGTATAGAGTACTCAGCCGAATATTCGATATAGATACTCCTATTAATACCACTGAAGGAGCAAAAATATTTTTAAAGAATTGGCGCAAGAGCTTCTGGACAAAGAGCGAGCAGGAGAGTACAATCAAGCCATTATGGACTTGGAGCCCTACAATGCAAGCCCCCCAATCTCCTGATTGTGAGAGCTGTATTCTTAGTACCAAGTGCTTGGCCTATCATCGAAAGAAAGTAACACAGCGACCGGTAAAGATGGCCAGATAAAACCTATTCATGGGTATTTTTCACTATGTGTCCTAAAAGATTCCAAGGCAATACCCAGCTGCACAAGCGAGAGGCGAAGATATAGCAAGGACTCATGGGTTTCCCTTATAGAAGTAAAAGAGAATACGACAGAGGCTCAAGTGATAGAAACCATAAGAGCACAATACCCTCACCGACATATATAAAGAAATATGCCACAGAGTTTCTACACAAGCTCACACATCAGCACTTACACACCTGTTTTTGGGAGGTAGAGGTGGCAGAAGTATTGTCGGACGGTCTTTCTATAAGAGAGCTTGTACACTATCCCTATGCCAGCACTACTGATAAAATTCTTAAAAAGAGAAGATTTGAGAAATAAAACGTACACTTTTGAAGAAAAATATTAGGGATATGAACGGAACACTTAATAAAGTAATGCTAATAGGTAGGTTGGGCAGTGATGTAAAACTCACCTATTTTTGACAAAAGATTCATGTACAGGTCAGGGTATCCTTGGCTACGGATGAATCCTATACAGATAAAACCACTCAAGCAAAGGTAGAGAATACCCAATGGCACAATGTAGTATTTTTATAATAAGATGGCCGAGCAGTGGAGAAGTACGCCAAGAAGGGCGATCTCACTCTATGTAGAAGGGCGCTTGCGTACCCGCCAGTACCAAGGGCAGGATGGGTATCACCGCTATGTTGCGAGGTAGTAGCTTTGGATATTAACTTTCTCTCCCGAGAGAAATACAGAAGGACAAACCTCTCCTACTACAGCTACAGCCACGGAAGCTCAGGCAGAGCCTGCTACAGCAAGAGAGGCAGCTCCTACTGAGACAGGAGGCGTTCCTTCTAAAAATAAGAGGACAAGGAAGTCCTTATTGTATAACTAAATTCATTATTTTGGATACAGACTCGTCGATAAGTCAATTATTAGCTTCGCCCACAGCAGATTTGATCATTAGGGCATTTATATTTATCTTTTTATTAGGCTGTTCTGCCCTTATATCAGGATCAGAGACAGCACTTTTCTCCTTGTCCAATACGGAACTGGAAGAAGAAGAGGAAAAGGGGCAAAAGACCATGGTACAGTTGCTGAGAAAACCTCAAAAAGCTGTTAGCTACTATACTGATTGTGAATAACTTAGTAAATATATCCATAGTACTTGTCTTTGCTCCCTTGGGAGAATTTCTCTTTGGAGGATGAACGAGATGGGTCAGAGCCATCTTCGAGGTGAGGGATACTTACCTTCTGTCATACTGCTATGTGGTGAGATTTTTGCCTAAGATCTATGCCAATCGCAACAATAGGATTTTTGCCCGTAAAGGCAGCCCCATCATCAAAGTTTTGGATACCCTCTTTACCCCTCATCAGTGGTATCATGACCTTATTCACTACCTTTGTCAATAATCGCTTTGCATAAGAGCTCCTCCATTTCGGTAGGGCAACTCTCACAGGCCTTGGAACTTACCTCACAGGAGGACACCACCCAAGAGGAGCATAAAAATACTCTCAGGATTGTTTCCTTTGGGAATACCGATATACGAGCGGTGATGCACCCACGTATAGATATTTCAGCGATAGAAGAATCAATGACCTACAGAGAGGTACTGACTTTTATCCAAGAGAATGGATATTCACGAGTGCCAGTATATCAAGAAAATATAGATAAAATCACGGGAATTATCTACGCTAAGGACTTGCTACCATATCTGGATGAAGAGGATTTCGATTGGCGAAAATCAAGCGAAAAAGCCTTCTTTGTGCCAGAGAATAAAGAAATTGGACGACCTATTGACTGAGTTTCAGCAGAGAAAAAATCCACTTAGCTATAGTGGTAGATGAGTATGGAGGAACCTTAGGGTTGTGACACTTGAGGATATCATAGAAGAAATTGTAGGAGAGATCGGTGATGAGTACGATATGGAAGACACCTTCTATACCAAGATAGACGATCGCAATTTCCTCTTTGATGGGAAGACCTCTTTGAAAGATTTCTATAGAGTGCTTTTCGGTAGAAGAGGCCGATCAAGAAGACTTTGAGAAGGTCAGGGAGAGCGAAACCATAGCCGGATTCCTACTGGAACTGATAGAATCTTTTTCCAGAGAAAAAGCAAGAAATCCCATACAAGCATTATATTTTCACCATAGAAGATATAGATAAAAAGCGAATCAAACAACTAAAAAGTTACCATCAGATGATATATAGGGATACTGATAAGCAGTGTATTGCTACTTTTGATAAGTTGTTCAGGGCGATATACAGCCCAAGCCAAAAAGCCTTTTCTTCGCTTGGAGTACTGAACCTACTTATGACACTATAAAAGAGTCTTGTCCTTTTTCTTTTTGAGAAGAACCATCTTTCCTCCTTAATCTTCAGAAAGGGTGCAGTATGAATCTGGACTATCCCCAGATGAAAGCCACCATATATATCACCCTATGAGCCAGTGAAGGACAACCTTACCAAACTGCTCAAGGATGCCCAGAACTTCACTTACGAACATACGATCAAGGCAACAAATATGGTAGAGCAGCCCTACTTGAACGAAAAAGACAAGGTATACGGTATGTTCTATGAGGTAGATGGCAATGCTGCCTCCCAATCCCAGTTCTATATTACCGATAGTGTGAATCACTTTATCACAGGGTCTATCTACTTCAAGGTACGCCCCAACTATGACTCGATCTATCCGGCGGCACTCTATCTCAAGAGAGATATACGACGTATCATGGAAACAACCCATTGGAAATAAATACCATGCAAGAAAAATACTCCCAATACTTCTGCTGCTCACCTTTCTTTGGGTAAGTTGTAGGAAAGAAGATCGTCAGCAGCAATCCCTACCTGCAAGAGGGCTAAGTTTCTCCCGAACTATCAACCTTCGCTTGGCAGAATACAACCGTCTTAGAATCCCAGGAACTGCTGTATTGGTAGACAATGTAGGGCTCAGAGGCATAGTAGTGGCCAATATAGGCAACAACTTCTTAGCATGGGACAGAGCCTGTCCCTCCCAAGCTCTGGCCGAATGTAGTCAGATGACCCTTGAGAGTGACAACCTCTTTATGCTATGCCCCTGTACAGGAGTGAAGTACAACCTACTTAACGGATATCCACAGAAGAGACAGGCTCAGATAACGAGAAAAATACTAACTACCCTATGCTGAACTATCAGGTAGTGGTACAAGGAGATTTGCTAACGATATCGAACTAAATGCTATACAACCTACTCAATACCACCAAGACTGCACGCTTCTTTGCCATATATGGTATGGGAGTATTGCAACTATTGCTCTGTCGCTATGGGATACTTTCCCTTGAGATAAGCCCTACTACCCTATTAGAAACCTTACTTATGAGCTTCCTCCTACTGGTGAATCTTTCCACAATCAACCTTTTGGTGAAGAACCAGCTCAGTGAGGGCAACCTCTTAGTTCCCTTTTTGTGGGTGCTTTTTGATTTTCTTCTTTCCCTAAGGTGTCCCAAGATAGCAGTGTGATGCTTGCCAATACCTGCTTATTGCTACTTTCCTCCCTGATTATATACCTGAGGAACAATACCGATGGAAGGGAAACCTTCTTCAACTCATCCGTACTTATTTTTGTAGGGAGCTACTTTTTCCTTCCCAGCCTTCTTTGGCTACTTTTTTGCTGTGGGCGCATATCCTTATCTATCCCAGTAAAGGCTGAGGAAACATGCTGATACCTGTAGTTACTTTTGTACTATTGGGTATTTTGTCCTTAGCTATAGCCCTACCTATGGGAAAAGTAGCGACACTTGTAGAACGTTATTACTTTATCCCCGACTTTTCCTATGAAGCCTTTGTACACCCATCCTATCTTCCTCTGTATACCATTATAATACTGAATCTTACCCTTACTTCATGGATATTTTTGGGGTTCCTATAAGCGCTATATCTCTAGATTTTTGTAGGAGTGGTACTGGTGGGGCTCTTAGGGATAATCCTTTTTCCTAATAAAAATGCAGTAGGAATGGTATATCTGACCTTTCCTACTGCACTTTTCGCTGATGGTGCTTATAGAGCGTATACGCACGAGTGTGGCTCAAAGAACTATTGTTATGGCTGTTACTGATAGCCTCCTTTGGGATTATTCTCTCAACCTCTCTGCTGAGGGATTATTTCCCGCCAGTGAGCCAACGATAGATATCATTTCCATTGGCATAGATAAGCAAAGCAAAAACGATAATAATTCCTACCATCTGGGCATATTCTAATACTTTCTCGCTGGGCTTACGGCCTGTGACCATTTCATAAAGAAGGAAGACAATATGGCCTCCGTCGAGAGCAGGAATAGGGAGTATATTCATGAAAGCCAAGATAATGGAGAAAGCAAGGCTGTGATTTCCCAGAAATGCAACCAATCCCACTGAGGTGAGAAAAAGTCCTGCCATGGATCCCAATCCGCCTACTTGAGAAGCTCCCTTCTTGGTAAAAGATATACTTGAACTGAGTGATGTAGTCCCTGAGCGTCCAGTAGCCAAAGCTCACCCCCTCGGATATAGCTTCAGAGAAAGAATAACTCCTGTGAGTGCTTCCTGTATCATAGAAATGGGCAGCAAAGACCCCTAAGATACCTTTGTCAGGAGTGATGGAGGACTTTGTGTCTGTCCTGCTCTGAGCACCTCAATAGCATTTTCCCCTTCGGTGAGATGTCCTTTTACTTGGTCGAAAGAACTCGATTGGATGTCCGTTGATACTCACCAAACGATCTCCCTTGAGAAGACCCGCCTTTTGAGCGAGCAGACCCAGCCATAACTGAATCAATCTCAGTAGTACGGCGCTTGTAGAAAGGAATAGGTGAGCGGTCATTGCGGAATATCTGCATGCCTAAAGCTATCGGGTACGGCAATGGTAACCACGTGTCCATCAGGTTTTTGCACGGTGATATTCTCCACATGGCGGGTGAGAATCATTTTATTGATAGCAAAAGTATTTTTCCAAGTCTTTTTCCATTGACTTTCAGAGGATATCCCCGTCGGTAAAGCCATAAGACTTCAGGGGTTTCAGCTTACCTCATATCCATGAGGGACATCTTTGGGAGTAAAAGATATCCTTGCCCCATACGCTGAAAATCATAGAATAGATGAAGAATCCTAAAAAGTAAGTTTACCACAACCCCTCCGATCATGATAATCAGGCGCTGCCAAGCAGGTTTTGCTACGGAATTCCCAAAAGGTTGAGGCTGAAAGCTGTGCCATCTGTTCCTTGTCCATACTTTCATCAATCATACCCGCGATTTTGACATATCCCCCTAAAGGAAGCCAACCTATTCCATAAACAGTTTCGCCTATCTTTTTCTTGAATAGAGCAAACTTGATATCAAAGAACAAGAAAAACTTCTCCACACTTGGTCTTGAATAACTTGGCGAGGATAAAGTGACCCAACTCATGCAGTATCACTAAGATAGATAAAGCTTTAGCAACAGCTGTCCTGCCTCTGATTAAAAATAGTTTCCATTATAATAATTTTAGTGTGCAAAAATAGATTCTGATATTAGAGGCCAAAAACCTGTTAATTTCAGTACTTGATGATTAACGATTGATGATCAATGATTAGGTGAGGTGTTAAGTTATTGTTTCGATTAAGGTGTAAATATTGTTAAAAACATATTTTATTCTTAATAAAAGGACTAAAATTTTGAAATGAGAGGAAAGAAAAATATCTTTGCACCGAATTAAAATAAGAAAGATTAATTATGAAGAAAATGGCATTTATTCTACTGATTACTGCAAGTTCTTTTGCTTCAGCACAGGTGATAGAACACCCTAAAGACTAATGTCAACAATGAACAAACAATAAATGTGATGAAGACAAACTTGAAAAGCACAGAAGCTTTTGGAAGCAAAAGAGTTTGCCATAAAACAAGAAGCCGCTAATCGAAAAATTAGCAGAGAAGAGAGCTGAAACTCAAGGAAAGACAACAAAAAGAAGCCGAGAGACAACAGAAACAAGCTGAAAAACAGCAGAAAGAAGCTGAAAAAGTTGCAGAAAAAGCAACAAAACAATTAGAAAAGAACAGAAACTCAAAGAAAAAGCAGCTCAAACAAGCAGAAAAAGATGCTAAAAGCCGCTCAAAAACGAGAAACAAAGAAGCTAAAGGTACAAGACAAATTGGCTAAACCAAATAAAAGAAAAACAAAGCGCAAACGAGACTATGATAAGCAAGACCTAAAGCTAAAAACAGAACTTTCCAGAGGAAACTTCTGCAGAGAAAAGAACTGAAGTTGCGTACCAAACTGCTAAAAGAGCAAGTCTAAGCTCATCGATGCAGAATCCAATGTAAAAGAATTTGGAAATAGAACTCCAAAGATTAAAATAGCAGTAAGTTTTTTAGTCATAAAATTTAATTTTTAAAATTGAAAAAGGCACTTCACAAGGAGCGCCTTTTTTTATTTTTGGGTAGGTATTGATAATAATCTCAAAAGTACTCAGGGTCATAGAGTGTTCGCATGGTATAGAAGGCCTCTTTTCTCTTTTTGTACTCAGTAGGAAAGGAGACAAGATGGAGGTCATGGTCGAGAATTTGGTAGATAAGTTCACTACAATAGAGTTTGGAAGGCTCATCAATAGTGCCGATATGATCCAAAAAGGTGCATTTAGAGAAAGATAATACTAGCTCGGCTAACAATCTCTTTTTCCCTGCTCAGGAGTAATCTTTTGTGGAGCGTACCACCAATAACTTTTCAGGCATGGGAGTGTCTTAGGAAATCGCGTAGAGACTGGGATTGCATGCCATCGATAGGGCTTACGTCCGAAGAGAGTGAATGAATCACCCGCCATTTGTTGTTTTCCCGATAGAGAATAGCTGAATGGTGACATCAAAAAGAGAATCATTCAGTTTTGGGAGATAATATCACTGAGAGAATCCATAGTCACGACGTAAGATAATATCCCTTCCTCAAGCAGAGAGCGAGCTGCTCGGGGGTAGGGCGTATAATAGAGCTATTGTGAGCTACCTGTTTTCTCTTGTAGGGTATCCACCCAGAAGAAAAAGGGGCGAAATCCTCCCCAAAGGAGAAAAATAAAATCCCAAAACAAAAGGAAAAATAGGCGTATTCTTCGATTCATTTTTGGGGATTTTAAATCAATTAAAAATAGAATTTTTTTACATAGCAGGGATGGAATCCTGAGCAGGCTCGCCCTCTATGTTCGTGAGGTTCATCACCCATATCAGCATCATCTGGATGAGTGTGGTCATCGCCTTCTTCTCCAGGAGCCCCATGCTCTTTATTGCCCTGTTCCTTATTGATAGAAACAAGCCATTTGCCATCTACTTTTTAGGTCAAGAGATTCCTCCTTATCAGAACCTTCGGACTTGTAGTATACCTTAGCCTTGTCACCATCTTCCTCTGCTTTGGTAATGGTAAAGGATTTGATATCTTCAGGTTTTTGCTTTTTCTCCTTTGGAGAATCCTTCCAAAACCCCGATAAACTCAGCAGTTTCTTTATCACAATACTTTTTAGCCTCTTTGAAATCGGCTTTATTAATTGCTTTTAAGAATTTTTCCTGCAACTACTTTAGGAGAATTTCCAGAACAAGAGGCCAAAAGAAGGCACACGAGTAGGGGAAAAAGTAAAAAGGATGCATAAGATAAAAATTACAAGATTATACAATTATACAAGACAATACATCACGAGCTATCTGAATTTCTTCATTGGTAGCTACGATAACGATTTTTACTTTTGCTATCAGGGGCTTGAATTTCCACGATATCACTCGGGTGATTAAGAGATTTGTTCTTTTTCAGCATCGATTTTTCACACCTAAGTATTCCAAATCTTCGCAAACCAACTGGCGAATGATAGAGGCATTTTCTCCTAATCCAGCAGTAAAGATAAGTGTATCGACCCCATTGAGTGCAGCCGCATAAGCACCAATATATTTTTTCACACGGTAGGCATACATATCCAAGCAGAGGATACCATTAGGATCTCCTTTTCAGCTAAAGCCTCGACATCGCGGGCATCAGAGCTGCCAGTGATTCCCTTCATACCACTTTCGTGATTGAAGATTTTGGCAATCTCGTCATTGGAGAGTCCTTTTTTACCTAAGAAGAACACTACAGCACTATCGATATCTCCACAGCGGCTTCCCATAAGGAGTCCTTCGTTGGGTCCGAATCCCATAGAAGTATCAATACAATGTCCTTGAGCATCGACAGCTGCCATACTTGCCCCATTCCCTAAGTGAAGTGTAATGTTCTTCAGATGAGGGTTGTTGAAGTGGCGTCGGGTACGCTCGTCCACATACTTATGGCTGATTCCATGGAAGCCATAGCGACGGATTTTGTCCTCGGTATAGAAGTGGTTAGGGATGGCATAGCGGAAAGCCTTTTCGGGCATAGTCTGGTGGAAAAGCCGTATCAAAGACCACAAAGTTTTTCAGTTTCTTAGGGAAAATCTTTTGAGCCGCTTCGATTCCTATGATACTTGCAGGGTTATGCAGAGGAGCCAAAGGAATCACCTTGCGAAGTTCCTCCATAACCTGAGGGTTACACGCTCAGGAGCTGTGAATTTTCCTCCGTGAACGACCCTGTGTCCTCTATACTTTACCTCACTGATGGACTGGATTACCCCGATTTTTCATCGGTAAGATAAGCGGCCATTTCCTTGAAAGCTACTTCGTGATTGTCGAAGTGCATTTCCTCTGCTCTATGACCATCTTCCAATATTCATGAGAGATTTTTACCTTGTTCTAAGCCGATACGTTCGGCAAGACCCTTAACTAATACAGTTTCGGTATCCATCTCAATAAGCTGATACTTAAAGGGAAGAGCTACCGCCGTTGATAACGAGTACTTTCATTCGTTCTATTTTTAATATCAATTGTTAGTAAAGATTTAGAAAGGCAGATCCATCGTCCTCAAGTCATTTCCAGAAAGGTGCTACTGCGGGTTGAGGGGCAAAAGTAGTTCCTCCTTGAGGTGCTTGAGCAGGAGGTGGTGGGGGGAGGGTCGCCTGAGTAGAAGCCTGAATAGGTGCTTGAGCTTAGAGCTTCTACATTAACAATACGCAGCTACTAAGGAGTTGAAGTATTTTTGTTTCCCCTGAGGGTTTGTCCATTCGCGGCCACGCACATCGAAAGTCAACCTTGACTACTTGTCCAGGCTGGTAGCCATTGAGCAATTCGCAATTGCCTTGAGTAAAGTCAGGGAAATAGTCTGCGGATATTGTTCCTCGGTTACGATAATAAGTTCTCTTTTACAGAGACCCATTTGCTCCATATTCCTGAATAGGAGTAATGAGTTTTTATACGACCTTAGCAACTTTCCATAGGGATATGATTTTGTATCTAATTAAATTAAAAATAAAAGTTGCGACAAAGTTACTAGCGAGATAAAAGGGTAGTTTCGAGGAAAAATATTTTTATATGGTAAGAGGTTATTTTTATCGTATTAATTCATTACATAATAATAGTTTTCGTAGAATAAATAGGGGTATGATGTGTAGCTTTTCATTATGTAGTAGAGATGCCCTTGTCTGAGGCACATAACTTTCTTTGGCACAGACAAAGGGCGCTTAACTAATAAAACCCTTTAGGAATAGCGATTTTCTAATGATGAGTTTTTCTCTCTCGCTTATAGATACGCTTGATTTTTCTTGCAATAAACTTATTGAGATCTTTTGTCCTTGACCGTGTGAAGTGTTGAGCAGGGTACCGGGCGATCACCCGAAGGCTAAGCCTAAGGTGATAAAGCCTGTCTGGAGGGCAAGCTAGATCGTTTTCGAAGATGGTTTCAAGGTTTGGTTATGCTCATGTGTGATAGTTACAATCTTGATCAGTCCCATCATGAATTCATATCCCGTTTTTCCCAGGAATCATATTGATTACAGCAGGAATGGTAAAGACCATAGGAGGAGTGTGTGCCCTATGGGCAAAGTACATTCCCAAGAAGCCCACTACACAAGCTCCTACAAAAGAGGCAATGACCACCTGATCAGGAATCAAGGTTTTTGATAAGCAAAAACTTGGTGCTCCATCCGATAGCCCCCAATAGTGCTGTTGCCCACAGTGCGCGCCGTGGTGTGTTGAACAAAAGCGCAAAAACCAATAGAGACCCACATAGACCATACGTTCGGCCAGTAGGGCGAAAGCATCAAAAAGTTCATAACCAAAGATAAATAAAGAGATAGATCCGATAGAAATCGTCAAAGATAAGCATCATCGCATAAGCGAGCTTGGCTATACCCGCCACATAGCCGGTGGTAGATCTATAAAAGCCATTGATCAGAGGCACGCCAGGGATCAGCCATAACACACAGGCAGCCAGTGCATTTTTGTATTCTTCGACCCCTAATAGGCGGAATCCATTTACTACAGAGACGAGAGAAAAGCCGCCCTAAGCCCAACAGATAAAAATATTGAACTTTCTCAGCTGTAAGATTCTTCTGCCAGCCAATCCCAATAGGGTAGCCAAGAAGGACATACCAAATTCCAAATAGCTATTGTGATGATCCCTCGCCGAAGATGTATGCCAAGGAACCTCCTGCCAAGGAGACGAAGAACCACATCAGGTACATGATTGTAATGTGATTTTCCTTGATATAAGCTACCTCACGCTCTATGACATTGATAGGAAGCTTCTTCTCCAGGATACGCCAAGAGAGAATACTGATATCCGAAATCGCATTGAAATTGACCCCATGGTGAGGGATACTCTTAACGACGGTTTCCTTTTCTCCTGTGGTATTGTTATACAGAGTAAGAATGATAGCCGAAAAAGAGTAGAAGATATCACAGCGATAGTTTAGAGCTCCCAGCGATTCGATTCACATTCCTAAGAACTCTACGTGTATTTGCCCTCCAGTGATCAATACAAAATTGATATCGGCTAAGAGCTGAGCCACACGTTCTATTTCTTTCATGGTTACTATTGAATGATTTTTTGTGTTTTTACTTTAGTTTTATTTTACGATGATAAGGAAATAATTCTTTTTACCTCGCTGAAGAAGGATAAAGCGCTGGTTGAGCAAATCCTTTTCGCTGAGGCAGTAGCCTTCAGTCACTTTTTCTTTGTTCACCGAGATAGAGTTTTCCCCAGTGCACGTCGGGCTTCGGAATTACTTTTGATAAATCCTGTTTTTGCGAGAGAGCGGCGATCATATCCAAGCCATTTTTAAGGTCATCAAGAGCTATTTCAGCCTGAGGTACTCCATCGAACACCTCAAGGAAAGTCTTAGCATCGAGCTTCTTGAGATCCTCGGAGGTAGAGTTGCCAAAGAGAATCCCAGAGGCTTGTACGGCCTTTTCCCATTCCTCTTTTCCATGTACCAAAAGGGTAAAGTTCTTCTGCCAATTTGTTTTGCAAGATTCTCAGGTGAGGTGCTTGGAGGTGCTCAGCGGTAGAGTCTCTATTTCCTCCTTAGGAGCATGGTGAAAATCTTGATAGTAGCGCTGGGCATCAGCATCGGAAGTATTGATCCAGTATTGGTAGAACTGTAGAGGAGACGTTTTCTCAGGGTCGAGCCTACATTGCCCCCTTCTGACTTCACCGAACTTGGTACCATCGGCCTTGCTGATCAGAGGGCGAAATGAGGGCATAAGCCTTTCCTGAAGCCTTGCGACGGATTAGCTCCGTACCCGTGGTAATATTTCCTCGTGGTCAGAGCCCCCATCTGAAGAGTTACCCCTCTTGGTATAAATGAAGGAAATCGAAGCCTTGTAGGAGTTGGTAAGAAAAAATTCAGTAAAGGACATACCCTCAGTATTTTCATTGGGGTCAAAAGCGTTTTTACAGAATCTTTAGCCATCATATAATTCTACGGTAATATGCTTACCGATATCACGGATAAAGGAGAGAAGAGAAAAATCCTTCATCCAGTCATAGTTGTTTACCAATTCAGCACGGTTAGAAGCGGTGCTTTCAAAAATCAAGGAATTTGGCTAATTGTTTTTGATACCCTGCTATATTGTGAGCTAAAAGCTTCCTCAGTGAGTAAGTTTCGTTCTGTAGATTTCCCAGAAGGGTCTCAATCATACCTGTAGCCCCGCCTACTAAGGCATAAGGCTTGTGACCACAGTTTTGGAAGTGGCGAGCATCATCACCCCCACCAGGTGTCCTATATGGAGAGAGTCCGCTGTAGGGTCTATTCCCATAAGCGGCGCGGAAGCCCTTCTAATAAGTGTTGTTCAGTCTCAGGCATGATATCCTGAATCATGCCACGCCAGCGTAATTCTTCTACAAAGTTTCTCATTTTTCTTCAAGGAATTAATAAGTGGCAAAGTTACGAAAAATAATGATTCATTTCTTAATAATATTTGATTAATTTTAAAAAGAAGACATTCTGCTACTTGTATCTAATTTCTGAAAATAAATGCGTTTAGAGATTGTATTTATTTAAATAAAACGTATCTTTGCGAAAAATATAATAATGAGAAAAGCTAAATATGGGAGCTATGCAATAGGATTGTGGTTTGTGTTACTTAGTACTTGTCATCAAAAAGAGAAAATAATAACTTTGCAAGAGGCTGAAGAAGGTGTTTTCATTGCCCTTGACGCAAAAATAAATCAATATATTGATAGAATTCTCACATGGGAAGCATGTGGGGTATCTATTCTTTCAGACAGCCTTTTTTGATAGATAACAAATACTTCTATGAGTCTACAAATTAGGATATAATTCCCCAATTCGTTTATGAGACTTATTATACACTCTATGTGAATAGGAGTAATGAAGAGGATATTCGTATCATGGAGCCTATTTCCGGGGAGATTATTCCTCTTTCTCCAATGGAGAGAAAGATACATCTTCTTATGAAAATCCTTCAGAAGAGGTGTCAAATAACCTGTCGTTAATGATGAGCTACTTACCCAAATAGTACTAATCTTCTAATATCACACTCATAGTGAAGCCTTCTGACTGTTATGTGTGGTGCAAGATAGGGTAGAGAAAAGATGCTATCTATGCAGGAGTGTATACTCTACAGAAGGAGAGAGAGCAAGACAATGGTCTTAGCTTGGATAAAAATACAATGTTAGAGAAGCTAAATTGTATGATATTACTAGAGATCCTCATCAGCCTATAGAACTTGATTTTTGATAAGGAATTGCCAGTGGGATATGACTTTGAATCACAATGTGGGGCAAATTCTCAAAGAGAATAAAAAGGTTGTCTTAGGAATCCATCCAGTGAGATGAAAGAAGCACATTTGGTTTTTGAAAAATAAGTAAAAATGAACTCTATTAAATTTTTACCTATGGAAGAGAAAATTATAGACCGTTTTATCCGCTATGTGAAGGTCGATTCACAATCGGATCCAGAGGGGACAGAAACCCCCAGTACCCAGAAAACAATGGGACATTGTACACTTTTGGTAGAAGAGCTCAAAGAGATAGGCCTTTCGGAGTAGAGGTTGATCAGTATGGCTATATCATGGCTACCTTGCCTTCTAATGTATCGCATACAGTGCCTACTATAGGCTTTTATTGCTCACTATGACACCCTCACCAGACTCTCTGGAGCGAATGTAAATCCACAGTTTTGTACATAACTACGATGGTGGGAGATATAGTGCTCAATGCAAAAGAAAAACATAGTACTTTCCTCCTCTTACTTCCCAGACTTAAAGAAATACATAGGCCAGACAATCATCACTACCGATGGGCTTTCTCTCTAGGAGCCGATGACAAGGCAGGGTGGCAGAGATCGTATCGGCTATGGAGTATCTTTTGGCACATCCTGAGATAAAAGCATGGAAAAAAATCCGAATAGCCTTCACTCCTGATGAGGAGATCGGGAAGGGACCACATAAGTTTGATGTGCCAAAAATTCGGTGCAGAGTGGGCATACACTATGGATGGTAGCCATATAGGAGAGCTTGAGTATGAGAGCTTCAATGCTGCAGGGGCTAAGATCCATATCAAAGGAAAAGAGTGTGCACCCAGGAACTGCCAAAGGGGCGTATGGTCAATGCTGTACTTCTCGCCAGTAAGCTTATAGAAGCACTTCCAGAGAATGAAATCCCAGAACGTACAGAAGGTAGAGAAGGATTCTTCCACGTGATGAATATCAAAGGAGATGTAGAGAATGTGATATCAACCTGATTATCCGTGACCATGATCGCAATAAGTTCAATGCCCGTAAGGAACTATTAACACAATTGTGAAAGACTTCAACAGAAGCACAAAGATGCTGTCTTTGAGTTAGAAGTAGAAGATCAGTATTACAACATGCGTGAGAAGATAGAGCCTGTAATGCATATAGTAGAGATAGCAGAGCAAGCGATGAAGGATGCAGGGGTGACACCAGTGATCCAAGCCATTCGTGGAGGCACCGATGGAGCGCAGTTGAGCTTCAAGGGGCTTTGCCATGTCCTAATATCTTTGCTGGAGGAGTGAACTTCCATGGTAAGTATGAATACCTACCTGTTCCGAGCTTATTCAAGGCCATAGACGTGATCTTAAAGATAGTAGAACTCACCGCTAAGAGGAGTGAACGATAAACAGTGAACAGTTGTCATTAATCATTAAAAAGAGGTTACTCAAGGAGAGTAACCTCTTTTATAGTTGAAGTATAACTTAAATCATCTTGTCAATTAGTTGATTTTAGGGTCTTTCATACCCTGTTCGATCATGTTGTAGAACTGGTCGAGCTTAGGAAGTACCACGATACGAGTACGGCGGTTTAGTGCACGCCCGTCAGCAGAAGCGTTGGAAGTTACAGGGACATATTCCCCACGACCAGCAGCAGTCATACGGCTGGCAGTTACTCCGAAAATCATTTTTGAAGGATACGCACTACAGCAGTAGCTCTAAGTACGCTCAAGTCCCAATTGTCTTTTGATACAAGTATTTTTGATAGGGTACATTATCAGTATGTCCTTCTACCATAAACTCGAAAATCAGGCTTGTTGTTCACTACCTTAGCGACCTTGCCAGGTACCTCACGAGCGCGAGGAGTTACATTGTAGCTACCACTGCTAAAGAGCATTTTGTCGGAGATAGATACATATACCACCCCTTTGTCCACTTGTACAGTGATGTCCTCATCGTCCAAGTTGCCCAAAAACACCTCTTTAAGGCTCTGAACAAGAGCTAAGTTGATAGAGTCACGACGGGTAACAGCATCTCGCAAGTTTTTGATAGTAAGGTCTTTTTCTTTGAGACTTTCCAAAGAGCGTTCCAAGTTGTCAGCTCCTTTTTGAGTAAGCATGGTCATGTTGCCAAGGTTAGTCATCAATCCTTCATTGTTTTTTTGGCCAACATTTCATTTTTAGACTGGAGTAGTTCCTTGTCCTTAAGGCAGCTATTGAGCTTTATAGTAGCTGTATTAAGCAAGTCTTCAGTTGTTTTTAGTTGTTCTTGTACTGCGCGGAACTTTTTGTTGGAGACACAAGAGGTCATCACCAATCCGCCTAACAAGAAAAGTACCATCATACGTAATTCTTTTTAAAATTTTTGTGGACGTAAAGGGTACGATTTCTTATGGAATAAAAACCCTATAGAAAAGGATATTTAAAAAGTTAAATCTCTTTAAAACTTTTGGGGTGCTCTTAAAATTAATTTCCTGCGTTAAAACGAAAGAATCGATATTTTATTTTTGTAAATGATATTACTATAATATGTTTTATGAAAACATATTGTAATGTAAAGCTTTTCGAAATATAGGAAATATTGAAAAATCATAAATAAGTAAAAAGATGAATTTATTTTTTTGGTAGATAGCATATTAATTTTGTTGCTCCAAATTTTTTTACGTATGTTGAAAAAGAAATTTATTTTTAGGAATCTCGGCAATAGCCACTTCACTGACAGGGGAATGCACAGGACTATCAGTGGAAAGAGGCTCAGAGTGGAGGGTATACATATCGTTATGTAACGAATGACCCTACCAATGCCCGTTTTTACACCCTCAAGAACGGCCTTACGGTCATTCTCAGTCCTACTAATAAGGAGCCACGTGTACAGTGCTATGTAGCTGTGAGAGCAGGGAGCAAGACCGATCCGGCGACCAATACAGGATTGGCTCACTACTTAGAACATTTGCTTTTTAAAGGTACCGACAAATATGGTTCTTTAGATTGGGCAAAAGAGAAAGTAGAGCTTGATAAGATAGATGCGCTCTATGAGAAGTACAATAAGACCAAAGATCCTGCCCAGCGAAAGGAAATCTATAAGGAAATAGACAGAGTCTCTGGAATCGCCAGCAAGTATGCTATTGCCAATGAATATGACAAGATGATGTCCGCCATGGGAGCCCAAGGAACTAACGCCTTCACCTCCTTCGAGCAGACGGTCTATACCGATGATGTACCAGCTAATGCCCTTGATAAATACATAGCCGTACAAGCGGAGCGTTTCCGCAACCCTGTATTGCGAATCTTCCATACCGAATTGGAGGCTGTATATGAGGAAAAAAACCGTTCGCTGGACAATGATGGAAGTTTGGTACTGGAAACACTCCTTGCCAATCTTTTCAAAAAGCACAACTATGGGCAACAGACTACCATAGGTACAGTAGAGCACCTGAAAAACCCTTCTTCTCATAGAGATACGCAAGTATTTCAATACTTACTATGTGCCTAATAATATGGCGGTGATTCTTTCTGGAGATTTCAATCCAGACCACGCTATCGCTAAGATCGATAAGGCTTTTTCTTATATGAAAGAAAAAGCCTGTACCTGAGTACACCTTCGCTCCAGAGGATGCCATTACCTCTCCTGTGATCAAAGAGGTAGTAGGACCTGATGCCGAGAGTGTAACCATTGCTTTCCGCTTGCCCTAGCAACCAAGACAAGGATGCCGCTTTGGCCAACTTGGTAGGTTCTATTCTCACTAATGGGAAGGCTGGACTTTATTGACTTGAACTTGGTGAAGAAGCAGAAACTTCTTAAAGCAAGTGCTTTCTCTTATCTACTGGTAGACCATGGACTATTGTATATCTCAGCTTCTCCTTCGCTAAGGACAGTCTTTGGAGGATGTTAAGAAATTGCTACTTAACGAAATCGAAAACCTCAAGAAAGGAAATTTCGATGATGATCTCATTCCTTCGATAGTAAATAACATCAAAAAACACAAGATACAACAGACAGAATCTTACGGGGATAGAGCTTATATGCTTATGGATGCCTTTACTGGAAAACTCAATTGGCGCGATCAAGTGGCCTATGTGAATGACCTTTCGAAGGTGACTAAGAAAGATATCATGGATTTTGCCAACAAATATTTTGGTAACAACTATGTAGCTGTGCTAAAACACAAAGGAGAACGCACTGATATAGAAAAAATAGAAAAGCCTACCATCACCCCTGTAGAGACCAATGCGGATAAACAATCTGCTTTTTGTTAAGATGATTAACCAGATGCCAAGTACTCCTGTGGCGCCTGTATTCTTGGATTACAACAAAGATCTACAGAGATCCAAATTGGGTAAGGCAGAGGTATATTATGTACAAAACAAAGAAAATCAGCTATACCGATTGAACTTCCGCTACAAAAATAGGTACCCTCAATGATCTAAAGATGGGACTTGCAGCGCAGTATATACAATTCTTAGGAACAGATAAGAAATCCGCAGAGCAAATATCTAAGGAGTTCTACAAAATCGCTTCCAGCTTCAGGAGTACATACTGCTGATGAATACACCTTTGTTACTATAGAAGGATTGCAAGAAAAACTTTGAAGCAGCAGTGACCCTCTATGAGAATCTGATACAAAACCTAAAGGCTGATGAGCAAGCTCTTGAAGCCCTTAAAGGCAAGAATTCAGAAATATCGTTCAGATGTCAAGGCCAATAGGAACCAAATCATGCAAGCCCTTACCAGCTATGCGCTCTATGGACCTAAGAACAAGTATAATCATGCCCTTTCTAACGCAGAGATAGCTATCTACAACCTCCCAAGAGCTTGTCGATAGGGCTCAAGAGCTCAATGATGTAGAACAAATAGTTACCTACTATGGACCTGCTACCATGGGAGAGCTTACCTCTAAGCTATCTTCCCTACACAAGGTGCCTGCCACCTTCGCTAAAGTAGCTCCTGCCAAGGTATTCAAACAAGTAGAGCAAACTAAGAATCAGGTGCTCTTCACCGATTATGAGATGGTACAAGCCGAGACACGCTGGATTCGCAATACTGTTCCTTACAATCCAGCAGAAAGTACAGTAATCAAAAGTATTCAACAACTATTTTTGGTGGCAGTATGGGGTCTTTGGTATTCCAGACCATTCGTGAAAGCAAAGCTTTTGGCTTATAGTACTTATGGTATGTATAGAGTACCAAGAAAGAAAGATGAAAAATACTATATGTTGGCTTATGTAGGAGCTCAAGCAGATAAACTCAAGGAAGCCGTATCCACTATGGATGATCTTCTAACAACTATGCCAGAGCTACCAGCCAACCAGACTTAGCTAAGGCACAACTGAAGAAAGATATCCAAACAGAGCGTATCAGCCAAGATGGTATCATCTATAATTATCTCAATGCAAAAAGAATTGGGGACTTACCAAAAGATATCAGAAAGGAAATCTATCAGAATTTGGACAAGATTACCATGAGTCAAGTGAAGGCCTTCCATGACAAATATCTTCCAAAAAGCCTTATACCTATGTAATATTGGCTTCTGAAAAAGAAACTTTCAAAGAAGAACTCCAGAAGATAGGAGGTTTAAGAAACTTACTTTGGAAGAACTCTTTGGATATTAGTTCTGTGCTAAGCAGTGAATAGAAAAAGGTAACAAGTAGTTCTACTTGTTACCTTTTTAATAAGTCTATTCTCTCATTTTTACTTTTTTTTGAGATTGGGGAGGAAATAGGCAATTAAGCCCATCAGAGGGAGAAAAAGAACAGACCTTGTAGACAAAGGAGATACTTGTCATATCAATAAGTTTGCCTAATATAGCCGAGCCTAAAAGCGCCCATACCGAAGGCAAATCCATAGAAAACACCTGAAATCATTCCTATTTTTCTTAGGGAGAAGCTCTTGGGCATAGACCAAGATAGAGGCAAAAGGCCGAGGAGATGATAAAGCCAATAAGCACTATTAGAATAGCTGTAGTCTGGGCATCAGCATAGGGGAGCCATAGAGCAAAAGGAGCAGTTCCCAAAATGGAGAACCAAATAATGAACTTACGCCCTACCCGATCCCCGAAAGAGACCGCCAATGAGCGTACCTGCTGCTGCGGCACCTAAGTAGTAGAAGAGGTAGAGCTGTGTTTTGAGTATCACTAAAACCAAAAGTCTGGATCGTAGTAGAACTGTAAGTAGTTATTGATGCTTGAAGTATAGAAATTCTTTGAAAAGACCAAGAACATGAGGATAATCATCGAATTGCGAACCTGTGCATGAGTAAGGTCGGGTAGGGGTATCTCTTTCTTTTGACGGTTTGTGCCTGCTTGAGAAGTTTCTTACGCCAAGTGCCTATAAAGAATAGTATGACAATGGCAATCATAGGGAAGAGAACAAACCATAGTAGGCGTTCTAGTGGCTCTCCTCTACAAAGCTTTCCTTCGACTACTTTTTAGAAAAAATAATCCATATCACTCAGCAGAGGAGCCAATGCTGCGCCTGCATTGCCGCCCAATTGGAAAAACTGCTTGCGCAAAGAGCGCTTGCCCCAGAGGCTAAGAAAGAGATACAGGGAAGCCTCAGGATGGAAGATAGAAGAACCTATTCCCTACAAAGACCACTGAGACACAATACAGAGGGTATAGCTATCTGCCCAAGAGAGCAACCCTATCCCCAAGGCACTGAAGGCCATCCCTACTACCTGTGCGTAAGGCTTGGGATGCTTATCTGTATAAGCCCCCACTATAGGGTTGGAGGATGAAGCCGCTATCTGGTAGCAAAAAGTGATCAGCCCTATCTGCGCCATAGAGAGGGCAAACTTACTCTGAAGAGCAGGATATATGAAGGAAGCACCCCTGCAATAAGTCGTTTAGACAATGAGAGAGGGAGATGAGGATAATGATGAGGTATTGTGTACGTTGTTTTTGTCTCCATGCTACATAGATATTTTTGAGTGCAAAAAGTACGAAATATCTGTCTTTTTTTCTTTTTTCGGGAAAGATTTTTATAAACTACTTTTATTATTGATATTATATCGTTATCTTTGCCACTTGTAAAAAGCCAATTAGCATGAGAATTTTTGTATTTCTTTTATCATTGCTCCCCTTGAGTACTGTTACCGCACAAGAGAGCAATGTACGTGTAGGGACCAAGGCAGGGCTTTCGCTCTCAACTTTTTCCAGAGGTTTCCTCTATCAACAGAATGATTTTTCCTATGTATCGAGCTTCTATGTAGGGAGCAGTGCTGGGAGTACGTACCGATAGAAACATTAGTGGGAAGTTAGAGCTGATGTATTCGGGGCAAGGTTCACACTACAAAAGACTCTTACAATGCACAATATGGAGGGCGCTATTCCTTAGGCTACCTTTCTATGGGATATATCATCCATTTTCGTTTGCTCGAATTTTTTTATACTTAGATGCAGGACTGACTACAGACCTATTGGTAAAGAAGGATAGCAAGGTACCTTCTCCAAGAACCTTCGATGTGGCAGGGGCTTGTGGGGGTGGAGGGCACCTATACTTCCCTCATTAAGCCTTGAGGCAAGGGTCAAGTCAGGACAAGGAAATATCAATAATTATACTAATTATTACGGTGGTCAGGCTCCCTTCAATACAGATCTGAAGAACTTAGTCGTACAAATGGGAGTTATCTATTATTTTTGATAGAAAAATGAAGGTTGAAAAGAAAAAGAATAACTATTTACAAGGATTAACAACTAAAACATGGATAAAGTACTTATTTTTAGATTTTGGCTCTCAATATACACAGCTTATAGCCCGTAGAGTACGTGAGCTGAATGTATATTGTGAGATACACCCTTACAACCATTTGCCAGAGGGTGTAGAGGATTTTTCGGCGGTGGTGCTTTCAGGTTCTCCGTATTCGGTCAGAGCCAGTGATGCTCCCCATCCTGATTTGTCTCTCTTCAGAGGCAAGAAACCCCTCTTGGCGGTTTGCTATGGAGCACAATACTTAGCTCATTTTTGGAGGAGAGGTAGCACCCTCCGATGTACGCGAATATGGGCGTGCTCACTTAGTCTATCTCAAGGATAATGAGCCCTTTCTCTCAAGAATTCCTGCCAATAGCCAAGTGTGGATGAGCCATAGTGATACTATCAAGCGATTACCTACAGGCGCAGTACGCTTAGCCAGTACCCCCGATGTGGAGAATGCAGCCTATCGTATAGAAGGGAGGATACCTATGCCATTCAGTTTCACCCAGAAGTGTATCACTCCACCGATGGAAAGCAATTCCTTTGCGAACTTCCTCTTTAAGATAGCTAAGCTCACCCTTCGTGGACTCCAGACAACTTTATCGAAACGACTGTAGCGGCACTTAGAGAACAAGTAGGCAAGGAGAAAAGTTGTTTTAGGGCTTTCAGGAGGAGTGGACTCCACTGTGGCAGCAGTACTACTCAATAGAGCCATCGGAGACCAACTGCACTGTATCTTTTGTCAATAATGGACTGTTGCGCAAAGGAGAGTTTCAGAGTGTCTTGGCACAATACCAAGGGATGGGGCTTAATATCAAAGGGAGTAGATGCTTCAGGAGAATTTCTCTCCGCCTTAGCAGGGATTACCGATCCCGAGGCTAAGCGCAAAACTATAGGGACGAGTATTCATAGAAGTATTTGACAAAGAAGCTCACCAGATAACGGATGTTACCTATCTGGCACAGGGGACTATCTATCCAGATGTGATAGAGTCTGTTTCGGTAAAGGGGCCTTCGGCAACCATTAAGAGTCACCACAATGTAGGAGGCTTGCCCGACTATATGAAGCTTAAGATTGTAGAGCCCTTGCGAACTCTTTTTCAAGGATGAGGTACGCCGAGTAGGAGCTTCTTTGGGGATTCCAGCAGAACTTTTGGGAGACATCCTTTCCCTGGACCTGGGCTGGCTATTCGTATCTTAGGGAGATATTACCCCAGAGAAAGTCGCCACCCTTCAGGAGGTGGATGCTATCTTTATCAACTCCCTTAAGGACAACGGCTTTGTATGATAAAGTATGGCAAGCGGGAGCAATACTGTTGCCTATCAATAGTGTAGGAGTGATGGGGGACGAACGCACTTATGAAAAAGTGTGTTGCCCTAAGAGCAGTAGAGAGCACCGATGGTATGACAGCCGACTGGGTACACCTCCCTTATGAGTTCTTGCAAAAAGTCTCCAATGAGATTATTAATAAAGTGAAAGGAGTGAACCGAGTAGTCTATGATATCAGCTCTAAAACCACCTGCAACGATAGAATGGGAATAATCGAGAGAATAGTATTCCATCTGTCCCTAATAACAATTCAGAATTGATAATTAACAATTAAAAAAATGGATATAAAAACTACATTGAAGAGAACAAAGAACGCTTTTTAAGCGAGTTGTTTGCCCTATTGCGAATGCCCTCAGTGAGTGCGGATTCATGCTTATAAGTCATCTATAGAGGATACCGCCCGATGGATCAAGGAAGCCCTTCTTGCAGCAGGTTGTGATAAAGCAGAAGTATGTGAGACCCCAGGAAACCCTGTGGTGTATGGAGAGAAACATGTAGGAGATAACCTACCTACCGTACTGGTATATGGTCACTATGATGTACAACCAGCCGATCCTGTAGCACTATGGGATACCGATCCTTTTTGAACCAGTGATTAAGAAAAACAGAACTACATCCTGAAGGCGCTGTTTTTTTGCTCGTGGAGCTTGTGATGATAAGGGGCAAATGTTCATGCATGTAAAAGCCCTTGAATACATGGTTAAGGAGGGTAAAGCTCCCATGTAATGTCAAGTTCATGATCGAAGGAGAAGAAGAGGTAGGTTCTAAGAACTTGGGCTGGTTTGTCGAAAGAAACAAAGAAAAACTCAAAAATGATATTATTCTTATCTCTGATACGGGAATCATAGCAAAAGATACTCCTTCTATTACGACAAGTCTTCGTGGAGCTTAGCTATATGGAGGTAGAAGTAACAGGGCCTAACAAAGACCTGCATTCAGGCGTGTATGGAGGTGCGGTTGCCAATCCAGTGAATGTGCTTTCTAAGATGATTGCCCAGCTCCATGATGAGAACAACCATATTACTATTCCTCATTTCTATGACAAGGTGAAGGAAATCCCAGCAGAAGAAAGAGCCCTTTTTGCAGAAATACCTTTTCTCCTTAGAGGAATATAAGAAAGACCTTGGGGTAGCCGATGTACAAGTAGAAAAAGGCTATTCAGTAATAGAGAGTTCTGCAATACGTCCTTCGCTGGATGTCAATGGTATCTGGGGAGGATATATAGGTGAAGGTGCCAAAACGATTATTCCGAGTAAGGCATCAGCAAAAATCTCTATGCGCTTGGTACCTGACCAAGACAATAAGGAAATAGAAGCCCTTTTCACTAAGTACTTTACAGAGCTTGCTCCAGAAGGGGTTACTGTAAAGTAACCTCCTTAGGGTGGAGGCCTGCCTATGCGATGACTATAGACAATGATGGCTACCGAGCTGCTGAAAAAAAGCTATGGAAAAAGACCTTCGACAAGCGCCCTATCCCTTCTCCAGAGGGAGGTAGTATCCCTATTGTAGCTCTTTTTGAAAAAGAATTGGGTACCAAATCCGTATTGATGGGATTTGGATATGATTCCGATCTTATCCATTCGCCCAATGAGCATTACGGACTCTTTAACTTCTTCAAAGGAATAGAGACCATACCGTATTTCTATGAGTATTTTGTAGAGATACATAAGAAAATAATAATGATTTTTCCTTGAAAAAACTTTGACAAGAAACCCCTTGTCAAAGTTTTTGTTTTGATCTCTATGGCCTGTTTTTATCCAATGATTTGGGAGAAGATATCTTTTAAAATCATTTAACTTTTCATTTAGATTTATGTGCTGAAAAAAACACTAACTTTGCTATTTAAAAACGCAAACTAACAGTGATGGATTTAGAGAAATTTCACTTAGTTACCCGATTGGCCCTATCAAGCAGCACATTATAAAGATCGAGAAGCCATTCGCTATTGGGAAGAAGGGCAGTGGCGCCCTATGTCTTGGATGGTATTTTACGATAAAAATCCAAGAACTTGCCAAGAGCATTACTACATCATAAAAGTAGGAGTGCAGGAAAAAGTGGGGATTTTTGCTCCCAACTCTCCCCAGTGGACTATGGTGGACATGGCAGCACATCTGAGAGCCTGTGCAGTACCTATCTATGCTACCAATACGGCTGACCAAGCCGCATATATCATCAACAATGCAGGAATCAGAATCCTTTTTGTAGGAGAAAAAGAACAATATGAAAAAGGTAGCGCAAATAAAAGAACAATGTCCTGGCTTGCAGTGTGTTATACTTTTTAATGAGACGCTTTTTAGATAAGGAAGATACCTTTGTATTGCCTTTATCTCAATTTGTCAGAACAGGACAAGGGGAAGAATACGAACAGTTACTCAAAGAGCGTGTTGCCCAGCGCAATATGCAAGATATCTATACTATTATTTATACCTCAGGAACCACAGGCAATCCTAAGGGAGTTCTTATTGATTATGAGAATGTAGCCTATCAGTTCATCAACCATGATGATCGCTTGGCAGTAGTAGAAGGGAATGTCTCCCTGTCCTTCTTACCTCTTTTCCCATGTGTATGAGCGTATGTGGGTCGCCTATGTGCTTCACAAAGGGGTGATCAACTGCTACTTAGATGATACCAATCGCGTAGCTGAAGTGCTCAAGGAGGTACGCCCCACTATATGTGTGTGGTGCCGCGCTTATTGGAGAAAAATCTATACTAAAAATCTATGAAAAATGTGAGAAAACAATCAGTCCTTAAAAGACTTGTTTTTGCTACAGCAACCAGAATAGCTAAGATACAATTGGGCAGAAAAAGAAAAAAGGTAAAAAACCTTCTTTCCTCTTGCAGAAAGCGTATAATGTAGCTGATAGAGTTGTTTTCCAAAAGCTAAAGGCTGCCTTAGGGGGGAATATCCAGATGATTCCCTGTGGAGGAGCGCTTTTGGAACCTTCTATAGGGGCGCTTTTTCCGAGCGATAGGTGTCAATGTCACCTTGGGATATGGGATGACAGAGACTACCGCTACGGTATCTTGTTGGGATGATCATAAGTTCAAGCTCAAGTCAGTAGGAACACTTGTCCCTAATATGCAGGTCAAAAATAGGAGAAAATAATGAAATACTCCTCAAGGGAGGTTCCATCACCAAAAGGGTACTATAATAACCCAGAGGAAAAATGCCAAAAGCCTTTTACCGAGGATGGTTTCTTGCGCACAGGGGATGCTGGTTATATAGATAAAAGAGGAATCTCTTCATCACCGAGGCGAATCAAGGAACTGATGAAGACCTCCAATGGGAAATATATAGCCCCCAACAGATAGAAGGAAAAGTAGGTAAGGATAGCTTCATAGAACAAAATAGCCATCATAGCCGATGCACGTAAGTATGTCTCCGCTCTGATAGTGCCCAACTATGATGCGCTGGCTGAATATGCTAAGTCGCTGAACCTGAAGTATAAAAAAACTATACAGAGCTGATAAAGAACAGTCAGATAGTGGAGTTCTTCCAGAAGAGGTTACAGAACCTACAGCAAGAGTTGGCTTCTTATGAACAAATAAAGAAATTTACCCTGCTTACCACCCCTTTTTCTATTAATAATGATGAGCTTACCCCTACACTGAAGCTCAAAAGGAAAAAAATATTTACAAGAACTATTTCCGAGAAATAGAGGCAATGTATGCATAATTAGAACAAACATGGCAAAAACCAGTAGTAGAACTTAAGGATGTTTCTATCTTTCAGAGGAAAAACCTTATCTTACACGATATCAACCTCACTATAGAACGAGGGCGAATTTGTCTATCTTATAGGTAAGACAGGAAGCGGGAAGAGTTCCTTGCTCAAGATACTCTATGGAGACCTCCCACTGAAGAAAGGCAGTGGTATGGCGGTGGATTTCGACTTAGCTACCCTAAAGGAAGCAGAGATTCCCTATCTGAGAAGAAAGATAGGAGTTGTATTCCAGGACTTTAAGTTGCTTCCGGATAGAACTGTATTTGGCAATTTGGAGTTTGTCTTACGAGCTACAGGTTGGCAAGATGCTCTAAGATAGAGACACGTATCAATAGTGTGCTCACCAAGGTAAAGATGCAGACCAAAGTACAGAAGCACCCTCATGAACTCTCAGGAGGAGAGCAGCAACGTGTAGCCATAGCAAGAGCCCTACTCAATGATCCAGATCTGATATTGGCTGATGAGCCTACAGGAAACCTTGACCCAGAGACCAGTGTGGAGATCATGAAGGTAATGCGAGAGATCAATGACTCCGGACGCTCTATTCTGATGGCCACACATGACTATGCTCTGATACTGAAGTTTCCTTCCAAAACTATCAAGTGTGATGCAGGGGAAACTCTTCGAGGTAGTACAGCGTACGGTATAGCTAGAACTCAATTTCAGCTGAATATCAATAAGTTGAAATGTTTTTCCGATGATATTCATAAAGCCCCATACTCAGGATAGCCTCACGATGTTCGCGTGTAGGGGTATCGCTTTGTTTCTATTCAATGGTACATAGGATATTGCTCGTGAAGGGTTTCTCCATATACGCATCACGGTAGGTTTTGGCTAGCACAGAAGCGGCAGCAATACGCATAAAGCGTCCGTCACCTTTCACTTGGCAGGAGTAGGGAATCTCCTTGTAGGGGCTTAAAACGAGTTGCCGTCGACCACGACAAACTCGGGGGTGAGGGATCAGCTTATCAAAGCCTGATGCATAGCTTCGATAGAAGCGTTGAGGATATTAATCTGGTCAATTCGCTCAGGGGACAGATGCACTACAGCATAGCTCAGCGCCTGCTCCTCAATGATAGGGCGTAGCAGGTTGCGCTGCTTTTCGGTCATCTGCTTAGAATCATTCAGCAGCGGGTGGTAGAAGTCCTCGGGGAGTATCACTGCAGCGGCGGTGACAGGCCCTGTAAAAGCAACCCCGCCCTGCTTCATCGGTTCCCGCTTCCTGCGGGAGAAAAACCATTTTTCCATAGGGGTTAATTTTTGTAAAACTAAGAGTTACAACCGCGAATATCCGCCGCATCGAAGCGACCTAATACTTCAAAAGAGCCATCAGGGTAAGCCTTGCCCAAGTCCTGAGTGGCGATAAAGCTACAAGAGTAGTAGTTGGCAAGGGTCTATCACATTAATCCCCAATTTTGCCATAGGGGTGGGGAGAGGCGCATCTTCGCTGTCTCAGATTAGGGATCTTCATCCAAGGCACCGGATAGAAAAAGGCCATTCCCTTGGCTATATGCTTGAGAGAGTAGTTCAGTCATCCCATATTCGGAGTGAGTTACCTCTGTGCCAGACCCTGCAAAGTATGCTGTGTAATTCCTCACGAATCAGCTCTTTGCGTCGACCTTCATGCCGCCAGTCTCCATGACAATTGTGTTTTTAAGGAAAACTGGTATTGTTCCACCAAGTCCAACAGCGCAAAAAGAGACCCCCATAAGGAAAATCTTTCGTCCTGTGTATCCCACTCTAAGCTTCTGGGCGAGTTCCTCCTGATTGTAGAGGTAGAAACCACTTTCCTTCTGAGCATGCCCTATCAGGTCCTCTGCCATATAGATGAGAGAAAGAACCCTTGCGCTCAAGGTAAGAAGGAAGCAGTGCTAAAATATACTCTTCTACCTCTCCATAGAAGTGAGCAAACCCCTTTCGGAAACTCTCTCTGTAAAGGGCAAGAGGAGCTTACCAAGTGCTGAGACGTTTGGCTACCAGTGGTGCCACTACTGGTGAAGACCTCCTCAAAAAGGAGTAGTAGCGGCATAGACTTCCTTGCTTTTTGAAAAATTCTATAGGCAAGAAAGGAATCTCCCAGAGGGTATGCACTGACTGGGGAGTTCTTCCAAAAATAATTGCAAAAACTCTGATATACTGCATTGTTTTGGTATTGAAAAAGCAAACACAGCTAAAAGCCTGTGCCTGAAATTGTTCAGAGGTATAATCGTGAAAAGAGGTTATTCATGTAGAAACTAATAGGAGCTTTTTAAATTGTGTCACCATCAGTGACATAATTTTTAATAATTGATTATCAGGGTAAAACTTTTTTGAAAAATAGAGGATATTATCTCCTTGTAATAAAAAATGTTTTGAGGTGTCTATTTAGCTACATACTAATTGACTTTGGAAACGGGAGAACGTTCTACAATTCTTTTCATTAATTTGTTAAAGATAGTATCTTTTATTTTTGTGAGCGATTAATTCTAAAACTGTATTCCGCTAAATAGCGGTCTATGCTAAATTCATCAACCTAAACGCTATCATTCAATTTGTGCGATTCACTGAGTTTCATAGCTTCACTGACTTTTTGCATAAAATAGTGTTTCTGCAGTAGGTCTTTCCGTATCAAATCCATAAAAATCTTTTCTGACTTGATATTTTTATGACCACATTTGCGACAGTATATCCATCTTCCCACTTTAAAGAAGCTAGCTATTCTTCGCAATCTAAGTCTGTTTTTAAAGCGTTCAGTAAACTCTAAGAGGCTTTGTCCCTTAAATAATTCCATAATACATTCATTTTCAGAGTACAAATATATGAAATTATTTAGAACACCTCAATTAAATAATTAACAAATTAATAAATTCCCCAGTTTTTACTTTGCAAAAGGCTTTTTACAGCATCTGTTTGTTGGGCTGGGCATAGTTTAATACTAGCCACACGACCAACTTTATTTTGATGAGTGAGGCTTTAATAAAGGTCGAGAAAGGGCAGTCCCCATAAGCCCTTTACCATCTTTTTGTAAGCTCAAGTAATACCCAATATAACTCAGTATTTTCTTGTATGTTTACGCTTTGTAAGGGGAGCTTCTGAAGCGTGTAATATTGCAAGATGAGGTTGCTTTTAGAAAGGTCTAAAAGTAGTGATATTGGTGTTGTTAATTTCTAAACGGACAGTTGCGGGTTTTGGCTAAGGTCTAAGCTATGGATACTTTTACATCCGTTTATAAGTAATACTGTAAGATTTTTGAATGCTTTAACATCGAAGACAGGGAATAGCAGTGGTTTCGGTTATACCCAAAAAGAAAGATTAGTAGGGAGAGTGCTATTGAGCATAGTATGACTATCCAAAAGATAACGCTGTTATATGCTCTAAGTTTTTAATAGATGGAAGTTTATCAACCAATAACGTACTCAAGGGTTATGACTAATATTCAAGTCTGTAAGCTCTCCGTATTTGCAAAAATAACTCAATAACTTTACCATATATTCTAAAAAGTTTGAGATTTTTAGGGTATAATCAAGATAACCTTCGAACTTTGGCAGAACATCTATCCCTTCGTCCCATTTACCATTGTTGTTGAAGTCAATCCAAAACTCCCTTTTTTGTCTATTTCATCACCATCAATAAAAAGCTATTTATTATTTCTCCACTTTTTCTCGGTAGTAAGCTGTATATAGTTTGTTGTATCAAGTCCAGTAGGATTGATAGGCTTAGCAGGGAGTAGTGAACTCCTGTGCGATATACTCAGTAGTGTTACCTGCTTTGTCCCATACCTTTACCCATACAGTGGTAGTAGTTTTCTCGGTAAGCCCTGTAAAGCTTATAAGTGCTGAAAAGAGCTTTTTGAGGGTACCCTGCTATTTTTCACCTCACTACTACCCCTCATCTGCCATAACAGCTGATAAGTGAGCTCTTTAGCATCAGTTTGCCCATCAGTAGTTAGATCCCGTAATAGTAGCGGTATCAAAAGCCGTAGTTTCAATTTTTGGTAATAGTAGCCTGTATGGGAGATTCGAGTATCAATTGAGTTGTTATCATCTTTTGAGCAACTGATAACAACTAAGGCTACTATCATCAATAACAGATAAGTACCTTTTTGAAGATCTTTTATTAGTTTCATATTATTTCATTTTATTATAGCAAATACGATAGGTATCATGTATTCATTTTTAAACGACAAAGATAATAAATAATTGAATTACGAGTTACAAATTACGAAATTATTATGAATTATGAATTATGAAGAGAGAGTAGCTCAAAGACGTTTGTTCTACTTAGAGGAGGATTTGTAAAACGGTTTTTATTATAAAAACAAAAATGTTTT
>BNJS01001946.1_pt1 | contig 102226 bp, 163 predicted proteins | sample 8540461 | NCBI WGS metagenome assembly BNJS01 (sample SAMD00202454, study PRJDB9452) | human saliva metagenome | isolation source: human saliva | place: Japan | reverse complement strand
GGTGATGAACACCACGTCCTCGAAGCCCGACTCGGTGTCGATGGTGAACCATCGCCCGAAGCGCAGTCGGAGCGGCACATGCGCTGGATGCCGGCACGACCGCGCCACGCCCTCGTGGGCAGAGCCCTTGTCGACGCGGTGAGGCGCGCGGTCGTGGGTGTGGGCGAGGCCAAAGACGCCTCGCGGACGTGGTCGAAAGAATGGCGTCGATGCCCACCACGATTGAGCACCGTTTCCTGCTGGCCGGCAAGGCGTCGGGCGGGTCTTCGGCCGTGGCACTGGGCGCAACGGCAAGAGTACCCTGCGGCGTTACGCCCTCGGTGAGCCGAGCGAGAGTGATGCGCGGATGCGCTGCCCGCACCAGATCGGGCGGCGAAAGCCCGCGTCACGCACCTGGCCGCGGATTTCGGCGCCGGCTTCGGCAAACCTTCCGTCGTCGGTGTTCAGGCAGGCCGTGAACCCGGGCGTTGATGCGCTACGGTCGGGCAGTTTGTGGGTGAGGAAAGTCACGAGGCTTCGGCCGTGGTGGCAAAAGCCGCCGGGCACCTTGACGGTGGCCGCCAGCTGGCGAGTCATCTCAGCAGTGAGGCGTTCTTGCCGCCGACGATGTCCACGTCGGACATGCGCAGCTCTTCGAAGGAACGACCAGACGTCCTGCGAATGCGTTCATGATGAAGGTTCCAGATGGTTGAAGAGTCGGTTGTTTCGGCCGGGCGCGGAAGACGCATGCGGCGGTGGCGCACGCGGCATCACGGCACGGAAGCGCTGCCTGGGCGGAACTGCGGCGAGGCCGATGAGACGAGAAGGCGTGCGGTACCGGCGATGGGCGGTACCGGAAAGGACGTGCGGCGCCAGACGGGCGGGCAGGCGACAGGGAGCACCGCGCCTGTCATGCTGGAGCCAGGTCAGATGCAGCGGTGGTAACGGCTACTCAAATTCACCGTGTCTCCTTGCCCCCTATTCTGGCGGCGAGTACCCGCCAACGGGATTTGCGTTCGTTTGCACGGGCGCTCGATAACCCCTGATGGATGGACCGTATCGTGCTCATCGGCTGCGACTGCGTGTACATTTTCTGCCTGCCCTCCGACTGAGCACGCTACCCGCGAACCCGCCCACCATGACCGCCTGCCCCACGACCGTGCGGCCTAGTTTCATTTCGGACGGTACCGGCATCACAGCCGAGACCTTCGGCATGTCGCTGCTGAGCCAGTTCGACGACCTGAAGACGCAATGTGCGTCCTGCCCTTCGCCACACAGCCGGCCAAGGCACACGAGGCCGTGGCGCGGATCAACCTGGCGGCGCAGAACGACGGGCGCCGCGCTGGTGATTCTCACGCTGGCCAATCCGGAAATCAGCGGCATCGTGCAGACGGCCAATGCCGAGTATCTGGACCTGATCGGCACCTTCGTGCGCGGCTGCGAGGAGCGAGCTGGGTCTCGAAAGAGCATCGCGCGGGGTGGGCCAGTTCCACCGCATCAAAAGCCCAGTTACTATCAGACACATCGACGCCATCAATTTCTCGCTGTCGCACGACGATGGCCAGCAGCACGCCGAGCTGGGCACGGCGAGCGTGATTCTGGTGGGGGTATCGCGCTGCGGCAAGAGGCCCACCAGCCTGTACCTGTCCATCCAGCACGGCATCAAGGCCGCCAACTATCCGCTCATTCCGGAAGATTTCGACCGGATGCGTCTGCCCGAGGTGCTCTACCAGTACCAGCACAAGCTGTTCGGCCTGACCATGCGCCAGAACGCCTGCACGAGTGCGCAGCGAGCGCCGGCCCGACAGCCGCCTGTGCGTCGCTGGAGAACTGCCGCGACGAGGTGCGCCAGGCCGAATCGATGATGCGCCGCGAGGGGTTTCGATGCTCTCGACCACGCCAAGTCGATCCGAGAATTGCCCGCCACCATCCTGACCGTGATCGAGATGGACGACGTGGTGCCGCCGATCGTCTGACAGCCCGGCGCCGGCCCAACCACGGCATGATCGGGCGGCAGGCTGATGCATCGGCAACAGGGTTGATGCGCCGGCAACGGAACTGTCGGGTGTACCGGCAGCAGGCTGGATCGGGCTGGCCACTTTGTCGCCAATAGCAGTTCCCATGCGCCAACTCCCGTGCAGCCAGCGCCGCAGCCTGCCCCGCGGCAAAGCCAGCCCGCTGGCAGCGCTCGCGAACAGGCACACGGCGGCCGGGCAGGCCGCCACGTGATGATTCGACCCCAGCCACCTGTGGGATGGTCGGCCGCAGGCCCAGCCCGCTCCTGCAGGGCCCGGTGCCAATGCCCTCGCCCTCGTTGCCGAGCACCCAGGCCAGCGGCGAGCGCAGGATCGTCGCCGTGAGCGACTGCCGCGCAGCACCGTGCCCGCCAGAGAGGTCAGATGCGCGGCCAGCGCCTGCAGGGCTTCCCGGTGCCACGTTCTCGACGATGTCCAGCACGAAGTGTCACATGCCGGCGCGCACGACGCGGGTGCCCAGCAGGCGCCGTGCCGGGGGTGGTGAGCAGCGTTTACGCGACAGCAGCGCGCGCCGTGCGCAGGGATATAGCGCCGACGTTGCCGGGGTCCCTGCGCGGTCGAGCACGATGATGTCACCGCCTTCCCCGAGCGCTGGCAGCGCCAACAGGGGACTATCGACCACCGCGAGTACCGGGGACGGTGAAGGCAGCAGGTCAGTTCGCCGAACAGGCGGTCGTCGAAATCAGCCAGTGGGCGTCGGCTGCGACCTGCACGGAGAATGTTCCACAGACTCGTCGATGTCATCTCCGTCACTTGCCGGCACCCCGGCGAGCTGCTGCAGCGTGCGCTGCGGGAATACCAGCTGGCGGATGGGGCGTCGGTGGCCAGCCGGATGGCGGGTGCCAGCCTTCCAGCACGGTCTGGCCGCTGCGGCGACGCTCGCGGGCCGATTCGAGCAGCTCGCGCAGATGACGCCGATTTCGTTTGCTGCTGGACGAAATGTCGGCGGGGGTGTGCTGCAGCCGGCGGCGGGCGGCCGCCAGCGTGATGAGATCGGACATGTTCACCTGCCGACGATCGCGTGCGCGCGCAAGCTGCGGCGGTGGATCTCGCAGGGGCCGTGCTCGCTGCCAGGGCGACATGTGCGCAACCGTGCCATAGCCCGTGTGGCGCTCGAAAGCCGTGGGCGAAACTGTTCGGCATACTGCAGCATCAGGCCGTCCCGTACCGTCTTGGCGAGGATGGAGGCCGCGGCAATGGCGGGGTCCTGGTCGTCACCGCCGATGACGGTTTCGACGCGCATGCCATCCAGCCGTGGCGCCCGGTTGCCATCGATGCGTACGTGGCGCGGCCGCGGATCCAGCCCTCGATGGCACGGGTCATCGGCCAGCATGACGTGGCACGCGGGATGTTGAGCCGGTCGATCTCGCTCGACGCTGGCACTGGCCACGGCAAAGGCCAGCGCCCGTTCACGGATCTCGACGGCCAGATGCTCGCGACGACGGGCGCTGAGCTTCTTGGAGTCGCGCAGCCCCTCGATGGGATGGTCGGGGTGCAGGATGACGGCCGCAGCCACCACCGGCCCGGCCAGCGGGCCACGACCGGCCTCATCGACGCCGGCGATGGTGGGGTCAGCCACAAGGTGAGATCGAGGAGGCAGTCGTACCCTTCCGACGTTCGGTCCGGCAGTTCTGGTTGGCGATTCCGGTGGCGGTTCAGATGGCGCTGGCGCTCCGGAACACGATGGGGCCTGCTCCCTTCGGGACCGGAAGACACAGCGGAACACCTGGTTCTGCTATGTAGCCCGTTCAGCGACGACATCGGCCACACACGCCGCGCACGCGGTCGCGAGGCCAGCTCGTGGTGCATCGCGGCAAAGCGCGTGTGCGCAGACGGTCTGCAGCCGGCTGCGTCGTCATGCTGCTCGCTGATGGCCGGGCCAGCGCCTCGGGGTGGCGGCGTCCTGATGAACTCGGGCACCAGAAACTCGCCGGCCAGAATGTTGGGCGGGCCGAACCACGGCTGGTGGTTCCTGCCCTTCATCAGCCGGTAGGAGGACGGCGACATCCGGTAGGCAATCACCATCGGTCGCTAGTGAGGCCGCCTCCAGCGTGAGCGGTGCCGCTGGCGATCAGTGTCTGGTCGCGAGGCAGCCAGCGCAGTATGGGACTGGCCGTGCAGCGGCTGCGGCGGCGGTTTCTGCCAGGCGGGATCGGTGTCGATCAGCGCCCGCAGCTGGGCATGGCGGGCGTCACCGGCAGCGGGCAGGGATGAAATGCCAGTCGGGGATGCTGGCGGTGCAGCAGCACGGCGGCGGCCAAGCCACAGGCGCGAGGTGCTCGATTTCGGCATGGCGGCTGCCGGGCATCAGGGCGATGACGGTGCCCTGCGCCGCCAGCCCCAGTTCGGCGCGAGCTGCGCCCTGATCGAGGGTGGAACGGAGTCTGGTCGGCCAGCGGGTGGCCACAGTGAGTGTGGGAATGCCGGCCTCGCGGTGATAGCTCCTCGAACGGGAAGATCAGCGGCATGTGGTCGGCGGCCTGACGGATTTTCTCGATGCGCTCGCGCCGCCGCGCCAGATGGAGGCTGACGAAGTGCCAGGTGCGCACACCGGCGGCGCGCAGGCGGGTTTCGAGGCCAGGTTGAAGTCAGGGGGCATCGACACCGATGAAGCCGCGCGCCGAGCCAGATCGAGCAGGCGCTGCGCCAGCTGGCGGCGGATCACAGCAGCTTCGGCGGCACCTTGAAGCTTCGGCGTAGCCGTGCGCCAGCGGGTCACTGGGCCACCAGGCGTCGAAGCCGGCGGCCTGCATGCGGGGGCCACCGATGCCGGCCGTTTGCATGAGGTTGCCGGAAGATGCAGGAGAAATCACGTCAGACGTGGATGCCGCCCTGGCGAGGGCCGGACTCGAGGGCCATGTCCGTAGAGGACATATCCGGGGAGCATGCCAGCAGCCTGTGATTCCGCTGCCAATGCTGCAACACCGAGGCCGCGAGCGGGTCACCGAGGCCTCGCCCGCGACCATGCCGATCCGCGTGCTCATGCCCTCGGCGCGCAATGCGCGCGTGGCCTCGCCAGGAACTGCCCAGCGGACCGGGGCGACTTCTGGTGCAAGCTCGTCAGCGACAGCCTGGGCCTGCAGCGCCTCGCGGGCCTCGGCCAGCGACAGGCCCTGACGAGTAGAGGCGTCTTGTGGGCGCGAGCGGATGGCGGTGATCTCGTCCGGCGTGAAGCCCCGGCGGCGCAGGCCCTCGCTGTTGATGCCGTGGGTGGCCGGCGGGTTGCCGGAGGCCATCACGTAGGGGCGGGATGTCACTGCGGGACGATGGAGCCGGTGCCCGTCATGGCGTGGGCGCCGATCTTGCAGAACTGGTGCACCTGCGAGTTGCGCACAGAATCGCGGTCACCGATGTGCACGTGACCGGCCAGATTGGTGGTGTTGGCAAAGATGGTGTGGCTGCCCACCTGGCAATCGTGTGCGATGTGGACGTAGAGCCATGATCCGGTTGTCATCGCGGGCGGGTGACGCCCGTCCTGCGCCGTGCCCCGGTTGATGGTGACGCACTCGCGGATGGTGTTGCCGTTGCCGATTTCGAGGCTGGTGTCCTCACCGGCGTATTTCTTGTCCTGCGGGGCGGCCCCACCGAGCAGAACGGATACAGGCGGTTGTTCTCGCCCAGCGTGGGGGAGCCTTCCAGCACCACATGGGCGGCAATACGGCTGCCGGCGCCGATGCGCACGCGAGGGGCCGATGACGGCATAGGGGCCGACCTCGACACTCGAATCGAGTTCGGCGGCCGGGTCGATGACGGCGGTGGGGTGAATCAGCGGCTGCGCCATGCTGGTTCGAGGCCCTGCTGGTGCCGGGTTTGCCGGGCGGTGCCGCGTTGGCTGCGCCGGGCGCCTACCCGTGGTCGGACACGGCACCGGCGGCTTCTTCCTCGCGGTTGAGTTCGCGCAGCTGCACATCAGGCTGGCCTCGGCCACCTTCTGCCCATCGACGGTGGCCTCGCCGTGGAACTTCCAGACGAGTCGCGACTTGCGGGTGATGCGCGTCCGCACCAGCTGGTCGCCGGGGGCTGACAGGGACGCGCGAAGCGGGCCTCGTCGATGCCGGCAGTAGTAGACCGAGTTGGCGTCGGAATAGCGGCCCATGCTGGCGAGACGACAGGGATGCCGGCGGCCTGCGCCATTGCCTCGAGCACCAGCACGCCCGGCATGACCGGCACGTGCGAGTGGCCCCTGGAAGAAGGGGCTCGTTGATGGTGACGTTCTTGATGGCGACGATGCGTGCGTCGAGATCGATCTCGGTGACCCGGTCGATGAGCAGGAACGGATACCGGTGCGGCAAATAGCGAAGAGATTTCGGAAATATCGATCGCTGGCTGTTTTTCCTCATGCTTGGACAAATTCCCTGGCTTGCTTTTGTTGGTCGGCCTGGCTGCTGGCGGCACCGGTCTTGCCGGTACCGTCTGGGGTCGCATCGCCAGCCAGCGCCTGCTCCATGCGGCGCAGACGCCGGCGCATGTCCGGCAGCTGCCGGACCACGGCTGCCGCCCGCTCCCAGGCGGCATTTTCCATCGACGGGAAGATGCCGCTGTGAAAAGCCGGTTTGGTGATCGACTTGGAGATCAGCGTCATCGTCGAGACGGCGGCATCGTCGCAGATGTGGATGTGCCCGAAAATGCCCGAGGCCCCACCGATCTGCACCCGCTTGCCAATGACCGCGCTTCCTGCGATGCCGGCGCAGGCAGCAATAGCCGTGTCTGCACCGATCCTGACATTATGGGCGATTTGCGCAGGATTATCGATCTTGACACCGTCTTCGATGACGGTGTCGTCCAGCACCACCACGGTCGATGCAGGGTGCAGGCCCCGATTTCGACCTGATTGCCGATGACCACGGCACCCAGCTGGGGATCTTGATCCAGCCGCCGCCCGCTTCGGGGCAAAGCCAAAGCCGTCGGCGCCGATGACGGCACCGGAATGGATGAGAATCGTCGCCGACGCTGCGGTCGTCACCCAGCGAGCGTTGGCGTGCGGCCGGGTACGGGCGCCCACGTGGGCGCCGGCGCCCCTACGGTGTTGGCGCCGATCCAGGCCTGGTCGCCGATGACGGCGTGCGCGCCGATGACGGCCCCGGTCTCGATGACGGCCGTGGCGGCCACCGTGGCATCAGGGATGCACGTGCGCGCGGGGCGATGCCGCCGGCCGGGCGCGGATTGACCTGCGCATCGAACCACTGCGCCAGCCGGGCGCAGGCGCCGTAGGGGATCGGCGTCGATCAGCGGGTTGGCGTCGGCCGGCAGATCATCGACGAGCTTCGGCGAGACGATGTGAGAACCACCGCAGTGGCTGGCATGGGCTGCCTCGCGCTGCTGGGCACGCACCAGAAAGCTGATGCTCTCGCTGTCGGCCTTGCGCAGGGCTGGCCAGCCGCCGGACCGTGACGGTGGGGTCGCCGCGCAGCTCTGCGCTCAGGACGCTGGCCAGTTCGGCCAGGGGACAGGGGAATGAAGGGGTGCGTTTCGCGGGAGGAGACGTCCGGGAAGAGCAACCGGCGCGCGGCCGGTGAAACCAGCGGGCAGTCAGGGACCGGGAAACCCGGGGAGGTACCGGAATCCGTGACACGACACCGCTGTCATGCAGGACGCCCGGTACGGCAGAGATCCCGCCAGGCCAGTGGCCTGAGCACCGGCCGCCTGGGGCGACCAGGGCTGCATCCCGGCTGACCCGGACGGGAGCGGGGCCGTGATGGCCTCTCCGGCATCAGCGGCCGCTGTTGAGCTGCTTGATGACGGTGTCGGTGATGTCCAGCCGGGGGCTGACGTGAGACGGCGATCCTGCGGGATCAGGTCGAACTTCTCACGCTCGGCAATGGCCTTGATGGCGCGGTTGGCCTTGTCCAGCACGCCGGTCAGCTCTTCGTTGCGGCGCTGGTTGAGGTCTTCGCTGGAACTCGCGCTGACGACGCTGGAAGTCGCGGTCCATGTCCGGACAGCTCGCGCTGGCGGCGGGCGCGGTCGCTGTCGGTCATGACGGCGCTGTCCTTCTCGAAGCGCTCGGAGGCACTGCGCAGGCGGGCGCCCAGATCCTGGATTTCCTTGTCGCGGCGGGAGAAGTCCTTCTCGATCTTGGCCTGGGCGGCCTTGGCGGGCGCCGAGTCGCGCATGATGCGCTCGGTGCTGACAGAGAAGCCGATGCGGGCGCCACCGGAGGCAGAGGCCTGGGCCATGGCGGCGGGTGCGGCAACCGTAGCGAGGCCGGCGGTGAGCGCACAGGCCAGGGCGGCACGGCGCAGGGAAAGGGTGCTGAGGTCTTGATCATGTAATACAAACGCGGTTGATTCAGGGTTTCAGAAAAGGGAGGCCCACCCGGCGGCAGGCGGCTCCGCTTCTGCCTGGCCGCAGCCAGACACTCGACGGGTGATTCTTGCACACTTCAGCCCCTCGCATGGCCAATGCCGGGCGCTGGCCGAAAAAGAATGTTTCAGCGTTTCTTTTCCCGACAGGTCAAAATGGGGTGGTGCGCCAGCCAGAGCTGCCCACACCACGCCACGGCAGAACGTCATTTTCCGGCACGTCCGGGCGAGATCCACGCCGTACCGATCTCGAACTGCACGCTGCGTGTCATCACCCGGCTTGCGCTTGACCGGGTGGCCCAGCGACAACTTCAGCAGCCCCGGCGACAGCCAGTTGATGCCGCCCACCGGTAGCGCAGCTCGCCGAAAGTCGATGCGGTTGTCGAACGTTGCCGGCGTCGGCAAACGGGAAAAGCCGCGCACCGTCTTGTCGTTGCCGGTACCGGCAGCGGGAGGAACAGGATCTCGGCGCTGGCCGCAAACGAGCCGTGCCGCAGCGGGTTGTTGTCCTTCACGTCACGCCGGACGAGGCATGTTGGAGCCGAAGCCGCGCACCGAGTTAATGATACCCCCGCGTAGAAGTTCTTGAACACACGGATAGCGGCGCCGGACAGACCGCGACCATAGCCGACGTCGGCCGACAGCGAAGGGTGTCAAAGTCGCTGGTGACGGCGCGTGTACCAGGCGTGCTGGTGGGTGGCACGGTGGTACAGAGATCCTGCCCGGGAAGGTCCGTCCACGTTCAGGCGCTGCAGCCGGCCGCGGGTGAGCGCCAGCGAACTGTCCCGCGAATCGCGCGACCAGGCCGCGTGGCCAGCCAGGCATCGCTGGTGGTACCGAACTGGTTGACGTAATCGATGTAGCGCTGCGGCAGCCCGTTGGTGCCGGCGATCTGGTTCTGCTCGAACGCATGACCGAAACTGATGCGGTCGAGTTCGGTATACGGGATACCAGTCGCAACCCGCCACCGGCGAGCGGATGCGATAGTCGCCCAGCGCGGGTTGCCAGGCGTTGAAGGTACGCGAGTACACGTCGGTCCCCAGACTCACGCCGTCCTGCGTGAAGTAAGGGGTCGACATAGAGACCGAGGCCGTGCGCTGGGTCTGGCCCGTATAGACCTCGATGCCGAAGGTATTGCCGGTGCGAGGAAGTTGGGCTCGTTCAGTGCCACCTGCAGCATCTTCTCGGTGGACGAGTGGCCGGCCCCGAAGGTCATGTTGCCGGTGGCCCGCTCCGTCACCTTCACGACCAGATCGACCTGATCGGGCACGCCGGCGCGGCACGTTCTGGATCTGCAGTCCTGGAAGTAGCCAGACGCTCGACCGGTCACGCGACAGGAGACGATCTTGTCGAATCGAACCAAGCCCCCTCGAACTGGCGCAGCTCGCGGCGGATGACCTCGTCGCGGGTACGCTGGTTGCCGGCAATAGTGATGCGCCGCACGTAGGCCCGCCGGCCGGGGTCGACGTTGAGGTGTAATCGACCTCGCGCTTCTCGCGCGGTCGATGGTGGGCACCGGGTTGACGCTGGCAAAGGCGTAACCGATGGCGCCCAGGTCGTCGGTGATCTTCTTCTCGGTCTGCGAGCTTCTCGCCGAAGGTATCGCTTCAACTTGAGGGCCCAGTGCAGCACGGAACTGCTCCTCCGGCCCAGCGTGTTGCCACCGAGACGATGTCGCGAACCTTAGCGCTCGCCTTCCTTGATGGCCAGCGTGACGTGACCTTCTCGCGCGCCGGATCGATGGAGACCTGCGGTGGACTCGATGCCGAATTCCAGATAGCCGCGGTTGAGATAGAAGGAACGCAGCGTTTCCAGATCGCCCGCCAGCTTCTCGCGCGAATACTGGTCGGTCTTGGTGTACCACGACAGCCAGTTGGGCGTGGTGAGCCAGGCTGGTCGAGCAGCTCCGACTCCTAGATACCTATGTTGCCCAGAATGCGGATCTGCGCGATGCGGGCACTGGCCCCTCCTCGATGGCCATGGACACGGCCACGCGGTTTGCGCCCGCCATGGGGGTGACGGAGGAAGTGATCTTGACCGAATACTTGCCGCGCGACGGGTACTGGCGGCGGATCTCCCTGCTCGGCCTTGTCAGCACCGAGCGGTCGAAAGATGCGAGGCCTCGGCCGAGACCGGCCTGGCGCATGCGCTTTTCAGGGCATCGGCGTCGAACTCGCGCGAACCGGACACATCCACCGAAGCAATGGCCGGACGTTCATCCACGCGCACCACCAGCACGTCGCCATCCTGCGCCAGATGCACGTCCTTGAAGAAGCCGGTGGCGTAGAGCGCCTTGACCGCCTCGCTGGCGCGGGCCGGCGTGAGTTCGTCACACGCGGACCGGCAGGTAGCCAAAGACGGTACCCGCTTCGGTACGCTGCAGACCCTGCACCCGGATGTCGCGCACGACGAACGGGTGAAGGCGGACGCCGGGCCGCCCATGCCAGGGAGGCCATGCCGGCCAGCACGGCGTGGCTGACCCGCGAGGGGGCTCGCGTGTTTGATGCCGGGTTCCTCGGCGCGAGACCAGGGCAGCCGGAATCGTCAGTCGCGCAGGTGTGACTCAGGAATGAGCATGGACCCACGCCTGCCCGCTGCCAGACCACCGGCACCGGTGGCCTTCGCAGCCGGCCTGCCGGTCTGCACCACCGGCAAGACGCCAGCGATGCGCCCGGCTGGCGTGCACGGCGCAAATGGGGCTGCGCCGCTGGCTGTAGCCAGCATGCAGGTCAGCCCAGCAGCCGGGACAGGTCGTTGAAGAGCGCGACGATCGTCAGGCCACCACCATGACACGCCCCACCTGCTGGGTGACTTGCCGGAGGCGCTCGGCATGGGGCTGCCCATGAGCGCTTCGAGCGCGTAATATACAAACGCCCGCCGTCGAGTACCGGAACCGGTAACAGATTGAGTACGCCCGGGCTTCGCTGATCAGCGCCGCGAAAGCGCATGGCGAACCAGCCGATGGCGGCAGACTGCCAGCGTAGTCGGCAATGGCCACTGGGGCCGGAAGGTTTTCCGACAGGCTGCCCATCACCATCTTGCCCAGCATGCGCAGCGAAGGACCGACATCTCCGGGTCTTGTTCGCGCCGCAGGCCCAGCGCCTGCACGGACCGAGATCAACCGTCACCATTTCGAACTGCTGTGCAAGACCCGCGCCAATACGGCCCGCTTGCGGTGCGGCGGGCGCTAGCATCCTGCGCATCGGGCTCGTAGGTGAGCTGCGGCTCACGGCCAGCGTGAGGCATCTCCGTGCCACGGCGCACGCCCAGCTGCAGCGGTTTGCTGTCGTCGGCGGCCTGCACCTGCTGGATCAGCTGCTGGGCACGGGCCACCGGCTGAGCCATCCAGAGTGAGGATCTGGTCGCCCACCTGCAGGCCGGCGCCGCGCGGGCATTCTCTTCAGAAAAGCCCACCTGCACCACGCCGGCCTTCAGTTCCACGCCCAGCGTACGGGTGAAGTCGCGCTCCAGCTCACCGGCCGGCAGACCGTCGGCGGTGGCAATGCGGACCTCACGCTCGGCGCCGCCATTGGCCACCTGCAGCACGATGGGCTGGCGCTCGACGATGGCGTCGATCATCTTCGAGGCTGCAGATCACCGAAGGACTGCACCGGCTGGCCGTCGATGGCCAGCACGGTCGCTCCTCCTGCACGCCGGCCGTGGCGGCAGCCGTACCAGGGCCGCCGGCGTGGCCAGCACGGGGGCCGGCTCCTGCAGGCCGGACATGCGGCACCGCATACAGGACGATGGCCAGCAGGAAGTTGGCGGCCGGCCCGCCACCACACGGCAGCCCGCTTCGGCGGCGACAGGCGGTTGAAGGCGCGGTGCACTTCGGACGGGTCGATGGGCGTGCCCTCCTCCTCGTCGAGCATGCGCACGTAGCCGCCCAGCGGAATGGGCGACAGGCTCCATTCGGTCTGGTCCCTGCCCACCTTCCAGGTCAGCAGCGGCTTGCCGAAGCCGATGGAGAAACGCAGGATCTTGATCCCGCAGCGGGCCACCAGGTAATGGCAGTTCGTTGCACGAACACCAGCACGCCAGGGCAAACAGAAGGCAATCAGGGTGGTCATCGGGGGATGGCTCCGGAAGCGGAAAAGAGTCTTGACACGCGCTAGAGGTACCCTGCCCGCCACGGCAAGTCGAGCACTGCCGGGCGGGTGGTGTCACGCCAGTTGTTCAGCGCGACGCCACGGCGGCCTCGGCCCGCTGGCGGGCCTGTGCATCCAGCGCCACGGCCTCTTCCAGCGAGGCCGGCGCCGGCACGTGGCCAAACGCGGCCAGCACCGTTTCATTGACGCGGGGAATATCGGCAAAACCGACTTTGCCGTCAAGGAAATACTGCACGCTGACCTCGTTGGCCGCATTGAGCACACAGGGCGCCCCGCCACCGGCCTGCATGGCCTCGCGGGCCAGGCGCAGACAGGGAAAGCGCGTGGCATCGGGCGCCTCGAACTGCAGCGCCCCGCCGGCGATCAGGTCCAGGGGGCTGACACCGCTGGCGATGCGTTCCGGCCAGGCCAGCGCGTGGGCACTGGGCACCCGCATGTCCGGGTTGCCCAGCTGCGCCAGTACCGAGCCATCCACGTATTCGACCATCGAATGAATGATGCTCTGCGGATGGATCAGCACGTCGAGCCGTTCAGGCGGCATGTCGAACAGCATCTGCGCCTCGATCAGCTCCAGCCCTTGTTCATCAGCGTGGCCGAATCGACGGAAATCTTGCGGCCCATCGACCACCTGGGGTGCCTGCAGGCCTGATCCGGTGTGGCGGCGGCGATCTGCTGGGCCGACCAGGTGCGGAATGGCCCACCGGACGCGGTGAGGATCAGCCGGCGCACGGCCTTCTGCGTATCCACGCCGGTACGGCGGTCGGGCAGGCACTGGAAGATGGCATTGTGCTCGCTGTCGACCGGCAGCAGCGCCACACCGGATTCCCGGCAGGTGCGGGCAAACAGCGCGGCCGCTGACGATCGATTCCTTGTTGGCCAGCAGCAGCGCCTTCGCCGCCCGGGCCGCAGCCAGCGTGGGTGCCAGACCGGCTGCCCCCGACGATGGCGGCCATGCACCAGATCCACCCCGGGTGTGCCGGCCACCTCGGCCAGCTCGTCGCGCCCACGGCCAGCCGGGCCTTCACGCCCGCGCTGCGCAGGCGTGCTCGAACCCGCCGCCGCCGGCGCATGGGCAATGTGTCACGACTTTCGGGCCCGGTGGCGCTGAGGCCAGCGCCAGCAGCTTGTCGACGTTGCGGCAGGCCGTGAGCGTGTGCACGCGATGACGCGTTCCGGATGGCGAGCCGACGACATCGAGTGCTGTCACCGATGGAGCCGGTTGCCCCCAGGACGGAAACGGTTTTCATGGATGAACAGGAAGCAGAGCAGCCGTCAGAACGGCAGACGGGCCAGAGGTTACGGGTGCAATCGCCACGAAGGCGGCCGGGACCGTGCGGACAGACAGAAAGGAGATGGCGGCGGCAGTCGATGGGACAGACATGCAGGATGTCGTGCCCACATCCAGCGTGACAGACACACGGGAGGTTGCGGCTGCAGCCAGAGCGGCTGGTACGCCGAGGTGGACACAATGGCATGCTGGCGGGTAGCTCGGGGATCACAGCAGCAGCCAGATCAGCAGGCAGGCGGGCATGGCGGGAATGAGTGCATCGATCCGGTCGAACATGCCGCCATGGCCCGGCAGGCAGGCGCCGCTGTCCTTGACGCCTGCATGACGCTTGAGCAGGCTCTCGTACAGATCGCCCATCACCGACAGGCCGACCAGCACCAGCAGCACGAAAGCCATGCCGGCCAGCCCGGCCTCTTCGGCGAGCTGGGTGGAAAACAGCGGAAACCGCGAACCGGTGCCTCCGCTGTCAGCACCAGCAGGCCAGCCGTGACGACGACCAGCGCCACACCGCCCCAGACCCCTTCCCACGACTTGCCCGGCGAGACACGCGGGGCCGGCTTGCGACGCCCCAGGCGCGCCCGCTGAAAAGCAGGCGCCGATGTCGGCCAGCCAGACGATGGCCATGGCCGAGAGCAGCACCCCGTGCCGGCCAGGCGCAGCTCGTACAGCGACACCCAGAGCTGCAGCGAGACGCCCACCAGCCAGGGCGAGGTGGGCACAGGTTCGACCGGAAGACCGACCGGAAGGGCCACGCCGATCCAGGCGGCCAGCCTGAGCAGCACGGGCTATCAGCCAGCCGGGGGCATGCAGATAGGGTCGCGGGCCGGGATGTACACGCCCAGTCCCAGCGTGGAGGACACCACGGGCGTGGCCGGCATGTGCAGCAGTCGCATCCATTCGTGGATGGTGACGGCCATGACCGGCAGCATGCAGCACGCCCCAGGCGGCCGGACGCCCCCAGGCCAGCACGGCCACGATGACGGCAAACAGAACGACGGCCGTGATGATCCGCTGCTTCAGCATGCAAACAAACCAGAAAAGTGAGTGTTGAAACCCTGGGAAGCGCTGCAGACACAGAAGCAAGCCCGGGCAGCACATGAAGACAGGACAGGAGAACGCCTTCAGCTTCCCCGCGTCTGCACACTGGTGCGGCCAAAGCGGCGTTCGCGCTGGCGCTACCACTGGATGGCCTCTTCGAGACGCTGGTCGTTGAACTCGGGCGAAAGCACTCGCAGAAGTACAGCTCGGTATAGGCGAGCTGCCAGAGCGAGGAAGTTGCTGATGCGCTGCTCGCCCCGGTACCGGATGAACAGGTCGGTTCGGGTGCATAGGCCAGCGACAGATGACGCGACAGGTCGTCTTCGGCCACGGGCTGGTCGAGCGGCACGCCCTGCGCCGCACGCTGGCGCAGCAGCGCGTTGGTGGCCTGCATGATGTCCCAGCGGCCACCGTAGTTGGCACAGATGGTAAGCGTCATGCGGGTGTTGCCGGCCGTGCGTGCCTCGGCGTCGGCAATCATCTTCTGCAGCCGGGGGTTCGAAACGCGACAGGTCGCCGACGATGCGCAGCCGGATGCCATTGCGATGCAGCTGCGTGACCTCACGCTGCGGGCCGACAGGAAGAGCCGCATCAGCAGCGAGACTTCCTCGGCCGGACGACGCTTCTCCGGAACTGAAGGCGAAGAGCGAGGAACTCGACCCCCGCCGGGCGCCCTTCGACACGTGGCACGTACGGCCTCGACGCGGTGACCGGCAGCGCGTGGCGGATGCCGGCGTGTGGCCCAGCGGCCATTGCCATCGAGAATGACGGCGATGTGGCGCGGGATGGCTCCGGCGGCAGGAACGGATTGCGTCCGAACTGGTGAAGCTCATGGTGAGCGGTCCGGGGTCAGCGTTGGGGTCAACAGCTCCAGACCGTCATGATTTCCTGTTCGCTCGCGACAGCAGCTTGTCGATGTCGGCAATGAAGCGGTCGGTGAGCTTCTGGACCTCGTCCTGGCACGGCGCTCGTCGTCCTCGGAGATTTCGCCAGCTGCGCAGCGGCAGCCTAGCTCGTCGTTGGCCTCGCGGCGCACACCGCGGATGACGACGCCCTGGCATTTTCGCCTCGTGCTTCGTGACCTTGACGATCTCGCGGCGGCGCTCCTCGGAGAGCGGTGGCATCGGCAGCGGATGACGGTACCCTGCGACTGCGGGTTCACGCCCAGGTCGGAATCACGGATGGCCTTCTCGACGATGACGGCCATGGACTTTTCCCGAGACGTTGACGCTCAGCGTGCGGGCGTCGGCCAGCGAGATGTTGGCCACCCTGGTTGATGGGCGTGGAGGTGCCGTAGTAGTCGACATGGATGTGATCCAGCACGCCCGGATGCGGACGGCCGGTGCGGATCTTGGACAGGGCGGCACGGAACGACTCCAGCCCTTTCTGCATTTTCTGTTCGGCGGATTTCTTGACTTCGGCAGGTGTGGCCATGAGCGGGATGTTTCTGAAAACCGTCATCTGCAGCGCGGCAGATGGAAAACGGAAGGAGTCTTGTGGAAACCGGGTGCGATACAGGCAGCGCGCCGGACGGGAAGAAAATGGCCGGTAGCGGCGACACGGGGAGATGAACCGATACGGACCGGCACCGCGCGGAGCAGTCCGTCCGTACGCTGGAACGGTGCCTGCAGGGCGCGCGCCGGCCGGGGCATCCGGGCCGCGCGCCGACCTGACTGCCACCGGACCGGGAAGCCCCGGGCAGCCTCTGTGGTGCGCCCCCGGCCTCAGACGTGCACCAGCGTGCCTTCGTCCTCGCCGCAGACCACGCGGGTCAGCGCACCGGGCTTGAAGATGGAAAAAGACCTGCGGCGGCGGCTTCTGAGTGCACGGCACAGCGCAAAAGGCGGCCGTATCCATCACTCTGAGATTCTTGTGGATGGCCTCGTCGAAGGTGATCTCGCGATAGCGAGGTGGCGGACGGGTCCTGTCACCGGATCGGCCGTGTAGACGCCATCGACCTTGGTGGCCTTGAGGATCAGCTCGGCGTTGATCTCGGCACCGCGCAGCTGCAGCGGCCGGTGTCGGTGGTGAAGAACGGGTTGCCGGTACCGGCGGCAGATCACGACCTTGCCCTCTTCCAGATAGCGCAGCGCCTTCGGACAGGATGTAGGGCTCGACGATCTGGTTGATTTCCAGCGCGGACTGCACGCGGGCATTGACGCCCATCTGGCGCGGGGCATCCTGCAGGGAACAGGGCGTTCATCACCGTCGGCCAGCATGCCCATGTAGTCGGCGGTGGCACGGTCCATGCCAGCCGCCCGGAAGACACCGCGAAAGATGTTCCGCCCCGATGACGATGGCCAGCTCGACGCCCAGCCGGTTGACGTCCGCCACCTGCGCACATCCGTTCATGGTCCGGCGGTTGATGCCATAGCTGTCGTTGCCCATCAGGGCCTCGCCCGAAGCGAGAGCGGCACGACGGTGCAGGCGGCTTTCTGGCCGGCTGCGCCGGCGGTCGATGCGGAATCAGCGTTCGTAGAAGTTGTCCTCCGGATGCGTGAAGATCAGCGGGCGGCGGCGACCTGGGCGACCACTTCGGCATCGTAAGTCGTCCTGTTTCTTCTCGATGCCTTCGCCAACCACGTACAGGGGTGAAGGAATCGACCTTCGCCTGACGGTTCTTCAGCAGCTGCTCGACGGTGGTCTTGTCGTCCTTCACGAAGGGCTGGCCCAGCAGGGTCACTTCCTTCAGGTACTTCTGGACGGCGCCATCGACCATCTTGGCGGCGATTTCGGCAGGCTTGCCGGATTCGGCCGCCTTCTGCTCGGCAATGGAACGCTCCTTGGCGATCACGTCGGCCGGCACCTGCTCCTTCGACAGCGCGATGGGCTTGGTGGCCGCGATGTGCATGGCCAGGTCACGGGCCAGGGATTCGTCGCCGCCTTCCAGGTCGATCAGCACACCGATGCGCGAACCGCCGTGGATGTAGCTGGCCCGTTTGCCTTTGGCAGCCGTGCGCACGAAGCGGCGGATGCTCATGTTCTCGCCGATCTTGCCGACCAGGGCGGCACGGGTTTTCTTCCACCGTGCGGCCATCGGCCATCGGCAGGGCCGACAGGGCAGCCACGTCGGCGGGGTTCTTCTCGAGCACCAGCTTCGCTGCGGCCGCAGCCAGGGCGAGGAAGTCGTCGTTCTTGGCAACGAAGTCGGTTTCGCTGTTCATCTCGAGGATGACGCCCGTCTTGCCGTCGGCAGCAATTTCGATGGCCACGACGCCCTCGGCAGCCACACGCGAGGCAGCCTTGTTGGCCTTGGTGCCCAGCTTGACGCGCAGGATTTCCTCGGCGCGCTCCATGTCCGTTGGCTTCGGTCGGGGCCTTCTTGCGATTCCATCATCGGCGCATCGGTTTTTCTCGCGCAGCACTGCCACCATGCGCGCGGTAATTTCCGCCATGTTCCCTCTCTCTGTGTATTCGTTTCGTGAATTCAATGGCGCATGACAGCCGGTCCGCCCGCGGCGACACCGGCTGCCAGAGTGACCGGCTGGCGGAGGGATGCCCCCGCAGCCGGCCGGGGAACCGTCAGGCCTCTTCGCCGGCGTCGGCTTCGACCTCGACGAACTCGTCTTCCTCGGTGGCGGCGCTTGACGGTCTCCTGCAGGCGGGCAGCCTTGCCCTCCAGATGGCGTCAGCCACGCCACAGGCGTACAGCGCACGGCCCGGCCCGAGTCGTCGTTGCCCGGGAATCGACATAGTCGATGCCTTCGGGCGAGGTGGTTGGTATCGACCACGGCGACGATGAGGCACACCAGCTTGCGGGCCCTCGGTGACGGCGATCTTGTGATAGCCGACATCGACGATGAACAGCGCATCCGGCAGACCGTTCAGGTCGCTTGATGCCGCCCAGGCTGGAGGTCAGCTTTTCCAGCTCGCGGGTGAAGAGCAGCGCTTCCTTCTTCGTCATCTGGTCCAGAGCACCGTCTTCGACGGCCTCGTTCCATGTCCTTCAGACGCTTGATGGAGCCCTTGACCGTCTTGAAGTTGGTCATCATGCCGCCGAGCCAGCGCTCATCGACATAGGGCATGCCGGCACGGGCGGCCTCTTCGGCGATGATCTCGCGCGACTGGCGTTTGGTGCCGACGAACAGGATGGTGCCGCCATTGGCAGCCAGCAGCTTGAGGGTAACGGGTGGCTTCCTGGTATTTGACGAGGGTCTTTTCCAGGTTGATGATGTGAATCTTGTTGCGATGGCCGAAGATGTAGGGGGCCATGCGCGGGTTCCAGAACCGGGTCTGGTGCCCGAAGTGGACACCGGCTTCAAGCATCTGGCGAATCGTGACTGACATGAAGAAAACTCGATACAGGGTTGACCATGCGAAACCCGCATGGAACCAACCGCGCCCTCCAGCCAGACGGAAAGGGCCGGAGAACGGGCACCCTCGTTCCATGACACGCCGCCGTACCCTTGCGGATACGGCCGGCGGCAAGACTTCGGTCCGGGGCCGTTTGTGAACTGCGGGCACCATGCCCGCAGAATGGACAGCGGCACTACAGCTGCAGCGCCCAGGATTCTAGCATTCAATGCGCGCTTCGCGCGCGCGTCCGGCCGCAGGCTTCGTGACAGGTCGTGAATTTTCCGGCAGGAAAATCCGCCGGCGGAACACGCTCCGGCATCCGGACGCGACCCCGCGCCGGCCGTGTACGCAGCGCTCGCCGGCGGAGCACGGCCCGCGGGCGTGGCCATGGCCGAATCGAGTTACCATGCCAGTCGTCATCATGACCCCGCCTGCCAGCACCTTTTCGGCCGTCCATGCGCCCCGAGTGCCTCTGACCGCCAGTGGCCCCCGGTCAGGCAGGCCCGGTCCGGCCGTGGCCTGCCGCCCCCGGATAGCCTTCGCACGCTGAAAAGCCCGCGGCATCCTGGTTCCCGGCGCGCCCCTGCCCCGGCCCCCACCGCAGGTTTTTCCCCACCATGACCATCAAGATCAAGACCCCGGAAGACATCGAGAAAAATGCGCATCGCCGGCCGCCCGGCGTCGGAGCTTCTGGACTATCACCCCTTCGTGGTGGCCGGCACCACCACCGAAAGGCTGGACGAACTCTGCCACGCCTACATGCGCGACGCAGGGCACCATCCCGGCACCGCTCAACTAGCGCCGCCCGGCCACCGCCCCTATCCCAAGTCGATCTGCACCTCCATCACACCACCAGATCTGCCACGGCATTCCGGGCGAGCGGGTGCTGAAGAACGGCGACATCCTCAACATCGACGTGACCGTCATCGAGGACGGCTGGCACGGCGACACCAGCCGGATGTTCGCAGATCGGCAGCCCGGTGCTGGCGCGAAGCGCCTGGTGGACGTGACCTGGCAGTGCCTGTGGCTGGGCATCGAACAGGTGCGCCCGGGGGCACGGCTGGGCGACATCGGCCACGTCATCCAGACCTACGCCGAAAAGCAGGGCTTTTCCATCGTGCGCGAGTTCTGCGGCCACGGCATCGGCCGGCAGTTCCACGAAGAGCCGCAGGTGCTGCACTACGGCCGCCCGGCACCGGGCCGAAGCTCGAGGAGGCATGATCTTCACCATCGGTCCCATGCTCAACGCCGGCCGCCGCGAGATCCGCCAGCTGGGCGACGGCTGGACCGTGGTCACCAGGATCACAGCCTCTCGGCCCAGTGGGAGCACATGCTGGTGGTCACGTCCACCGGGCTACGAAGTGCTGACCATCTCGGCCGGCACACCGCCGAAGCCGGAACTGCCCGCCTGATGGAAGGGCTGACGCCAGCGGTCATCACCGGCCTGCGCGAGCAGCGCGACCAGCTGCGCACCGCGCGCATCGAACGCTTCCGGCAGGACCAGCGCATCGGCCTGCTGATGCACGGCCTGGCGCGCGACACCGACCAGCTGCTGCGCAGCCTCTGGAAGGCGGCCGGCATGCCCGCCGACTGGGCCCCGTTTGCCGTGGCGGCTACGGGCGGGGCGCGAGCTGCAGCCGTACTCGGATCGTGGACCTGCTGCTGCTGGCCCCCGAACCATCGCAGCCTCGCCAGCCTCCTGCCGGCAGCCACCATCGCCCTGCATCGAGCGCTTCATCGGTGCCTGCTGGGACATCGGCCTGGAAATCGGCCACAGCGTGCGCACGCCCTCGCAGTGTGCCCAGAGCGCCCACGACGAGACATCAGCACGATGACCGCGCTGCTCGAGCGTCGCCAGCTCACTCGGCAACCGCCGCGCCGCGCGCCTGCTGAGCGAGGCCATGGCCGGCCAGCTGGCGCTGCCGCCTTCATCCGCGACAAGCTGCTGGAAAATGCGCCAGCGCCACCAGAAGTACGAAGACACGCCCTACAGCCTGGAGCCCAACTGCAAGGAAAGCCCGGGCGCCCTGCGCGACCTGCAGGTGGTGGCCTGGATCAGCCGCGCCGCCGGCTTTGGCCAGGCCTGGGTGTCGCTCGTGCGTGCCGGCGTGATCGAACCGCTGGAAGCCAGCCAGCTGCAGCGCTACGAGCGGCTGCTGCGCGCATCCGTGCCTGGCTGCACATTCTGGCCGGTCGCCGCGAGGACCGGCTGATCTTCGACCCAGCCCGTCGTGGCCCAGGCCATGCACCTGCCGGGAGACGGGCCGCGCGCCCGTTCCGAAAAGCTGATGCAGCAGTACTACCTGGCGGCCAAGGGCATCACGCAGCTCAGCACGCTGCTGGTACAGTCGCTGGAGATCCGCCTGCTGCGCCAGCACCCAGGCCCGGCACGTCCGCTGGACAGCCATTTCGATGCCGTGGACGAACTGCTGGACCTGCGCGATCCGGAGATGTTCGAACGCGATCCGCGCCTGATCCTGCAGGCCTTTCGCGTGCTGCAGCAGCACCGCTGGCTCAAGGGCATGAGTGTGCGTACCCTGCGCGCCATCTGGCACGCGCGCTTTCGCATCGACGGCGCCTACCGGCACGATCCGGTCAACAAGGCGTGCTTCCTGTCCATCCTGCAGACGCCGGAAGGCATCACCCATACCCTGCGGCTGATGAACCAGTGGTCGGTGCTGGGCCGCTACCTCGTTCCGTTCTGGCACATCGTGGGCCGCATGCAGCACGACCTGTTCCACGTCTATACGGTGGACCAGCACACCATCATGGTGGTACGCAACCTGCGCCGCTTCATGATGGCCGAGCATGCACACGAGTACCCGTTCTGCAGCCAGCTGATGAGCCAGTTCGAAAGCCCCTGGCTGCTGATCGTGGCGGCGCTCTTTCACGACATCGCCAAGGGGCGTGGTGGCGACCATTCCGTGCTGGGCGAGCGCGACATCCTGCGCTTCTGCCGCAGCTACGGCATCGAGGGCGAGGACCGGCAGCTGCTGGGCTTTCTGGTCCGCGAGCACCTCACCATGTCGATGACCGCGCAGAAAAAGGACATCGCCGACCCCGACGTGGTGGCGGAATTCGCGCGGCGCGTGCAGACCCCACGCCAGCTCAGTGCCCTGTACCTGCTCACGTGGCCGACATCCGCGCCACCAGCGCCCGCATCTGGAACGCCTGGAAGGGCAAGCTGCTGGAAGATCTCTACCGCGTCACCCTCGCCCATCTGACCGGCCCCACCTCCCTGCCCGGCGTGCAGCGCGACGAGCGCCAGCAGGCTGCCGCCGCCCTGCTGCGCGAACGCGGCCTGGCCGACGAGGACCGCAGCCTTCTGGGACTCTGCTGACATTGGCTACTTCTCTGCGTCACGATCCGAGGACCTGGCCTGGCGCACCGAAGTCCTGCACCGGCACGCGATGCCCGCAGCACCGCGGTGCACACCCGAAAGCGGCGTGGGCGAAGGCATCGAGTTCTGATCTTTCACCGAAGACCGGCCTGCCCTCTTTGCCTGCATCTGCCGCTTTTTCGAGCAGCAGCGCCTGTCCATTCTGGAGGCGCGCGTGCACACCACCCGGCACGGCATGGCGCTGACAGTTCTCGAGGTCATGCCGCCGACCAGCGCCCGGTGCCTGTCGAGCAGCGTACGCGCATGGAGGCCGCGCTGACGCAACTGCTCGGTACGCCCACGCCGGCCGCCGAACTCAAGCCTGCAGGCCGCAGCCGTCTTTCACGCCGCTCGCGTGCCTTTCCGCTGCCGCCGCGCATCGATCTGCGTCCGGACGATTCCGGGCCAGCGCTATCTGCTGTCGGTCACGGCCACCGACCGCCCCGGCCTGCTCTACGACATGGCGCGCATTCTGGCCGAGAAATACGGTGGCACTCTTTGGCGCCCGCATTGCCACGCTGGGCGAACGGGCTGAAGATACCTTCACCATCGGCTCCGACAACCTGCGGACCGAGGCGGAACGGCTGCAGCTGGAGAAGGCGCTGCTGGAGGTTCTGTAGGAGGATCTCTGGTCTGGTCTGCCTGATGGCAAGACGGCTTCCGGCAGAGCGGTAGGCGTTGGCGAAAAGACGGCTTCGGTGGCAGCACGCGGTCAAGGGCGCGCATATCCTGCAAAGACGGCTTCGAGCGGGGCGGTATATCCTGCAAAGACGCTTGAGCGGCGTGCACGGGAGCGGGAGGCGTCCTGCGGCTCATACGCTCATCTGAAGCTTTTGCTGCCCACGACCCGCGTCGTGGTCAACAAACCTCCAGGGCTAAACACTTTCCGACAACCGGGCTGACGCCCGACCGTCAGAAAGTCGTTCACGCCTACCGCGAAATCGCCGCAGGAGCCTCCCGCTTCCCGTGCCGCTTCGCAAAGTTCGCACATCGCGACTTCGACCAGGCTGGCTGAGCTCCTGGAAGCATTCGAAAGTGTCGCGAACGCTTAGTTCCAGGATCGATGCGCCAGAAGTCACCGCTTTCTTGAAATGGCTGGACTATTGAGGCAAACGACAACGCAGTGGATCGCCCGGGCATGAAGGCCAAAGTGCGGCAAGACTCGCGCAGATGTCCCTGAGTGGTTTCACTGCCTTGACGGGCAAGGGTACCTGTGGAACCCGAGCAGACTGAAGCACTGACCCAGAAGGCCGTGAGGGATCCACCAGCCCGGTCCACCCAGCAAAATGGAGAATGCCTTTTCCCGGAATGGATGCCGCAGCCCTGAGAGACAAGCGCCCCGGAGCGGGACGTCACTGCGGCGATTTCGCGGTACGCGTGAACGACTTTTCGACAGGTGGCGCGTAGCCCGGTTGTCGGAAAGTGTCCGGAGTGTCACGACCTAGCCTGCTGTCCCCGCGCTGGCACCGAATCCGTGGTGCTGACAAGACTGCGCACTGCGCAAGGCTGGCCGCCTTTGCCAAGCAGGGCAACGCCGGCAGCGCACGGATTCGCGCCAGCCTCGAGGGAGCTTTGGCGCGCATGACCGTGCTGCAGCGCCTGAAGCCATCCAGGATTCTTCGGCCCCGCCGCCCTGTCCCGCACGCCCAAAGCGGGTTTCCGGGCGACGAACAAGTCCATGACACACCCTGCGCTGAGGTTTTGTTGACCACGACGCAGGTCTGGGCAACAGCTTCAGTGAGCGTGGCGAGCCGCAGGACGTACCGGTCCGGGGCGCGCGCGCTGTCGTCCAGGCAGAGCATCATCTCTCCAGCGGAGTCGTCTTCCAGTTCGGCGGAACCTCATCCGGAAAACGCCATGATGGCCTGCCGTCGCCCGGCCGGGCCGAGGCAGCTCCCAAGGCACGCCTGCCCACAGCTCTCGACCGTGATCAGCCGCGGATCATCCACCGATCGACCAGAATGCGCTTCACCCGGTCCTGCCACAGCTCACCGAAGCGCCTGACCAGCGTCTCGTTTGCCTGCCCCGCACCACCAGCGGCAGCAGCGCCTGCATCTCCTCCGGCCACGGCGCCATCGACGGATTGCAGGCCACATCCACCGCGCCAGCCCGTTGTCACGCCGGCGCAGACGCAGCTCACCGTCGATGTCACCCCGCCAAAGCTCAGCAGCTCATGCCGCGAGAACAGGCCCAGCGGCCCTCAGCCCATGAAACCCCGCTCCGGTGCAGCCCCGTCAGCAGCATGGCCACATTGGCCATCACGCCCGGTGGCGCCTCCTCGCGTCCCCCGCGCATGATCACGTCGATCCGCCGCGCACGGGCACCCGCCGCCATACAGCGTGTCCAGCCCGCGCAGCACTTTTCATCAGGAAGGCACTGGCCACCGTCGGGCAGGAGTGGCCCGCCAGCTTGACGGCATCCACATAGCGGTAGGCCATCAGCCCGTCCGGCGAGGCACCCAAAACTGGGCCAGCGGATCGCGCATCAGCAGTACCGGCGCCTGCCGGAAGAACGCGGGAAACTGATCGGGTTTGCGGAATCGATGCGGGCACCGATGCCTGGTCGGGTTGCATGGTCGTGGAAACTCTGGAGGCGGGCCGCCGGACCACCGGGTGGCGATCCGGCCTGGCTGCAACAAGTGTATGACCGAGCGTGCGCCCCAAACTTGAGCAATGTTATGAATGCCTTACAACCCCTACGCAACCCCGCCCAGCTGCCGCACGGTCTGCGTCAGCACATCCATCAGCCTGGGCATGGCATCGGTGAGCGTGCCGGCAATGCGCAGGGCCAGATCGTCCTGCGGCAGGGCAGCGCCGCCGCCATTGGCCTGGCCAATGGCCACGTCTGGCACGATGCGCTCCGGCGGCGTGCTCGGCTCGGAACGCTGCGCCAGCGTGGCATCGGCGCCGGGGGCCAGGCCCGCGGCCCGGTTGGCCACCACGCCCAGGATGGCATAGGGCAGGTCCAGCTCGCGGGCCAGTGCCGCCTCGGGCATGGCCGTCATGCCCAGCATGTCGCAGCCGTCGCCCTGGTAGCGGCGCACCTCGGCCAGCGTTTCCAGCCGGGGCCCCTGCGTGCAGCCGTAGCAGCCGGTGTCGGCCACCGGCAGGTTCAGGCGCAGCGCCGCACCGATCAGCTGGTGACGCAGGCGGGCATCGAACGGGTGGCTGAAGTCGATGTGCACCACCGGCTGGTCCTCGCCGCTGAAATAGCTGACGGCGCGCCCCCAGGTGTAATCGACGATCTGGTCGGGCACCACCAGCTGACCCGGCGTGAGATCGGCACGGATACCGCCCACGGCCGAGCAGGCGATGACCTGTGAAACCCCTGCCTCGTGCAGTGCCCAGATGTTGGCGCGGTAGTTGATGTCGTGCGGCGCAATGGTGTGCCCATAGCCGTGCCGCGCCAGGAACACCACCGGCACGCCACCCAGCCGGCCGAACGACAGCGCCCCGGAGGGCTGCCCCCAGGGCGTGCGGACCACCTGCGGTGTGCGTCCCCGAGGCCGGCCAGCTGCAGCAGCCCGCTGCCACCGGATGATGCCGATCAGCGGCGCATCGGCCGGGGCTGCAGGTGTGGCTGCCCGGTCAGTGCCGGGCGATGCCTTCGTCGAAACCGTCGATCACTTCACCAGACCCAGTTCGGCTGCCTTCTGTCTCGAGGAAGGTACGGAACTCGGCACCCACATCCGGGTGCTGCAGGCCCAGTTCGACCGTGGCCTCCAGATAGCCGATCTTGGAGCCGCAGTCGTAGCGGCGGCCCTCGAAGGCATAGGCCAGCACCGGCTGGTCGTGGATCAGCTGCGCCAGTGCGTCGGTGAGCTGGATTTCCGCCGCCGGCGCCGGGCTTCACGTTGGCCAGGTGCTCGAAGATCATCGGCGACAGCAGGTAGCGGCCCACCACGGCCAGCGTGGACGGGGCCTCTTCCGGCTTCGGTTTTTCGACCATGCCGGTGATGCGGCTGGTCGCGCCTCGGCCCACGGCGTGCTGGAGACGATCCCGTAGGCGCTGGTTTCTTCGCGCGGCACTTCCTGCACGGCCAGCACGCTGGCATGCTGGCGGTTGTGCAGGTCGACCATCTGCTTCAGCACCGGGTCGCCACCGGGGGCGGGCTGCATCAGGTCGTCGGCCAGCAGGATGGCAAAGGGCTCGTTGCCCACCACCTCACGGGCACACAGCACGGCGTGGCCCAGACCCAGCGGCTCGGCCTGGCGGATGTAGCACACAGTTGACACCGGGCCGGCAGTGAGTCCTTGACGGTCTCGAGCAGCTTGTCCTCGCCTTTGGCCGCCAGTTCGGCTTCCAGCTCGTGAGGCCTTGTCGAAGTGGTCCTCGATGCTGCGCTTGTTCCGGCCGGTGATGAAGATCATCTCGGTGATGCCGGCGGCAGCGGCCTCTTCCACAGCATACTGGATCAGCGGACGGTCGACGACCGGCAGCATTTCTTTCGGTTGGGCCTTGGTGGCAGGAAGGAAGCGGGTTCCCAGTCCGGCGACCGGAAAAACAGCTTTGCGAACGCGGTTGTGAGCCATGATCAATTACCGAGTTGATTGAAAAAGTCTTCTCGGAGATGACTGAAATTCCCAGTGTCCGGGCCTTGGTGAGCTTGGAGCCGGGCATGCTCGCCCGCCAGGACGAAGGCGGTCTTGCCGGACACCGAGCCTGCCGGCTGGCCACCCAGTTCCCGGATCATCGTCTCGGCCTGGTCGCGCGTCAGGCGCGACAGGGTTCCGTGACGACGATCGACTGGCCGGCGAAGGGCTGCCGCGCAAGCGCCGCTGCCCAGTCCCCGGCCGCCATGCCGGCAGGTGGAGCCACCTCACCTGCCGTGATGGACGTATGTGCAGGTTCGGACAAACCCGCCAACGATGCCACAGAACCCCCTTCCGTGGTGTAGCCATTCGTCACACCTCGCTACCACTTTGCCAGCGTCCGCAGCGTTTGCAACATGATCATCACCCGGCTGCAACATGACCGTACCTTCACCGGCAGAACCTGCCTGGCACGACAGGGAGGCACCGAAGGCGCCGGACCGGCCGCCACCGGGCGCGGATCGACCCCGGCCGCCCGCAGGTGGGCAATGGAGTCGCGGTTGTGGGCCTCGCCCAGGAAGGCGGAGACACTGCCGATGATCTCGGGGCCGATGCCGTCGAGCGGCACGGGCAGCGGCGCCTCGCCCCGGGCACGGCGACGCTCGTTTTCCTTGACGGCGTCGGCCTTCTGCTGCAGGAGTGTGGTCCAGTCGGCCTGCAGGAAAGTGTCGAGATCACCGAAGGCGCGGCCAGCACGCGGGCCGCCTCTCGCCGACGGCGCGGATGCCCAGCGCAAACAGGAAGCGCTCGAGCGGCGGGCGGCGCGAGCCGTCGATGGCGGCCAGCAGGTTGGCAGCCGATTTCTGGCCCATCCGCGGCAGGTTCTGCAGGGTTTCGGCGTCCAGCCGTTAGAGGTCGGCCGGCTCGTGCACCAGGTCGCGGTCCACCAGCTGTTCGACCAGCACGTCGCCCAGGCCGTCGATGTCCATGGCGCGGCGGTGCGCAAATGCCAGAGCGCGCGCTTGCGCTGGGCGCTGCAGGTAAAAGCCCGCCCACGCAGCGCCAGTTGGCCTCTGCCGGGCAGGCGCTGCACGGCCGAACCGCAGACCGGACATTGCGTGGGCATGTGAAAGATGCGGACGGTGGCCGGACGCCGTTCCAGCACGGCCGACACCACCTCGAATCACGTCGCCGGCACGGCGGACGATGACGCGGTCACCGATCAGCAGGTGCTTGCGGCGGATTTCGTCCCTCGTTGTGCAGGGGTGGCGTTGGAGACGTTGACGCCGCCGACGAACACCGGCTCCAGCTCGCGCCACCGGCGCGTCAGCACACCGGTGCGCCCCACCCGCACGAAGATGTCGTTGAGCGTGGTGACGGCCTCTTCGGCTGCATACTTGTGCGCCAGGGCAAAGCGCGGCGCCCGCCACTGAAGCCGGCCTGCTGCTGCAGGGCACGGTCATCTGAGCTGGTAGACCACGCCATCGATGGCATAGGGGCAGCGTGGCCCGCGCATGGCCGATGCTGCGGTAAATCGAGCATGCCGCTCACGCCGTGCACGCGGGCTGGGCCCCGGCGGCGGCAGAAAACCCAGTGTGCCCAGCCGACATCAGCAGGGCATGCTGGTGAGTGGGTACCACCGATGGACCGGCGGGCTGCCAGCCGGATGCCGACCCTGCGCCGGACGCGGGGATTCAGCCGTCCCACCGACGCGAGGTCCGCCGTCTGCCCGGCGGCGCGGATGGACATATCCGTGCCAGACGCCGGCGCTTCCCCGGCACCCTCCCACACCATAGGCGTGAGAAGGTCAGCGGCCGCCGGGCGGGTGATGCGCATCGAGCTGGCGCAGGCTGCCGGCGGCCGCGTTGCGGGGGTTGGCAGCGCTTTCGCCCCGGGCCTCCTGCGCGGCATTGAGTGCCAGGAAGTCGTCCCTGAGCATCAGCACCTCGCCACGCACTTCCAGCACGGCCGGGGCCGGGCCCTTCAGCCGTTCGGGCACGCCGCGCACGGTGCGCAGGTTGGCGGTGATGTTCTCGCCGGTGATCCGTCGCCGCGGGTGGCGCCCTCGACCAGCACGCTGTCTCGTAGCGCAGTGTGGCCGCCAGACCGTCGAGCTTGGGGGTGGCGTTGTAGTCCTGCTCGCCCTGCAGGTCGAGCAGCGACTTCAGGCGGCGGTCGAAGGCCCGGACGTCGCCTTCCGAAAACGCATTGGCCAGCGAGCGCATCGGCACCCGGTGGGTGACGGCACCGAAACGGCCGGAGGGAGCGCCCCCCACCCGCTGGGTGGGTGAATCGGGCGTCAGCAGCGCAGGCCACTGCGCCTCGAGCTGCTGCAGTTCGATGAACAGCCCGTCGTAGACGCTGTCCTCGACCGTGCGCTTCTTCGTAGTAGGCCCGGTTGTGGGCCTGCAGCTGGGCACGGAGCGCGTCTGCCCGCGCGCGGACATCGGGTGGCACGTCGGCTGTGGAGGCGCCGCCGGCCGCCGCATCTCCGGCCAGAGCATCTCCAGTCTGCGCATGAGCTTGCGGATGCAGGCGCTGCTGGAACCATGCCGGCTGCGGCGGCATCGCGGTCGCTGCGGCGTGTCTGGCGCGGAAGTCGGGTCGTTTTCGGATCGCATCGCGCGAGTGTAACAAGCCCGACGTGATCAATCAGTGAAATACTGCAGCGCTGCGGCACCGCCCGCCGTCAGACCGGCCTGCGACAGCTCGGCGATAGCGATGGGCCAGCTGGCGCGACACGGTGCCGATCATGCCCACCGACAGCCCGCGGCCGGCGCTGTCGACCAGACGGCCCCCCAGCGCCTGGGCCATGCTCTGGGCACAGGCCACCATGCCTTCCCAGGCCTCGTACTGCTCGGCCGTGCGCGGCACGTCCAGCACGAAGTCGATCTGGTCACGCGGTTTGTTGAAGGCCAGGGCGAACAGCGAGTCGCCCGAGTCGGCAAAGGCCTCGTAGCGGCCATTGCCCCGGTCGGACAGGCCCAGATGGCGGACGATGCCCGACACCTTCGACGCCTCGGGCGCTTCGGGCAGCTCCACCCGCACCCTCGATCTGGGGTATCGAGCCGGGCAGCCAGCGTGTCGAGATCACGCGCGTTGCGCAGGATCGGCGCCATGTCCGGAATGTTCACCGGGGCCTGCAGTTTGCCGGCCAGCGATTCGATGGCGGCGTTGGAAGTCGGACAGTTCGACGGCATTCAGCGGCCCCTGGCGGTTGGCCAGCAGCAGGCTGAAGCGCACGCGCACGGCCTTGTCGCCAGCCGACAGCGGTGCCCAGTGGCCGCCCAGCCGTTCCATCTCGATGCGCACCGGCTTGCTGCCCACGTGGCGCAGCGACGAAGCCAGCGCCACCAGACGGTCGGTGTTCACCGGGGCTGGCGGCTCGAGCGCCACCACGTTCGGACCGGGCGTCGGGCAGCGGCGAATCATCATAGGCCGCGCCTTCGTGGCTGTCGTCGCCGGCCAGCGCATCGGCGGTACGCGGTGCGGGCGCCGGGGGTCCGTCCGTCTTCGGCGTCAATGATGTCAGACCATCCGTCTGCGGCGGCAGCGCCGCTGCGGAGATGGCATGGCCACCGGCGGGCAGCGCCGGGGTGGGCGGCAGGGCCACCGTGGGTTGCGCCACCGCTGGCCCGCAGGTCGCGCCTTCACATCCGCCACGTGGTCGCGGGCGGCATGGTCGATGTCCTGCCAGCCGGCATCGCGGTCGGCGAAGGCCGCGCGCTGGCCACGGCGTGCATCGTGGCCGTCATCTGCGCCTTCCCCGTCACGCGGGGCGGCAGCATAGGACGGGCGGGCAGACCGGCCGTCGTCGCGCCCGGCGCCGCGGGAAGCATCGCCTCGCGTCGCGGCCATCATCGCGCCACCATCCCGAGCACCATCCCGACCGCCATCGATGGCGCAGGCTGGCTGGCAGCGAACGGCCGGACGGTGCCGGTGCGTCGTATCCGTCGTCATCACGGGAGGCGCGGCGCCCTCATCGTGCCGCGCTGCGACGTGCTTCATCATGAGCGTCCCGGCGGGCATCATCATGAAGATGGCGGCGTGCTTCGTCCGGAGAGGCACGGCGGGCATCATCGCCTCGCGAAACCACGGGCGGCATGCAGGCCGTCATCGCGGGTCGACAGGCCGTGGGCGGGCATCGTCACGGCCGGCAGGCCATGGGCACGGGCATCGCCGGCAGCCGGGGCGCTGCGGCGGGCCGGCTCGGGGCGCTCGTCACGGCTGCTCCAGGGGCGCACGGCGGCCGGGTTCTCGAACGGGGTCTCGATGTAGTCCCCGTCGTGCAGGGCCAGCGACGGATGGCGTTCGGCCGGATCACCGCTGCGGCCCCCTGGCATGGCATCCATGGACCGCCCGCGCCCGTCGTCATCGAAGCTTGCCGGACGGGCAGCCAGCTCGGGCGGCACCTGGCGGTTGCGGTCGGCTCCGCGCATCACCGGCTCGCGGCGGCCGCGGCCCCGGCCTTCACGGCCCTCGCGTCCTTCGCGTCCTTCGCGCCGGCCTGCGCTGCGCTCTTGCGGCTCGCCCGTGAGCGTTTTCAAGCTGTCGTCGAAATAGTCCCCTTGCGCAGGCCCAGGCCGGATGACTGCTCCTTGCGACGGTCTGCCCTGCCACAGGCTGTGAGGCGATGACGATGACCAGCACCAGCACAACCAGTGCGACGATACTCCAGCTAAGCGTGCTCAAAAGATTTCCCCTGACTGTAAAACGACGACCTGCGCCCGGCAGACCGGAGCACCGGTGCAGTGGCTTTCACCCCTGCGTCCATGCCCCGCCCCACCCGGATCAGGCTGCCTCGGCAAGCTCGACTGCAGAGGTGAGGTCCACCGCCACCAGGCGGGAGACTCCTTCCGCATCGTCACACTGATCAACTGATGGGCCATTTCCATGGCGATCTCGGTTATGCGAGATGAAGACGAACTGTGTCTCGTCGGACATGGACGACACCATCTTCGCGTAACGTTCCGTGTTGGCATCATCCAGCGGCGCGTCCACCCTCGTCCAGCAGACAGAACGGCGCCGGGTTCAGCTTGAAGATACCAAAGACCAGCGCAATTGCGGTCAAAAGCCTTTTTCACCGCCCGAAAGCAGATGAATGGACGCATTCTTCTTGCCGGGCGGCTGGGCGAACACCTGCACCCCGGCATCGAGTATCTCGCCCCGGTCAGCACCAGCCGCGCCTCCCGCCACCCCCGAACAGCATCGGGAAGAGCCGGCCGAACTCGGCATTGACCGTATCGTACGTGGACCGCAGCAGCGAGCGGGTTTCCGGGTCGATGGTGCGGATGGCATTTTCGAGCGTGGCCATCGCCTCCCTGCAGGTCGGTGGACTGGGTGTTCAGGAACACCGCGCTCGCGCGCCGCCGTCAGCTCGTCCAGGCCGCCAGGGCTCACCGGGCCCAGCCGGGCCACGGCCTGCGCCAGCCGGTTGACCTCGGCCTGCAGCCACGACGGCTTTCGGGACGCTGCACCTGTTCGGCCAGCGAGGCGGCCAGCGCCTCCAGATCGGCCGCCGCCTCGTCCAGCGCCTGGGTCATCTGCTCGGCCGTCAGGCGCGCGGCTTGCTCCTTCATGCGCAGTTCCATCAGACGCTGGCGCAGCGGCTCCTGGCCACGCTTCGGCCCGCAGGCGCTCTTTCATCGAGCTTCCCAGTTCGCCGGAACGCTCGTCGGCCAGCCTCGGCCTCCGACAGGGCCTCCGGCCTGCATCCGCCGTTCCAGCATGCCATCGAGCTGCTCGCGCAGGGCATCGTCCGACAGCCCTTCCAGCTCGGTCATCAGGCGCTCGCGGGTATCGTCGGCCTGCGCCAGCTGCTCGTTGGCCCGGGCAATGCGTTCCTGCAGGTTGGTGATTTCCTGCTCCAGCGAGCGCACTGCATAGGCGCCTCCGCGCACGGCCAGCCTCGCTTTCGCGGGCATGGTCACGCCGGCCGGGACAGCGTGGCGGCCAGCATCTCGGCGGCCTCGCGCGCCGCATCCAGCCCCTCGGTGGCCGCGTCGGCCTTCTCCTCGGCCTCGGCCAGACCGTCGATGAGGGCCTGCAGCGCTTCCTCACGCGAGGCCTGGCGCAGGGCCAGCTCCTCGATCTCGTCCGACAGGCGCTGCCGGCTCTCGGCCCGGCTCTTCACGGCCTGGGCCAGCCGCTCGTGCTCGATGGTGGCAGTGGACACCCGGCGCACGGCCCGCGCGCTGGCATCGCGCGTGCGCGCACCTGCTCGGCCAGCTGGGCGGCCTGCGCCTCTATCCGCTCGGCCTGCTGGCGGGCCTCGTCACCCAGCAGCTGCCGGGGCGCGCAGCTCGCGCTCCAGATTCTGCAGCTCCTGCTGGCGGGCCAGCACCCCGTCGGCTTCGGAGTCCATGGCGTACAGGGCGGCATCGAAACGGCCGATGGCATGGCCCTCGCGCACCACGAAGCGCCCGCCCGGTGGCAGCTGCCCGCGTCCGGCAAAGGCGGCCTCGGCCGATTCGGCACTGAACCAGCCATCCAGCCATTCGCTCATCAGGGGCTTGAGGCGCACGTCCTGACAGCGCACCAGCGACACCAGCGGCGTCAGCTGCCCACCCGGGCGGGCCGGCAGCGGCGTGGCGCCCGCCGGCAGCTCCGGCAGGAACAGCCCCAGCTTGCCGGGCGGCTGATCCTTCAGGATGCTGGCCAGCTGCTGCACACTGGCCGCTTCCAGCGCATGCACTCCGCTCGCGCAGCACCGCCTCGACCGCCGTTTCCCAGCCCGGTTCGATGCGGATGGCCTGCCAGATGCGCTCGGCGCTTTCGCTCACCCCGTGCTGTCCAGCCAGGACCGCATCTGGCCCTCGCTCTGCATGCGCGCCTGCAGCTGCTCCAGCACCGTGATGCGCGCCTCGATGGTGGTGGTGCGGGTCACCGCCGCCTGCAGCGCCTCCTGCGCCGGGCCGCGCTCGGCCTGCACCTCGGCCTGCCGGGCCTCCAGCTGGGCCTGCTGCTCCGCCGTGCGGGCTTCTCTCTTCCTGCGCGGCCGACAGTTCCATGGCCAGGCGTTCCAGCTGTTCGGTGGATTCGTCGCCCAGCTGGTCCAGCTGAGGTCTGCAGCCGCTGGCGGCGCCCCGCATCTGCGCCAGTGCCTCTTTTGTGCGGGAGCGGCGCTCGACGCGCCTCACCTGCAGCGCCTGCTGGCGTCGCTGGCCGCTGAACGTGCGGCATCGAGCGCGTCACGCCGGCCGCGCTCCTCGTCTTTCCCCGCAGGCGGCCAGCTGCTCTTCGGCCTCGGCCAGTGCCATCTCGGCCTCGGCCTGCTGCTCGCGGGCCTCCTCGAGCTGCTGCTCCACTTCCTGCCGGCGCTGCACGCCGGTTTCGGACAGCGCCCTGGCCGACTGGATCTGTTCCTGCAGCGCACGCAGCCGGTTTTCGGCCTGCTGGCGGCTCTGCACGATCATGCGGATCTGCTCTGAGCGACGAGATGCTGCTGCTGACCTCGTAGAAGGCCGCCTGCCGCCGGCTGATTCGTCGTTGGCCGCATGGACGGCCTCGCGCAGCGTCTCCATGCGGTTCTCGGCCGAGCGCAGCCCGGTCTGCAGCCCCTCGATCTCCAGATCCAGGCTCTCGGCCGTTTTTTCCAGCAGCTGCTGCTCGGCCTGGGCGTCGTCGCGTTTGATCAGCCACAGCCACTGCTGCTTCTGCACCCGCTTCGGCCTCCATGGCTCGGTAGCGGCCGGCCACCTCGGCCTGGGCGTCCAGCTTGCTGATCTGCCCTGCAGCTCGCGCAGGATGTCTTCCACACGGGTGAGGTTCTCGCGCGTGTCGGCCAGGCGATTTTTCGGTTCTCGCGGCGGCGCTCTTGTACTTTGAGACGCCTGCGGCCTCCTCGAAGAACACCCGCAGCTCGTCCGGCTTGGCCTCGGCGATGCGTGAAATGGTGCCCCTGCCCGATGATGGCGTAGGCCCGCGGCCCCAGCCCGGTGCCGAGGAAGATGTCGTGCACGTCCTTGCGACGCACCGGCTGCTGGTTGATGTAGTAAGTGGACTGCTCTCGCGGGTGAGGACACGCTTGACGGAGGATTTCGGCAAAAGCCGCCCCAGGCGCCGCCGATGCGGCCCAGGCTGTTGTCGAACACCAGCTCCACGCTGGCGCGGGACGAGGGTTTGCGCTCCAGGGAGCCGTTGAAGATCACGTCCTGCATCGACTCGCCGCGCAGCTCGGTGGCGCGCGACCGCCCGAGCACCCAGCGGGTGGCATCGACGATGTTCGACTTGCCGCAGCCGTTCGGCCTCACGATGCCCACCAGCTGGCTGGGCAGCCTCGAAGGTGGTCGGATCGCAGAACGACTTGAAAGCCCGCCAGTTTGACTTGCTTGAGGCGCACGTGGACTCTCTTTTGGGGAAACCCCTGTAGCACTAAAACGAAAAACGCCGACCCGCTGGGGCCGGGCGGAGGCCAGCCAGCAGGCGCGGGCGCTTTCGGGACGCGATGCCGCAAAACCATGGAAAGGGCGCCGGAAAGGGGCTGTACCGTGCAGGCCGGGTGCTCCAGCACGAATCGTCCATCTCCGAACGGTCCGTATAATAACAAGCCCTTCCATCGCGGGCGCCCGCCGCACATCGGCAGTTGCATCCGGTACACCTGCCGTACACGCTGTTGCACGGGCCGGGCTGCCGAAAAGGATTCGTCACCCCACCTGCAAGCCTCATGGGCTCTGCCTGCCCGGAATACCCACACCGGCTGCCCTGCCTGATCTCCACACCCTGTTTTACTTGCCCGTTTTACGATCGACCCCAGCCCCTGCCCGCCAACCCGCGCCTCGACGCGCCCTGCAGCTACCCGTTCGAGCGCCTGCGGGCGCTGCTGGTCAGCCCTGACCGGCACCGTGCAGACCGGTGCCGACGGTTCCCCTGCCCTTCGTGGATCTCTCCATCGGCGAACTGCGCCACCCCACCCCGGCCGTGGTGCTCGATGCCCTGGCGAGCGCCACCGCCGGGTGGGCCACGCTATCCGGCCAGGCCGGCACACCGGCATTGCGCGAAGCCATCGCCGGATGGATCGGGCGGCGCTACGCACCGGTCGATCCGGCCACGCAGGTGCTGCCGGTCAACGGTTCGCGGGAAGCGCTGTTTGCGCTTCGCAGGCGATGCTGGATCCGGCGCCGGGCTGGCACACGCAGGTGCGGCTTCACAGGGCAGCACCAGCAGTCACGATACGCCCGTAACCCGGAACGACACACAACCAGCGGCCGTACAGACCGGCGAACAGGTCGTGATCGCCCCCAACCCGTTCTACCAGATCTACGAAGGGGCTGCCCTGCTGGCCGGCGCCCGCCTGCATCTGGTGGACCAGCGCCCTCGAGACGGTTTCGCACCGGACTGGCAGGCCGTACCGGAAGCCATCTGGCAGAAGACGAAGCTCGTTCACGTCTGCAGCCCCGGCAACCCCACCGGCCACGTGCTGACGCTGGATGACTGGAAAACCCTGCTGGCACTGGCCGACCGGTATGGTTTCATCATCGCCTCGGACGAGTGCTATTCCGAAATCTACCGCGACGAGAACGCCCCGCCGCTGGGCGCGCTGGCGGTCTGCCAGCAGCTTGGCCGTGCGGATTACCGGCAGGTGGTGGTGTTTTCCAGCCTGTCCAAACGCTCGAACGTGCCCGGCATGCGCAGTGGCTTCGTGGCGGGCGATGCTGCCCTGCTGGCCCGCTTTCTGCGCTACCGCACCTACCACGGCTGCGCGATGAGCCCGATGTTCCAGCAGGCCTCCATGGCGGCCTGGAACGACGAGGCGCACGTGGCCGACAACCGGCGGCTGTACCGGCAGAAGTTCGACGAGGTGCTGCCCATCCCGCAACCGGTGGTGCCGGCCCTGCAGGCGCCTTCGGCGAGTTTCTACTGTGGCTGCCGGTGCCCGGTGGTGATGACGAGCGCTTTGCCGCACGCCTCTTCCATGAATGGCAGGTGAAGGTGCTGCCGGGTTCGTATCTGGCCAGGCCGGCCGGTGCCATATCCGGGCGGGGTCAGGCGGACAGCGCCGTCTCCGGACAGGGGCAGGCCGGCCGTGTCACGCAAAAGGAGACGGCCAGCAACCCGGGTCGCGGGTTCGTGCGCGATTGCGCTGGTGGCACCGCCGGCGGATTGTGTGGAGGGGGCGAGGCGGATTGCAGCGCTGTTGAGGCAGTGATGACGAAACGTTCTGAAGTCCCGCTGCGAATGGTAGACGCCGAGGCGGAGGCCCGTTTTTACGCTGATGTGGGAGGCGAGCATCTTGCGCAACAGAGCGCAAGGTGGAGAGCCCGCAGCACATGAGGAGGTAATGCGCAGGGGCTCGCGAAATCGTCAGCGAGGCTTACCGGCGTGAAGCTGCAGGGGCGGCAACGAATGAACCACGTCAGAAAAGAAGACTTTCGCCATGGCGCACAGGATCTGACACAGCGTTGACAACGATGACTTCCCGGCAGCAATCTCGGGCGGGCTTGTCAGCAGGAAGCCGGTCAGACTCACCCGCATGAAACACCTTCATCGCCGCCCATGCAGCGTCGGGCTGCGATCGACTCATGTGACGCAAACGGCACGTTCATCAGGTGCGCATCGGGAAGCACCTTCTGCAAGGCCGACAGGGCATCGAGTGACAGCAGAAAATCGGCCCACCACGCACCGCCAGCACGGGCGCCCCTGATGCCGGCAAACCGATTCATCCGGGAAAGCCCGCGGCCGTGTCATCCATCCACAGGCGGCGCAGATCGGCAACCAGCGGAAAGATCAGGCCTGGGGTTGCGTTTTCGTAGGCGGCAACCTGTGGGCATGTGTTCGCGCATGCCGGGCCACGTGAGATTTTTCGAACATGTCGCGCGGCGTGGCACGGCTGCCATGGGCGCCCACTGGTCAGTACCGATTGCACACGGTGATCCTCTCGTCGCTGCGGGTAGGGCGGCAGTGCCGCCATCGCTGAACCCGAACAGGGTGGAAGGCCGCCAGCCCGATGGCATCGACGATGTGCCGCACATCATCGGCAATCTGCGTAGGTCAATCGCTGCGTCGCCGCGCGTGGAAAGGCCGTGCCCGCGCGTATCGATCTCCACCGTCCGAAAGTGCTGCCGCAGGCGTGGCAGCAGCGGGGCAAAGTCTTCCATCGAGCCCAGGCCGCCGTGCAGCAGCACGATGGTGGGCGCCCTTCCGTCCGCCGGTGCGGTAGACGAGTTCGGCATTCTGGTAATGAAGGCTGCCGGTCATGGCGTGTGTCCTATGCGTTGCCGGGCTGAATGATGTGTCGCGCTGCTTCCTGCTGCCCCTGGCTGGATGGTGTCATCCTGCTTCGTACCAATCCGGCTGGATGGCATGCCTTCCTGCTTCATACCAGGCGGGCTGGGTGGCATGCCTTCCTGCTTCGTGCCAGACGGGCTGGGTGGCATGTCTTCCCGCTTCGTGCCAGCCTGCAAGGGTGCTGCGGATGTGGCCCTCACCAGCGTGGCGCATGGCGGCAACACCGGTTGCAAGCAAGGCACGACGGCGGTCATCGGTCATGATCGACTCCCATCGAGAGAGATTCGACACGATGACTATAGTGGGCATCAGTGTCGGATTCTGTCAGCAGGCTGCACCCGCCGGCTTTTCCGCCCCGGCGGCCATCAGCCTCCCATTGGAAGCGGAGGGCTCCCCTTTGGGCGCGCATTCTGGGCGCGCATGACTGTGTTGGCAGTGCAGGAGACGGGAAAGCATGGTGAGCAACACGGGCACAACTTACTCCTGGTAAGTTACCATGGGTAGATTAAAGCGTGTCATGGACTCATGCGCCAGCACGGAGACGAATGGGCCCACGACACGCGCCAACACTCACGGAGCCCCTGCCATGCACACCCTCATCGTCGTCTCTCACCCCAATCCCCAGTCCTCACCCACGCCGTGGCCGCCGAAATCGCCCACAGCTGCCGGCGCCCCACACTGCCGACATCGCCGATCTGGCGGCCGAAGGCTTCGATCCACGCATCACCGCGGCCGACATTGCGGTCAACATCAAGGCCGCCAGCCGCCGATGTGCTGGCCGAACAGCAGCGCCTGGCCCGCACCGATGCGCTGGTGCTGGTCTATCCGGTGTACTGGTGGTCGTTCCCCGCCCTGCTCAGGGGCTGGATCGAACGTGCGTTCACGCAGGGCTGGGCCTATGAGGAGCATGCCGACGCACGCTCGTCAAGAAGCTTGGGCACCTGCGGTACATCTGGTCCTGGGAGGCGCCACACTGCGTACCCATGCGCGGCACGGCTACTTCGGTGCCATGCGCACAGATCGAGCACGGCATCTTCGACTACTGCGGTGCGCCGGTGGCCAGCTCGATACTGCTGCTGGCCCGGACGATGGCTATCCCGATTCGGCACTGGCCAGCGCCCGGGACATCGGCCGGCGTATTCCGAGATGCTTCCATCAGCGCTGTCGTTGCCGGCCCGCTGCTGCAGAGGCAACAATGACCACAGCAACGCCGTTGTCCGGCACGAAACGCCGCCTGTCGCGCCCCGACCGCCAGCGCCAGCTGCTCGATACCGCATGGGCACTGATCCGCAGCGAGTACGGCCCCGTTGACGCTGGGACGTCTGGCCGAAAGGCGGGTGTGACCAAACCGGTCGCCTACGATCACTTCGGCAGCCGCAATGGCCTGCTGGCCGCGCTGTACGAAGACTTCGACGTGCGGCAGAACGCCATCATCGATGCAGCCATAGCATCGGCAGGACCAACGCCCCAGGAACGGGCGGCGATCGTCGCGCAGCGCTATGTGGAATGCGTGCTGACCCAGGGACGCGAGATACCGGACGTGCTGGCCGCTCTCAGCGGTTCGCCGGAACTGGCGGCCGTCAAGCGCCGCTACCAGATGGCTTTCATGGAAAAATGCCGGACTTTCTTTGCCCCCTTCTGCCGCGGGTCGGCTCTGTCATCCGCCGCGCTGTGGGCCATGCTGGGGGCTGCCGATGCCCTGTCGGATGCCGCAGTCCGGGGGGACATTTCCCGCGATCAGGCCGTGGCCGAGCTGACGGCGACATTGCTTTACAAGTGATCGAGCGAAGCATGACGCAGGATTGAACCGGCAGAATGCTGCAAACTCACGGGATCTGCGTGTACTCCGCCACCGGCAGATACGGTCTGTCTGTCGCTTATGCCGCGACCATTCCGGTCGAGTCCCACCCTGGCGTTTCATTTCCGGTACACATTCCGACGGTTGCCAATGCGCACCACGAGGATACGCAACACGCTGTCCTCGACATGAACGACACGGCCAGCAACGCCTGATCGACTGAAGCGACCAGCTATGGCAAAGTAGACCATCCCACTGAACGAAGCCGACCCCATCAGAGACCGTCAGACATTCTCGATGCCAACCGCGCCGCCGTGCGCGAAGCGGCCGCCGATACCGGACCACAAACCCGGCATCTTCGGCTCGGTCCTGCATGGAACCGACCGTGAGGGAAGCCATATCGACATTCTCGTGGACAAGTTGCCGGGCGCGACGTTGTTCGACCTGGGCGGGTTGTACGAAGACCTGAACGCCCTGCTGGGCGTGAGGGTGGATGTGCTGACGCCCGGTGATTTGCCGAAGAGTTTTCGGGCCAAAGTCGTGGCGGAGGCCCAGCCGATATGAGGGACCCCGGCTGCCGGATTACCTCGTCACATACGGCGGGCCCGCAACAGGGGCGCAGCAATATCTCAAGAGATGGTGCTGTCGGAGTTTCTGGAAGACGAATTCGTCCAGGATGCCGTCATGATGAAGTTCATCGTCATGGGGGAGGCAGCCACCAGAATCTTGAACCGCTACCCGGATTTCGCTGAAAACCACCCAGAGATTCCCTGGCGTCAGATGCGTGGCATGCGCAACCGCATGGCGCACGGCTATTTCGACATCGACTACGAGACTGTATGGGTAACCGTTCAGGAGTTCCTGCCAGACGTACTTCGGGACCAGAACCAGACGGCGCCCCAGGAATGGACGGACCATGATCGAACGAAGCATTGCGGGAGATTGAACGGGCAGAATGCTGCAACTCACAGATCTGCAGCACCTCCGCCACCGGCAGATACGGTCTGTCAGCTTCTGCCACGGCCATTCCGATTGAATCCCGCCCCTGGGCTTCATTTTCCGGTACACGTCCCGACGGTTGCCGATGCGCACCACGAGGATGCGCGGCACGCCGTCCTCGATGCTGGCGATCAGTCGGTAGTCCCCGACCCGGTACTTCCAGAACGCACCGAGCTTCGCCCCCCTGAGCGCTTCGCCAATGCTGCGCGGATCGTCGAGCTGGGCCACCCGACCATGCAGAAAGGCCAGAATGCGTCGGGCAACCTGCGGGTCCACCCTGTCCAGCTCGCGCACTGCCGCAGGGTCGATTTCAACCCTCCAGGCCATGACGCTTCATCACCTCATCGAGCGGTACAGTCTGGGTCTTTCCGGCCCGAATGTCGATCAGGCGCTGCTCTGCCAGATACAGATCCTCAAGATCATCCAGATACTCGAGGATGGCCTCGCGGGCATAGAAAGTCTTGGTACGCCCAGTGGCCTTGGCCAGGGGCGTCAAGGCGACTCTCCACTTCGGCAGGCAGGCGAATGGCAAGCGGCTGGATGGCTCCTGGTCAAACTGCTATACAAGTATAACGTCTCCTCCAGAATAACGCCACACATGGACCGTCAAACCAGCCTCGAGAGAATGGAACTGACGGCGACGGCTGCTTGCCATGATCGCGCGGAGCATTGCGCAGGATTGAACCGGAAGGATGGTGCAATTCACAGGATCTGCAGCACCTCTGCCACCGGCCGGCGATGTTTCTGCGGTCTGGATCCGCCGTGGCGCGCCCCACTGCCACGATCGCACCGGCAACGCATCGTCCGCCAGCCCGAGCGCCTCGCGTACCCGATGCGCATCGAAGCCACCTGCGACAGGAGTCCAGCCCCATGCCATGCGCGGCCAGCATCAATGCCATGCCGGGCCAGCGAGGCGGAACGGATGGCCCTCATCCCGGCGTGCCGATGAATTGTGCATATGGCCTGCACGTGCATGCCCGCCCAGGGCTGCGGCCACATCGGCCGGCAGCAGACCAGCATCCACACTGGGCTGCAACCGTGCCGCCAGCTTCGGTGCATCGTCCAGCATGCCAGATCACCAAAAGGCCACGGCGGCATCGACGATCTTCTGCTGTCCAGGCAGCATCCCTGAGCCTTGTCTTTGCGTCCTGATACTGCACGGCCACAAAACGCCAGTTCTGAAGATTCCATGCTTTGGCGCGCGCGGTTGCCTGCGCAACCAGTTCCTGAATGGTGTGTTCATCCAGCGTCTGACCGTACGAAACGGTTGGCGGATACGCGCGATACCAGCGATCTCTCTGATGGCATTGTTCATGAAAATCACTCAAGAATAATGAAAATTCATTAAAAATGTGGATGCATGAATTCAGTCATGAGTACATCGCATCATCTCCAGGCGCTGCATCAGCAAGGCGCCATGCCGTTTGCAGGCATCCGCACAGACCCGCAACACCCGCCAGCAGACCTCTCCTGGCCCATGATCCTCCTCACCGCCGCCGCGCCGTAGCTCCACTGCACGCCAAACACACTGGCCAGCACGATCACCAGCCCCACCTGCCACGCCTGTGATCGACTGCCCAAGCAGCACCCAGCCCAGCAGTACGCCGTCAGCGGACTGAGCAGTCCCCAGCGATGCAGCCGCCTCACCGGCAGAGACGGCCCAGTCCCCGAAACCACAGCGCATAAGCCACCAGCGCACCGGCCACGCACAGGTGGCGTGGGCGTTCATTGCACCGGTGTCAGCACCGGCAGCGGCAAAGTCGACCCACAGCGCCAGTGGCAGCAGCATCAGCCCACCCAGCAGCAACTGCCAGCCCGTCAGCGCCAGCACCGGCATGTCCATCCGCCAGCGACGCGTCAACCATACGCCCGTCGCCATGCATACGGCGCCGAGCAGCGCTGCGCCAATGCCCAGCCCATCGAACACCGTCTGCGGTGAGAGCAGCAGTCGGCCATGCCGATCACACCCGCCACAGCCGACACGCAGCGTGGCGGCCAGCGGCCCTGACGCCATCCACCGCCCAGACAAGCAGCATCACGACTGGCGGCTGCACCGAGCCCAATACCGCCGCCTAATCCACCCGGCAGCCGGTAGGCCGCGACGAACAGCAGGGCCTGAAAGACACCGATGTTGAGTGCGGCCAGTATCCAGCAACCGGACGAACGGGACAAACCACCGGCACGACGACCCTCTTCCCCGGCGAAACATCCGGGAGGTGAAGAGCAGAAGCAGCACCCCGCCGGCAGCGCCGGATACAGGCCGCCGTGAACGGCCGGTCGGCGGGCAGCAGCTGCGCGAGGTCACGATGTAGGTCGAGCCCCAGATCATGGGTGCCAGCGCGTGAGCAGCAGATCGGGCCAGGGGAAACGGGAGGAACATGGCGCCCGCATTTATCTTCAATTCAAGATATATGATTCTGTCGCACCGATATCTTTAAGTCAAGATATCATGGAGTTGAAAGACTGCTCATCATCAGCACGTCAGCCCCCTGACTTGCCCTGACTTGCCCTGACTTGCCCTGACTTTGCCCTGACCTGCCCTGACTTGCTCTGACTTGCACTGACTTGCACTGACTTGCACCGACCTGTACTGACCTGTACGGATCTGCCCTGACCTGTTCCCTGTATTTGCCCTGATTACGCCGTCTCAGCTCCCCGCATGCCGACTCCCCCTCGACCGCCCCGGACACCCGGCAGCCCCCGCCACGCCCGCAGAGCCCTCCTGCGCCGACACGGTTCCCACGATCGCGTCTCACATGCGCCCGACACCGCCCCTGGCGCCGCGAGCAACGGCTGGATGCCCATGGCCCGGCACACGCCAGGGATGCCGTCACGCCATCTCGCAGCGCAGCGCGAGCGCGACCTCGACTGCGCGTGTTTATCGGGCGCCTCCAACGTGGGCGCCGCACTGCTCGAAGCGCACATCGAAGCCGGCTTTGCGCCCTGGTCGACACTGACTCTGGGGTTCGACATGCTGGCCACGCTGCGGCCGTGCCGGCGCCCGTTCCGTCTCGATCCCACGGGCGCTTTTCTTCCACGCTGATGATCGCGTCCGGCACGATGACGCGCCGGCTCAAACAGCTCGAAAAACGCGTGGACCGATAGGCCGGCTGCCCAACCCCGGATGACGCCCGCCCGCAGCCTGCTGGTGCGGCTCACGCCACGCGGGGCTGGCGCTGACCGACCTGCCGGAAGCCCATGTGGAGAATGAACGGCAGATGCTGGCGGGCCCTGCCAGCCAGCATGGCCAGCGCGCTGGATGAAGCCCCGTCCGTATGGCTGGGGAGGCTGGAGCGAGCAGCCCATGACCGGACCGACGGCTGCCATGCTGGTCACGCCGACCGGCACTCACTGCAGCGGCACTTCACCGGTCACGACACTTCACCGGCCCTGTAAAGCCGGTCCGCCACCCGCGGCACCGTCCCTCGCCCCGAAGCCGCGCGGCGCCACAATCTGTTTCATCCTCTCTCCTTTCAACCCCACGGACGCGCGTCCGTCCCTTCACCACACACCCTACTGCGTTCCCATGACCGACCCAAGACAAGCCCCTCATCTCCGATCCAGCCTGCGACAACCGCCAGACCCTCAGCCCCACCGCCGCGCGGCCGACATCCGGCGACGCCGTGCGGTCGGTGCTGGCCGACCTCGACAGCGGCGCCCCTGCGCGTGGCCACCCTCACCGATACCGTGCCGCCGAAGGCGCTGCCCGCCGACCGTGCGCCCTGCGTGGCTGAAAAAGGCCGTGCTGCTGTCGTTCCGCCTGGACCGACAACGCGCATGCGAGGCACGGCATGCTGCGGTTCTTCGACACGTGCCCACCAAGCTCGACGGCTGCCCAGGCGCGGAAGCGGTTTGCAAGGGCAGGACGTTGCCGCGTGTGCGCCGCTCGCCGTCGCGCGCCGCGGTTCGTTCATCGGAAAGAACGTCGTGCTGATGCCCTCTACGTCGATATCGGCGCGTGTGTCGACGAAGGCACGATGGTCGACACCTGGGCGACCGTCCGGGTCGTGCGCACAGATCGGCATGAACGTCCACTGTCGGGCGTCGGCATTGGCGGCGTGCTGGAAAGCCGCTGCAGGCCAACCCCACCATCATCGAGGACAACCGCTTCATCGGTGCCCGGTCCGAAAGCGTCGAGGGTGTGATCGTCGAAGAAACTCGGTGTTGGGCATGGGCGTGTTCCTGAGCGACCACGAAGATCTACGAACGCGAGACCGGCCGCGTCTACCGGGGCCGGGTGCCCAGTGGATCGGTCGTGGTGCCGGGCAGCCTGCCGTCGAAGGATGGAAGCGTCCATCTCGCGTGTGCCGTCATCGTCAAGCGTGTCGATGCCCGAGACCCGAGGCCAAGACCGCCATCAATGACCTGCTGCGCGGGGCGGATGCCTGATTCCGGGTCGCGCAGCCGGACTCGCGTTTCAAACCGAGGCAGCCTCGCACCTGCACTCCGACCCTGAAGCCGCGGGTGGGCGCCTCGCCCGGCGTGGCTACCACAGGACCGGCTGCATCCGGGCGCCTCCGTGGAAGCTTGTTACCCGCACTGGACCCGTGCGTGCGTTTCCGTCCCAACCGGGCACCGCACCGTCGATCATGGCGATCAACAAGCTGCGCGTGATGTGCCCAACAGAAGGCCTCCGGACCTCTTCATCTCCGTGGGCTCGGTCCAGATCAAGATCCACGGCGCCATGCATGCGCTGACCGCTCCGGACAAGCGCCTGACCTCGCGACAGCAGGCCGAGGCCCTGCTGCGCACGGCCATCAACGACCAGCGGTGGAAGCGTTTTCAGGACGAGAACGAACTCAACATCGGCTGCGGCCGAGCGGACGTGGGCAGCTTCCGGATTTCGCTGTTCCGCCGGCGCACCGCGGCTGCCGTCATCCGCTACATTCCCGGCGACATCCCACAGAGTTCGACACGCTGCGGCATGCCGGCCGTGCTGAAGGAGCTGATCCCGCAGCCACGCGGCCTGTCTCCACGATGCAGCGCCACCGGCGTCGGCAAGACCACCACGCTGGCCTCGCTGATCGACTACCGCAACGCCCACTGCACCGGCCACATCCTCACGCTGGAAGACCCGATCGAGTTCGTCTTCCGCAACCAGCTCTCCATCGTCAACCAGCGCCAGATCGGCTCCGACACGCGTGACCTGCACACCGCGCTCAAGAGTGCGCTGCGCCAGGCACCCGACCGCATCCTGATCGGCGAGATCCACGCGACATCGAGGGCCATGGCCGCCGCCGTGCCTACGCGCAGTCCGGCCACCTGGTGCTGGCCACGCTGCACGCCAACAACGCCGCCCATGCGCTGCAGACCGCATCCTGAGCTTCTATGCGCCGGAGAACCGTGCCGCCCTTGCTGGCCGATCTGGTCCACCACGCTGAAATGCATCGTGTCGCGGCGCTGCTGGCCGCTTCGTCGAGGAGGCGTGTACCGGCCGCCGAGGTGATGATCAACACCAACCACGTGGCCGAGCTGTCGCCGCCGGGCGTCTGTCGGAGATCCCCGACGCCATCGGCAGCGGTCTCGCCACGCCGGCTCGCAGTAACCGACCGCTCACCGACCGCTCCTGGCTGCGCGCCGGCCGCATCACGAAGGCCAGACGCGCTGCTGCAGCACGTGCCGACTCGCCCACTGCAACCTGCTCTGGCTGCTGGACAACTACACCGAGGAAGTCCCGGCCGCCGATGCCGGTATCAGGGAGCGACGGCAAACTCGAGCTGCCGGTCTGCTGGGCCCACAGCAGGCCGCGCGATTTCGGCAGGCAGCGCGGCCCGCCACGCGGCTGCGCTCCTGTCCCACGCTGGCCGACATGGACGACGCGCACGTAGCGCCAGCCGGCTTTGCGGCGCCCGGCGCAGCTGGGCAGCACGCCACCGGGCTTGCTCCGGCGCGCTGGCCGCAGGCCCTCTGACACCCACGATCAGCCGCCCTCCCGACCGCCGCCCGCCAGCGCAGCCGCCACGCGGCAGCGGCTGCCGCCAGCACAGCCGCCCAGCACGGCACCGGCGGCCCCGGCCAGCCAGATCTTCCCGCCAACCGCCGCAGCCTCCGTTGCACAGTCACCGGCGCGCGCAGCCAGCCAGGCACCGGTCAGCGGGATATTTTCGACGAGTGCTTATGAACACCGCACACGGCACACTGCTGGCGCAGGTGGGGCGGCTATTCCGGCGAGGCGGACGCCCCTGGCGCATCTGCCGGCCAGCCCGGCACGCAGCGCGCGCGGGCCGGCGATGCCGGTGCGGCGAAACGCGGCCCGTCGGCTTTCACCACCACCTCCCAGGGTGCCTCGCTGCAGAATCTGCATGATCGGGCTCACGATCGACGACAGTCACGGTTTACGGCATTCCCAACTGCGAGCCAGATCCGGCAAGACGGGCCTGGCTCGACCAGCACGGCATCGATTACCGCTTCCACGACCACCGCAGAGGAGGTCGCCTGATGCCGCCACCCTGCAGGACCGGGATCGCCGTACCGGTCTCGATTTCCCACCCTGATCAATCCGCCGCACCACCTGGCGCGGTCTGGACGCCGCCCAGCAGGCCGCCGCGGCCAGTCCTGTCACGGCCATTGCCCTGCTGCAGGCCCATCACTGCCCTCATCGAAACGCCCGTCATCACCACCAGCCAGCGCCCCGGTGCCGGGCTAGGGTCTGATGACGAGGCCCTGCGCTCTTCCTGCTTCCCGCATGACGGCCCATTTCGCCTTTCGCCCACGTCGTTGCCACGTCTCGCCGTACCGCACCGACTACAGCGGTCCGCCAGCCCGATCGACGCCCAGGAGCCTCCGGCACCCTGCGTGACTGGGTCCGCTGTGCAGCCGTCAGCCGCCTGCAGCGCCGCTGGCGCCTCAGCGGTCACGGCACCGACAATGTTTCATACGACGAAGCCATCTGGCTGGCCTGCTGGGTGCCTGCACCTGCCCGTCGAACAGTACGAGTGATCTCGCCGGTGCCACCAGCCGCCCGCGAGCCGCAAAGCTGCCGCACACTCAATCGACGCCCGCAGCCAGTGCGACCGGCCGCTGGCCTCACCTGACCGGCGCGAGGCCCACGGCTGATGGGCTTCCGGTCTCGGGCCCGATGCTCGGGCACTCGTGCCGCGTTTCGCTGCTGGGCGAGGCGCTGAAAGCGCACGCCTTCGACCCCTGGCTGAACCAGGACATGCTGCGGCGCTTCCACGATCTGGGCGATGAGGAGCTGGATCGGGACGCGCGCACGCCGCCCGTCCAGCCAGCTCCCTACCGCATCCTCGACGCAGTGCACCGGGGGCGGCAGCCTGGCCATCATCGCGGCCCACTGCTTCCCGGGTGCCGAGGTCGTCGGCGGCGACCTCGGCCGATGCCCTGCAGCACGCCGCCGAAAAGCCTGCTCGACTCACCAGCTCGGAGACCGCACGAACTGCGTCGCGGCGACCTGTTCGAAAGCCTCCGAAGGCGAGCAGTGTTCAAGCTTCATCCTGTTGCAATCCGCCCGGCGTCGACGCCGGCTCCATGGCGGCCCCTGCCCTCCGGTACCGGGCCCGAGCCCGGTGCGCTCGGGTTCCGAGCGAGGACGGCATGGACCTGATCGCCCGCCTGCTGGCCCGACGCCCGCGCACCTCTGGCCCTGCGGTCGTGCTGGCTGCTGGAGATCGCACCAGATGCCTAACTTCCGCCGGCGGCGTTTCCCGCTCGTGTGGACGGCCATCCCCGTAGCCCAGGGCGACGACCGCATCGTGCTGATCACTGCCGACGACCTGCAAAGCAGTGGCGTGACCAGCAGCCACGTAGAGGAAGGAGCTCGCCACCGCTGTTCATCTCGAGCAGCGCTCGGGATGCATCCGCAGCAGCACGTCCGTCCGGCACGCCCGTCATCCAGCCCATTCTTCTTCATCAGCCGGGCCGCTGCAACTGGCTGACATTTGATGCACCCGCGCCAGCGGCGACTTTTAGGACACGGACTCCTCTCCCGCACCCGGGCCGACAAGCCACCTCCCCTGCGGGTCGCGCCTCCCGCAGGGTGAATCGCCCTGCATCGGCCCGGAGCCACAGACGCACGCCGTCCCCGGAATCCCGCCTTGATCCAGCTTCGACCAAACGGCCTGCGCCGCGGGCGCCGCCTGTTCGGCAACGCCTCGCTCATCATCAACCCCGGTGAGCGCGGTGGCGTCATCGGTGCCAACGGCGGCGGCAGCTCGCTGCTGGCCCTGCTGCGCGGTGATCTCTCAGCGAACAGACGTGTCGACCTGCCGAAGCTGCGCATCGCCTGCCGCTTGCGTACGCATGCGCCCCAGACCGCAATGTCAACCCGTTCGCTTCGGTGATGAAACGCCGGATGCCGCCCTGAGGTGCGCCGCAGACGCCATCCGGCAGGCCGAGGCCAACGGCAACGGCGAGGCCATGGGCGAGCCTACGCCCACTGTGGATCGACGCCGGTGGCCCCTCGTCGCGAGGCCGCGCAGCCGAACTGCTCGACGGTCTGTGAACTTTGTTGGTCGAGGCGCAGCTCTCCCGCACCGTCGACGAACGCGTCGGGCGGCTGGAAGATGCGCCTGAATTCCGGCCTGCGTGCTGGATGGCAACCAGCGACGCGCTGGACGAGCGCAACCGCCTCGACCTGGACGCCGTGCTCTGGCTGGAACGGCGGCTGATGCGCCACCGCCACCCAGGCTGATCGTCTCGCACGACCGCGACTTTCTCGACCGCGTAGTGGCCACCACCAGCCTGGGTCAATCGAGGACGGCACCCTCAACCGCAATCCGCGCGGCACCGCCAGCGAGAACATCCGCGCCGAACGCGCCGCTCAGCGCGCGAACGCGAGAACGTCGCGAACAGCAGGCCCGCATCGGAGCACCTCAACCGGTTCGTGCAGTCGCTTCCAAGCCGCGCGTCACTGGGCGCCAAGGCCGAGCAGGCGCAGAGGCGCCCTGAAGCGCGCTGGAGCGGATGGAGGCTCATCGCCCGCCGTGCGTGCCACCTGCGGCATCGATTCTCGAGTTTGCCCAGCCGCCCGAGGGGCCCGTCGCTGATCCGCGCCGAGAGCACCTCGCCCGTGCCAGCGTCCGCAGCCGTCGCCGCCGTCTGCCCGGAGCAGTCGTGCGCCGTGGCGCACGCATCACTCTGGGCCGCAACGGCACCGCGCAAGCACCACGCACTGATCCGCACGCTGATCGGCGATCTGGCGCCAGTCTCCGGCGACCCCACCCGTGCCGCCACCCTCGACCACGGGCTTCCACCTCGCCCGGAGCAGATCGAAGACCTGCACGCCCTGATCGACTCTGCGTGCACCTGGCACGCCCAGGCACCGCAGGAGCGCGAGCAGGTGCTGCGCGGCTTCCTGGGCGCCTTCGGCTTTTCGGGCGACGACGCACTGCGCCCCACCGGGCCGATGTCCGGCGGCGAGAAGACCCGCCTGTGCCTGGCCCTGCTGGCCTGGGAGAAGCCCGGTTTTCGGTGCTGGACGAACCGACCAACCACCTCGACGCCAACACCGTGACGCGCTGGCCGACGCCCTGGCCGAATTCGAAGGCCCACTGCTGCTGGTCTCGCACGATCGTTCCTGCTGCGCAGCTTTCGTCGACGAATTCTGGCTTGTCGACAACGGCGTGCTCCGCCCCTTCGACGGTGATCTGGACGACTATGCGCAGTGGCTGCAGAAGGAACGCAGCTGCAAGGCTGCCGCCGATGCCGCAACGCAGGGCAGCGCGGGCAAGGGCGGCGCGACCACCACGGATAGCACAGACGGTGCCAATGCGGCAGCCGGGGGCCATGCCGGCAGCCACCGACCATCACGAAAGGAGCGGCGAACGGGACCGGAACCACGACTGCCGCCAATATGACAGCGGCAGCGCCGGTTCCACCAACCGCGCCAGCGACCGCCGCGAGCGCGCCCAGCAGCGTGCCGCGCTGGCCGCCCGCAGAAAGCCCATCGAACAGGCCATCCGGAAGATCGAGCAACAGATGGAGCAGCTGCAGGCCCGCGCCGACGAGATCGACCAGGCGCTGGCTGCCCCCGATGCCTTCAGTGACCGGGCTGCCGCCACGGCCCTGCAGCGCGAGCGCGCCCAGATCGGCACCGGTCTGGAGGCCCTGGAAAACGACTGGCTGGAACAGCAGGAGCGGCTGGAGGCCGTGGGCGAGGAGTAATTACCGCAACGGCCCTTTCAGCGACGGCGCAGCGGCACCGTCATCACTCGATGCCTTCCTCGCGCAGCTCGCCGTCTCACGCGCCGTGGCACGTGCCGCGAATGGCCCGCGCCGGCGCTTCCCGGAAGTGAATGCGACGGGCTTCCTCCGCAAACCGGCTGCCCACGTCCTCGGTGGACTCCACCAGCTTGCGCAGCCCCCGCATCAGTGCCCCCTGCAGCTCGCGCATCTGCTCCACACCACCCGGCAGACCGGACGACGGCATCTCCTGCCCCCTTCTGCCCCGCTCACTCCCCTTCGGCACCCTCCGCGCGCCCCTGTGCTCCCGCCTTCTGCACCACCGCCCCGGCGGCCTTCGGTCTCCCCGGCATGTGACAGGTTCATGCCGCGGCGCCGACAGCAGCTTGCGCACCTGGCGCGAGCCGCACATCGGGCATTCCAGCAGTCCGGTCTCGCGCTGATGCTCGAAATCATACGCCGAGGCAAACCAGCCTCGAAGGCATGCTCATGCTCACAGCAAAGGTCGAGAGCTTTCAGGAATGGCCTCCTCGTGAGCGTCCCTTCCCGCGGGACAGAACAGATGAACATGCACTGCTGGCGCCTGTCAGCAACCAGCCCCAGGCGCGCGGAGAACGTGCCAGCGTTCAGGGTACCAGCACATCGGCCGTTGCCGCCCCACGCGCTCGCGGGGGAACGCATCACCGATTCTGAGACGATGCCGATGCGCTAAGCAGCTCACGCGCGGGAACGCACGTCCGCCGTCGCCGGCAACCGGGCCTCGTCCAGCCCCTCGCGCACAGACCCACCAGCACGCCGTATCCGGTGCCAGCCCCCACAGGCGAGGGCGCACGAGCGGCCCCGAAGGGTCGTGCATCAGCGGCCGACGCACGGGTCACTGATGATCCCTCGAAGCGTCGTCGCTGTCCAGATGCCGTTCGATCTTCAGGCTGCCCTTCAGTGCGGGCAATCCAGGCCTGCGTCTCGGCATTGGGCAGGTCAGCGCAGCTGGCCCTGTAGGCATCCATCCGCTGCTTGTGGCATCATCCGGCGGCAGCGCTTCTTTCCACGCGGATCAGCTGGTAGCCTGCATGGCTCAGATCGGCTACCCAGGCCGGCAGCGCTGCCTGCCGGCACACCGAAGGCGACGCAGGGCATCACGCTGCAGACGGCCCGGCTGGGCACGGCTGATGGTGTTCTTCGCTCAGCCCCGCGGGTGCCTTCGCATCCTTGCTGCTTCCCTCTCAGCGCGGCCAGTTGCTCCTCGCCGGCCTCCGCAGGCCAGACGGCGGCCCCTCGTCGACATCCAGCGCTGCTTCACGTGTCCTTCACCTCGTCGAAGGTCCGGCGATGCTGCGGATGGTGAGCATCCACGCGGGCCCGACACCAGCACGCCCGGCGCAATCTCGATGGCCGTGGTGTTGCGGTGCTCTTCCAGCGCCTCGGGTGCATAGCAGCCGGTCCGAGCAGGCGGGCATTGGCCTCCACCGAACTTCTTCCTGGGCACCGGCGGCGGCTTGCGTGGCAGCCCTTCGGCCTTCTCGATGTTTACAGCGAGCGCTCGGCCACGGGCCGAGCGAATCGGCCTGCTCGTACACCATGTTCGACAGGTTCTCGGCCTCGGCGTTGTAGCGTCTGGCCGCCCTTCCTCACGCCACATCTTCAGCAGCTCGGGCTTCACGTCCGCCAGCGGCTTCTCGCCTCCACCCTTCACGCCCGTCACCTTGATGACGTGATCAGCCATACTCACCTTTCCACCACGTCGGTGAAGCCCGGTTTGTCCAGAGCAAAGGCAGCGTCGGCAAAGGGCTTGACCATCGTGTCACGCTCGAAAACCCAGATCACCGCTCCCTGCGAGGCAGACCCGGTCTTCGGGTTCTTTTCGCCAGCTCGGCAAAAGCCGTCCGGATTGGCCTTCGCCTCCGCCAGCAGCGCCTCCGCGCGTTCCTTCACCTTCTTCCGGGCAGCGTCGTCGGCCCCTTCCGGCACCTTCAGCAGGATGTGGCTGGCCTGGCGCTCGTCGCGCATCGTTGAACTGGTTGCGGTGCTTCTGGTGAAAGGCTTCCAGATCCTTCTCCCGAGGGCTCGGCATCCTCCGGCAGGAATGTCGGCGTTGCGCGCGCCACATAGCTATATCCACCGACTCGGGCTGGTCGAACTCCGTCGCATGAGGCGTCGTGCGCAGGCTTTCAGCTGCTCATCGGTCGGGTTCAGGCCCTCGTAGTCCTTCGTAGGGCAGCAGGGGTGCGCACCACGCGCCGTTCTCCAGCGTAGCCGCCGTTACACACCACCGCCTGCGGCTGCTGTGGCCGATTCGCGCAGCGCGCTCACGGCAGCGCCAGCTGCTGGCTGGCGATCGAGGCCTCGTACTGGGCAGCCGTCATCTGCTGGCCGCCAGCAGACGCTGGTAGGCCCTCGATGTCGAACTGCCCCTTGTCGGTGCGCAGGTCCTGAGTGGCGCTGCGGGATGGCGCGCTGGATCTCGAGCCCGGCGCCACGTGATGCGGGTTTCTTGCGCGCATCACCAGCATAGCCTGCTGGGATGATGTTCCTCCAGCACCTCAGCAGCGGGTGAGTCGTACCACCGCCGCATCGAAGTTGTCGCCCAGCATCTGCTGCATCCTGCAACCTGCTGCCGGTAGGTGTTGTCGAAATGGGCGCGCGGCACCGGCTCGCCTTCCCCGAGGCCACCTCGCATCGCCGTGGCCGAACATCTGGTCTAGCCGGATATGCCGAAGAACACGAACGCGGGCAGAATCAGCATCAGCAGCAGCGCCTGCGCCAGCCGCTGGTGCGTTCGGATGAAATCAAACGGGATCCTGGTCGGCAAAGAGAGGAATCTGTAGTTTTATTCGAGATGCGCGCCGTCTGCAGCATGGGGGCAACATCGCCGTGGCTGCCGCAACAGACAGGCGGCCGGCAGAGTGGCGCAGGCATGGCCCATCGGACTGGGCATGGGCATGGGCATGGACCCATTCTTCTGCGCGAAACTGCCATTTGAACGTGCGAGGACAGGGTGGCAAGACGCAGAATCCCTGATGGGCCCTCACGGCACTGCCGGCACAGTCTCTAGATTTCAGCCAGCCAGCCTTCCTTCAGCGCGGCACGGGTCACCCTGATCACCAGCACCAGCACGCGCCACGGGAGCGGCTACCAGCAACGTGCGGCAGGCAGCGGCCACTCCGCCGCCAGGGACAGGCACCACCAGAATCATCAGCCTGACCAGAATCCGGAAGAAGGAACTCATCTCAACCCTCGCGCGCCATCCCGGGCCGCACGGCCTCCCTCGAAACCGCCCTGCCCCTCATTGATTCTCCCGGAAATACACCGTTTCAGCATGCATGGTGCAGGATGCTAGCCAGCGCCGTGCGCCCCGGCTTCCCGCAACCGCCAGCCGGGCACGCGGTCTCCAGGCGGCACGACCAGGCACGCAGACCACACGCCTTCCCGGGCATGCTCCGGCCTCACTCCGCGCCGCTCTTGCTCGCCACGCGCTGTGCAAAATAGTGGTTGTAGGCCACGCGCCGGTCGGCATAGGCGTCGTTCTGCCAGCCCACGCAGCGCTGCGCGTAACGGCGCATCGAATCCAGAACGCGAGCAAACACCGGATCGCCATTGCTGTTGCGCACCGTCACCCGGTCCCACGCCACCAGTTGCGCCTTCAGCACCGACTCAGGGCGTCTTGTAGAAGCGCACGCCCCGCACTCGCGCATCTCGATGTAATGCGTGGAATTGGCATTGATCTGACGGCTTCTCATCATGGCCGTCACGGCCTGCGTCGCAATGTTCACCGCCTGCTGCCAGGCCGGCGACAGTGCATTCCAGGCATCGCGGTTGACCAGCAGCTCCACCTGTTCGGTGATCTGGTGAAAGCTCTGCAGCATGCACACCTTCAGCACATCCGGCAGGCCCAGCGCCCGGTCACTGGAAATGGTGCTGAATTCGGCCGCCTCGATCTCGCCGCGCCGCAGCGCCGGCACGATCTCGTCCACCGGCAGCTGGAACACCGTGGCGCCCAGCTCCTGATAGATCTGCGCCGCCAGCCCCCCGGCATGAAAACGCATGCCGGCCAGGTCTTCGGTACGCGAAATGGGCCGCTTGAACCAGCCGAAGGCCGGCGTGGGCAGCGGCCCGTACAGCAGCGAATGCACCTTCAGCCCCTCGGCCTCGTACAGCTCCTGCAGCATGGCCTCGCCGCCACCGTGCTGGTGCCACGACAGCAGCGTCATGCCGTCCATCCCGAAGGCCGGGCCACTGCCCCACAGCCCCAGGGCCGGCTGGCGCATGGCATCGAGGCTCAGCACACGATGGGCCGCCTCCAGCCTGCCCCGCGACACGGCCCCGGACAGCGCCTCGGTGGGCACCTCACGACCGGCCGGCAGCACTCGAGCTGCAGCCGGCCTTCGGTCATCGTGCCCAGCACCTCGGCCAATGTGGTGATGTACGCATGAAAATCATCTTCCAGCGTCCAGGCCATCTGGCAGCGCCAGACCACCGGTGCCGGCTGGGACTCCGCCCGGGCACGGGCCATGGCCGTGCGGGCCCGGGCCGCTGACGGCCCCAGGGCCAGTGCCGCCAGTCCTGCCCCCAGACCGGCACCCTGCAGCAGCCGGCGACGTGCCGGCGGTGCGAGCGTGGCTGCCGGTACACCGGCAGATGCCGTACGGCCAGCCACAGCGGTGCCGGATACGGCAGACCCCACGGCCTGCCGATGCTCACCAGCCGGCCGCCAGGGCGATTCGAAGCCTCGATTTCATGCGTTCTTTGCAGATCACTCCGCGCGGGCAGCCTCCCGGCGCCAGTAACGGTGACCGCTTTCTCCCTCGTAATACTCGCGATCATCGTCGATGTAGATGCCCTTGTCCACCAGCGGTTGGCCCGGACGCCACTGTTCGGGCACCTGCCAGACCTGGCAGACCAGACGGCCTGCCGTGGCCAGCGCATAATTCCAGCACAGGGCCGCCTCCTGGGCGCCTGGGCCTTCACGCAGCACCAGCTGGGTCGAACTGTGGACCGTTCTGCCACTGCTGCAGCACCTTGCCGAACGGCACTTCCGCTTCCTTGTGCACCCGGAAGGCACTGTGCGCCGTCAGCATCACCGTCTGTGCCTGCGCAGGGGCCGGCACCATGAACTGCGTACCGTACTGCGCGCCCTGACGCACCGAGCGCATCGTGCGCACCGACAGCCAGTTGCCCACGGCCAGCCCACGGTCGTCCTGCGAGAAATAGGTCAATGCCCAAAGATCCATGAACGGACGGTTTGCACCGGCACTGCGCTGGTTGTCGTTCCGCACCACATGACGCTGGTCATAGCGGTAGGCACCCGGCATCGGGCGATAGCCATCCGCCACGTTGTACACCGGCGGCACGGTGGGATTCGACGGCTGCGCATAGTCGGTCAGACCGCTGCGTATCGTCCACCGCCGGCGTCAGCAGCATCGTGCGTGACCACGCCACCCGCACCATGCACCTCCGCCGCATGCGTGGCCGCACTGCCACTGCTCTGGTCCAGCATCGTGGCCAGCACGGCACCGCCTCACACCGGTGGCCGACAGTGGCGCACGGGCCACGGCCTCGGCGTGCAGCACGGGCCCCCGCACCGTCACGCCCTCGCTGCCGGCCGCACCGGCCCGGACGGCCACCACCATCGTCAGCACCGCCAGGGCACCGGCCGAGATCATCCAGTTCTGCTTGTCGTTGCGCTTCATGTTGTTCATTGCTCCTTCAGCGGCCAGCCGTCAGCTGCTGCCAGTACAGATGGCCGGACTCGCCCTGGGCCATGCGGTTGTCATTCACGAAATTGCTGCTGGCTAGCGCGCCACCCGGCTGCCGCGCCCCGGCACCTGCCAGGGCCTGGCAGTACGTGCGCTTTCAGGTTGGGCAGCCGAGTTCCAGCACAGCTGCGGCTGGCTGCTGCTGCCGTTCTTGAGCAGCTCACAGCTGCACATAGGTGTTATCGGCACTCCACTGCCGCACGAGGCTCGCCGTAGGGCACCAGCTGGTCGTCACGCCAGCGCGGGCACATGTTCTGGCCATAGAGGTTGGCCCGCCAGTACGGGTACCGGCGCAGCCCTTCGCGCACCGGCACGCCCGGCACACCGGTACGGTCATAGCGGCCGTTGTCCAGCTTGTTCGGCGTCCACGACATCACGTGCAGCATCTTGCCCACCGACACCGAACCGGCGCTGGAGACCAGCAGCGTGTTCATGTTGAACTCGCCGAAGGGACGGCAGCGCTGCTCGAGCCATAGCAGGTTCTGCACGCGCATGTAATATCTGCAGCTGGCTGCGCTGCTCTGCCGGCAGGCCGCCCTGAACCCGTCATTGGCGGGTGTCAGACCGAAACCGGCCGTCACCGATCGGCAGCGCCGTGTCATTGATCACCGAACCATTGCGGGCCGCCACCGGCACCAGGAAGGTGTGGTCGGTCGGACCGATCTCGTGCAGTGGGTTGCCCGCATGCTGGTCCAGCAGCGTCGCGAGCAGTGCACCGCTCACGCCCTGTACCGAATACGGTGCCTGGCCGGCCGCCACGGAGGCGTCACGCGCCACACCACCGGCGCGCACCAGCTCACCTGCTGGCCCGCGTGCCGGTGCTCCGTCCGCAGCCTTCAGCGCGACCGTCCCGGTCGACGGCAGCACATCCACCACCGTCTGGCCCACCGAGGCCAGCAGCAGCGGTGCATCGCCCGCACGGGACACGTTGTCCTGCAGCTCGGTCACATCGGCATCCGTTCCACCCGCCGCCTTGACCACGGCCGCCAGCGTCGCAGCCTGCGCCGCTTCGCCCTCGAACTGGACCGTTTCCACGGCCTTGCTGGCCGACACCGCATTCGATGCCGCCGCATCGCTGCCATTCTCACCACTGCCACAGGCCGCCAGCACTGCCAGCATTGCGGCACTCACGGTCCATTGATTGCGCTTACCACCATGTTCTTTCCCTGGTTGCTCCATTCCGGTTGAAAAGCACCCACCTTAATCCAGCCGTCATGGGCGCAACCAAACCAGCGGCGACAGACGGCAGTCGCACCATCACATCAGCCACAGACGGGCAGATGAACGGGCGGGCAGGGGCTGATCACGGGCACGCAGGCAAACAGCAGCCGTAACGTTGATCACAAACCGGGCAGAGGAACAGCGGCCGTGACACTGATGCGCGGGTACTCGCAGGACCATGGCAAAGCTTTTTCGTCACCTGTGGAACGACCTGCACGCGCAGAACTCATGCGCACCGGGGTGGTTCGCGCCAGAATCATCACCCAGTGGCTGCCATGCACAGACCTGTGCACATCGAGGTGGTTCCCTTCGGGCAGCTCCCTCCAGACCCTGCTGTGCTCGCACACACACAACCGCTCGGCCCGCAGCCCAAAGCCCAAAGCCCAAAGCCCAAAGCCCAGCGTCTCAAACCCGCCCGGAACCATCCAGTAACGCCTCACCTGCTCACCCTCCCCGCCAGCACCACCCGCGCCCACCCTGCCGCCCAGTCCGTGAAATCCACCACGCATCCCGTCCGACGCACCGCCGGTCTGCCACCCGCCGTGACTTATTGCCGCGCCCGAACGCCGCCTTCCGTAGGATGCACGGCACCGACAGCCCGACGGACGGCGCCGCGCAAGCGCCCTCGACAGTCCAGACGGCCAGCCGGCCGCACAGCCTTCCCGGACAAACATCCATCGCCGGCGAAAATGCCGATCCCGGCACCCATTTTTGCCTGGCCCGCCCAGGCCAACCGAACGAGGTGAGCCCCATGTTGACCGCTTGACCACTACCCGCAAACCCAGATCAGTGCTGCCGTGATGCTGGCCCTCGCCGGCTGCGGCGGTGGCGGCAGCAGCACCAGCGAGCCACTGGCCACCGCCCCTGGCGTGCAACACCCAGGCGGGTGCCATCACGGCCCCGAATGCCCAGACGCCAGCCGCACCGGCGCCCCAGGCACCCGCCACACCCGCCCGCAGGCCCAGGCCGACACCACCTCGCAGCAGCCGGCCGCCCCCACCACGCCGGAACAGCCTGCCAAACCGGAACAGCCTGCCCAGCCGGCGCCCCAGCAGCCTGATCGCATCCGCCAGCCCCGGCACCTGCCGTACCTGCTGCACCGAGCCGTCCGCGCTGCCATCAGCGCCGAGGGGCATCACCGGTGCCGTGCTGGCCACCATGCTGACCAGCGCAGTGTCGAACGGGCGAGCAGGACAGCGCCCTGGCCTGGCCCTCCACCCTCGACGGCCAGTTCCTGAGCACCGCCCACGTTCCGTCCGTGCAGTCGGTGCAGTTCCGCAGCACGCCGTACGCCGGTGAGGGCGAGCGTCCGGGGCACGGGCAGCGCAGCGCCGCCAACAGGCATTTACACCACACGGCCTTCAACGGCACCGTCCACACCGACAACCCCAGTACCTACGCCGTCAACTCCATCGGCAGTGGACCTGACATCAACCGCACCGACGATGCCGTCGTGCTCGGCACCAAACTGGTTGCGCTGGATGTCAGCAGCGAGAACTACCAGAACGGCCCCCACTACACCGTAGCCACGGCTACGGTAGGTGACAACGAGCTGATCCGCTACAACGAAGTGCTGACCGAATGGGAAAACGGTGCCCACAGCGTGCAGATCAGCATCGCACAGGTTGCCGACGACCAGGCGCCCTCGTGCTGGAACTTCCACCCGCCCAACACCAGCCGCCCGGACGCATGGGTGGGAGTGCCTGACTGAAAGCCGGCCAGCTGGTCCACGCCGGCTACTACCTGGTCGAAGACCGCAACGGCGAAAAGCTTCCACTGGCATACCAAACCGGTGAGCCGGTAATCCCACCCTGGGCGGGAGCGGGCCCTGATCAGCAGCCCGCGTCCGTCATCAGGCGCCCTCCCCAGCGCGTGTCATGGACTCATTCGTCAGGTCCAGCCCCTGCGGCCGCAGTCTGCTGACAGCTGACTTATCCGCTGGCCATCATCAGCCACCGCCGCCAGCCCTGTACCCGCTGGCGGCTGTCTTGAATCGGCCCTGTGCATCCGCGCTGGCTGCCTACCGTACACGCGACAGCCAGGAAACGTACGAACTCATCGTCTCCCCGCCCCCTTTTGAGCGCGCATGACTGTGCTGGCATGCTCGAAGTCAGAGGATTTTGCGGCCCGGACCACCTGGTCTCATGCCCGAAGTTGCGGAGACAAACAGGCCCATGGGCTACCCACAGCACGAACGTCCCTGATCATTCGTGGCGCCAATAGTCGCCGTCAGCCAAAAACGACAATTTCACCTTCACATTTTTAACAAAATGTGTCAGCCACGTTATTCTCCGGATGAATGGTAGGGGATTGAGGATAAACCCCGCCCTGTCTGGCAATTGCCTCCTTTTATCCGGTTCAGCCGTTCGCGTGGCGGATTCCGTATGGGTGGAATCATGCCGACAAAACAACAAACTTCAAATCGTGCCGCTGTCCTGCCCCGCTGGCTGGTTGCGGTGGTGGCGGTGGCGGCAGCGCGAAGCACCGAAGGCCGTTTCGCCCAGCCCGGCGTGCCCACGGCCCCTCGTCGTCCAGTACCGGAACCACTTCGGGCACCACGTCGAACATCACATCGGCCGCAACGAACAGCGGTTCGACCACCACCGATCCAGCCACCCAGCCGCCGTCACCCAGGCCCAGAATGCCGCCATTCAGGCTGCCAATCAGGCGCAGGCCGCTGCTGCCCAGGCCCGTGCTGCAGCCGAAGCAGCCGCCGCCGCACAGACCGCCGCTGCCCGCCTGATCAACCAGGCCAACGCCAGTGCTGCCGAGCGCACCGCTGCGCAGCGGGAGGCTCGCCCAGAAACCGTCTCGCAGCCCAGGCTGCCGCAAAGGCTGCTGACGAATCCGCGAAGAAAGCAGCCGCCGAGGCCGAGCTAAAGCATCCGCCAGCAACGCCGCCTCGCTGAACAGAACACCAGTTGCCGCCGCCCAGGCCGCTGCTGCCCAGAGGGCCACTGCCGACAAAAGCTGCGGCCGATGCCGTTGCTGCCAAGGCCGCCGCCGATCAGGCTGTCTGCCCAGAATGCCGCCACCCAGGCTGCCGCTGCCAGGGCAGAGCTGCCGCCCAGAGCGCCACCCAGGCCGAGGAAGCCGCGGCGGCTGTCGAACGCGAAGCGCTGCCAAACGTGCTGCCGAAGAACAGGCCGCCCAGAAGCGTGCCGAGGAAGAAGCTGCCCGCAAGAAAGCCGACGTAGAGAAAAGCTGCCGCTGAAGGCTGCTGCCATCAAGGCCAGGGCCGAACAGGCTGCAGCCGAGCAGAAGGCCGAGCAGCAGCGCAAAGCCCGGAGGCCCAGGCTGAAGCCGAGCGCAAGCAGAAGGGAAGCCGAAGAGGCCTCAAAGAAAGAACGAAGAACAGGAAAAGGCTAGGAGCGCCTGAGCAGCGAGCAGGAGGAAGCTGCCCGCCAGGCTGCACTGAAAACAGGCCGCCGAGCAGGCTGCGAAAGACGCCGCCGAGCGTCAGCAGAAGGAAGAAGAGGCACTCCGCAAGCAGGAAGAAGCCAGGCGGGAAGAAGAGCAGAAACGCCTTGCCCAGGAACAGGCCGAGAAGGAAAGCCAAAGAGAAACAGGAAGCCGCAGAAAGCAGCCCGGCTGAAGAGCAACGCAAGGCAGAAGAAGCTGTCTGCGAAGAGAAACGTCGCCAGCCGCTGCCGAAGAGAAGCGCAAGGCCGATGCAGCTGCCGAGGCAAAGCGCAAGGCCGACGAAGAGAAAGCTAGGGCCGCCGCCGCTACCCAGCCGCAGGACAACGGCCAGCAGAACGGCAGCTCGCAAAACAGCAACGCCGAAAACGGCAACCAGCAGCAGGCCAAGGGTGACGAACCCAGCCCGCAGCAGCCCAACGGCGCGGCCATCAACCGGCCGAATCCTCGATCACCCGAAGGATCCGATCCATTCGGAGGCGTCAACGGTGCCGTGCTAGCCGCCATGCTGGACCAGCACAGCGACAGTGTCCTCAACGATCCACAATCCATTGCCCATCCGCTGGATGGTCTGGCAGCGCCCAACCTGCGCTCCAGCCAGACACGGGATCAGGGCGACGCCGGCTCAGGCAATGCCGTCATCGGCAACTATTCACCGGCCAACGGCACCTACAGCTACATCACCTTCAACGGTGGCAAAGTGGAAGGGACCGGCAACAACGCCTTTGATGTGAACCAGGTCAGCAGCGAGCTGCAGGTCACCAATGGTGCCGACAGCGTCACGCTGGGCTCCACCCTGCATGCCACCGACGAGGGCGTTTTTCGATCCCAAGCGACGGCACCCCTACACCGGCCGCACTCGAAACCATCAAATCCGATGAATCGGTGGCTTCGCGCAAGCACATCTTCGAATGGAAGAACGGTGCCAACTTCGTGCAGCTGATGGTGATGGTCACGGGCGAGAACACGGCCCAGAGCTGCTGGACCCACAAGCTGCCGAAAAACCCAGCGTACCTACTGCAACAACTGGCAGGTACCGGCCGACTTTTGCATTACGGCAAAACCGTTGCGTCACCTCGCGGCTACAGCATCGAGGACGCCATGGCCGACGGCAAGAAGAACCGCTAGCCAGCAAACAAGCGGGGTAACAAGGCAGCCTATCAGCAAGAAAAATCGGGGACACGTTCCATCTGAAACCTCGTCTCGATGGCATGCCCCGGACCGGGGCATGCTCATCCAGGCCATGTGCCTTGACATACTTCAGACCCTGTCTGCCCGGATGATTCGACATCATCAACCGCCAGCCCTGACGCTGGCATGGCCATGGCATCACGCCTTCCTGCCGGCATTTTCTTGCCCATGGCCCCTGACCTTCCACTGACATTCTTTTTGGTCTCTGGCATCACTCCCAGGCAGCGGCACGCCATGACCGCCTGATCGCCTCTCCTGAAGCCGACTCACAATGGCGGAGTTACCCTTCCGGCTGACATTCTCCTGGCCCTGCCATCACGCCACCCATCATGTCTCAGCCAACAATCTCCGCACGGCTGTCACCACCAGACAACATTCGGAGGCAAACATAATTAATCACATGTGTACACCATTGCAGCCTGATCGGCGGCCGGTTTTGGCGATAGACCCGCGCCTCGCTGGACCATCCAGCCTTCTGTCTGCAATCACCGCCCGCGTGGCGGGCCTGATGGGTAAACACCATGGTGACCAAATCCAATACATTCCAGATCAGCGCTGCCATTCTGCTCCTGCTGGCCGGTTGCGGCGGCGGAGGCGGGGGCAGCGAAGCTCCCAAGGCCGTGTCGTCCAGTCCTGCTGCGCTGGTGCATCCAGTAGCACTTCAACGCAACCAGGGCGCAGAGTCTCAGGCCGCACAGGATGCGCAGCCAAAGCTGCACGTGAAGCGGCAGAAGCGTCAGCCGCTCTGACTGCAGCTCGTCCAGGCAGCCATTCAGGCCTCTCAGGAAGAAGCGGTCGCAGAACAGGCAGCCGCGGAGAAAATTGCCGCAGCCGAAAAGGCAGCAGCAGAAGCCAAAGCAAAGCAGGAAGCCGCCGAGAAAGCGACTCGTGAAGCAAAAGCTGACGCCGCTGCACAAGCCGCAGAAGCACAAAAAGGCTGCTGAAGCACAGGCAGCAGCCGAAGCGGCTGCCGCCGCTGCAAAACGTGAAGCTGCTGAGGCAAAAGCCAAGGCCGAAGCAGCCCTTGCCACCCAGAAGGCCCGCGAAGAAGCAGCCACAACTGCCAAGGCCGAAGCAGAAGCGGCAGCGAACAACAGCAGCCATGGCAACACAGCCATCAACCGCTCCCAACCTGACCCAATTCCCCAGCGACCCGATCCACCCCGGTGGCGTTCAACGGTGCCGTGCTGGCCGCCATGCTCGACCAGCACAGCGACACGGCTGACAACGATCCGCAGTCCATCGGCTATCCGGTGGACAACGACGAGGCGCCGCCCGTTCTGGCCACACAGAGCCGTGACCCGGGCTATACCGGTGAAGGCCGGGGCGTGCTGGGCACCTATGCCCCCGCCAGCGGCAGCTACACCTACTCACCTTCAACGGCGGCAAGGCCACGGGCGAGTGGGGCAATGCCAACTTCGCCGTCAACCAGATCACCAGCTCGATGCAGGTCATCAACGGCACCGATGGCGTAACGCTGCCCGCCACGCTGACCGCCACCGAGGAAGGCGTGTTCGATTACCGTCAGGGCACCACCTTCACCGGTACGGCCGAAACCGTCAAGTACGACGAGGAAGCGGCCTCGGGCAAGCACGTCTTCGAATGGAAGAACGGTACGGACTTCGTGCAGCTGAGCGTGACGGTCACGGGCACCGACACGGCCCAGAGCTGCTGGACCTGCTAGTTGCCAAAGACCAGCCGCACCACTGCAACCTGTGGCAAGTGCCGTCTGGCTTCAAAAAGGGCCAGGCGCTGGTGCACAAGGGCTTCACGCTGGTCGATTCGCTGGACAACCAGCTCGAGGGCAAGAAGAACCGCTGGGCCAGCCGCTGATCCCGGTATCGCGCAATCGATAGCGGCCTTTCCCGGTGGAGCGGGAAGGCCATCTGCAATCTGATTGCTCCCATCGCCGGCCTTTTGCCGGTGGCGCGGGAAGGGCGTCCACCCCTGCTCCACCCCACGCCCGGAAGGCTGGCAGCATCGCGGTGAACAGACGCCCGGGACCCATATGGCTGGCAAACAGCCTCAGAGCAGCTGGACACGCATTCAGGCCCCGTCCACGGATTGGCGCGTCATTCCGGCACCAATCGACGTGTCATTCCGGCACGGATCGGCATGTCATGAACCCCGTCTCTCAGGATCTGGCCACCACTTCCCTCGCCAATGGCGTAGAAGCGGCCGCCGGCCACGTGGTGGAGCGTGCGCCACTGCGGACCGGCAGAATCGAACTTCCAGTGGCCGTCGAACACGATGTCATCGGCCCAGGCGTCCAGCACGGCACCAATGAACAGATCGTGTTCCTGCTGGCTGTGCGGCTCGGAAATGAGCTTGCACACCATCCAGCTGGCGCAGCCCCGCACCAGCGGCACGCTCGAACTTTTCGCAGAAAAGCTCAGCTCCCGCAGCGCGCCACCTTGTCCGGGCCGTTCCGGCCCGAGCGGCGCCCAGTGTGGCCACCATGTCCACCTGCGACACCACCGGCACCTGCAGGCACAAAGTGCAGCTGCTCTGTCGATCAGCTCGCGCGTGTATGTTGCCTTGTCCAGCACCACGCTGACCTTGGGTGTGGGCGCAAAATCGACGACGCCCGCTCAGGCCGCGGCCATCACGTTGCTGCGGCCACCGGCTCTGGCCGATACCAGCACCGTAGGGCCGGTGTCTCATCAGCCAGGTATTTGTCGAGGAAATCTGTCTGATCAAGGGCCTTCCCCTTTCCATTCAAAGAAACAACACGAGGCCCCCGCGGCAAAAGCATGAGCGCCAGAACCCTGCATGGGAGCGCCTGAGTCCATGATCGGGCCGGGCCAGAAGACGCCCTGTCGACAACAGCGGCGCGCTATTGGCGGCAATGGCAACAGGCCGGATCGCCCGGACATGGAAATCAGCCTCGCCACAGCGCTTTTGCGGGGCGTTCCACGAAAGGATACGGGGCATCGCCCGGATTCAGGGTCTGCCCGAAAAGAGCCCCCTTGGGCGCGTGACGAATGGCTCTCATCCGTGCCTGCGCTGTCCGTATCGTTGCCCCCTTTGGGCGCGCGGGAACGAATGAGTCCACGACACCACCAGGCAGGCAACGAAAAATCCAGGAAACCGGGCAATCCAGAAAAACTGGGCAACAAAGCCCGATCGCTGCCGGCAGCATACCAGCAAGGTCAGGCCTTGGGGTGAATTTAGTTTGGCGCCGCCTCAGCGGGCGCACGCCGGAAACGGTGGCGGAGAGGGGGATTCGAACCCTGAAGGGCTATTAACCCTCACACGCTTTCCAGGCGTGCGACTTAAACCACTCATCCATCTCTCCGAATTCGCAGTATAGCAGCATCTGTGGGCGTTGTGGCAAGCACGACGAAAAAAGCCCACATGCCCACGCAACACTCCCTCACATGTCCCGCCCATCACATCATGCACCCGGCCCGTCATCTGACCCAGCCGGGCCTGAATACCCGGACACCGGCGCATGTCATGCACCGTTCGCGTCCCCTGCCTGCCCGGTCGCGGGCAGCCCTGCGTCCCTGTCAGCCAAAGTGACCAGCCTTGTACGATGCCTTCCCTGGCGCACGGATTCGGGAACCAGCGCGTGGACGAATGTGCCCTGCACGCGTTCTACGCCACGATGGCCTCGACCATGGCCTGGGCAATCTCCAGATCCTCATGCGGCTTGACGCCCGACACACCCACGGCGCCCACCATCTGGCCGTCGACCACGATGGGCAGGCCGCCTTCGAGCGTGCCCTTGAGCACGTCGACGCACAGGAGCGCCGTACGGGCCATCGTTGATCATCTTTTCGTAGCCGCCACCGCCACGCTGGCCCAGCGCCGCGGTACGAGCCTCTCGGCGATGTGTGCTGCCACTGCCGGGCAGCCATCCATGCGTTTGAGGCCCAGCAGGTGGCCGCCATCGTCCACCACCGACACCGTCACCAGCCAGCCCTTCTCAGTGGCTTTTCAGCCAGCCCGGCCTTCAGGCCGGTTTCCACATCACCAGTTCCAGGGCGGGTTTCATCTTCGCGGGTCTGTCTCGGCGATGCCGCAGGTTGCGGTTCAGGCCCGGCGGGCCTGATCATTCAATGACCGATGGTCTCACATCCGGCACGGGCAGTCAGCCACCACACGGCGTTCTTCACGTCCAAAGGGGGCACAGAAACGCATGATCCATGGCACGCACTGTTACGATGCCCGTGCCGGCATGGCAGAGCGCCCCTCAGCCCCTGAACGGATCCGCCGCGCTGACCTCGAATTCATCGTCGGCTCGGGCCTGCGCCACGCCGCGTGTCAGGTTCACCTCCCCAGCAGCGCCAGCGCCACCACGAAGAAAATGCCCGTGAACAGCAGCGCATGCCGGTGATTGCTGCCGGTGGCCCAGCTGATGCCCCCCATAGGTCAGCGGGCACGATGGCGGCCAGCTGCGGCAAAGGCCCAGAGGCCAAAGAACTCGTCCAGCTGGTGCCCCGGGGCCATGGTGGCACCAGCGCCCGGCCGGCTGACTGGCTCGACCCCATGCACACTCCTGCCAGCGTGGCTGCACACCAGAATGCCGGACGGCCCTCGATGAACACCGCCACCAGTACCACGCACCACCCAGCCGACCAGCGTGAGCGCCAGCGACATGCGCAGCCTGATGTGGCTTCCAGATAGCCGAACAGGAAGGCACTCATCGCCGCCGCCACATTGACGGCAAAGAAGAGCTGCGGACGGTGTCGGCTGGCCTCGAAGCCCAGTACCTGATCGGCATACACGGCCGTCAGGGCAATCACCACCGCCACGCCCGCGTTGTAGAAAAAGCCCACCCACAGCAGCCGCTGAAAGTCCCCATAGGCGCGAATGCGCAGCCAGCAGGTACGCCAGTCCACCGGCGACTGCACCATCCGGCTGGCCTCTGGGCGGGGGCCCGGCCCGCCCTTCACCACCAGGAACATCGGCATGGCTGCCAGAATGTAGATGACGGCGGCGATCAGCATCGTGCCGGGCACGTAGTCCTCGACCTCGCCGCCCTGCCCCTTCACCCACGCCACCCAGGCCAGCGACAGGCCCAGTGTCAGCATGCCGCCCACGTAGCCGAAGCTCCAGCCCCAGCCGGATACCCGCCCGATGGCCTCGGGACGGGCCAGCTCGGGCAGATAGGCCGCACAGAAGGTCTCACCCAGCGAATAGCAGTAATTGGAGATGATGATCATCACCACCGCCAGCGCCACGTCTCCGGCCCGAACCCAGTACAGGCGGCACTGCACCACTGCAGACCAGCGTCACCCCCAGCAGCCACTGCTTGCGCGACCCGTTGGCATCCACCCGTGCCCCGATGCCGGGCATGGTCAGCATCACCGCCAGATTGGAGATGGCCAGGATCAGCGACCACACAAACGTGGCCCAGTCGGCTCCGTTGGCCACCACGCCCACGAAATAGGCACTGAACACCGCGGTCACCACCACGGTGGTGTAGCCCGAATTGGCAAAGTCGTAGCCGGCCCAGGCCAGCACCTCACGTCGGGTGACACCAGGCTGCAGCGCGCGCTGGTCGAAAAGGCTCATGAAAGTATTCCCCGCAGGTATCCTGCATGTCGGTTCGCACGGCCGCCATACGGCAAGGGGACCCGCCCTGGTCATGCCGGATCCGCAACGGTCATCCGGTCGCTGCGGATGATACGTTTGTCGGATGAATGAAACATGAACAGAACCTGCGGCAGCGAAAATACCAGTGCAGACATGGCAAAAATGGTGGGATCCGTTCCCGCCATGTCTGGAATGCCCCGCTGGCAGAACGCCCTTGCAGGTCAGGCCCGCAGAAACCCCTCGCATGCCAGACCGGCCCGGAACAAGGCCAGAAAGCACTGCGCTGCCGCCGCTTCAGCGGCGAACGAATCCTAACCCGGCGCTCCGCCAGACTGCACGGAACAACCGCAAACTTTTCCGACTTTGGCCTGATGCACACACGTATCCGACGAACGGGGCATGCGCTGCGTGCCCTTCTGCGCCTGGGCCTGACGTCAGGCCGGGCAAACCAGCCGCCAGCGCGGCAGCCGCTGGGTCTTGCGCTGGTGCTCCGGGGCTGCTGCTGGCCGGGTGTGCCAGCACGCCATCGCGCCCCTGCGCCGCCGCCACCCATGCCCAGCCGGGCGGCCCGCGAGGTGACGCGGCAGGCCATGGCCCAGGTGGGCAGGCCCTATCGCTGGGCGGCAGCAGCCCCCGGGAGGGCTTCGACTGCAGCGGGCTGGTCCAGCATGTCTCACCGCGAGGCACTGGGGCATCGAACTGCCGCGCACCAGCCGGCAGATGGGCCAGCAGGGCCTCGGATCGCCCCAGCGATCTGGCCCCGGCGACCTGGGTGTTCTTTCCAGACCGGCCGCCATCCGAACTCCCACGTGGGCGTCTACATCGGCAACCATCGCTTCGTGCACGCCCCTTCATCGGGCAGCCTGTGCGGGTCGAATCGATCAACCGCACGCTACTGGCTGACCTGCAGTTTCATGGTGGCTGCCGCCCCATGAAGACCGCGCGGATGTGAACATCAGCCAACGTTGCCGGCGGCCTTCTGTCCAGCAGACCCCAAAACCGGGAGCCCAGTTTTCTGGTGCGGTTGCGACTCGAGCCCTCGCCGCACGGCGCCCGGGACCCGTCCGGCGCCACCAGACGGCGACGTTCAGCTCCACCGCCGCCGTCACCACGATTTCGACCAGAATGTCCGGCGAGGCCAGGCGCGCTCCACACGTGGCCTGGGCCGGCGGGTTGCCGGGCGACACCCAGGCGTCCCAGGCCCCGTTCATGCGTCCGCAAAGTTGCCAATGTTCGACAGATAGACCGTGGCGCTCAGCAGCCGGCTCTTGTCGGTACCCAGTTTGGCCAGCACGCTGTCGATGGCGGCCAGCACTCGCGGGTCTGCTCCAGCGGCCCCTTGCTGGTGTCCTCTGAATCTGTCCGGCCAGATAGGCTAGGCGCCAGTGCACCACGGCTTCGGACATGCGCTTGCCGGGTTCCAGTCGCTTGATTTCCATGCAGATCTCCTCCTGTCAGGTCGATGGAAAGCAGCTCGCCCTTCCGCCAGGCACGGCGCTGGCGGATACGGTACGGCCCCCGGCAAGATTACCACCATCCTCGCCCGCCCCTGAGTGGCCTGCCGCTGACGCCTCGCCGGCTGGAGCGTGTCCATGGAGACGTTCGCCGCCATGCCGCCCGCAACTCCACGTGCAGACGTTCGCCACCATGCTGCCCGCGAATCCGCGTGCCGGCAAGGAGCCTTCGGATCCGTGTACCGCCGGGGTATCTGGGCCATGCCTACCGGATTTCCGCGCCTACCGGATTTCGCGCTCCAGATGCATCTCCGATTTCCACACATCCGGAATTCCGCGCCTCCGGATTTCATCCAGCGTCATCTTCCGCACGCCCTGCATGAATCCGCCAGTAGGGCGCCCCGTCGATCCGGCTGCGGATCACCTGGCGCGGTACCCGCCCGCAGCACGATCCCGCACGGCACCATGCCAGTCGGTGCGCAACAACCGGATGTCGTGCCGCTTCAGCCGCATCAGCACCTCCGCATGCGGCTGCTGCTGATGGTTGCGATAGCGGGTCTGCAGGATCGCCAGTGCCGGCGACACGGTTTCCAGCAACCGGTCGCCGCTGCCCTTGCGGCTTCCGTCCTGTGGCAGGACCAGCACGTCGGCCGCCAGCCGCCCCTGTGCCTTCACCAGCGCCGCTTCGGCCGTCAGTGGCAGATCACCGGGCAACAGCACCGAACCGGCTGGCTCGCACGCGAATCACGCAACTCTGACGATCCTGCTTCGCCGCGTTCGCCGTGCCAGCCAGGCGCTCGGGGTTGAGCACCTCGATGACGGCCTGTCCCCACTGGACCGTCTGCCCGGCCAGACAGGGCACGAAGCCCGCAGACGCCGCCTCCAGTCCGGAGCAGACGTGGATTCATTGGCATCATCCACCAGCGCGGCCGCAGCCGGGCCATGGCAGCACGGGTGCCGCCGGCACGGCGGGCATCCAGATGCGACACCACCAGACCGTCGATGTCCTGGAGCCCGCGCCCATGCAGCCAGGGCAGCAGCGTCCCTCCAGTGCACTGCGGCCGCCCATGCGGAAGGCCCTGCATCGAACAGCAGTCGCCGTTCTCCCTGTTCGATCAGCACCATGCTGCCCTGACCGATGTCGAGTGCCGTGACGACCAGCGCATCGTCCGGCGCCGGCTGCGCCGGCGCCAGCGCCATCGGCAGCAGACACAACAGGCCCAGCCGCACACGACGCAAGCCGCGCGGCGCCGCATCAGCACGGCCCCCAGCAGCGCACACATCCCAGCACGGCGGGCACCGGCTGCGGCAGCTGGATACTGGCCATCGGCAGCGCATCCAGTGTCCGCAGCATCTGCATCAGCCAGCCCAGCTGCACCAGCAGCAGTTTCAGTATCCAGCCTGCCAGCCACGGCCACCACGGCGCCAGCAGCATCACCCCGATGGCCATCGGCGTCAGCACCAGCCCCACCCACGGAATGGCCACCACATTGGCCACGGGGCCGATCAGTGACCGTCGGAAAAGAACGCGATGGTCAGCGGCGTGAGCAGCACCGTCGCCGCCCACCGGTTGCGCGCGCCTCCCGCAGTCCCTGCAGCCAGCCCTGAAACACGCGCCGGCAAACCATGCACGAATACGCTGCCCGCAATGCGCAGCGGCTGACGGTACGGCGTCATTTCGGCGCCCGACACAGTGCTGCTTTCCCTGTACGCCGCCGCCCCCTCCCCAGCACCCGACACGCCATCGGCACCACGGCCATATCATCAGCATGAACACCATATCAGCAGCGAAGCTATGATCGGTGCCAGCGCCATCATCTGCCCCCTCAACCCTGATCCTGGTCCTGTTCCTGATCCTGTTCTGATCCTGCTTTGATCCTGCATGCCCACTGGCACCTGGAGCGCCTGCCATCCCGGCCATGACAGTCTCCCCCAGCATGCCCGCCACCGCCCTGCGCACACCACATCAGCGCCAGCACGGCACAGAACGACAGCCAGAAGCTGGCCTGCGCCACGGCCCATGGGTCCAGCGCGATGATCGCCGCCGCGGCCAGCAGTACCGGCATCAGCGCCGATGGCGAGCGTCCCCCGCCCGCAGCACGGCAGCGGCCAGCAGCATGAAGCACGTCCGCTGTGAAGGCACACCCCAGCCCGACAGCAGCGCGTAACCAAAGGCCGTCAGCACCCTGGGCACCAGCACCACCCAGGGTTTGGCACCTGCATCAGCCGCTGCAGCCTGCGCCCCTTCGCCCGCATGGCCACCGCCTGATGCAGACGGCAAAGCCCGACACCACCAGCGCCAGTAGCGTCACATGCATGCCGGAGATCGCCATCAGATGACTGACGCCGGTCCGGCTGAACAGTCCCCAGGCATCTCGCCCCCATCGCCGCCCGGATCCCCCAGTGACAGCCCGGGCACGATACCCAGCAACGCCCAGCGCTCCGCATCGCCTCCCGCTGGGGATCGGATGTTTGCCTGCAGCGTTTCCAGATGCTGCCGCAACTGCGCCCGCAGCGACTGCACCCACACCATGATGTGATCCGCCAGTCCGGCATGATCCGGAAATCGGCATGCACTGAGTCCCCAATCAGCCGCTGATGCCGCTTCACCGTACTCACCACTGCCACCTACCACTCACCAGCCGCTTCACCCACTGGTTCGACGCATCAGCCGCCTCACCCGTTGACGCCACCTCTCCCGCTACAGCTACCTCCCAATCGATGCACTGCATCTCCCGGTGCTCGAAGCACTGCGCCGCCCCCTGTGCCCCCTGTTCTTTCAGGCACCGCCCTGCGCCCGCTTCCCTGCAGACGTGGCGGATACCCCAGCCGGTGACGCTGCACGACCCGGCCGCTGGCGATCGATGCCATCCTGCAGCATCCGCAGCTCCGTATCGAAGGCACCCGGGTTCACTGCCGCCACCGGGACGCCGGAGTTTCACCCACCAGCTGCCAGCGCTGCCGGGTCTCCGGCCACACATCGTCCCAGCCGGCATCCGGGCTTCCCTCCACCCCCTGCCAGCATCCGCTGCCCGCTTCCACGACGCCACCAGCTTCCCTCTGCTCTCGCTTCCTTCTGCTTCTCCCCGCCTCCTGTTCCGCCTTTTCTTCTGTCTCTGACGCCTGCGCACCACCCGCCGCATGATCGCGCCCTCACAAAAACCGTCATGCTTCACCACCTGTGCCACGTGCGAGCGGTTGAGAACGCGTGCCTGGGGTATCGGCATGCCAGCCACCGTCTCCGCGGCGCGCTCCACGAGAGCGAAATCTGGCGCAGACCGCCACATCCCTGGCCATCCACACCATGCCGTCTTCCCCAGACAGGGCACGCATCGCTGCACCGCAAACAGTACCCGGTCACCCGCCCCTGACGCACCGGCAGACTGGCCACCGTACCCAGAACCTGCAGCGGTACGGCTCCAGTGACGGGGCCAGGCGGGACTGCAGGCCGTCATGGATCGAGATGTGCCACCCACGGCGGCCAGCAGCAGCACGCCAAGATGATGCAGCCCGTGCGTCAGCATCCCGGCAGCCCGCGTACGCACTCCAGAAGCCCCCTGCTCCGGTTTCACTGCCGCCGCCAACGCCATCGATGCCATTGCCGCCGATGCCACTGTCGCCGGATTCATCACCGACGATTCACCATCACCGGGTTCGTCACCACCGGTTTCTTGCTGTCTCCGGTTTCGCTGTTTCCGGCTTCATCGCCACCGGTTTCACTGCTGCCCGAAGTGCAGCCATGACCGCCGCCAGCACCATCAGCAGCAGCATGCGCCATGCCTCCCACAAGCCACGCTTGTGGCAATACCCAGCCGGAGAACTGGTAACCACAGGCCACCACCAGTACGCACACGGCCAGCCACGACAGGCGAGGCACCAGCATCGGCAACAGAAACGAAGGGCGGGCAGACTCATCCGCCAGACTAGAACCACCCTCGGCCAGACGGGGGAGCGGATGCCCGCCGATGGCCATGTGGCCCAGGCCACATGGCCTGGTACGCCTGGCTCAACCAGCCTGGTGCTCATGGGAACAGTCCGCTTGCATCCACTGAAGCATCGGAAATTCAGCAGCCCTGCCGCCATGGTCCGACACGCCCCAGGAGTTCTGCGCGAATGACAGCGTTCATGGCACGCTCAAAGGAGTTTCACGGGAACGAACGAGGTCCATGACATGTGCCCAGCCCGCGTCAGCCGTCACCAGCGCTCCCCCGAAGCGCCATCGGCCCCATGCTCGCGGGCGGCCGTCTTCCCTCATCACGCCCGGGCTGCCGCCGTCTCCTCCGGTTCATGCGGCTCGATCAGGTCCAGCGCTGGTGCCACCGGCCCAGACGGCGCTCCTGGCTCGGCCCGGCCTTGCGAGATACAGCCGGTCCGACCACGTGGCCAGCCAGTCCGGCTTGAAGGCCACGAAGATGGCCGTGCACATCCCCGTGAAAAAGCCATCACCCCAGGCCAGCAGCCAGCGTGCCACCATCGACGAGAACGCGTCATTGCTCTGGCCGATGCGAATGCCCGTCCACTGCGCCAGCGCGCCGCTTGCAAACAGGCAGAGCACCGTGCACGAGAAAGCCCCGCCCCAGAATGTGGACAAACAGCTGCTCGCCCATCATCCGGCGAATCAGCGCCCCCAGCACCAGCGCGAATGTCGCCGGCGCCACCCCCAGCCACAGAATGCTGTCGAACACATCCGGCCAGTCCTGCGGCGCAAAGAAGCCCGACAGCACCCCCACCAGACACAGCACCGGAATGGCCAGCGGCCAGCCCAGCATCAGCAGCACCAGACAGGGCCTCTGACCACTGCAGCTGCACCGGCGTGATGCTGCAGCCGTGGCAACGCGCCCACAGCCAGGCAGCAGCACCAGCGACGCCATGAGCGGTGTGACCAGTGCGCCCTGAGCAGCCGCCATGGACGCATGCCGACCAGTGCCACACACAGGCAAACGGAACGAGCAGATAGGGAGATGTGCATGCCCGCTAGTTGTCGATCTGCAGACAGCCACGAACAACCCGTTCCGTGGCCGCCCACCTGCGCCGCCAAAACGTGCATAGCTGCGTTTGACCGCAAGGACACGAGAGGTGGCAGAGTGGTCGAATGTACCTGACTCGAAATCGCGTACGGGTAACGGTACCGTGGGTTCGAAACCCACCCTTCCGCGAGCGCCCAAACGCCCGTTGCACTGTGCTCGGCGGGCGTTTTCTTTCCGCTGTCGGGATTTGATGTACGCTGGCGGCTTTGCGGGCGATGTCCCCATGTAACTGTTCCCAGCCCCCGGTCCGCGGGCGGGGTACCTGATTGCAACCTTTCTGCCCTGCGTCCATGGCGTCACTGTTCTCTGCCGGGCGCCTGATCAGCCGACCGCCTGCGGTTCGGGCTGCTCGACTGGCCGTGCCGACAGCTCTACTCCCAGTGCCTTCATCACCGCCAGCATCGTGCGCGGCGTCGGGTTGCCTCCCTCGCTCAACGAGCGGTACAGCTGCTCACGTGACAGCCCTGTCTGCCGTGCCAGCTCAGTCATTCCTTTGGCCCGCGCCACGACACCCACAGCGTGTGCGATGCCGCATCACCGGTCTCGAAGGCCAGCGCCATGAATTCCGCCCATCTTCGTCCGTCTCTGATGTACTCGGCTGCGCTCAAAAGGTCGTCAGTTTTTCCTTCATTCTTCAAACTCCTCGTTGCGCACCATCTCGATGGCCTTGCGAATGTCACGATCCTGCGACGCCTTGTCGCCACCACAGCAGGATGATCAACACATCCCCGCACCGATGCAGATATACCCGAAACCCGGGACCATAATGAATTCGCAGCTCTGTGACACCGCCGCCTACCGACCTGGCATCACCTTCGTGACCTCGTTCCAGCCGGTCAAGCCTCGAAGCAACGGCCATCACTGCTCGCCTGTCCGCGCAGGCTTTTTGAGCCAGCTGCAGGAAAAGATTCGTGTTTGTGCAGAATTATTATGCCGTCATCGTAATCCAAAAACTACGACATGACAAGGCATAGTGCCGCCTCCTATGGACAACCTGCCGTCGCGCCTCACATCGGTGGCCCGGTCATTTTGTCGCCAGACTCGACCCCAAAGTGCCAGTTGATCAGCCCCCACATCGGTGCCGTTGTCGGTCAGGCCCCCGCTGACGGTCACCGTGCCCAGTCGCAGCAGGTTGGCCAGCGCCTGGTTCAGCAAGGCGCACACCAGGGCACCCTGCCCTGGATCTCACCACGAAGCGTCTTGGTTTGAGATTTTTAGACGCTATATGATTGATTTCCTGACATATATCCCAAACTCGAAATCAGGCGTACCGGTAACGGTACCGTGGGTTCGAATCTGAAATCAAAGAAGCGAGGCAGCTGGCCAGAAACTGGACAGATGACGATGAAAACCACTGAAACACTTCATGATTTTTGACGAAGCCGATTTTCTCTCGACGATGACGAACAGATCGCCGAGTACCTGACCGCCTCTCTCGGAGACGGGCGACGCCGCCTATATCGCACATGCGCTCGGCGTCGTGGCGCGAGCCAAAGGCATGAGCAAGGTAGCAGAAGAATCCGGTGTTTTCTCGTGAACTGCTCTACCGATCACTCAGCAACGAGGCAACCCCACGCTTCGCACCGTGCTGGCCATCCTGCCTGCACTGGGTGTTCGACTGACCTCCGTGCCGCTCGTACAGGCACGCCCCTGACGTCCGGCGGCCCCTCTCGACGGGGCATGACCATCCTTGACTGCCGGCGGACATCAGGGATGTGTGCCCAGCCTTCATCCGTCAGCATACCGTCATGTCACGATCGCCCGCTTGCGCTCAAGCGAAGCCTCGTCGGGCAGCCCGAAGTCAAACAGCGTCTGGGCCGATTCGGCCGTGACGGCATCACCGCTCGCCGGATAGCTGCGGAGGGCCGAATATTCGGTAATCTCCGGGAATCCACAACCGCCCGTCAAACTGCGTAACGAAGTACGGCGTCCCCCGGAAAGTGGCGGAAAGGTCCTGAACCTCACCCCGGCCCAGCGCGCCCACGCTATCAAATGGACACGCCTTGCCAGGTGTGGACATGAACAGCCCACGCCGGCGCCCCAGAAAGAACAGGTCGTTGCTGCCTTGCGAGACCTCGGGCAGATGAATCACCGAACCAGTCGGGCTCACCCGGCCACGGTCCACCCGCATAGACAACAATGTCCGCCTCGCCCACAAAATACAGCAACCCCTCGTGCAGGGTAATGGAACGGCAATACTGACGCCCCAGTTCAGGAATGATCCGGGTCAGAGTCCGAACCAGCCTGCCGCCCTGCACCTCCAGCAGGTTGATGGACTGATCCGCCGAACCCACCACCAGAAACTGCTGGTGTTCGGCATCGTACAGGTGCGATGGGGCCGTATACCAACATCGGGTACATGCTGCACCCGCTCGAAGTGATCGGGTGCCGTCTCGCAGTACAAACAGCCCATGCCGGCCGGTGTCTTCAGCCACATGAAAGGTACCGTCGGTTGCAATGGAGTGCGGACCGGCAATGTCGTCATCCAGCGTCTTCCAGCGCACCAGCGGTGCGTGCAGGTTGCGCGAATGGATGATGCGGTGGTGCCAGCAGTCCACGATGAAATACGTGCCCAACAGCCTGGTGATCATCGTCGGTGTGCACAACCGGGCGCGATAACCTGCCTGCTGCAGCAAAAACCAAGTCTTTGCGCTTGCCCGGCCTCCCCATCCGGCACACATTGGCATGGGCTCCGCCCCCGCTGCAACCGGGCAACACGATGGGTGACAGCATTGACGCCATGCTGCCTTTGAGCAGGGTACGCCGACGGAAATCGACCCCCGCCATATCTGCCTTTGCCCACGAACTGCACTCCCGCATGCCTTCAACACGCACGGCAGTGTAGGCAGCGCATCGTCCGCATCCAACAAAACACGGCGAAATGAGACACTCATCCGGCCGCCATCCGATAACCGGTCGGTGTATGCGGACCTGTGACCCGCGGCGGGAACGCGACGTCCGGAAACATCATGTCCGGACATCCCACCAGTCAGCAACGAAAGGCTCTCCAGCCCTCCGAAACACTCACACCAGAACCCGAACCACCCCCCAGAGCACCAGCACCACCGCAAGCAGCAGGGCCAGGGCGCGTAGCGCCGACGGTGTGGACGACGGAACGGCTTCCGCACCTTCGCGGCACCGCGTGGGTATGCTGGTCTGCCCTCGCCTTCCGGAGCAGACGATGGCCCGCGGCGCTGCATCAGCCGCGCCAGATATGGCCGGAACGGGCGCCGGCCACAACGAGAAACGCAATGCCCGCACTTGCCAGCAAGGGCAGGCCAAACTCGATAACGATATCAACAGACGCAGACATGATGCGCACAGAGAGAAGCCAGCGGGCACGCTGCACCCGCCAGTAACAGATCACACAGGAAAACGGACCTTCGCCAGAGCGAACGCAGGCCCGGATACCCGGCCGGAGGATGGGCCGGACTGATGCGTGTCGTGAATCAGTACCTTCAACGCGGCTCCCTGACTCCAGCGCAGGGATGCATTCATGACGCGCTCCAGAGCGCCCCGGAGGGATTACTGGTTGGCGAACATCATCAGCAGCCCCAGCCAGATGCTCACCATCACGACGAACACCCCCAGCACCATCCACCAGATGGGCCAGGCGGTTTTTCCATTCATTCGGATCGGCCGTCGAGCGTCCATCCCGGGCCTCCCCAGGCTCGGGCTCCCCTTGCCGCTTGCGGGGGCTGAAACACCGAAACACGATCACCACGATGCCGATGCACAGCAGCAGCGGAAAAACGAACTCGACGATGAAGGGTGAGAGTGAAGACATTGTTCAGTACATGCAACAGGATAGGCCAGACCACGTCAGTGCCGCCGCGGCCAGCGCGGATCACGAAGATCCGCAGAACGCTGACGGCAGTTTCGAGGCGTAACGCGCCTTTCGGCGCAACAGGTTGATTTTTCATAAGATCAGGCCCGGCCGTGCGCATCACGTACCGGGCACGGGCGAATCCGGGACAGGCAGACGCCCCGGCCAGCCGCACGCGTTGCGCGGCAAGGCACCGTGCAGCACGCCCCCAGAACGACCCGCCTCAACGAGAGCAGGCGTTCTCAGACCTGCAGCACCTCGATACCCCCATGTACGGCTGCAGCGCCTTCGGAATGCGCACCGACCCGTCGGCCTGCTGGTGATTTTCCAGCACCGCCACCAGCGTACGGCCCACGGCCAGGCCGGAACCGTTGAGCGTGTGCACGTGCTCGGGCTTCGCCTTGCCCTTGCCAGCCTTGCCCTCGGCATCGGCCGGCCGGAAGCGCGCCTGCATGCGCCGCGCCTGAAACGCCTCGGTATTGGAGATGGAGGAAATCTCGCGGTACGCCTGCTGACCGGGCAGCCACACTTCCAGATCGTAGGTCTTGGCAGCCGAAAAGCCCATGTCGCCCGTGCACAGCGCTACCACCCGATAGGGCAGCTCCAGCGCCTGCAGGATGGCCTCGGCATGGCCGACCATGGCTTCCAGTGCATCGTAGGAGTCTTCCGGACGGGTGACCTGCACCATCTCCACCTTGTCGAACTGGTGCTGGCGGATCATCCCGCGCGTATCGCGGCCATACGAACCCGCCTCCGACCGGGAAGCACGGCGTGTGCGCCGTCAGCCGCAGCGGCAGCTGCGCGCCATCCAGAATCTCGCCCGCCACCAGATTGGTCAGTGACACCTCGCTGGTGGGAATCAGGTACATCGTGCTGCCCGCTGCCCCAGGCCCCTGATCACCCAGCTTCTGCACCCGGAACAGGTCTTCCTCGAACTTGGGCAGCTGCCCGGTGCCGAACAGTGCGGAAGCGTTCACCAGATACGGCGTGTAGCACTCGGTATAGCCGTGCCGCGTGGTGTGCATGTCCAGCATGAACTGGGCCAGCGCCCGGTGCAGCCGGGCCACCCCGCCACGCATGACGGTGAAGCGCGCGCCCGAGAGCTTCGCGCCCGCAGCCGGGTCCAGCCCCAGCGGCTCGCCCACGTCGAGGTGGTCCTTCACGGCGAAGTCGTACGTGGCCGGCGTGCCCCAGCGACGCACCTCGACGTTGTCGGCCTCGCTCCTGCCCACCGGTACGATTCGTGCGGCAGGTTGGGCAGCGTGGCCAGCAGCGTATCGAGTTCGGCCTGCACGGTCTCCAGCTCGGCCGGGATACCCGCCTGCTCGGCCGAAACGGCAGCGACCTGGCCATCAGCGCAGAGGTGTCCTCACCCTTCCCCTGGCCTGGCCGATCTGCTTTCGACAGCGCATTGCGCTGGGCCTGAAGATTCCGCCCGGGTCTGCAGCGTCTTGCGGCGCGCCTCCAGCGCCTCGAAGGCGGCTCGGTCGAAGGTGAAACCACGGGTCTTGAGACGGCTTTCTACCTGTGCGGCGTCCCGGCGCAGTGTCTGAATATCGATCATCCCGCGATTCTAGTCGTTTGTCGGCGCAATCGTGCCAGACGGGAGGCGCCGGATCGCCAAAGCCGTATCATCCATGACAAGGAACCGGAACACCTGCAGCCAGGCGCCTTTGCCGCCGCTGGCTTTTGCCCCGGCACGCCTGAAGCCCATGGCCGACGGCGCGCGATGTCCGGCATAATCCCGCAGCGCGGCCCTGTCGCGCCCATGCAACCCACCGTCGTCCGTTGTCCGATCCGGAGGAAACCGTGTCATCGAAACCCCAGTTTCGAGCCCCGAAGCGTCTGACCCTCAGGGCGCCGGCCTGCTTGCCCTGCTGCTTGCCGGCTGCAAGGCCATCACGCCCACACCCGTCGACACACACCCGTCCATCCTCTTCGTGCACGACAACGGCGAAAGTGCCGCCAGCTGGCAGACCACGCTGTGGCGTTTCGAGTCCAACGGCTGGCCTGCCTCCAAACTGCACACACTGGACCCTGCCCTACCCCTTCGCGCGGGATGACGACACCCAGCCCCAGGCCGGCTGCAGCAGCAGCGCCGACTACATGGCCTACCTCAAGGCCAGCGTGGCCAACGTGAAGAAGCACGACGGTGTGGACAAGGTCATTCTGGTCGGTGCGGGCCGGGGTGGCAACGCCATCCGCAACTACATCCAGAACGGTGACGGTGCCGGCAGCGTCTCGCACGCCGTGCTGGCCGGCACGCCCGCCCACGGCGTCTGGGCCGTCAAGGGTCTGCGCGAACAGAGCGAATTCTCGGGCCTGTCGCGCTTTCTCACCGAACTGAACAAGCCGAAGGACGCCACCGGCAACGAAGTCCCCGCCGGCGTGCAGTGGCAGACCCTGCGCTCCGACCGCAACGACAAATACGCCCAGCCCACCGGTGAATGGATCGGCAATCCGTCCCTCAACACCAACATCGGCCCCGCCAGCCAGGCGCTCAAGGGCGCACAGAACGTGGTGCTGCCCGGTGTGGACCACCGCGAGGCCGCCCACTCGCCGGCAGCGTTCGGCGCCATGTACAACTTCCTGATGGGCAAGGCCCCCGAAACCTACGACATCAAGCCCGAAACCCAGGCCACGCTGGATGGTGTGATCAGTGGCGTGGAGGGCCAGAGCGCGGGCTTCCCCAGCAACCTGCCGCTCAAGGGCGCACACATCGAGGTTCTGGCCGGTCAATGCCGAAACCGGCATCCGCACCACCACCGCACCCGCCTACACCCTACACCACCACACGTGACGGCCGCTGGGGCGGCTTTGCAGCCGATCCGAAACAGACCTACGAATTCGTGATCAGCGCCAGCGGCTACCCCACCCATCACATCTACCGCAGCCCCTTCCCGCGCAGCAGCAACATCATCAACTTCCGGCTGCAGCGCATCGTGCATGCCGACCCGGACGCCCGGGCCATCGTCATCATGACGCGCCCGCGCGGCTACTCTCGACCTGCGCCGCGACACCATGTCGTTCGGCCGCGCCGTCCCGCCTCCCGGCATCCCCTCTCAGGGCGCCGGCGTGTCGATGTCGCGCATGAAGTCCGTCAGCGATGAACCCGAAACCGTGGTGGCCCGTTTCAACAACGAACGCGTCGCCGGCCGCACCCTGGCCGCTGGCCGACAAGCACGTGGTGTTTCTGGAGCTGACGTACTGAGGATACACATCACGATGGAAGCGCCCGGTGGCTCGCCAGCGAATGGGGAGCCACCATCGATCCGGCCAGCACGGGGACAGACGGGTCCATGACGCACTATACCGTCAGCAAGAAAAACTTTCTGACAGTATTGCCATGACTGCCACACCCCGCGCCCGCAAACCCCACGACCCCGCCCTGACGCGCCGCGTCGACGACACCCGCATGAAGGCCGTGCGGCCGCTGATCACGCCGGCCCTGCTGCAGGGAATGGCTGCCCGCCTCCGACGCCGCCACCCAGCTGGTGGAAGACAGCCGCGCTGCTGTGGCCCGCATCCTGAACGGTGAGGATGACCGCCTGCTCGTGGTCGTCGGCCCCTGCTCCATCCATGACCATGCCCAGGCCATGGAATACGCGCGCCAGCTCAAGGTCCACGCAGACGCACTCGACAAGGATCTGCTGGTCCTCATGCGCGTCTACTTCGAAAAGCCGCGCACCACCGTCGGCTGGAAGGGGTACATCAACGACCCCCACATGGACGACAGCTACGCCATCAACGACGGACTGGAAATGGCACGCGCCCTGCTGCTCGATGTGCTGGAGCTGGGCCTGCCGGTGGCTACCGAATTCCTCGACCTGCTGTCCCCGCAGTTCATCAGCGAACTGGTCACCTGGGGTGCCATCGGTGCCCGCACCACCGAGAGCCAGAGCCACCGCCAGCTGGCCAGTGGCCTGTCCTGCCCGGTGGGATTCAAAAATGGTACCGACGGTGGCGTGAAGGTTGCGGCCGATGCCATTCTGGCGGCCCAGAGCGGCCATGCCTTCATGGGCATGACCAAGCTGGGCGTGGCCGCCATTTTCGAGACCCACGGCAACCCCGACTGCCACATCATCCTGCGCGGCGGCAAGGCCCCCCAACTACAGCGCCACCGACGTGGACGCCGCCTCGCCAGCTGCTGGCAAAGACGGGGCTGCGCGAACAGGGTGATGATCGACTTCTCGCACGCCAACAGCAGCAAGCAGCACCGCCGGCAGATCGATGTGGCCCACGACGTGGCCGGCCAGATCAGTGCAGGGCGACCACCGCATCACCGGCGTGATGATCGAGAGCCACCTGCACGAAGGCCGGCAGGACATCACCCCGGCCAGCCGCTGGACTACGGCGTGTCCGTCACCGACGCCTGCCTGAGCATGGAACAGACCGTGCCGGTGCTGGAAGAGCTGGCGCAGGCAGTGCAGGCGCGGCGGGGCAAGATGAGCTGAACTGCCGGGGACTGAGCGAACGGGTGCCCAAGTGCCTGCGGACATCGTCAGCCCGAGGGTACGGGGTTCGTTTGCGGCAATGGTTATCGCAAACAGGAGATCCGCTGCCGGAATCCTGGGAATCGCTGCTTCCCGGGCGGGTGATGGAGACAGGCTCACAACACCACCGCCATCGGCACGATCCGCGCCTTCTCATCCAGCTTCAGGGCCGCCTCCACGTACAGATGCAGCTGATGCCGCTCCACCCGGTTGGTCCGGTCCTCGAAACTGATCAGCACCAGGTCGACACTGCCATCGGCGCGCTCCAGACGCACCGCACCGTCGAGATCGTATTTCGGCACTTCATTGCACAGGGCACGCAACACCCTTGTATCGATGACCGTCGCGCGGTCTGACGACGACAGCTTGCCATACAGGCTCTGGCCAAAGAACTCCAGCGCATCGCGCGGATAGTCCCTGATCATTTCAACCAGGGCCGGAATGGGATCGCGCCCGTGGGCGACCTTTTCAAAACGGTCGTTGTCACCGGTGAAGCCGGCACGCACGGAAGCATGACCGGAACTGGATTTGCTTCGGAATTGGGAACCCATCATCATCTGCCTTGAAATGGAGGAGGCGGCCCCGAAAGGGTGCGCGTGACCAGCCTCCGGTTGTCATGAACGCCGCAGGGCTTTTTGCCCCGGCAGCACGCCAGACACCATTCCAGCAGCAAACATTTTTCCGGCAGTGCGGATATTCCACACATGCCATCCGGTCTAGGCCAAACGGATGACCGCAGCTCACCTCTGCATTTCTGCGCCGCTCATCCCTGTGACGGTATTCACGAAAACCCGTCTGTCACCCCTTCTTCTTCGCGTCGCCCCTGGCTTCGGCATCCCACTGCCGCAACTGCGCCAGTTTCTCGGCAATCTTTATTTCCAGCCCGCGCGGCACCGGCCTGTACCAGCGCGGCTCGCGCATGCCTTCGGGCAGATAGGTCTCACCCGCCGCATAGGCATTGGGCCTCGTCATGCGCATAACGATAGGCATGGCCATACAGCTCCTTCATCAGCTTCGTCGGCGCATTGCGCAGATGCACCGGCACCGGACGGGACTTGTCCTTCTTCACGAAGCTCACCGCCTGGTTGTACGCCATGTAACCGGCATTGCTCTTGGCGGCCATGGCCAGATAGATCACCGCCTGACCCAGTGCCAGCTCGCCTTCCGGGCTGCCCAGCCGCTCGTAGGTGGCTGCCGCGTCGTTGGCAATCTGCATGGCCCGCGGATCGGCCAGACCGATGTCTTCCCACGCCATCCGCACGATGCGCCGTGCCAGGTAGCGTGGGTCGGCGCCGCCATCGAGCATCCGCGTCAGCCAGTACAGGGCTGCGTCCGGATGCGAGCCGCGTACCGACTTGTGCAGCGCCGAAATCTGGTCGTAAAAGCTGTCGCCTCCCTTGTCGAAGCGCCGTGCATTCAGCGACAGCGCCTGCTCCAGAAACCCCGGCGTGACCGTATCGATATGCGCCGCCCGGGCTGCCGTGGCCGTCTGCTCCAGCAGATTCAGCATGCGCCGGGCATCGCCATCCGCATAGCCCACCAGCACATCGATGGCCGCCTCCTCGAAAGGCCAGCCCCGGCAACGCCCGCCCCGCGCCCGTTCGACCAGCTGCCGCAGCTCCTCATCCGACAGCGACTGCAACACATACACCTGCGCCCGCGACAGCAGCGCCGAATTCACCTCGAACGACGGATTCTCCCGTCGTCGCGCCGATCAGCGTGATCAGCCCCGACTCGGCATACGCAGCAGCGCATCCTGCTGTGCCTTGTTGAAGCGGTGAATCTCGTCGATGAACAGAATGGTGTGGCGCCCCGCGTCCAGATTGCGCTGCGCCTCCTCCATGGCCGCCCGGATGTCCTTCACCCCGAGAACACCGCCGACAGTGCGATGAACGCATGTCGAACGCGTGTGCCGTCAGCCGCGCCAGCGTCGTCTTTGCCAACCCCGGGTGGCCCCCCAGGATCATCGAATGCGGCTGCCCTGACTCGAACGCCAGCCGCAGCGGCCGGTCCGGCCCCAGCAGATGCTGCGCGCCCGATCACCTCGTCCAGCGTCTGCGGGCGCAGCAACTCCGCCAGCGGCACCGGAAGATTCCCCTTCCCCAAAGCCCGGCCTGATGCGGTCTTTCCGCCCGCTTTCCATGCCGGTATCCCCTGCGCCACAGTCACACCCTCCTTCCCGCCATCTCCTCCCTGGCACGCAAGGCGAAGGGGCGGAGGTATCCCGACGAATCCATTTCTTCCGCAGGAAGGTCCGCAAACAGGTCCCCGTCGGCCATCATTTCCAGCACATCCACCCCGCCGGCGGCGTGAACTCGAACAGCGAGGCCGGCACGCTCACGTTCTTGACCTTCAGATTCCGGAACTCGAAGCGGGTTCACCCGCCCGAACGCATCCACCACATCCATCACCGCCGGCAACGTGTTGCGCAGCCCGATGCGGATCCGGTCAAACCCGCTGTCCGGCGACTTCGGCACCGCCTCCACCCAGTACAGATCACCCTCGCGCTCGCCCTCGGTCAGCGTGAACGCATCATCCAGCTTGCCCACCCCGAACAGCACCGCCGCCGGCGTGGCCTGAATGGCCTCCGTCGCCTCGCGCACCGTCACCTGCGTTTTGAGGCCCTCATCAGAAATGGAGCTTCCTGCCATCCGTCACGATCAGCTGCGGATCCGGCTTCTCGATCTGCCAGGAAATGCCCCGCCGCCTGAACGCAAAGGTACTGGACGACTCTTCCGCCCCTCGGATCTCCCTCCGGCCAGCTGCGTCTGTATCGAACTGCCCGGCGCCTGCGGCGTACTGCCCTGCAAACCACCGCAGCTGTGCCACCGCGCCCTGATACACCCGGCCGCCTTGCCCGACGCCGCCCCACCCTGCGAAGGCTGTGCCTGCTGCACCGCCGCTGCCTTCGGCCGCAGGGCCGCATCGGCCGCCCCCTGCGCCGTCACCTCCTTCACGCTCTGCCCGGAAAGCCCATCATCATTCGCGCCCCGCGCCCTCGCATCGGATTTCCGCCTTGTCCAGCATCTGCTTCAGCTCTGCAGAGGTGGCGGCCTTTGCATCTTCCGCCTGCCCCGCAAGGGCGCCATCAGCAACCCCACGACCACCGCCATGGCACATCAGCTGGCCCCGCACGCCCCCGCGAAGAAGGGGAGCAACCTGCGCAATGAAAGAGGAATGACTACGCAACATATGACGACGCGACATGGTTCTTGAACCCGGACGGACCCCCGTATTGATGGAAGGGCTAGCTTAGCAGCCCCACGCAAACCGTGCAGCAGATGCTCCTCTCCCTCGCCTTGCCCTCAGCCTGCCAACACCCTGTCAACGTCTGCTTCCTGAATCCTGTCCGTGCCATCCCTCCGCGCTTGTCCAGTCGGTCGGTAATCCCCAACCCTCTCGTCACCGGGGGCTATTCCGTCATGCCAGACAAGCGCCGCGGAGCGGGATGCGAGTGCTGCGACTTTGCGGTACGCGTGAACGACTTTCTGACAGTCGGGGCGCAGCCCTCGATTGTCGGAAAGTGTTTTGCGCTGGAGGTTTGCTGACCACGACGCAGGTCGTGGGCAACAAAGCTTTCAGTGAGCGTTGAGCAGCAATCGCATACCGGTCCGCGGCGCGTGCCGCAACGAAGTCGTCTTCCACGCATGGCCATCCCCACAGCGAAGCTCGTCTTCCATGCATCACAACCCGCAGTCCGGGGCGTCCTCACGAAAACACGATGCCCCTATCCGCCATCCCCTTGACCCCGTCAACCCCGCAATCCTGACCCCTGCCTCAGGAACCCCTATCACCGATAATGATGGAAAACTGTGTCATCCATCAGAGAACAACAGCGACATGCACACAGCCACAGCAGACATCATCGTACTGGGCGGTGGCGGCGCCGGACTGCGCGCCGCCATCGCTGCCGCCGAACACAGCCCGCGCCTGTCCATCGCCCTGGTCTCCAAGGTCGTTCCCATGCGCTCGCACACCGTCGTGGCCGAAGGCTCCGCCGGCGTCATCCGCGACGACGACAGCCTCGACAACCACTTCGACGACACCGTCTCCGGTGGCGACTGGCTCTCGACGAGCAGAATGTCGTCGAATACTTCGTGCAGCACTGTACCGAAGAGATGGTCCAGCTCGAGCAATGGGGCTGTCCGTGGAGCCGCAAGGACGACGGCAGCATCAACGTCCGCTACTTCGGCGGCATGAAAACCCCGCGCACCTGGTTCGCCGCCGACCGCAGCGGCTTTCACATCCTGCACACCCTCTTCCAGACCTCGCTCAAGTATCCGCAGATCCGCTGCGCCGACGAGTTCTTCTGCACCGACCTGCTGGTCGAGGATGGTCACATCAGGGGCCTGCTGGCCGTGGAAATCGCCAGTGGCGAGCGGCTGGCCCTCTACGCCAACGCCGTCGTCATGGCCACCGGCGGCGCCGGCCGGTATTCCGCCAGAACACCAACGCCGGCACGCTGACCGGCGACGGTATGGGCATGGCCTTCGTGCAGGCGTGCCGCTGCGCGACATGGAGTTCGTGCAGTACCACCCCACCTGCCTGCCCGGTTCGGGCATCCTGATGACCGAGGGCTGCCGGGGTGAAGGCGGCATTCTGGTCAACAGCGACGGCTACCGCTACCTGCAGGATTATGGCCTTGGCCCGCTGGATCCCTGGCCAAGGCCGAAGGCCATGGAACTGGGCCCGCGCGACCGGCTGTCGCAGGCGTTCTGGCACGAGAAGCAGAAGGGCCGCACCATCGATACTCCCCATGGCGCTGCCGTCCATCTGGACCTGCGCCACCTGGGCGAGAAGAAGATCCACGAACGCCTGCCCCTGATTGCCGAGGCGGCCGAAACCTTCGCCGGTGTCGATCCGGTCAAATCGCCCATCCCCGTCTGCCCGGCCGTGCACTACACCATGGGCGGCATCCTCACCGACGGCCAGTGCGAAACCCCCATCAGAGGGGCTGTTTGCCGCCGGCGAATGCTCCAGCGTCGGCATCCACGGGGCCAACCGGCTCGGGTCCAACTCGCTGGCCGAGCTGCTGGTCTTCGGCCGGGTGGCCGGTGAAGGTGCAGCCACGCGAGGCCGAACGGCTCGGCCGCACCGCCATCACCGGCCGTGCAGGTTCAGGCCGAGAAGCCGAGAGACGCATCCTGTCCCTGCTCGATCCGGCCCGCAGCCAGCAGCCGCAGGCGAACGTCCAGCCGTGATCCGCGACGAAATGCGTGCCAGCATGGAAGACGGCGTGGGCATCTACCGCGACGAAAAGGGCATGCAGGCCACCTGCGACAAGCTGGCCGAACTGCGCGAGCGCTATCGTCACGTCAAGCTCGACGACCACAGCCGTGCCTTCAACACCGACTGGCTGACCACACTGGAGCTGGGCTATTCGCTGGAAGTGGCGCAGGCCATGGCCCATTCGGCCCTGGAACGCCGGGAGTCGCGTGGTGCCCACCAGCGGCTGGACGGATACACCGAACGGGATGACCGCCAGTTCATGAAGCACTCACTGGCCCACTACCAGGGAGATTCTGCCCCCTCCATCAGCCTGCAGCCCGTGGTGATCACCAAATCACTGCCGCGTGCCCGCGTCTATGGCGGCGCCGGCCAAAAGGCAGACATGTCCTGATGGGAAGAACACGGAACAACCCTCGGGGCACGCCCCTGACAGGACATCCACGGCCGTGCAGCGCCACACCCCAAAGCCCAGACACGAGAAACGTCCCGAGATGAAGAGGTTCCGGACCATGACGACCGCCACACTTTTCCCGCTTCACCGGAGACCATCCTGCGGCGGGTCCGTCACGAAGCCCCGGGGACGCCCTGTCCCACCAGCGTGACGACCACACGCAGGCCGGCGAGCCCGGCAGCTCCGCCGCACCCGATGGTGCCGAAGGCAGCCAGGCAGCCGGCAGCACCCCCACGCAGCCTCCGGCCACGATGCCACCACCGGCACGCGGATCATCACCATCGAGTGCCAGCGCTACAACCCCGACGACAGACAGCCAGCCGCATTACCGCACCTACCAGATACCGTTCACCCACGACATGTCGGTGCTCGACGGGCTGCAGTACATCAAGGACCACCTGGACGGCAGCCTCACCTTCCGCTGGTCGTGCCGGATGGCCGTGTGCGGCAGCTGCGGCGTGATGGTCAACGACCCTGCCGGTACTGGGCTGCTCCACCTTCCTGCGCGACTACTACCCCAACGGCCTGAAGATCGCCCCGCTGTCGCACTTTCCGGTGGTGCGCGACCTGGCCGTGGACCAGAGCGACTTTCTGGCCAAGCTCGAACGCATCAAGCCCTGGATCATCCCCAGCAGACCACAGACACCGGCCGAGGGGCCCCAAACCGCCAGACGCCGGCACAGATGGACCAGTATTACCAGTTCTCGCAGTGCATCAACTGTCTGCTCTGCTATGCGGCCTGTCCGCAGTACGGGCTCAATCCCGAATTCACCGGCCCGTCGGTACTGGCCCTGCTGCAGCGCTACAACGCCGACCCACGGGATCACGGCAAGGCCGAACGGATGACCATCGTCAACGCCGAAAGCGGCGTCTGGGGCTGCACGCTGGTGGGCGAGTGCTCGGCAGTCTGCCCGAAGGGTGTGGACCCGGCCCGGGCCATCAACCTCAACAAGATCAATTCCACCCAGGACTATTTTTCTGCGCTTTCTGATGCCCCGCAGCGAAAGCGCGAACGGTACATGAACCTGGAGCGTTGCCGGAGGAAAGCCCCATGAATCAGCCCACACGACGCGTCCCGCCCCTGCGGCAGGTCAAGACCTACCGAAAGCCCATGAAGGGCTGGTTCCTGCACGGCCGACGCACCTATCTGCGCTACATGGTGCGCGAGCTGACCAGCGTGGCCGTGGCCTACTATGCCCTGCTGGTGCTGTACGGGCTGTTCCAGCTCCGGGGTGGTCCCGAAGCCTTCAACGGCTACATTGCGGCCCTGGCTCACCGCTGTGGCTGCTCGTCAACGTGGTGACGCTGGGCCTGGTGGGCCTTCATGCATTCACCTGGTTCGAGGTCATGCCGAAGACCATGCCGCTGGTGTTCATCAGGCGTCGCGCCATTCCCGACCGGCTGATCGTGGCTGGTGGCCTGGCCGGACTTGCCGGCGCCAGTCTGGCACTGCTGGCAGCGTTTCTGCTGACAGCCCCCTGAGCCTGAGCGCGCGGCCCATTACCTCACTTCCATAGTCACCTGCACACCATGAACACGCATTCCCTGACCGACGACGATCCGCTGGCCCGCCAGAAACCACCCCGGCGCACCAACGAACCGGTGGTCTGGTCCCTGTTCGGCGCCGGCGGTGTGCTGTCGGCCATGGCCGGCCCGATGCTGATCCTCATCACCTGTGTGCTGGTGCCACTGGGCATCCTGCTGCCCACCGGAAACGCTCGGCTACGAACGGGTGCTGGGGTTTGTCCGGTGGTGGCCCGGCGCGCTGGCCATTCTGGCCGTGGTGAGCCTTTTCATGTTCCACGCCATGCACCGCCTGTGCCATTCGCTGCACGATTTCGGCTTTCACACCGGACGCGGTGCACAGCTCGTCTGCTACGGCTTTGCCGCGCTGATCACCATCATCTGCGCGCTGGTGCTGCGCAGCCTGCAGTGAGTGGCTGACATTCCGGAAAACTGGCGCCCGGCAGGCATGGTTGAACCCTCAGAAATTCCGCGAGCGCTTTGAGCCCATAAGCCAGAAGGCGCCAACTGGCGGCAGCAGCAAAGCCATTGGCAGCAAATGGCAATGCACTGGACCGCCCGGGCATAGGACTCAAAGTGCCGCGGACTTTTGCAGAAGATTCTCCAAGCATGCCATGCAGAGCATGGCATGCGATGAGCGTGTCGAAAACAGGTCAGAAGAAGGAATACAACACACCAACCATCGCGGTGGCGTTGGTGTCGTCCATCACGACGGCACTCCTGCGGATGTCCTTCGAGAATTTCTGCACCTCACCCCCTGCCAGCAGCGACCAGTGCGGGGTAAAGGTATGGGACCACAGCATGCCGACGCTGGCGAAAGGTCTGACCGCTGTCAGGGGCTGAACGTGGCAAAGCCGGTGCGCTGGCTCTGTTCGGGCGTCACGCCGAACCAGGTCTGGTGATATTTGCGGTCTGCATGCTGCGCATGCAGCCCCACCTGCACCCGGTCGGCCTCGGTCTGCAGCGGCGTCAGAGTAACGCCATAGGTCCAGGTCGTACCACGCTTGCTGTTGCCGAACAGGCGGGTATCGGCATCCAGATCCAGCTCGAGCCACGAGGTGATACGTTGGGAAATCCCGGCCGTCAGCAACCCCGCACCGCGTACATTGCCCATGCCGGCCAGCTTGTCCGACCCTCCAACACTGAATGTATGGCCGTCCTTGGTTTCCTTGCGATGGTCCTTGCGCGAGGCATCATAGCCCAGCCCCAGACGCAGTTTCGTACCTGTACGGGTTTCGTACTGCAAACCCAGTCCGCGCTGCGGATCCATATGAAACATGCCGTACTGCGCAGTGATCATGGCGGTCGCGGTACCCATCGTTTCATCGGACCCCATGTAGCGGGGTCCAACGCCAACGCCAAAGCCTACACCGAGGTGCCACTCACTGTCTGACGGGGCACCATGGCCTTCATGCCCATCCGGTAAAGCCGCATGTGCATCCGACTGCGGCTGCCCACCCTGCAGGGCATCCTGTCCCTGCACGGAATCCTGCCCGTAGGTGCCAGAAGCGCCCGCATCGCTGCCCTGACCGGCATCGGCAGGCGTCACCTGCGTGGCCCCCATGCTGCCTTCGCCGGCCGGAGCCCCCTGAACGGATGAGGTACCAGAACTGTCATATCCGCCCTCATCATACTGGGCAATTGCACTACCTCCGTGAAGCAGCAAACCAGCCGCCAGGGCGGCCTGAACGGCACCGGCCAATACGGATTTTCGGGAACGGACAACAGCCTGCATGGAAACCTCCTGTGAAATTTATGATTATTTCACAACCCTTTTACCGTATGTTGGCCCTGTCACACCCGGCACGCAGAAACCCAACAATATATGGGAGGAATCCGGCCTCCATCGTTCATCATTTGAAAAACGGAATGCTCCGGTGAGATCTTTCCGGCAGGCGACGGGCTTGCGGGGGCGTTATATATCAAGGGATATCAAAAAACACCTCCCTGGACTCAAGCTTTCAAGTGCGACACCCCACCCCCATATGAGGTGTTGCCATGGAACAGTCCGAACCTGCTCCCACCTGAGCCCCGAATCGACGTGGCGTCACTCCCCTTCCCGTGCAGCCCCCGCCGCCGGCACCAGAATGTCGCGGTTGCCATTGTTCTGCATCGGCGAGACGATACCTGAACGCTCCATCTGCTCCAGCAGGCGCGCCGCCCGGTTGTAGCCGATGCGCAGGTGCCGCTGCACCAGCGAGATCGATGCGCGCCGATGCTGCAGCACCACGGCCACGGCCTGGTCGTACATGGCATCGCCTCGCCATCCATGCCGGCCTCGGCCAGTGTGCTGGACAGGCCCCCAAAAGCCCACCGCACTGCCGGTGTTGGTCTCTTCGGGCACACCACCTTCCAGAATGCCCTCGATGAGTCGGGCTCGCCGCCTCACCTCCTTCCAGCTGGCCACCACCTTGTGCACTTCCTCGTCGGCCACATAGGCGCCATGCACCCGCTGCGGCAGGCTGGTACCGGCCGGCAGGGAAGAGCATGTCGCCCTGACCCAGCAGGGTCTCGGCACCCATCTGGTCCAGAATGGTGCGCGAGTCGATCTTTGGACGACACCCGAAGGCGATCCGCGACGGAATGTTGGCCTTGATCAGGCCGGTGATCACGTCCACCGACGGACGCTGGGTGGCCAGGATCAGGTGGATGCCGGCCGCCCGCGCCTTCTGGGCCAGACGGGCGATCAGCTCCTCGATCTTCTTGCCCACCACCATCATCAGGTCGGCCAGCTCGTCGATGACCACCACGATGATCGGCAGCTTCGACAGCGGCTCGGGCGCATCCGGCGTCAGCGAGAAGGGGTTGAGGGAATCAGCTCCCTCGCGCTTCTCGGCCTCGGCGATCTTGGCGTTGTAGCCGGCCAGGTTGCGCACGCCCAGCTTGCTCATCAGCTTGTAGCGGCGCTCCATCTCGCCCACGCACCAGTTCAGTGCATGGCCGGCCTGGCGCATGTCGGTCACCACCGGCGCCAGCAGGTGCGGAATGCCCTCGTAGACACTCATCTCCAGCATCTTCGGGTCGACTCGCGATCATCCGCACCTGGGACGGATCGGCCTTGTAGAGGATCGACATCAGCATGGCGTTGATCCCCACCGACTTGCCGGAACCGGTCGTACCGGCCACCAGCAGGTGAGGCATCTTTGCCAGGTCGGCCACCACCGGGTTGCCGGCGATGTCCTTGCCCAGCGAGATGGTCACGGGCGATTTGGCGTCCACGTAGGCGCGCGAGCCGATGATCTCCCGACAGCCGCACGCCCTGCCGGCGCGGGGTTGGGCGCTCCAGCCCCATCAGGTTCTTGCCGGGGATGGTCTCGACCACCCGCAGCGAGATCACCGACAGCGACCGGGCCAGATCCTTGGCCAGATTCACGATCTGGGCGCCCTTCACGCCGGTGGCCGGCTCGATCTCGTACCGGGTGATGACCGGGCCCGGATAGGCATGCACGACGGTGGCCGAGATGCCGAAATCGGAGAGTTTCTTCTCGATGAGCCGCGAGGTGTATTCCAGCGTCTCGGGCGACATCGTCTCGACCGTGGCGGGCGGCGCGTCCAGCAGGGCCAGATCGGGCAGAACCGAATCGTCGCCGTCGTGGCGGTAGACCGGCGCCGGCTGCGGTTTGGCCACGGTGGTCGCCTCCCGGATGGTCTCGCGCTGCATACCACGGTCTGGCCCATACGGGTGGCATTGCCGCCTGGTGCAGGCGCAGGCCCAGAGGCGCCTGCATGCGCGAAGCTCCCCCGCCCGGGCACCAGCCCGCCCGGCATCACCATGATCGTTACCGGCATGACCGCTGGCGGGTTTACGCCGGCAAGGCGGCCCCCCTGTGCACGAGCGGCAGCCGCATCCCTCTTCGTCATGCACGGCACCGGACCAGAAGGCCTCTTCATCGGCATCATCGGCAAAACCGGCAATCGTGGGTTCCCTCGCCCCATCAGTGCCCGGCGGCCGGTGCCGCACCGGCACGCCGCCCAGCACCCAGCCCGGTCACCACCGAGACACGGTCGAGCAGCGAACCGAAGAGCCCGCTGCGGGACGACGTGCTGCCGTCGGCAGGGTGCGCATCCAGCCTGTCCGCATCACCCGCCCCGCCAAAGGCCGGTGCTTCGCCACCTGCCGGCAGGGGCATCCAGTCCGGCTGGGGCTGCCGGTGCAAAACCGCTCACCCCTCATCACGGGCAGCGGCACCGCGGCCACCCCGGCGCGCAACCGGGCCATCGGTGGTCAGCACATCCTCGATATCCCCGGCCTCCGGACGGGCCGCACGGCCGGCCAACCGGGCCGTGCGGATCAGCGGCGCACCGCTGTCATCCCCATCCAGATCCACGGTTTGCCGCGGTGCTCCCAGCAGGGCGCCACGCGCTGCTGCGCAGCCTGCACCCCGGCCCGGCGGTCGGCCCGCACGCCAGCCTCTGGCGCACCCAGGCCACGACTGCCTTCCAGTGCCGCCCCGGTAGCGCTCGAACACCGACATCCAGGACAGGCCGGTGGCCAGGCTGAAACCGATGGCGATCAGCAGCAGCAGCGCCAGCGGTGCCCCCTGACCGCCCCCAGCATCACATGCAGGGCCGGCCACCAGCGCGCCCAGCAGCCCGCCGGGCGCCAGCGGCAGCTCGGCCTGCAGGTTGCACAGGCGCGAGCCCTCCAGCGCACTGCAGCCGACCAGCAGCAGGATGAAGCCGATCCAGCGCTCCCAGGCAAAGCGCGCCTGGGGCATCGGTGGTTCGCTCTCCTGCCCGCGACCAGCACGCCCGCTGGTGGTGCCCTTGCCGCTGGCCGTGACGGCCGGCATCGTGGCCGCCTGGTGGTGTCGCGGTGCGGCCGGCGATATCCGGCCAGCACGCGCAGGATCATGAAAAATGAGAACAGATAGGCCGACAATCCAAACAGATACAGGATCAGATCGGCAAACCAGGCCCCCACCCTGCCCCCAGGTTGTGCACCTGGCGTGCCGTGACGGCATGCGACCAGCCCGGATCGACCGGGTTGTAGCTGGCAGAGATCTGGAAGAGGAAGATGGCCAGAAAGCAGCACGATCCACCGTGCCTCGCGCAGCAGGCGGATGGCCCGCTGGGATAAGCCGATGTGACGGCTGGCCCAGTGCTCCTGGGCGGTTGTCTGAACTGCTGCGCTGCGCGCCATCGTTGCCTCGTCCTCCAAAAAACAGCGGCCAAACCCCCGATCATACCGCCTGAACGGGGATTGGCTGTCGCGCACCCGCCCCGACAGCCCCGGCGACGGGTTGCACGGGATGGATTTCGGCTGTGTCCCCCTCAGACCAGATAGGTACTCAGCTTCTCGCGCAGCAGCACCCGGCCCTCGCCCAGCGGCACGATGTAGCCTTCGGTTTCCAGCCCCTTCATCACCCGCGAGACCATCTCGCGCGAGGCGCCGATCATCTTGGCAATCTCCTGGCGCGGCAGGCGGGTACGGATCATCCGCTCCTCGCCCACCTTCTCCGACATGTCGAGCAGCACGCGGGCCACCCGGCCATACACGTCGAGCAGGGCCAGCGTCTCGATCTTCCGGTCGGCCTCGCGCAGGCGGCGCACCAGGCCGGCCATGATGCGCAGGCACATCTCGGGGCTGGACATCATCATGGACTTGAAGCTTTCCTTGTTGATCGCCATGAAGTCGCTGGTCTCGATGGTGATCACGCTGGCCGAACGCGGCGACTCGTCGATCAGGGCTCATCTCGCCGAAGCACTCGCCCGGGCCGATCACGGCCAGAATCACTTCCTTGCCCTCGGTATCCGAACGCTGCACCTTGGCACGCCCCGACAGCAGGATGTACAGGGACTGCGACGGCTCCCTTCCGTGACGATGACCCGTCCCTCGGAAAAATTACGACGGACGCTGCCTCGCCGCCAGCCGCTCGATCTGCGCTTCGGTCAGACCGGAAAACAGCGGCACGCGCCGCAGGAATGCGATGTTTTGCTCTTGTGACATGCGGGTTTCTCGAAAGTTCCGGGCAAGGACGGATGTATGAAAGTTGAAAACACCGGCCTTCGCCATCAGTTGCATGCCGATAGCTTCTTATAATTTCCGTCCAGCGGTCGACAGGTCCGACATCTACGGGTTTCTGGCCGCCCGATGGTTGATTCTTTGGAATTTCTGCAACGATCTCCGCGTTGCCGGTCGCTTTCGCATCGACAGCGCGCGCCCGCGGGGTTCCCATCCCACGAGGGCCCTTTCCCGATGAGCACCCCCCGCCACACCCGCCTGCTGATTCTCGGCTCCGGCCCTGCCGGCTACACGGCCGCCATCTACGCCGCCCGTGCCAACCTGAAGCCGCTGCTGGTCACCGGTCTCATCCAGGGCGGCCAGCTCACGACCACCACCGAGGTCGACAACTGGCCGGCCGATGTCAACGGCGTGCAGGGCCCCGAGCTGATGGAACGCTTCCGCGCCCACGCCGAGCGCTTCCAGACCGACATCGTCTTCGACCACATCAACGCGGTCGACCTGTCGCAGCGCCCGTTCCGCCTCACCGGCGACAGCGGCACCCTACACCCTGCGACGCCCTCATCGTCGCCATCGGCGCCTCGGCCCGCTACCTGGGCCTGCCCTCCGAGGAAGCCTTTGCCGGCAAGGGCGTCTCGGCCTGCGCCACCTGCGACGGCTTCTTCTACCGCAACCAGGACGTGGCCGTCATCGGCGGCGGCAACACGGCCGTCGAAGAGGCTCTCTACCTCAGCAACATCGCCCGCAAGGTCATCGTCGTGCACCGTCGCGACAGGCTGCGTGCCGAACCCATCATGATCGACCACCCTGATGGAAAAGGTGCAGGAAGGCAAGGTCGAGATGCGCTGGAACAGCGAGCTGGACGAAGTGCTGGGCGACCAGAGCGGCGTCACCGGCATGCGCATGCGCAACCGCGAAACCGGCGAGAAGCAGGACGTGAAGCTCTCGGGCGTGTCATCGCCATCGGCCACACCCCCAATACCGAACTCTTCACCGGCCAGCTGGACGATGAGCGGCGGCTACATCAGGACGCAGGGGCGGGGGCAACGGGCAATGCCACGGCCACCAGCATCCCGGGCGTGTTCGCTGCCGGTGACGTGCAGGATCACATCTATCGCCAGGCCATCACCAGCGCGGCCACCGGCTGCATGGCCGCGCTCGATGCCCAGCGCTATCTGGAAAATCAGGCGTAACCTTTGCTTCACCCGGTGCGGAACCACACCTGCGCGGCGCCTTGTCTTCGCGTGGCCGGGGGCCCAGCGCGAAACGAATGACGCCATAACGCGCTCCAGGCCCGTGATGCCCACCACACCTGCCCGATGGGAAAGAAAAAGAACTCCCCTGCTGCACCACCTGTCCCAGGCCCGGCCCCCGTCCCCGCTCGCCTGGGATTGGCCGATCTCGGCCGGGTAGCCGGTACACTGAAGGCACAGGCGGCGGCCGAACGCGCGGCAGCCGAAGCACGCCGGCGCGAAGCTGCCCGCATCCGGGCCGAGGCCGACATCTTTCTGAGGAAGTGGCTCGACGTTACGCCCCTCGCCCCCACGGCCCGGCGCGAGCCTGAAAACCCGTCACCGCACACCCGCGCCCGGCAGCGTGAGCGGGACGAGCAGGAAGCCCTGGCCCAGTCTCTGTCGGACGAAATCGGCATCGAACAGCTGCTGGAAGTGGACGAACAGCTGTCGTTCACGCGCGCCGGCGTGGGGCGGACGCCCTGGCCCGGCTGCGCCGGGGCGAATGGACCGTTCAGGCCCAGCTCGACCTGCATGGACTGCGCACCGACGGCGCCCGCGAGCGGGTCGTGTATTTCATTGGCCAGGCCCATCGGGCCCGGCCTGCGCTGCGTGCGCGTGATTCACGGCAAGGGTCTGGGGTCCGAAGGCCGCCAGCCAGTGCTGAAGCGACAGGTGCCACGCTGGCTGCACCAGCGGCAGGAAGTCATCGCCTTCTGTCAGGCCCCCGCCCTTTGCAGGTGGTGCCGGTGCGTTGCTGGTTCTGCTGCGTCAGGCCAGCAAACCGGGCGGCTCCAGCCGGGACACATCCAGCCGGGAGACCCGGACGGGCACGCTGAACCGGGCAGAGCCGGCCCGTACACGGACCTTCGTCGCTGCGGCCCGGTCATCATGCCGGACGGCTGTTTCGCCAGCCCGGACACAGACGGCTGCCTCGTCGATTTCACCGGCCCGGACCCAGACAGCAGCCTCGTCGATTTCGCCGGGCCGGACTCAGACGGCTGCCTCGTCGATCTCGCCGGTCCGGATCCGGATCACCTGCTCGACCGGTTTGACGAAGATCTTGCCGTCGCCGATGCGGCCGGTGCGCGCCGCCTTGACGATGGCATCGATCACGGCATCCACGTTGTCGTCGGCCACCACCACGTCGATTTTCAGCTTGGGCAGAAAATCCACCACGTACTCGGCGCCGCGATACAACTCGGTGTGCCCCTTCTGACGGCCAAACCCTTGACCTCGGTCACCGTCGGGCCGGTGGACTCCCACGCTGGCCAGGGCTCACGGACCTCATCGAGTTTGAACGGCTTGATGATTGCCGTGATCTGTTTCATGCGTATCTCCGTCAGTCATCGGGAAGGCGCGAATACGCGCCCAAAGGGTTTCGCAGGGACGAACAGGGTCCAAAGCACGCACCAGTCTGACCGAAAGCACCAGCCGGTACAAGGAAGTCCGGCACCCTGACCTGCCATCGGTCAGGCCCGGACATCCGTTCCGCCCAGTGCGCCTCAGCCCTGCCCCGTCACGTGCTCGCGGAAGGCCGTCGTCACCGGCTGCCGCCAGTCATGGCCAAAGGCCCGCGCCGTGATGTTCGGCCCGACCGGTGCCTGCTGGCGCTTGTACTCGGCCACCCGCATCAGCCGCAGCACCTGGGCAACCGCGTCGGCAGGCAGGCCCTCTGCAACCAGGCTGCCGGCAGAACGGTTCTGCTCCATCAGCCCGCAGATGATGCGGTCGAGCACGTCGTAGGGCGGCAGCGAATCCTGGTCGGTCTGGTCCGGCCGCAGCTCGGCACTCGGTGCCCGCGTGATGATCCGTTCGGAATCACCGGCGCCTCCGGCCCCGGTCGTTGCGCCAGCGGGCCAGCCTCGTAGACCAGCGTCTTGTACACGTCCCCGAGGGGGCAAAGCCACCCGCCAGATCGCCGTACAGCGTGCTGTAGCCCACCGCCGTCTCGGACTTGTTGCCGGTGGTCAGCACCAGCCAGCCTGTCTTGTTCGACACCGCCATCAGCAGCGAGCCACGGATGCGCGCCTGGATGTTCTCTCGGTGAGGTCTTCGGGCAGGCCGGCAAGGTCGTCGCCAGCGTGGCACGGAAGGCATCGAAGCAGGGCTGGATGGGCAGCACCTCGTGCTTCACGTGCAGCCGGTCTGCCATGTCGGCAGCGTCGGCCAGCGAGAGTGTCGGCCGCGTGTACGACGGCATCATCAGCGTCCGTACCTGTTCGGCACCCAGCGCATCCACGGCCAGGGCCAGTGTCAGCGCCGAATCGATGCCCCGACAGCCCCAGCACCACGCCCTGAAAGCCATTCTTTGTCACGTAGTCGCGAATGGCCGGCACCAGAGCCTGCCAGATTTCGGTCAGCCGGTCCGGTACCCGTGCCCGTTCCCGACAGCTGCAGTTCCCCACCGGGCACACGCCGGCACTGGACACACGCCAGATCCTCCGTCAGGGACTGGGCCCGAGCCACCTGCTCCCCTGATGCATCGAACACCTGGCTGGCGCCATCGAAGATGAATTCGTCCTGCCCGCCCACCAGGTTGCAGTACACCACGGCCATCCCCGCGGCACCGGGCGCAGCCCGCAGCCCTCGGATGAGCTGCGTATCCCGGCCGGAGAAATAGGGGCCCGCATCTGCGCACAGCACCAGTTCAGCGCCCGCCGCCCGGGCCCGTACACAGGCCTGGGCATCGGAACACCTCGGCCCTCAGTCATCAGCGCGCAGCGCACCCCGTCGATCTCGAGTACGGTAGCGGCGACCACCGGTTCGAAATAGCGGACATCGTTGCAGGCACCCGCGGCCGCAAAAACTCCCTTGCGATGTCGGGCCACCTGCTGCCCGGCACGGAAGGCACCAAGCACGTTGTAACGGTGCCCATCCTCGAGGGCCGGATACCCGACCACCCAGGTCAGCGCAGTGGCGACGAAGCCTGCCGGATCCTGTCCAGCGCCGCATCGACCTGCTGCTGGAACGCCTCGCGGCGCAACGCGTCACCCGAGGGGCACCCCGTCAGCGACAGTTCGGGGGTGAGCAGCACCGCGGCACCCTGTTCGGCAGCACGTCTGGCTGCGTCGATGATGCGGTCGGCGTTGCTGCTCATGTCACCCACCCGCTGGTTCAGCTGGGCGCAGGCAATGTTCAGGCTCATCGGGCGTATCCGGAAAGTCTCAGGCGCGTGGGCAGATCACTTGGATTTTTTTCCGCGTTCGATGCCGTCCATGATTTCCTTCGTGGCAGCTTCCGGGCCTTCCCAGTCGCCCACCTTCACCCACTTGCCGGGCTCCAGCCCCTTGTAGTGTTCGAAGAAGTGCTTGATGCGGCCCAGCACCAGCGGATGAACGTCCTGACCGTCTTCACTCCTTTGTTGGTGGCCAGCAGCTTTGTCGATGGGCACCGCCAGCAGCTTTAGCATCGCTGCCGCCTTCGTCTTCCATGTTCAGCAGGCCCAGTGCGCGGCAACGGATCACACAGCCATGCACCAGCGGATACGGGGTCAGCACCAGCACGTCCACCGGATCGCCATCACCGGCAATGGTTTCGGGGATGTAGCCATAGTTGGCCGGATAGCGCATGCCGGTTGCCACGAAGCGGTCGACGAACAGGGCGCCCAGTCTCCTTGTCCACCCGTGCACTTGACGGGCCGGAATCCTGCGGATTTCGATGACGACGTTGAATTCTTCGGGGACACGGCCCGGACCGACGCGATCGATACTCATGAATGTTTCCGGTTATCAGAAAAAGGTTGAGAGGAGGCCGCATCCACCCAAAGGCAGGATGCGGCAGAAAGAAGAGCCATCAGGCCGGGCGCGAGAGATTGCCCGGCTGCATCGTCGGGAGTGGCCACCATGGGGGCATCCTCGCCGGAGGCGGCAGCCGTACTCCCAGAAGCCCCCTCCTGACGCGCGGAAGCCCCCTCCTGACGCGCAGCCTCCACCTCCTGGGCGGAAGCCTGCAAGGGGGTTCCACCCTGCCCCAGCGGCGCCGTCAGCGGATCGGTCAGATCCCTGCAGGCGGGGCGCCGGGATGTCGGCGGCAGCGGCGAGCTGCCCCTGCCGGGCGGTGCCGGACTCGGGCAGGGCCGCAGCCCCGCTGGCTTCCGGCAGCGGTGGCCGTTCGCCCAGCGCCAGCCGGGCCGCATACTGGTACTGCAGGGCCGCATCGGCCGCACGTCCCATCGACGACTGCAGCTGCGCCAGCGCCACCCGCGCCGACACGGAATCACCAGCCAGCAGCGAATCCACCAGATAGCCCTCGGCCTTGCCCCACAGACGCTGGGAGGCACAGATCCGGCCCAGCATCTCCAGCAGCCGCGGCTGCTCGCCATGGCGCAGACGCCACCGTTCGAGCTGCTCGAGCCGCTGGCGTGCCGGCAGTGCATCCAGCGCCGCATAGGCTTCCAGCGTTGCCCTCGTCGTACTGGAAGTCCAGCAGACTAGATGCCGATGCGACGGGCCTCGGCCGTATCGCCCGCGGCGGCCAGCGCCGTCATCGTCGGGCCGGCCAGCATGCCCTTTCTTGCGCTCGTCCGCCGACAGCGACTTCCACAGCGTGTCGATGGCTCTGGCAGTTGCCCGCCCGGCGGGCCAGCAGCTGCCGATAGGCATTGAGCCGCAGCGCATCGGCCTCGGCCGGCGACAGCGCCCCCGGCGCTTGAGCTGGCGCACCGTCTCGAGCACCTGCTCCCAGCGGCCGGACTGGCTGTAGCCCGACAGCGCCGTCTCGAGCGCCGCCAGCTGCTGCTCGCCCCACCGAAATCTTGCCGACGGCCAGCAGT